>POVV01000094.1_pt1 | contig 81622 bp, 79 predicted proteins | sample 1560271 | NCBI WGS metagenome assembly POVV01 (sample SAMN08337232, study PRJNA429181) | Bioreactor metagenome, whole genome shotgun sequencing project. | biome: cows' rumen and soil; feature: anaerobic; isolation source: anaerobic chemostat enrichment culture, galacturonate as sole carbon... | reverse complement strand
ATACAGAAAAGATGTGTTTTTCGCTCATAAAACTGCTTAGTTTAGTAATAGTAACTTTTAAACCAATTGCTCAAAGTGGCTAAAATAAAGACATTTTTGTGCAAAATAAATAAGAAAGTATAGAGAGTAAGAAAATGGAAACAAAGAAAATGAATAAATTCAGCCGTTTTATGGGGGAAAAAGGTGTTAGATCAGTCTTTACGGCTATTGTAGGATTTTTAATTTTATTTGTTATTTTTAGTGTGTTGAGCCCATCTTTTCGTTCGGGAAATAATATAGCCAACTTGTTTAGACAGATAGCTCCTACTTTAATTATCGGTATTGGACAGGGATATGTATTGATTACAGGTAATATTGATTTGTCCATTGGTTCAGTTGTTGGAATGTCATGTATGACGGCAGGGACATTGATGACACATGGATGGAATCCTGCTCTGGCTTGCCTAATAGCCATCTTGCTGGCTTTAGTGATAGGCATTTTAAATGGGACCCTGGTGGCAAAACTGAATCTTCCATCTTTTATTGCAACATTGGGTACAATGACATTAGCAAGAGGGCTTGCTCAGCTTGTAAATAATAATAAAAACACAGATTTTATTGGAAATACAGCACAGGAGTTCAGGAATCTGTTGTATTATGACAACTTTCTTAATATCTATAGTGCAGTTTGGATAGCAATAATTTTATGGGTGATTTTTAATTTTCTGCTGAGTCAGACTCGAACAGGACGTCACATTTATGCGGTAGGAAGCAATATTGATGCTGCAAGGTTGTCGGGAGTCAATTCCTATCATACTATTCTTGTAACTTATATGGTTAGTTCATTTTGTGCTTGTGTAACTGGATTGATATTACTTGCCTCTGCAGGAATGGGGACTATGGACGCAGGTAATACATATGAAATGTACGCAGTTGCTGCCTGTGTTATCGGTGGAATTTCTACACTTGGTGGTACAGGAATTCTTGCGGGTGTAATTCCGGGAGCCGGAATCTGGGGAATCTTACAGAATGGATTACAGTTTGTAGGAGCGCCGGTGGCATTAAGAAATATAATTATCGGTATAATTGTAATTCTGGCAGTAATGTTAGATATCGTTACTCGTACAGGAAAGAAAAAACATAAATAGAACATTTCAAATGGATGGGGTAAATAGAAATACGGTTAAAATAAAGACTGTTGATAGAAGAAAAGGAGAAATATTATGAAAAGAAAAATATTATCAGCAATATTGGTGTTGTCAATGGCGGCTGCATTAACAGCCTGCGGAGGCAAAGAATCGAGCAAAGAAAGTGGTGGTTCTGGAACAGAGGCCAAGACCGAGTCATCTGATGCAGCAGATACCAGTGTAATTCTGGTAACAATGGACGGACTTGATCAACACTGGGTAAACGTGGATAAAGGTGCTCAGGCGGCAGCTGAAGAAATAGGGTGTAAATACCAGTGGATGGCACCTGATAAGAAAGATACAGCACTTCAGATAGAAATATTAAATAATGCTATTGCAGCTGGTTGTGATGCATTAGTAGTCGCAGCAGTTGATCCGGATGCAATCGTTTCCACACTTCAGTCTGCTGAAGATGCAGGGATTAAAGTTGTATATGTAGATTCAACAGCAAATATCGATGCCGTTGCAAGTTATACAACGGATAATTATGAAGCAGCCAAATCAGCAGCAGAGGAAATGTTAAAAGGATTTAAAGAAAAAGGTATAACTTCTGGTGATATTGGCATCGTAGCATTCTCCAATGCGACTCAGACGTCTGTAGATCGCGAACAGGGCTTTAGAGATGTTTTTGAAGATACAGATTTCAAACTATTAGAAACACAGTACGGAAATTCTGAAGTAGCCGCATCACAGGCAGCAGCAGAGAATTTTATTTCACAAGGAGTTGTAGGACTCTATGGAAATAATGAACCAGGTGCAGTTGGTGTTGGAGATGCGGTAGCAGCAAATTCGGGATGGGATGGTATTGCAATCGGATTCGACTCATCAGATACTACCCTGGATCAGGTGGAGAATGGTTCACTTTACAGTGTAATTGCACAAAATCCTTATGACATGGGATTTGGGGCGGTAAAAGCAGCAGTGGATGCCGCACTTGGAAATGAAATATCAGAAAAAAATGTTGATACAGGTGCTTCAGTAGTGACAAAGAGCAACCTGGATGATTTTAGAGCAAAATAAAGAAGCAGTAAGGCAAATGGCTGCCGGGACAGATTTAGTGATAGCGGAGTTCTTTACCCCATCCGGAACTAGAGACCCGGCGGCCTTTTATGCGTGAAGAAAGAGAAAGGACGTGGACATTATGTCATATGATATTGTTACTATTGGCAGTATGCATTGCGAAATTATGCGAAAGGAACTAGATCAGCCCCTGTATATTCCCGCGGATTTTACAGGACCTTACCCAAGCGGCGATCCGGCTATTATGATATATGCCGCAGCAAAACTTGGTGCTAAATGCGGGATGATCAGCGTAGTCGGAGAAGATGCATTTGGAAGATGTGTTACCCGCAGACTTGAGCAGGGCGGGGTTGATTGTTCTATGGTAAGAGTAGATCAAAATGCATCTACTGGTGCAGCTTTTGTCTGCTACTATGCAGATGGATCAAGAGATTTTTTGTTTCACGTAGAGCGTGCAGCTTCAGGCGGTTTAAATGCCGAAGATGTAGAGTTAAAAAAGCTTATGGGAACAAAGTGGATAAATATTTCAGGATTTACAATTATGCTCAGTGAAAGTTGTAGAAATGCTGTTTATAAGATGATAGATGAACTTCCAGAAGGGACAGCCATAAGTTTTGATCCAAATGTACGCCTGGAGTCCTCGGAAGCAGAGCGTATAAAAGAATATTGTGCGCCGGTTATTGAAAAAGCATCCATTATATTTCCGAGTAAAAATGAAGCAGCTATATTTACAAATAGCGAAAATGATGAGATTGGCTGCAGAAGGTGGGCAGATATGGGAAAGACTGTAGTACTCAAAAATGGAGAGTCAGGATGCACAATTTATGTTAAGGATCAGGTGATTAACATTCCTTCCATTAAAGTAAAGGAAGTTGACCCGACAGGGGCCGGAGATACATTTTGCGGCGCATTTCTTACGTCATTAACAAAGGGAAAAACTTTGGAGGAGTGTGGAAAGTTTGCTAACACTGCAGGAGCATTGTCCGTCAGGGTAAAAGGTCCTATGGAAGGAGTACCGTCAAGAGAAGAAGTGGAGGCATATTTGAAAAATGTTCAATAAAGATAAGAAACTAGAGTATATAGGTAATATCGATCAGCTAATTACGCTGACAGAAGGAAGGCTGCAGGGTGGAGCTCAAGATGGTGTACCATTCATGGGAGTACATAATGGAGGGAATCTTTTTGCATCAGTCCTTCCAGGGAGAGCTATGGATCTTTACCAGGTAAGATATAAAGGGAAAAACATGAATTATATTGCCCCGTGTGGAATACAGTCTCCGGCCTACTATGAGTCAGATGGAACATTATGGCTACGCAATTTTTTTGTAGGGCAGTTAACTACCTGCGGGCTGCAGCACTTTGGAAATCCTGCGGTAGTGGAAGGGGAAAAAAGAGGTCTTCATGGAAGAATATCTAATATTGCAGCAGATAATGTTAGGTTTGAACGTAAATGGGATAATGGAATACCATCCTTGTCTCTTGAAGGCATAATGCGTGAAGCACGTATTTTTGGTGAAAACCTGACTTTGCACAGAAAAATGGATTTTGTATATGAAAAAGATACAATCTGCATAACGGATACGGTAAAAAATCATGGTTTTGGAGAACGACAGGTATTATATGCACTACATCTTAACTACGGGTACCCACTTCTGGAAGCAGGAACAAAAATTTTGTTGGAGAGTGAAGAGGTGATTCCACGGGAAAAAAACGCCGCAGAACATCTTAGTACATGGGATACAGTTGAACCACCTGCGTATCCATATCCAGAAAGATGCTATTTTCATAAGCTAAAGCAGGACGAAGATAAAATGGTGCATTATACTGTATTTAATGAAAAGAGGAAAATTGGGATCCGTGTGGAATACAACGGAGATGATCTGCCGTTTTTCTGTGAGTGGAAAATGCTGGGAAAGGGAGAATATGTTCTTGGGCTGGAGCCAATGAATGTGTTTTTGGATGGACCTAAACTAAATGAACCAGGATGTAAGGCCTTAGTGTTGAAACCAGGTGAGGAAAAACAGTATAAAGTCAAGCTTTCTTATATAGATAAAATATAAGATTAACAGAATAAAAATGTAGTTTGTTTTAGAGAAAGGGAGAGTAAAAATGAAACGCTCAAAAATTAATCAATGCATCAAAGACATGGAAAAAATGCTGAAAAAATATTGTGTTGAAGTACCGCCTTTTTGCAAATGGACACCTGATGAATGGAACAGCAGGAATGAAGAATTTGATGAAATACGTGATAACATGCTTGGCTGGGATATTACCGATTGTGGTCTGAATAATTTTGATAAAATAGGATTTGCACTAATTACGTTGAGAAATGGAAATCAGCACAATCCAAAGTACAAAAAAGTTTATGCAGAAAAGTTAATTATGCTTAAAGAAGGCCAGCATTTTCCCCTTCATTATCATATTATGAAAAGTGAAGATATTATCAACAGAGGAGGCGGAACTCTGATAATACATATGTATAATGATGATGGAAATGGAGGTTTGTCAACAGAGGAGGTTCTGGTAAATTCTGATGGACGCTCATACAAAGTACCTGCGGGCACGGGGGTTGTATTGAGGCCTGGGCAAAGTGTTACGTTATGGCCGCACCAGTATCACGAATTTGATACAGTACCCGGAACCGGTGATATATTAATTGGAGAAGTATCAGAATGTAACGATGATACAACAGATAACTGTTTTTATGAAAAAGTGGGAAGATTTCCGGATATTGAAGAAGATGAGAAACCCTACAGATTATTATGTATGGAATATCCCGGATGTGTAAAATAAAAGAGTGAAAAAAGGAGGCAGATAAAATGACAGATAAAAGAGTTGCTGTTGTAACTGGGGGAACCCGCGGAATGGGACAGGCAATCAGCATAGAGATGGCAAAAAAAGGAAATATTGTTTTGGCTGTTTATCGTTCTAATGAAGAAAGTGCATTTGAAACAGAGGGGAAAATAAAAGCGCTTACTGGTGAATCAGCCTGTATTAGAGGCGATGTTTCTAAACAGGAAGACATCCGGCAAATAATGAAATATGTAGATGAACATTATGGGCGGGTGGATATACTGGTTAATAATGCAGGGATCTTTGATTTTAATTTTATTGAAGATATGACCGAAGAATATCTGGATAATATACTGGCTGTAAACTTTAAAAGCCCGTTCCTAATGATGAAGGCGGTTATTCCGTATATGAAAAAACAACATTATGGAAGAATTGTCAATGCATCTTCAATTTCATCTACCTTTGCGGATTGTGGTCTTGTGGGATACGGCGCCAGTAAAGCCTGTGTGGATATGCTGACAAAAATCGGTTCTGCAGAGCTTGGTCCTTATGGTGTGACGGTGAATGCATATGCACCTGGAATTACCCATACAGATATGACAGATAGTATGATAAAAGAAAGAGGGAATGTACAAGTAAAACAGATCTCTCTCGGAAGGTTTGGAGCATGTGAAGAGGTCGCCTCTCTTGTAGCATTTCTTGCATCAGAGGAATGCAGCTATGTGACGGGAGAAATTATTGGTGTGGATGGTGGAATGTTTAAAGTTCAAAATCCATACCGAGCGTATGAATACGCCAATAAATAAAGAAGTATATGGGCGGATAGTTGTTATTGGACAGGAGAATATGCTAAACTGTTAAAGTAAATAATATACAGCAACAGATAAGTAAATTTTGTTGCTCAGGGAGCGTACTGTAAATGAATTATCTGCCCAATGTGATTTCAGTTATACGAATACTGCTGTCAACCTGTCTTCTTGTGGTTGACTCTTTTGGTCTGCCATTCTGGTGTATTTATGCAGCTTGTGGAATCAGCGATATGGCCGATGGTTTTCTGGCAAGAAAATTTCAGGTAACAAGTAAAGGCGGTGCAGTATTAGATAGTGTGGGAGATACTGTATTTGCTGTTATTATGGCAGCAATAGTTTTAATACATGCCCTCATTCCGATGTGGAGCGTTCACTGGATTGTAGTTATCATGGTGATAAAACTTACCACTATTTTGATAGGGTATATAAAATTTCGTGCTTTTGCTGCAGTACATAGCTATGCAAATAAAACGGTAGGGCTTTTCTTATTTATTGGCTTGCCTGTTTATTTTACATGGAACAAAGGTATTATAGTTGGAATATTGCTTGCCGGAGCAATGCTTGCTGGAATGGAAGAACTGTTAATTATTCTGACATCCAAAAAGCTCAATAGAAATATTAAAAGTATATTTTCTTCGAAAAGATGATTTATGTAGGCGTAATCACTATTTTTTGCTGTCTGTGTGTATTTTCGAAAATAACAGAACTTGGAGAAGAGATATTGCCTGTATTAACAAATCGAGATACAATGCATTTATAAAGTATTACTATTGAACAAATATAATATATAAAGAGGAGACAGCGAAATGAGAAAAGTAAAAGCAGAGAGATTAACACAGGAAGGGTTTTCTCCCTTTGGCGTATTTTATTCCATGACAAATCCACAGGGATATTCTTTAAATGGGGAACTTCATCAATTTTTTCCTGACAGAATCAGTGAATTTTATGGAACAAGAGTAGGGTTTTCACCTATTCAGGTAAAAAAACCAGAAAAAATGATTGTGACTCAGGTGGAGTATCATACCACTACCCCTGAAATTATCCTGCCCCTTAATGATGATATGATTCTTCATGTAGCACCGGCATCCGGCGGTGTACCGGTTACACATCTGACGAAGGCGTTTGTGGTTCCCAAAGGAGTAATGATCAAAATAAACACTGCTATCTGGCATCTTGCGCCGCTTCCTGCTAACGAGCAAGAACTACATGCTATGATTATACTGCCTGAATGTACCTATGCTAATGATTGTACAGTTATAGACCTGGAGGAAAAAGAATGTTTTCAGATCGTTTAAGTATATAAGTGTGATGTTGAGGTGAAATTTTAATGTATTTAGTGTACTCCCCTTATTAACAACAGTTTATCCCTATATACTGTTTTATGATAAGGCGGAGTATTTTTTATAAGAAAAGAGGGTTAGCTGTAGCTAAGGAATGGCTTGACTTCTTATGTCAAAGTGTTATTCTATAGCTACAGAATTTTATCGGACTTTTGGCTGGAGGAAAAGAAAAGTGAAATTAGGGATTGTGGGAACAAATTTTATCAGTGACTGGTTTATTGAAGCTGCGGGCAATGTGCCGGAAGTAACTATTCTGGCTGTATATTCAAGAAAACAAGAGACCGGAGATCAGTTTGCAGATAAACATCAGATACAGAATGTTTATACCGATTATGAGAAATTTTTACAGTCAGATATTGATGCGGTGTATATTGCGACTCCCACTTATGCACACTATGGGCAGGCAATAAAGGCAATGAAATTAAAAAAGCATGTCCTGTGTGAAAAAATATTGGCAGTAAATGAAAGAGAAACATCTGAAATGTTTTTGTGTGCAGATGAAAACAATGTAATTCTTCTAGAGGCGATGAGACCTGATTTTGATCCAGCCTTTGGCATAGTTAAAGAGCATCTTCCTAAAATTGGGAAGCTGCGCAGAGCGACTTTTGAATTTTGTCAGTACTCCTCCCGTTATGACAAGTTTAGGGAGGGAAATATACTTAACGCGTTTGATCCTGATTTATCAAATGCAGCAATTATGGATATCGGAGTATATTGCATTCATACTTTAATGCAATTATTTGGCATGCCTAAAGAAATAAAATCATTTTCTACAGAATTAAAAAATGGATTCGAAGGCAGTGGGGCTGTAATTATGCAGTATACGGATATGATTGCAGAAGCCATATATTCTAAGATAACAGATTCTGTCAATCCAAGCATCCTTATGGGAGAAGAAGGTAGTATTCTTGTGCATGGGGTTGCGATGACAAAGGCTATTGAGATTATTTTTCGGGATGGAAGAAGAGAGCAAATCCCGTATTCACCAAGTGGAAACAATATGGAATATGAAATACGCGAATTTATCAGGCTAATAAACCAAAGCAATTCAAAGCATCCTTTCAGACAATATTCACTAAATACTGCACGGGTGATTGATGAGGTCAGAAGACAGAACGGGATTGTCTTTGATGCAGATTCAGTGGTATAATATAATAATGTTGGAAAAAACTATGAAATGAGGAGTAATTGGTATGGAACTAGTAACGATTCGGGAATTATTTAAAAACAGAGAAGAATATCTGGACAAAAAAGTAACTGTTGGGGGATGGATTCGCAGTATACGTGATTCTAAGACATTTGGATTTATTGTTGTAAATGATGGATCTTACTTTGAATCACTGCAAATTGTTTATCACGATAAATTGGGGAATTTTGAAGAGGTTTCAAAACAAAATGTAGGTGCTGCGATTATAGTTAAAGGTGCACTTGTTGCCACCCCACAAGCAAAACAGCCATTTGAGATTCAGGCTGAAGAAATAGTGATTGAAGGTGTATCCGCACCTGATTATCCGTTGCAGAAGAAACGACATAGTTTCGAATATCTTAGAACTATTTCTCATCTGCGCCCAAGAACAAATACATTTCAGGCTGTATTCCGTGTACGTTCTCTAATTGCATTTGCTATTCATCAGTTTTTTCAAAACAGGGGTTTTGTTTATGTCCATACACCTCTTATTACCGGCAGCGACTGTGAAGGTGCAGGGGAGATGTTTAAAGTAACGACTTTAGATTTGCAAAATATTCCCACAGATGCAGCAGGAGCAATAGATTATAGTCAGGACTTCTTTGGAAAAGAGACAAGTCTTACCGTAAGCGGTCAGTTGAACGGGGAGACATTTGCACAGGCATTCAGAAACATATATACTTTTGGACCTACATTCCGAGCAGAAAATTCCAATACGACCCGCCATGCAGCGGAATTCTGGATGATCGAGCCTGAAATTGCTTTTGCAGATTTAGATGATAATATGGATCTTGCAGAAGACATGCTTAAATATGTCATTACTTATGTTCTTGAACATGCACCGGAGGAGATGAATTTTTTCAGTTCTTTTGTAGACAAAGGTCTGCTGGATCGCTTGCAAAATGTAATAAGTTCTGATTTTGCAAGGGTGACATATACGGATGCAGTAGAGATACTTGAAAAAAATAATGAGAAATTTGAATACAAAGTACAGTGGGGCACCGACTTACAGACGGAGCATGAGCGCTATCTTACAGAAGAAGTGTATAAACGTCCAGTATTTGTTACTGATTATCCTAAAGAAATTAAGGCGTTTTACATGAAGTTGAATGAAGATGGAAAGACTGTTGCAGCAGTAGACTGTCTTGTGCCTGGTATTGGAGAAATAATTGGTGGAAGCCAGAGAGAGGACAATTACGAAAAACTGCTTGAACGAATGAAAGAAATGAATTTGAATGAAGAAGATTACAAATTTTATCTTGATTTGAGAAGGTATGGATCTACACGGCATGCCGGGTTCGGCCTTGGCTTTGAACGATGTGTAATGTATCTCACCGGTATGTCCAATATCCGTGATGTAGTACCGTTCCCAAGAACGGTAAATAACTGTGAACTGTAGAAGCTGTCTCAGATAGATTGAGGACGTAACAACTGAAAAATGAGTTACGTCCTCAAACAGGTTCCAGAACGATATCTGCAGAAATATAATTTTGTAAAGGGAGGTACCTATGAAATTTATACACATAGCCGACGTTCATTTGGGCGCGCATCCGGATGCCGGTGATGCATATACGGCGAAGCGCCCTCAGGAACTATGGGATTCTTTTTCACGTGTAGTGGACCTGTGTGAAAAGGAAAAAACAGACGTATTGCTGATTGCCGGTGATCTGTTTCACAGGCAGCCACTTTTGCGGGAATTGAAAGAAGTGAATTACCTGTTTTCTACTTTATCTCATACACAAGTCGTGCTTATTGCCGGAAATCATGATTACATAAAAAAAGATTCTTATTATTTGAATTTTCAGTGGAATAAGAATGTGCACCCGTTGCTGGAAAGTGAAATGGGGTGTGCAGCAATACCAAAGTTAAAGCTTGGTGTATATGGTTTTAGTTACCATTCGAGGGAGATTACAGAGCAAAAATATCAGGTAAAGGCACCAAGAAAGTTTAAATATGAAATACTTCTGGCACACGGCGGGGACGAACGTCATGTACCGATCAGGCGGGATTTATTGGAACAGTCGGGATTTGATTACATTGCAATGGGGCATATTCATAAGCCTCAGGAACTGATTGCCAATTATGCGGTTTACGCAGGAGCACTGGAACCTGTAGATAAAAATGATACAGGGCAACATGGATATGTAAGAGGAGAGATAACCGAGAGTGGTATAGTCGCAGAGTTTGTTCCCTGTGCCCTAAGGGAATATGTGCATTTGGTGCTTCGGATGAATGATTCTGTAACAAATGGGAGTGTAAAAGGCTCTATTAAAGAAGCTGTTGAGAAACGTGGAATAGATAATATATATAAATTTTCGCTAAAAGGTCCTCGTGATCCGGAAGTAATATTTGACACACAGAACATGGATATTCATGGGAATATACTGGAAATTGTTGATGAGACTTATCCTGCTTATGATTATCAGGTCCTATATGATAAAAATAGAGATAATGTGATAGGAAGATACATAGAGGCGTTTCAGGGATGTGAAGAAGGGAGTATGGAATACCAGGCTCTTCAAGAAGGTGTTCAGGCTTTACTTAGTCACTGTCTGTAATTAAGGTAAAAGAGAGAAAGTGGAATTATATGGAGATTAGAGAACTATATCTAAAGAACTTTGGGAAGTTTTCAGACCGTCGTTTCTTTATAAATGAGGGGATTCATGTTTTTTACGGTGAAAATGAATATGGCAAGTCAACTATTTATGCTTTTATAAAAGCAATGCTTTTTGGTTTGGATAGAGGACGGGGACGTGCTGCTCAGAATGATGAATTCAGCCAGTATGAACCTTGGGAAAACCCCAATTATTATGCCGGTATTATGCGTTTTACCAGTGGAGGGAAAAACTTTCGTTTGGAGCGTCAGTTTGATAAATACTCTAAGAGAGCCAGCCTTGTATGTGAGGATGATGGCGAGGTATTATCACTGGAGGACGGAGATCTGGAGATTCTGCTTGGAGTAGTGACCAGAGAGTCTTTTGAGAATACAGTTGCAATCGGACAGCTGAAAGCAAAACCGGGTCAGGGGCTTTCGGAGAGCCTGAAAAATTATGCGGCAAATTATTATGAGACCGGCAGCAGTACTGTTGATTTAAGTGGGGCTTTGGAGGCACTACGTCTGCGGAAAAAAAATGTAGAGCTGGAACTAAAAGAGTTAGAATCAAAGAGGGAACAAAAGAAAAATTCTTTAAAGCAGGAAACCCAGTATGTGTCTGCAGAAATTGAAAAGTTGAAAAAGGAGTTAAACGAGAAAGAAAAGAAACTGGAAAATTTTAAAGATGATAAAAAAAGGGACAATGTAGAAAAACTAAAATCGGAAGATAGAAATCTTTACAAAAGTCTGATTATTACAGGAATGTATGGAATTTTATCCGGTTTTGCAGGAAGAGTATGGAATATAATTACTTTGTCTTGGAAAGGCATATTTGGACGAAACATTATATCCGGAGTTTCATGGATTCTACTCGTGGTCGGGTTCATCCTTTTTATAGCTGGAGTATTAAAATACCGGGGGTATCGTGACCGTCAAACAGAGATAGAAGAGGAGTCTGATGCGGAGGATCAATTAGTAGAAAAACGTAACATAGGTAAGGAAAAGAAAATTCCAGAGGAACCGGATAACATTCAGAAGCTGCAGTGGGAAAATCAGAGAATAGAAGATGAGTGTAAAGAGAGACAGATCAAACTGGATAACTTAAAGGAAGAACAGGAGGAACTTGATGTTCCTACAGAAAAAATGAAGAGTCTGCAGGTAACACAGCAGGCAATTGTTCTTGCAGATGAAACATTAACAAATACTTCCAGAAGTATGGTTGAGGGATTTGGTGCTTTATTAAATCAAAAAGCATCAAAAATTATGGGACAAATAACGGATGGCAGATATACAAAGCTTAGTATTGATGAGCAGCTTAATATGGTTTTGTTTGAGAATGGTCGAAGCGTTTCTGTGAACAGGGTATCCTGTGGTACTATGGAACAGGTATATTTTGCACTGAGAATGGCAGTGATGGATTTGCTGTTTGAAGAAACTCTTCCTATTATACTAGATGAAGCGTTTGTTTATTATGATGAAGAGAGACTAAAATCTGTATTAAAATGGCTGAAAGAACAGCAAAGACAAGTTATCCTATTTACTTGTCAAAAACGAGAGCAGGATATATTAAAAAAGCTATAAATAGTTTTTCATGGGGGGCAAACCCATTGAATATCTGAAAGGAATAGTTACATGAAGATAGAGTTGCCTAGAAAAGTGATAATGATTATAAATAACCTTCAGCTGCATGGGCACGAAGCTTTTGCTGTTGGGGGCTGTGTGCGTGATTCTATTCTCTTCCGTAAACCGGAAGACTGGGATATTACAACTTCCGCAAAACCTGAAGAAGTTAAACGTTTGTTTCGGCGGACAATAGATACAGGAATAGAACATGGTACGGTTACCGTAATGATTGGTAAAGATGGATTTGAGGTTACTACTTACCGGGTTGATGGTCAATATGAGGATAGCCGTCATCCGAGCGAAGTGATGTTTACTGCAAATCTTGAGGAAGATTTAAAACGCAGAGATTTTACCATTAATGCGATGGCTTATAATGATGAAGTGCGGCTTGTGGATGTGTTTGGCGGTATGCATGACTTGAACCATCATTTAATTCGATGTGTTGGAAATCCAATGGAGCGCTTTATGGAGGATGCACTCAGAATTTTACGTGCCGTTAGATTTTCAGCGCAGCTTGCCTTTCCTATTGAAAAAGAAACGGCCAAGGCAGTTCAAGAATTGGCCCCAACACTGAAAAATATCAGTGCTGAACGGATTCAGGTAGAATTGGTGAAGCTTTTAACTTCAGATCATCCCGAGCTGATTCAGGATGCATGTGAACTTGGTATTACCAAAGTTATTCTTCCGGAATGGGATGATATGGTCAACATTGAGCAAAATACCCCACATCATAAATATGATGTGGCCGAGCATACATTACAAGCAATGAAAAATGTGAAAAGTGACAAGATACTCAGGCTGACTATGCTGTTCCATGATATGGGAAAACCTGCCATGAAAACTACAGATGAAGAAGGCGTTGATCACTTTAAAGGGCATGCGCTTGTAAGTGAAGAGATTGCACGCCGGGTTCTGCGCCGCCTTAAATTTGACAATGATACGGTAAAAAAGGTAACCCGTCTTGTTTGTTATCATGATTATCGTATTGAAGCAACCCCCAAAAATGTACGTAGAGCGATGAACAGAATCGGAGTAGATTTGTTTCCATACTATCTTGCAGTGCGTATGGCTGATGTTAAGGCACAAAGTCCTTATCAGCGAAGGAAAAAGATTGAAAACATTGTGACAATGCGTGAAATTTATCAGGAAACGCTGATCAATGAGCAGTGTGTTACACTTCGAGACCTAGCTTTGGGAGGACGAGAACTTATGCAGCTTGGAATTCAGCCGGGGAGACAAATGGGGGATTTGCTTAACGAACTTTTAGAACTTGTTATTGATGAGCCTGAAATGAATGAAAAAGAAAAATTATGTAATTATGTGAAAGAAAAACTAGCTATCTAGCATACTCAGGCTGTCCTGTTCATAGATTAGAAAGAGTCAGAATCGTAGAATCGGGGGGCAGCCATGAGAGAGTATGAATTAGAAGTGCTGGAGCAATATGACATAGAAGTGAAAGGCACCCGCAAAATAAGGGGTGCGTTTTTTTGCGACACTAAAGAGGGCACAATGCTGTTAAAAGGAACGAATGTTTCTGAGAGGCGTGCTCCTTTGTTATATACAGTGCTGCGCAATCTTGAGCAGGACGGTTACTTTAATGTAGATACTCCGGTTTATAATAAAGCTGGCAGTCTGGTCAGCGAATCCAGAGACGGATCAAAGTATATGCTGAAAAAATGGTATTCAGGCAGAGAATGTGATGTGAAAAGGGAATACGAATTGTTGCAGGCTTCCAGAAATCTGGCTGAGTTACACAGTAAAATGAAGTGGAGAATGTTAGAAGAAACAGAAGACGCTTTAGACATGTGTCCTCCTACAGGAAGACATTTGCAGGAAGAATTCAGGAGACATAACCGTGAATTAAAAAAAGTACGCACATTTATGCGCAATAAAGTGTCTAAAGGCGCTTTTGAGTTTCTTGCGTTGGAATATTTTGAGAAAATGTATATGCTTGCGGAACAAGTTAGCAAACGTTTAGAAGAATCAAAATATGATGATTTATACAAGCAAAGCATTAGAAATTTAAGTCTGGTACATGGAGACTATAACTATCATAATATTCTATTTACTTCAAATGGAATCTGTACCACAAATTTTGAGCATTTCAGAGTTGATGTGCAGGCTCAGGATTTATATTACTTTTTAAGAAAAGTAATGGAAAAGCACCAGTGGCAGGAAAGCCTCGGGCAGGCTATGCTTGAAGCTTATCAAAGTGTCAGGCCTCTGGATGCAAGCGAACAGGAATATATTGCTCTATGTCTTGCTTATCCGGAGAAATTCTGGAAGACGGCCAATACCTATTATCATTCTAATAAGGCATGGATACCCGAAAAAAATGTGGAGAAGCTACAAACAACGATTACTCAGACTGAACAAAAAATGAGATTTATAAAAAATATATTTGCTTTCATTTTATAATGGCCTGTTGTATAATAGTTGAAGACTATTAAGGCAGGAGGAACCAGTATGAATGACATAGAAAGATATGAGGAATGGTTATCAAATTCATATTTTGATGCCGATACAAAAGAAGAACTTAAAGAAATTAAAGAAGATAAAAATGAAATAAAAGAACGTTTTTATAAAGATTTGGAATTCGGTACAGCTGGCCTGCGTGGAATTATCGGCGCAGGAACGAACCGTATGAATATTTATACCGTAAGAAAGGCAACACAGGGACTTGCTAATTATATTAAGAAGAACAGCGGTGAAGATAAAGGGGTGGCAATTGCCTATGATTCACGTCGTATGTCACCTGAGTTTGCCGATGAAGCTGCATTATGCCTGGCTGCTAACGGTATTAAGGCATTTGTATTTGAATCACTGCGTCCAACTCCGGAATTATCTTTTGCAGTCAGACACTTGGGGTGTATAGCAGGGATTAATATTACAGCAAGTCATAATCCACCGGAATATAATGGTTATAAAGTATATTGGGAGGACGGTGCTCAGATTACCCCCCCTCATGACAAAGGCATTATGGATGAAGTTAAAGCTGTTGAGGACTATACCTCAATGAAAACAATAAGCCTAGAAGAGGCAAAAAGAACAGGACTTTATGAGATTATCGGCAGCAGAGTAGATGATGCTTATATGACAGAATTAAAAAAACAAGTCCTGCATCAAGACGCTATTGATAAAATGGGCAAAGAACTTAAAATTGTTTATAGTCCTCTGCATGGAACTGGTAATATTCCGGTGCGCCGTATCTTAAAGGAAATAGGTTTTGAAAATGTTTATGTTGTAAAAGAACAGGAACTGCCTGACGGTGAGTTTCCTACAGTATCCTATCCAAACCCAGAAGCAGCAGAAGCTTTTGAACTTGGATTGAAGCTGGCAAAAGAAATTGATGCGGATATTGTTCTTGCTACAGATCCGGACGCTGATCGATTAGGTGTTCGTGTTAAAGATAGTGCGGGAGTATATCATACGCTGACCGGTAATATGTCGGGCTGCCTGCTGGCTGATTATGAAATCGGACAAAGAAAGTCCCTGAAGGGTCTTCCGGATGAAGGATATTTAATTAAAACAATAGTTACTTCAAATATGGCCGATGCTATTGCTGAGTATTATAAGGCTGGTCTGATAGAAGTGCTGACTGGTTTTAAATATATTGGACAACAGATTCTTGGGTTTGAAAAAAGTGGTAAGGGCGAATATTTATTTGGATTTGAAGAAAGTTATGGCTGCCTTATTGGTACCTATGCTAGAGATAAGGATGCGATTGTTGCCACAATGGCTCTTTGTGAGGCCGCTGCTTTTTATAAGACACAAGGCATGAACTTGTGGGACGCTATGATATCGTTATATGAACGTTACGGTTATTACAAAGATGATATTCAGTCCATTACCCTTAAGGGTATTGAAGGTCTCGCTAAAATTCAGGAAATACTTACTACACTGCGAAATGATCCACCAGTAAAGATCGGTGAATATAATGTGGTGAAATCGAGAGACTATAAAGAGAATACAATTAAAAATATGGCTACAGGTGAGGTTATGCAAACCGGATTACCGGAGTCAAATGTTCTCTATTATGATTTGACAGATGATGCATGGATATGTGTAAGACCTTCAGGAACAGAGCCAAAAGTGAAGTTCTATTATGGAATAAAGGGCACATCTTTACAGGATGCACAGGACAAATCTGAAAAATTAGGAAAAGAAGTTCTTGCGATGATTGAAAAGATGTTGTAACATATTAGGGCTGGAAATATATATGATACGGACAAGCTGTTTAAAATCCCCAAAAAAGTGCTTAAAAAGGCAATAAAACGGGAAAAATCCTTGACAAAAATAAAGGGAACAGTTATAACAATACATAAGGGTAAATTGTGTGGACGCCAGTACACGAATACCTTTATTAAACCGTAGAATATTGTATACTAGTACAATAAAGAGGAGGAAAATAATCCATGAACAAAACAGAATTAATAGCAGCTATCGCAGAAAAGGCCGAAATTTCTAAGAAAGATTCCGAAAAAGCATTAAAGGCTTTTACTGATGTTGTAACTGATCAGTTAAAAAAAGGCGATAAAGTACAGTTGGTAGGATTTGGAACATTTGAAGTGAGCGAAAGAGCAGCAAGAGAAGGAAGAAATCCACAAACTGGAAAGACTATGAAAATTGAAGCATGCAAGGCTCCTAAATTTAAAGCGGGTAAAGCATTGAAAGATGAAGTAAACGCGTAAGAAGCGGATAATCAATAAAAGATTAGTAGAAAAAGCACTTATGATGTCTAATTATAAGTGCTTTATTATTCTATGGGAAGATTCGTTTAGAGCCCCTAAAGAATAAAAAACGCATCCGCTAAGAATACATTCGAGCTTAACATGTAAAGGATGGAAAGGATATAAAATGCGTTTAGATAAATTTTTAAAGGTTTCACGTCTGATTAAAAGGCGTACAGTTGCAAATGAAGCATGTGATGCGGGACGAGTACTTGTAAATGGAAGTACCGCAAAAGCCTCTGTTAAGGTTAAACCGGGTGACATTATAGAAATACAGTTTGGAACTAAAGCTGTGAAAGTAGAAGTACTTCAGATTCAGGATACAACCAAAAAAGAGGAAGCAAAAGAATTATTTAAATACTTATAGTGCGTAAGAAGTCATTCAAAATGAGCCGACCCCCAAAAGTTAGACCAAAAATCTAACGAATGGAAGGTCGGTTTTTTATGGCAAAATACAGTTATGAATTTAAGAAAAAGGTTGTTGATGCATATTTAAATGGTGAAGGCGGATATCTATATCTTGCCAAGACATATGGGATTCCTGCTTGGAGTAACATTAAAAAGTGGGTATTGTCCTATTCAAAAATGGGTGATACTGGATTAAATCGCTCAAGAAAAAAAGAAAATTATTCTTTTGAATATAAACTTCATGTGGTAGAGTTATATTTATCAAGTGAGGTTTCGTATCAGGATTTAGCGCTCCGGGAGAAAATCAATAACCCATCACAGATATGTAAATGGGTCAATGATTTTAATATTGCAGGTGCTGATGCATTGAGACCGAAGAAGAAAGGTCGTAAGATGTCATTGGGATTAGATAATAGGAAAGAAAGAATGCAGTCATTTTCAGAAGTCACTCCAGTAGACACAAATGCTGAACATGTGAAACAGCTTGAAGATGAACTTTTAAAACTTAAAATTGAGAATGCCTATTTAAAAGAACTGAGGAGGCTGCGTTTAGAGGAGGACGCTCTTCTGAAAAAACAGCGAGAATCATCCACAGCCTCCGAGGAGACTTCAAACTAAAAGATATTCTCGCAGTTGTCGGCTTTCCAAAGGCAACTTACATGTACTGGCAGAAAAGATTGACTAGAGAAAATCCTAACAAGGAGCTTGAAGAAAAAATCAAGGAACTCCATTTAATTCATAAAGACTTTGGATACAGACGTATGTCAGGTGAGCTTCGCAAACAAGGATATTCAGTAAACAAGAAACGTATTCAACGAATGATGCAAAAATTATCTTTACAAGTTACTTCTTTTACGAGAAAAAGTCGTAAGTACAGTTCATACAAAGGGAAAATTGGAAAAGTTGCTTCAAACAGATTACGAAGACGTTTTGATACCAAAATACCACATCAGAAGATTACGACAGACACCACAGAATTTAAGTATTATGATGTAGATTCAAAAGGTTGTATGATTATTAAAAAGTTGTATCTAGATCCTTTTATGGATTTATGTAATAGAGAGATTATAAGTTATGGAATATCACCAACACCATCTGCTAAAAGCATAATGGATGCGCTAAACACTGCAATAGAAATCACATTGGATTGTCCATATCGTAGAACATTTCATTCCGATCAAGGTTGGGGGTACCAGATGAAGGCGTATGTTCACACATTGAAGAAACATCGAATTTTTCAAAGTATGTCTAGAAAAGGGAATTGCCATGATAATTCAGTCATGGAAAATTTCTTTGGGATAATGAAACAAGAAATGTATTATGGAGAAGTTTACTACAGTTATGATGAGCTTAAAAAAGCAATAGATACATATATAGAGTATTACAATAAGCAACGAATTAAAGAGAAACTAGGATGGATGAGCCCTGTTGAATACAGAATCAGCCTCTTGGCATCATAAAAGAAAAATGCGAAGTGGAAAATCCACTTCGCAATAAAGTCTAACTTTTTGGGGTCACATCAAAATCGAATGACTTTTTTTTATACAAATTAAGAGATGGCCTATGCTGTACTATTTGTAATGATATTGATTTTATAAGCATTGTGTTGTATCATAAATAGAGTTAGACAAAACTAACTTATTTTGGAGGTTAGAGTAATTATACTTATAAGAGAGATTAAAGGTAAAAGAAGGGGTGTTTATGTTAACTGGAAATAGCAGCAATACCTATGTACAACGTAAATTTTGCAGTCAGAAAAATATTAGTTGTCCAATTAGTGATGGTTTTTCAACTATATTCAACAAAGACTTAGAATCAAATGAAAGCCGGTTTAAGATTCCTTCCCGCTTAGGCTGGGGGTGCAGTAAAAGAATTCAGTTAGGAAATTCTATGGATGCTTGTTTTAATGATATGCAGCTGCATAAAGAAATTCAGTTATCTGGAAAAACACAGGGAGATGTCTTTGTCTTAATGATTTGTCTTGGTGAAAATATGATATGGCAGGAAAAGAACAGCAGGCAGACAATGGAACTAGAACAAAATTCAGGTATGATTTATCATGTTCGTGATATTGAGGAAACAGGTATTTATGAAGAAAACCATCATTATCAGGGAATAACCTTTACTTTTGATTCATCTAGATTTTTTGATTATTTTTCGTTGGAGGAGAATAGTATATTCTCTAATAAACTGCAGAATTATGAATATGCAAAGAATTGGCTTTCTTCTGAAGCTAAAATTGTACTTTCACAAATAATGCACTGCTCCTATGCCGGAAAAATGAAATCATTATATCTGGAAGGGAAGGCTTTGGAATTGTTGTCTATCTTTGTCAGCACAATTACAGCGCAAAACAGTATTTCCAGTTGTGCTGCTAAACTTTCTAAAACAGATATTGAAAGTATTGCACGTGCCAGGGATATTTTGGAAAATAGTGTATCTTCACACATTACCATATCATCTGTTGCAAAAGCAGTATGCCTTAATGAATCTAAATTGAAAAGTGGATTTAAACGGATATACGGAAAGCCCGTTTATACTTATTTATTAGATAAAAGAATGGAAACAGCTCGGATCATGCTTGAAACACAATCGGTAAGTATATCCCAGGTGGCAGGTTATGTGGGCTATGAAAATGGGAGTAGTTTTTCCAAAGCATTTTGTAAAAAGTTTGGTTTTTATCCCAGTGAATGTATGCTGAAATGAAAACGTAGAAAAAACCGATAGGACAATAAAAGAACCTTTTTGGAAATGTAAAAGTGAGTTAGGATATGCTAACCTAATTGTACCGGTTAATAGTTACCGGTACAATTTTTTTAGGAGGAATTTAAAGTGGAAAAGAGAGAAAAACTAAATGTTCGTGACTTAATAACAATTGGGGTTTTAAGTGCGGTATTTGCTGTTGTGTATATTGGGATAGGTATGTTTACTGGCAGTACCCCTGTTGGATGGCTATTTACAAATGCAATTCTATCGCTGCCGCTGGGAATTGTTTATATGCTTCTGCTTGCCAAGGTACCAAAAAGGGGCGCTTCGTTAATTTTGGGAGTTGTATTTTGCCTGGTCATGATTCTTATGGGGCACTGGTGGCCCAGCACCCTGTTGGTAGGAATTTTTGCATTGATTGCAGAAATTGTTTCTTCAATAATCGGTAAGAAAAGATTTAGTGGGATGTTAGCTGCATTTGTCATTTATATGATTGGGTTCCCGATAGCAGGTTTTGCACCTCTTGTATGGTTCAAGGATGCTTACATAAGTGCATATCCTCCTGAAACAGCGGCTTATTACGAAGGTCTGGCAAGTCTGCTTGGAGGTGGAATGTTTTGGATTGTAGTTGCTGCAACGGCAGTGGGTGCTGTTATAGGTGCATTTTTAGGAAAAGCTGTCTTGAAAAAGCACTTTGTTAAAGCCGGAATAGTAAAGTAAATGATAAGAATAAAGGCTGTAAAAAAAAAGGATCTTGATGTACGTATTAAACTGCTCTTTATTATAGAATCAGGATTGTTGTCATTTTTTACGGGCAGCAACATGCTGATTTGTATTACTGCACTTGCATCCCTTTTTATATTATTGTGTTTTCGCCAGGTAAGTACAGCATGGCATTTTGGAGTAGTATTCCTTATTATTTTAGGAATAAGTAGTTTGTCGCCGCTTTGGGAAGGGAGAGTATTTGGAATGGTTCTGGGAATGCTGACCTTTCTTATTCTCAGAATGATACCTGTTCTTATGCTGGGGAGCTGGCTTGTACATTCAGTAAAAATAAATGATTTTATTGCATCTATGGAAAAAATGAAGCTCCCTGTCAGCGTAATTATACCTTTGGCTGTTACGCTGAGGTTTATGCCTACAATACAGGCTGAATTTGGATATATCAAAAACACCATGAAAATGAAGGGAATAAGTCTCTCATTAAGTTCGGTGCTGCGACGCCCGCTAATGACTACTGAATATGCTATGGTTCCTCTTTTAATGCGTAGTATAAAAGTTGCAGATGAATTATCTGCATCCGTCATGACCAGAGGACTGGGAAATCATAAAAAGCGTACTTCCTATCGGGATATACGTTTAAACCGCTTTGACATAATATGGGCACTGGGATTCACTCTATTCACAGTGAGCGTGTCACTATGTTCTAAACTGCCAATCCTATAAGGGAGTGTTAATGAATGATAGAATTTCGAAAAGTAAGTTTCCAATACAATGAAACAGAAGGTAATGGGATTAACAATATAAATCTGCATATTAAGAAAGGGGAATTTGTATTACTTTCGGGTCCCAGCGGATGTGGGAAAACTACACTTACCCGGTGTATCAATGGCCTAATCCCTCATTTTTATGAAGGAAAGTTAAAGGGGTGCGTATTATTAAATGGCAAAGATGTATCTGAAATGAAGTTGAATGAGATATCAATGAATGTGGGATCGGTTTTTCAAGATCCTCGTTCTCAGTTTTTTACAACAGATACTGTTTCGGAGGTGGCATTTGGATGTGAAAACAATGCCATACCAAGAATTGAAATGATAGAAAGAGTAGATCATGCCATAAAGGAACTTAAAATTGAACAGTTAAAAGAGAAAAGCCTTTTTGCGTTATCAAGCGGAGAAAGGCAGAGAGTTGCTATTGCATCTGTACATGCTTTGTCACCGGAAATCTATGTATTGGATGAGCCTTCGGCAAATCTTGATGCTCAGGCGGCTGAGGACTTAAGAGAAACTCTTATATTGTTAAAGCAAAAGGGTGCAACAATCGTAATCTCAGAACACAGACTTTATTACTTGAAGGACCTGGTAGACAGAGTGATCTTTATGCAGCGGGGAGAATGCAAGAAGGAATATAACCGTGAACAATTCATTTCTCTTACAGAAGTTGAGTTGAATAAAATGGGTCTTCGTTGTCTTTATCCGGAAAGGCTGGGAATTCGAAAAGTAAATGAACAGCAAAAACAAGAGGCGCTGTTGAAGGTCAATCAGGTCGGGTACTGTTATAAAAAAGGGATACCTTTGCTTAGTAATATTGACTTTCAAACATTTGGGGGCGAGGTGATTGGTATTGTCGGGCATAATGGGGCAGGGAAAAGTACTCTTGCTGAGCTTTTGTGCGGGTTGAAAAAAGAACAGAGTGGATTCATCTGTGTTGATTCACAACATCTAAAACCTAAAGGCAGGGTAAAATCATCCTATTTTATTATGCAGGACGCAGAATATCAACTTTTTTCAGAAAGTGTTGAGGATGAACTGACGTTAGGGCTTGGGAATGAAGAAGGGATTCATGAAAAAGTTGAAGAAGTATTAGAGTTACTGGATTTGAAAGAATACAGAGAAAGACATCCTGCATCTCTTTCAGGAGGACAGAAACAACGTGTTGTGATTGCGGCAGCATATATGCGCAACTTAAAATTTGTAGTTTTTGATGAGCCTACCAGCGGACTAGATGCTGAAAATATGAAAAGAGTGGGAAAATTAATAAAAAAAATGGCAAGCAGCAAAAAAAGTGCTTTTATTATAACCCATGATTATGAACTGCTGCTTGATACATGTAATAGGGTTTTATCTATGGAAAAAGGCAGAATAAAAGATGATTTTTTGATTACTCCGGAGACCCTTCCCAGAATAAAAGAAATTTTTGGAATGTACGGATAAAAGACATAAACTAATTAAAAGACAATTTCCCTGTTAAGGCTTTCATATTTTATGATAACTTGTCATATATATAGAAAAGCACATAGCGAAGGGGGAAAGCAAGTATATGGAAGAGCGGCAAATGCCCAAAGCGCATAAACTGGTTGTAAACAATAGAAAGACAAGTATGGTCACCGGAGTCCTTGATGTTCTTTCTTTTGATTTAAATGAGATACTATTAGAAACAGAACAAGGCATGCTTATGGTGAAGGGAACCGATCTGCACGTCAACCGTCTGAGTGTTGAAAAAGGGGAAGTGGATTTATCAGGTAATATTGACAGTATTGCATATTCCAGTGTAAATCAGGCTGGGCGGCAGAACGAAAATTTCTTTGCAAAGCTATTTAAGTAGGACTGCCTATGATGTTAGGAATCGGAAAAGAGGCAGTAATATTTCTCTATGCAGGGCTATCCGGAATAGTCATTCTGTTCAGTTATCAGATACTAAGGCTGCTGAGACGGTTCATAAGCCATCATATTTTTGTCATTAATCTGGAAGACTTGCTTTACTGGATCGGAGTTAGTGCGTACTTATTCCGTCAGATGTATAGGACGACATATGGTAGTATTAGATGGTTTTTTATACTAGGTATAGTATGCGGTATAGCACTCGCAAATTTCATACTTTCTCTGGCAAAAAAAATATATGGAAAAATCAAGAAAAGCCTTGAAAAAAAAGGCAAAAGCCGATAGAATAATTTTATTAAGCAGGGGTGTTTAATTAAAATAAGTAGGGTGAGTATGAATGACAAGAAAAAAAAGAACAGGAACGATGCGGCAAAAAAGCCGTAAGCGCAGTTCAGGTTTTGGCAGTCATCGGCGCAGTATTACAGTGATTACTATGATTCTAGTGTTGTTGATGTGTGTTCTGACGGTAAATGCAGTAACATTACAAGCCAAAAACAAGGACTACAAACAGCAGCAGACGGAACTCGAAGCTCAGATTAAAGAGCAGAAAGACCGATCTGAAAAGATAAAAGAATACGAAGAGTATGTCAAGACAGATGAGTACATAAAAGAAGTTGCCGAAGAGAAGCTGGGTCTGGTTGACCCGGATGAAATTATTTTTCAAGCGGCAGACTAAGAGTACTGTGTATAAATATACTACAAAAGATAAGCTCCAGGAGAAGTCCTGGAGCTTTTGTCGTGCTTAACCGAATATATAGAAGAGGAGGAGCAAATATGGAAGATGGACAAGCGCTGCATGCAAGTCCCTATGTAGCACAAATAGAAAAATTTGCAGATTCATTAAAACAATTGTCTCATACATTTTTAAAATTAGAAGAACAAAAAAAATCATTCAGCAATGAAGAAATCGAGGAAATGTTTGATAGAGTGAAAGAAAAGGTCTGCGCTAACTGTGAAAAGTGTGCATGGTGCTGGGGAGAAAATTTTGTTCATACTTATCAGATGGGATATGAAATCCTATCTGCTGTAGACAATTATGGTAATGAACTCAATACGGAGACTAAGAGAAAATTACAGCAGAGATGTATCGCTGCACCCAGACTTCTGCGGGAAATGCTGGAGGCGTTTCATGACGCAAGACAAAATATGATGTGGATAAACCGCATTGCACAAAGCAGAGAAGGCTGCGCAGTTCAAATGGATACGTTTGCCGATATGATACGCAGTACAGCCAAGGAGCTGGAGGACAGTATGTTTACCGATGAGCGGCTGGAAAAGAAGATCAGTATGCATTTAAAGCGAAAAGGTATACGAGTTCTTTATACCAATTTTTTTATGAACAGAGAAGGTAAGTATGAGGTACATGTTACTGCAAGGGCTATGCAGAACGAATGCGTGACTACGAAGGAATTGGTCAGAGGTGTTACTGAAGTTATGGGGCGGAGGTTTGTTCTGGACGGTGCACATGGACAGATTTTAGGAAAAGAATACACCACTGTTGTCTGCATGGAGGGTCCGGGTTTTTATACATTACAAGGAGTAGCCCGAATTGGTAAGGGCTGCAATCAGATTTCTGGTGATAATTTTATGATGCTGGAGCTTCCAGGCGGGCGTCAGGGCGTTGCATTGTCAGATGGCATGGGCTCAGGTGAAAAAGCCTGCAAAGAGAGCACTTTGGTTATTGAGCTTATGGAAGAACTACTGGAAGCTGGGTTCCCGGAGAAAACAGCTATTCAGATGATAAATACTACTCTTGTGATGGGCAGGGAAGAGATTCATTTTTCTACTATTGATATGAGTGTGTTTGATTTATACAGCGGAATATGTGAGTTTATAAAAGCCGGTGCTTCTTCAACGTTTATCAAACATGAAGGGCAGGTAGAACATTTGAGTTCTACAAGCCTGCCTATCGGTGTATTGCATACGATAGAGATAGATTCCGTAAAACGGCAGCTTCAAAACGGTGATTTTGTCATTATGGTTACAGATGGTGTTATGGATGCATTGCCTGTGGGAGAACAGGATATATTATTGGAGACAATTATCCGGGGCACGGTGATGAACAATCCGAAAGAAATGGCACATCATATTCTGGAGCAGGTGCTGAACTGGACAGGTGAGGCCCCTATGGACGATATGACAGTATTAGCCGTAGGTATATGGGAGACAAACTAAGAGAGCTTTTTCTTGCATTTAAGCATGAAATTGGGTATAGTATGACGTATGATGAAGAAAGTAAATTTGTTTATTGAAAAGTATCACATGCTGACAGGTGGAGACAGAGTAATCGCAGGTATATCGGGAGGTGCAGATTCGGTATGCCTGCTTTTTGTACTTCTTGAACTACGAAAAACGATAGGAATAGAAGTGATTGCCGTCCATGTAAATCATGGTATACGTGGAGCTGCAGCTGATAGTGATGAATGGTTTGTTCAGGAGCTTTGCAGACAGCAACAGGTAAAATGCGTATGTTATCATGAAAATGTGGAATTAATCGCAAAAAAAAGGAAACAATCTGTTGAGGAGACCGGACGCATAGTACGCAGAGAAGCATTTGATGAAACCTGCAAATTGTATCATGGAACAAAGATTGCAACTGCTCACCATCAAAATGATAATGCGGAAACCCTCTTGTTGAATCTGGCAAGAGGAACCGGATTAAAAGGCATGGGAGGTATTCGGCCAGTAAACGGTTGCGTTATTCGCCCTCTTTTGTGCCTTAACCGCAGTGAGATTGAAACATATGTAGACACACTTGGCTGTGGATTTTGTCATGATGAAACCAATGATGAAAATGAATATATTCGAAATCGTCTGCGTCATTTGGTCATCCCTGTATTAGAAAAACAGGTAAATTTACAAGCTGTTAGGCATATGAATGAAGCAATGGAGCAAATTTGTAAGATGCACGAATATATAGAGCAGCAGACAGATGAGGCATACAGAAACTGTGTGTCTGTAGCCCAGGATAAAAGTATTCTTATTAATGCAGAATCATATAAAAAAGTGCCTGATTTTCTCCAAGGCGTGCTAATTAAGAGATGTCTTGCAAAATCGGCAGAAGCAGAAAGAGACATTCAGAAAGTACATGTAGAATCTATAGCGAGACTGTTTGACAGGCAGTCCGGAAAAAGTATTGATTTGCCTTATGGGGTAAAGGCACTGCGTGATTATGAGGGGGTTTTGTTAAAAAAACAAAGTGAACCTATAAGCAGAAGCTTTTTACCGAAAGAACTAATTGTTCCAGGAGTTACAAAAATTCCGGAACTCAACCTATGCATTAGCAGCAGAATTATAGAAAAAACAGATGAATTTTCATTAGAAGAAGTCCCTCAAAAAGCCTACACGAAATGGTTTGATTATGATATAATGAAAAATAACCTGACTATCAGGACAAGACAGAGTAAAGACAGCATTATTATAGATAAAGCAGGACGAAAACAAAAGATAAAGTCCTATTTTATCAACCAAAAGGTTCCCCCCGAGATAAGGGAGGTGCTTCCGCTGATTGCAGATGCCGGACAGATTGTATGGATTGTGGGGTACCGGATGAGCAGTGCCTATCAGATAACAGGGCAGACACACCGGATATTGGAGATAAAAGTAACGGAGGAAAAAAGTAATGTCAGAACAGATTAAAGTATTAATTTCAGAAAAAGAAGTGGATAAAAAAATTGAAGCGCTGGGAAGGCAGATTAGCAAAGACTACGAGGGAAGACAGGTTCACTTAATCTGTGTTTTAAAGGGAGGCGCATTTTTTATGTGTGAACTGGCTAAGCGAATTACTATACCTGTCTCATTAGATTTTATGAGTGTGAGCAGTTATGGTGACGGTACTTCGACTAGTGGCGTTGTGCGTATTGCAAAAGACCTTGACGAATCAGTAGAGGGAAAAGATGTACTGATTGTAGAGGATATTATAGATTCAGGAAGAACCTTATATCATCTGATGGATATTTTAAGGCAGAGGCATCCACGCAGTCTTCATTTGTGTACTTTACTGGATAAACCTGAAAGAAGAGAAAAAGAAGTGAAGGTTGATTATGTCGGATTTGAAATACCGGATGAGTTTGTAGTCGGTTATGGTCTTGATTATGCTCAAAAATATAGGAATCTACCATATATTGGTGTGGTGGAAGGAGTAGAATAGGAAGGAGTAACACCATTGAACAATAAAAAGTATAGAAGCGCAGGCGGTGCCACATTTTTCACATTTATTGTGATTGTTTTTCTTGCACTCTGGCTGACGAACCGGATGCAAGTGAAAGAGCAGGATATGACATACCAAAGTTTTGTACAGGAAGTGCAGAGCGATAATGTTCAGGATGCAACAATAAAACAGAACAAGACAGTACCAACAGGAGTAATTACTGCCACACTGAAAGATAAAAATACAGTAAAGCAGGTAAATGTGTCAGACGTAAAGGAAGCGCAGCAGCTTCTGGAAAAAAATAACATTGATTATAAAATGCTTAATGTGCCAGAAGATTCGTGGCTTACGACTATTTTAACACCTTTAGTTATTACACTTCTTGGAGTTACACTTATATTTATGTTTATGAACCGTCAGGGCGGGGGAGCCAATAATAAAGCAATGAATTTTGGAAAGAGCAGAGCCCGTATGAGCACTGACACAGATAAAAAGGTGACTTTTTCTGACGTGGCAGGGTTAAAAGAAGAGAAAGAAGAGTTGGAGGAAATTGTAGATTTTCTAAAATCTCCCAAGAAATATATACAGGTGGGAGCAAGAATCCCCAAGGGCGTTTTATTAGAGGGGCCTCCAGGAACCGGAAAGACTTTGCTGGCTAAAGCTGTTGCAGGAGAAGCCGGGGTTCCGTTCTTTAGTATCTCAGGTTCCGACTTTGTAGAAATGTTTGTGGGTGTGGGTGCTTCACGTGTTAGGGATTTGTTCCAGGATGCAAAGAAAAATGCCCCGTGTATTATTTTTATTGATGAAATAGATGCAGTGGCAAGACGCAGAGGAAGTGGACTTGGGGGCGGACACGATGAGCGGGAACAGACTTTAAATCAGCTTCTTGTAGAAATGGATGGTTTTGGCGTAAATGAAGGTATTATTGTAATGGCCGCTACAAACCGTAAAGATATTCTTGATCCAGCTATATTAAGACCCGGTCGTTTTGACAGAAACGTTATTGTAGGAAGACCTGATGTAGGCGGACGAGAAGAAATACTTAAAGTTCATGCAAGAAACAAACCACTTGGCGATGATGTTGATTTAAAGCAGATTGCGCAGACTACTGCCGGATTTACCGGTGCGGATCTGGAGAATCTATTGAATGAAGCTGCAATTTTGTCTGCAAAGGAAGGCAGAGTATATCTTGAGCAGGCGGATATTCGCCATGCATTTATAAAAGTAGGTATTGGGCCTGAAAAGAAGAGCCGCATTGTATCTGAAAAGGAAAGAAGAATAACGGCATTTCACGAAGCAGGTCATGCAATACTCTTTCATGTTCTTCCGGATGTGGGACCAGTCTACAGTGTATCAATTGTGCCAACAGGTGGCGCGGGAGGTTACACAATGCCTCTTCCAGAAAAAGATGATATGTTTAATACTAAAGGGCATATGCTTCAGGAAATCACTGTTTCTCTGGGCGGACGTGTTGCGGAAGAGAAAATATTTGATGATATCACTACTGGAGCTTCTCAGGACATCAAGCAGGCTACAGCTATTGCCCGATCTATGATTATGAAGTTTGGTATGTCAGAACGTCTTGGCTTAATTAATTTTGATAATGACAGTGATGAAGTGTTTATTGGCAGGGACTTCGGGCATACATCAAGAGGGTATGGCGAAAAAGTGGCAAGTACAATTGACGAAGAGATTAAACGTATTATTGATGAGTGCTACCTTAAAGCTAAATCTATATTAGAAGAATATCATACGGTACTTCAGGCGTGTGCAGAACTATTGCTGGAAAAGGAAAAAATAACCAGAAGCGAGTTTGAAGCACTGTTCGAAGAATAATCATAAGTGGGGCAAGTACTTTCAAATTAGAAGGGGCTTGCCCCAAAGGAGGTTTTATGAATAAAGACGCACTTTTTAGCGATGGAACTTCTAGTTATGTGATTCCAGCTGAACCAGAAAAAGATGAAAAAGTACGTCTGAGATTCCGTACAGCGAAGAATGACATAGATGAAGTTTTTGTGTTGGCCGAAGATGATGTCTACAAGATGAAAAAGTCAGGATCAAAAGGGACTTTTGACTATTATGAAATGGAACATCAACTATCGGATCTGCCATTTTCTTATTGTTTTAAAATAAAACAGGGTGAAGAAGTCTGTTATTATAATCGCTGTGGTGTTTCTGATGAAATCAAGGAGTTTTACCCATTTACAATTGTACCCGGATTCTCTACGCCGGACTGGGCTAAAGGTGCCGTGATATATCAGATTTTCGTGGACCGTTTTTTTAATGGAGATCAGACTAATGATGTGCAAAATAGAGAATATATATACATAGGTGAGCCATCAGAGAAAGTAGAGGAATGGAAAACACCTCCTGCAGCCACAGATATCCGCAGATTTTACGGAGGGGATCTGCAGGGGGTCTTGGACAAACTGGATTATCTTGAGGAATTAGGAATTGAGGTGATTTATTTTAACCCCCTATTTGTTTCTCCGTCAAATCATAAATACGATATACAGGATTATGATTATATTGACCCACATTATGGGAAAATAGTTGCAGACGGGGGGGCGTTGCTTCCTGTTTGGGAAAAAGAAAATATTTCTGCATATAGATACCAAAAACGAACCGGGGATAAAGCTAATCTTGAGGCGAGTAATAAACTGTTTGCAGAATTAGTTGAAGAAATGCACAGTAGGGGGATGAAGGTAATACTTGATGGTGTTTTTAATCATTGTGGTTCCTTTAACAAATGGCTGGACAAAGAACGGATTTATGAACAACAGGAGGGATATGAAAAGGGTGCTTTTGTTAGTAAAGAAAGCCCCTATTTAAGTTTTTTTCATTTTTTTAATGAGAGCGGGTCCTCATGGCCCTATAACTATCATTATGACGGTTGGTGGGGGCATGATACACTACCGAAACTAAATTATGAAGAGTCCCCCCTGCTAGTACAGTATATTATGGATATTGGAAAGAAATGGGTTTCACCTCCTTACAATGCAGATGGATGGAGGCTGGACGTTGCAGCAGATTTGGGATACAGCAATGAATATAATCATATGTTTTGGAAACGTTTCCGAAAAGAAGTGAAGAAGGTAAGGCCGGATGCCTTGATTCTGGCAGAACACTATGGAGATCCAACGGATTGGCTTTTGGGAGATGAATGGGATAGCGTAATGAATTATGATGCATTTATGGAACCTGTGACTTGGTTTCTAACAGGAATGGAGAAGCATAGTGATGAGTTACGTATGGATCTTTACGGAAATGCAGATAACTTTGTAAATTCAATGCAACACCACATGGCAGCTATGCTTACTCCCTCTCTGCAAGTGGCTATGAATGAATTGTCCAATCATGATCATTCCCGTTTTCTTACCCGCACAAATCAGACTGTTGGGCGTGTTAGTCAGCTGGGAACGGACGCTGCAGAAGAAGGTATTAATAAGGCAGTAATGAGAATTGCCGTTGTAATCCAGATGACCTGGGTGGGTGCTCCTACAGTATATTATGGGGATGAAGCCGGTCTATGTGGCTTTACCGACCCGGATAACCGCAGAACATATCCTTGGGGAAGTGAGGACACGGAGCTGCTGCAGTTTCATAAAGAGCTTATACGTATTCATAAGACCGAGAAAGCATTGAGAACAGGTTCTCTGAAAATGCTGTACTGGGAAAATCATATTCTTTCTTTTTGCAGGTTTCAGAATGAATGTCAAGTAGTTATAGTTTTGAATAATAGTAATAACTTAAGAGAGGTTACAGTTCCTGTCTGGATGGCAGAGACCCCGTTAGAAGGAAGAATGGAACGTTTAATTTACTCTTATGAAGGGGGCTACACAATGGAGTCTGATGAATATCTTATTGTGGATGGGGAAATTGTTTTAAATATAGGAGCAAATTCTGCTGTAGTGATGAGGGTAAAAAAGGAAGAATAAACAAAAGAAATTCTTTTGGATCAGTGGAAGGATGGTGAATATGAAACAGCTGTATACGAGATGGGGGAAAAGTCTGCAGGAAAATCATATACTTGAGGAATATCCCAGGCCCCTTATGATCAGAAACAGTTATATGAACTTGAATGGTATTTGGGAGTATGCATTTACAGATAAGTTTGTCAAACCTCAGAAATACGATGGAAGGATACTCGTTCCTTTTTCACCGGAAAGTGTTCTTTCTGGTGTGGGTCGTCAGCTGCAGCCAAACCAGTATCTATGGTATAGAAAAAAAATTAAAATTGATGAAAAATTTGATAAAACAAGAATGAAAAGGCTGCTTCATTTTGGAGCGGTGGATCAGTCTTGTATTGTTTATGTAAATGGAAAACTGGTAATTAAACATACTGGTGGATATCTTCCCTTTGAAACAGATATTTCAGAAAATCTTGAAGTCGGAGAAAATGAACTTATTTTGGCGGTAAGAGATTTTAGTGATACTTCTTATCATTCCAGAGGAAAACAGAAACTAAAAAGAGGGGGAATGTTTTATACAGCCCAGAGTGGGATATGGCAGACTGTGTGGATGGAAGATGTTCCGCTTACTTACATTCAAGAGATTAATGCAGAGACGGATTTTGATCAGGGATCAGTAAGAATAAGGGCTAATACAAATGAGAAAACTTCTGTGAGAATTTCCATACTGAAGCCACGGATTTATAATAGTCCGATAGGGGGATACGGAGATTGGGAAAAAGAGGGAGAACGCTCTGGGGATTTAGTGGAGGTGGTGCAGACCGATGAATCAAACAGGGGGATAGAAATTCATTTACCTGCAATCAGACCGTGGACATGTGAAGAACCTTACCTTTATTATTTTATTGCAGAAACAGAAACAGATCGGGTAGTAAGTTATTTTGCTATGCGGATATTTTCAGTGGAACCAGATGCGTCAAATATACCGCGCATATGTCTGAACCATGCGATACAGTTTCAAAAAGGCATACTGGATCAGGGGTACTGGCCGGACGGACTATATACTGCACCAAGTGAGGACGCTATTTTATTTGATATACAGTCCATGAAAGACATGGGATTTAATATGATAAGAAAGCATATTAAAATAGAGCCCCAACGCTGGTATTACCATTGTGACCGTCTAGGTATGGTAGTCTGGCAGGATATGGTAAATGGAGGGGGCGCGTATAAACATTGGTTCGTAACCTATCTTGCAACGGTTTTATCATGGAAAAATGTTAAAGTAAAAGATGTATATCTCAGGCTCCTTTCTAGAAAAGAGAAAGCAGGACGTCTTGAGTTTAAAGCTGAAATGAAAAAAACAGTTGAGTTGTTAAAAGGGCATCCTAGCATTGCTGCATGGATTGTTTTTAATGAAGGATGGGGACAGTTTCAGACAGCGGATATGGGAAATATGGTGAAGAAGCTTGATCCCACGCGTCTTATCGATCAGGCAAGCGGTTGGTTCGATCAAGGAGGCGGTGATTTCCAAAGTATTCATCATTATTTTTTAAAATTAAATCTGGAGCCTGAAAAATACAGAGCTACTGTATTATCAGAGTTTGGAGGCTATTCTATGAGAGTGGAAGAACACAGTGCTTGTTTGAAACAGTATGGATACGGAATTTATAAAGATAAGGCAGCATTAAATGCTGCTTACAGTGAGTTAGATACAAAGATTCAGAATTTAATACCAATGGGTCTTTGTGCAAGTGTATATACACAACTTTCTGATGTTGAGGAGGAAGTCAATGGCATCTTCACATATGACAGAGAAGTGAAGAAAATATTTTCTGCGCAAAACGATATATAATAGAGCAATAAATAATGTATATAAATGGCAGTCCAGATAAGGGCTGCCATTTCTGTTGTAGATAACGTCAAGTAGTAACTCGTTTAAGAGTTAGGTTTTATAAATTAAGACATTTTTTCCCGGAGCATAGCTGCAGCATCTTTAACAAACCGGTCCATTTCTTCATCCGAAGCATTTTGGCTGATATCCCGCCATACTTTTATATCCCGTCCTACTTCGCCGCCCATTTTGATAAAAGGCTCCATGACAATGGCACCTTCATATTTAATTGCTTTTAAAGCATCGGTGATTTCATCCCAAGGCATTCTGCCATTAGGAGAAGGCGGTCTTCTGTTACTTTCCCCAACATGGAAGTGCACCAGTCTGTCACCAACAAGATGTATGGCATCTTTAAAACTATCTTCTTCGATATTCATATGGTATGTATCTAAAAGAATCTTGCAGTTTGGGCTGTTTACCATATCTATGTATTCCATTGCTTCGGCAGCCGTATTCACCAAAGATGATTCATAGCGGTTTACTACCTCCACTCCTACCATGATTCCCAACTCTTCGGCAGATTTCATGATTTCTTTCATGGAATCTGCACTGCGTTTGAGATATGGAGATTTGTCAGTGACCCCTGTAGGAAAGGTCTTATTCCATGCCCCAATATCTACACCAGAATAAATAGTAGCACCCATTTCATGCATAATTTGAAAAGTATCTTTTGTAAATACAATCCCGTTTCTTCGAATAGCGGAATCTTCAGAGGCCAGATCCTGATCTGCGCTTAGTCCAACAGAGAAGGTTAGCGCGATTTTATTTTCTTTTGCTGTATCAGCAATCTTTGTTCTTTCATCTTTAGATAAAAGCATAAGTGGTGCAGGTGCAACCTCTAAAATATCCAGTCCCAGATTTTTAATATGCTGTATCTGCTGAACAAAGTCTGTGTTCCAGTTTCTGTTGAAATAGCCAAAATGAATTCCGATTTTAGTCATATTTTTCATCCTTTCATAATAAAAAACTAAATTTTTTCTTTTATATTAGCAGAAAAGGACAAAATATACAATGATAGTTATTGGTATGTAAAAAAAATAGACAATAATCTACAAAGGTGTTATAGTGATACCAGAAAAATCATACAGTTTAAATAATGTTTAGTTGAACTTGCAGCAGGAGGTAGAAAATGGGTGAATTTTCGGGGAAATCCGATGGTTTTAAAGATGAACGGTATATCATTATCCCGACAGAATCGTTTTCAGATTATGTAGAGCACCCTCTTGTAAGATCTCTTTATCCAACAGATGTAGGCTTTTTTCCAAAAGCAGCAGCACATTATAAAGAGAGAGACGAGGGTGCTGATCAGTACATATTAATTTATTGTATAGAAGGAAAGGGAATGATAAATGTAGAGGGCAAAATTTATTCCGTTAAGGGTTCTGAGGCGTTTTGTATACCAAGAGGAAAAAAACACAGATATTATGCGGATAGTGAAGATCCTTGGAGTATTTTGTGGATTCATTTTAAAGGCGAAAACACCAGATACTTTCCGTTGAATGAGTGTAAAACGGTTCAAATCAACTCTAAATACAGCGAAAACAGAATGACAGGTTTTTTTAATCTCATATTCAGAGTCTTAGAACGAAATTATACAATGGGAAATTTTATCTATCTATCTCAGGTTCTTTCACTTCTTTTGGCTGAAGTGTATTACAGGGAAAGGGCAGAAGAAAGTAGTGACCAGAATAGACAAGTTACAATGGTAATACGTTTTATGTATAAGAACTTGACAAGACAGCTTACATTGGAAGAGATATCAGAGGAAGTCAAGCTTTCCAAAAGCTATATGAACTCTATTTTTAAAGAGCAGACAGGTCGCTCACCGGTAGATTTTTTTATACATGTTAAAATGCAGGAAGCCTGTAAGCTTCTAGAGTCCACTAATATGTATATCTATGAGATCAGCGTAAGTCTGGGGTATACCGATCCGTACTATTTCTCAAGAATATTCAAAAAAGTGGTTGGCGTATCACCGAAAGAATATAAAAAAGGAGATTATCTATATTATGTGTAGTCAGGAGATTATTTAGTACTTATTAACAATACACCTGCAATGCAGAAAAAAACGCCTGCTGTCTTTTTTATCGTTATACTTTCTTTATAAAAAAATATACCAATAATAAAAAGAAGTATGGCAACACATATACTGGCGGTCAGCGCACCCCTGCTTATCTGCCACCCATTGCGGTACATAAGCAGGTAACCTCCTTCTAAGCCCAAGACAGAAATACCCAGTATAAAATTAGACACATTTAAGGGCTTTAGTTCTTCTGTCAAAGGAATTTTATGGGTCATGGTAAATATCAGTAAACTAATAAAAAGTGCAACACTATAAGTAACTGATAAACCTAAAAAGGGATTTAAGTCAGAAGAGATATTTTTGCTCATAATATGATAAAATACATTGGATAAAATAACCAATATAAGTGGAGCAAAATAAGTAAAGTTATTCATTACAAACCTCCATTTCTTTCACTTCCCCCAAAAAGCTGCATGTTGCTTCTAGTAATAAATTATCAAACATTTTTCCTCCTAAATAATAAAAAAGGCATTCAAAAACAAACCTTATAGTGTGAATTTCACACCGTACCTGCGGTTCATTTTTGCATGCCTTTATACCTTCATCCGGTGAAGAAAGCACAAACTTTTATTTTCTTGTTAAAATTATACAAATAATATAAATAAATGTCAAGGAATTATCGATTTTTAAAAGTAATGCACAAGAGAATAGTCCATGAAATAAGAATATTTGAAATTTTGTTTATATTGTAATGATGATATACTCTATGTATAAAAACAAAGGAGGTATGACGATGAATCATCATATATCTAAAAAAATGCTCGGTATGAAACTTCCGGGTGGTGCAAAAGTTGAAGCTTGTGAGTGTGATGTGCCTGCGCCCGGACATGGACAGGTTCTCTTAAAAATGAAGGCGGCCAGTCTATGCGGAAGTGACTTGAAGTATATTTACTTTGAACATACAGACAAAACAGGCGGTGCCAGATATGATAATGTAATTGCAGGACATGAACCCAGCGGACAGGTCGTCGCTGTAGGAGAAGGTGTGTCAGATTTTAAGGAAGGTGACAGAGTTGTCGTTTATCACATTCAGGGGTGTGGATACTGTGATGAGTGCAAAAAGGGATTTTTTATCAATTGTCAGCAGTCAGAACGCAGGGCTTATGGATGGCAGAGAGATGGTGCTCTGGCAGAATATATGGTTGCAGATACAAGTACCTGTATTCATCTCCCAGAATTCCTGACTTATGAGGACGGCGCCATGATTGCCTGTGGTTTTGGTACTGCATATCAAGGCCTTTTACGTGCAAATGTTTCGGGAAGAGATGTTGTTATGATTATGGGCCTTGGTCCGGTAGGTCAGGCAGCGGTTATGCTTGCTAAGGCAATGGGAGCCAGAGTAATTGGTGTGGATATTTCAGAAGAACGTCTGGAAATGGCTAAAAAAGTTGGTGCAGATGAGATAATCCTTGGTGGTGAACATGCAGTGGAAGAAATAATGAAGCTGACAGAGCAAAAAGGTGTTGAAGCGGCAATAGACTGTTCCGGAAGCAGTATCGGAAGGCATCAGTGCCTGGAGGCTGCAAGAATGTGGGGCAATGTTGTATTTCTTGGAGAACAGGGTACAGTGACGTTTGAACCAAGCCCTCTGCTTCTCCACAAAAATTTGACTTTACACGGTTCATGGGTAACATCTGTAGGAAATATGGAAAGACTTGTTGAATTACTGAACCGAAAAAAAATACATCCGTCTGCGATTATTACTCACCGATTTGCATTAAAAGATACAGATAAGGCTTTTGAAATTTTTGCTACAGGAAAAACCGGAAAAGTTTGTATTAATCATGAAATGGAATAGAAGGACAACGAATGGATGCATTAAGCAGAATCAGGAATTGGATGGGAAAGAAAAATTATGATGGTGTGATTTTAGGCAGACGTGACAGTTATGCTTGGATAACTCGTGGAGCAGAGAATCATGTGGTCTCCAACAATCAAGTTGGCGTAGCTTACTATGTTATAACAAAAGCCGAAATCAGGCTGGTCGCCGACAGCAGTGATGCACAGAGAGTATGTATGGAGCAGAATCCCCTGGAGGGTGAGGTGATTCAGGTGCCTTGGTTTGAATCCGTAGAAAGAATTCTGGAAAAGATGGTGACTTCAGAAAGGTTTGTATCTGATACAGATATAGCTGGTACTAAAAATGTGCTGGATGAATTGATTGCACTAAGAATGGTTTTATCAGAGCAAGAAAAAATTACTTATAGTGAAGTAGGTGCCGCCTGTGCTGAAATTGTGGAGTCTATATGTAAAAATGCAAAACCTGGGGACAGTGAGCGGAAAATCGCTGCTCAGTTAAAGTCAAGTTGCCTGAACAAGGGAATCAATCCGGACTGCGTGCTGGTCGGGGCTGATTCCAGAATCACTGACTATAGACACCCCATGCCCACAGATAAGATTATTGAGAAAAGTTTAATGGTAGTTTTGGGCGGAGAAAAGCAGGGATTAAATATCAGCATGACTAGAATGGTGTATTTTACAAATATACCGGAAGAAATAAAAGAAAGATACGAAAAAACGCAATATATTTTTTCCTGTATGCAGGCCATGATGAGAGAAGGAATGTCTTATCAGGAATATATGAATTTTGTAATAAAATTATACAGTGAAGCCGGCTGGGAAGACGAATGGAAATATCATCATCAGGGAGGCCCGACAGGCTATCAATGCAGAGAATGGATACTTAGACCTGGAATGCATGATGTGATGCATAATGATCAGGCATATGCTTGGAATCCGACAATAAAAGGAACAAAGTGTGAGGAAACAACTATTCTGCAGAAACAGGGTGTTATTACTCTGACTCGTACTATGGACTGGCCGTGTACCAATGTACGCACGCCTTGGGGGACATATGAGACAGCAAATATACTGAAATATTAGGAATTGAATTGTGAATAATGACGAATATAAAAAAAATAATATAAAATCATTGATAGTTTTAAACAAAAGTGATAATGTATTATTATAAAAACTTAATTAGACATTTTAATAAAGTAAAAAACAATGTTTAAAATTTAACAAAGTAGAAAAGAAGTCATTATGAAAAAAAGTAAAAACAATTCAGAAGTAAAAAAATCAAATAGAAACCGTGTCTTTCGATACATTAACAGTAAAGAAAAAACTTCGATGCCAGAAATAGCAGCTGCACTTCGAATGAGTGGTCCTACAGTGCTGCAGATAGTAAGGGAATTAAATGAGGCTAAGGTACTTGCTGAGGTGGGCGAATGTGAATCTACAGGGGGAAGAAAAGCCAAAGCTTTTGCATCGGTGAAAGATATCCGCTATGCCCTGGGTATAGATATAACCCAAAATCATATTGGCATTGTACTTACGGATCTCACAAAAACAGTAAAAGCTCATGTACGTTTAAGAGAAAAATTTATTTTTGAAGATGCATATTTTCAAACACTTGGCAGAGTGGTAGATGAATTTATTGAAAATAAGCAGATAGAAAAAGAGAAGATTATAGGTGTTGGTATTTCTCTTCCAGCCATAGTTGATATGCAGAGAAACCACATAACATTTTCACGGGCATTAAATCTCTATGATGTATCCGGGAAAGAATTTTCACGTTATATTTCGTATCCTTGTACTTTGCTTAACGATGCAAATGCAGGTGCAGCCACAGAATGGACATCTGGATACCCTAAAGAAAGTATGGTGTATTTATCTTTAAGCAATACTGTTGGTGGTGCAATCATATTTCAGAATGCTTCTGATTTGAATGAAGAGGTTTATAATCCCGGAAGCGTGTATGAAAATATGTATATAGGAAAGCACTGGCACAGTGGGGAGTTTGGGCATCATACCATACATCCCGGAGGAAGAGTTTGTTATTGTGGAAAAAAAGGATGTCTGGATGGGTACTGTTCAGCACAGCGTCTTATGGAACGAGTTGAAGAGCGGTCTGAAGGACAACTTGAGATGTTTTTTGAAAAACTTGAACAAGGAGAATCTCAGATGCAGGAAGTCTGGGATGAATATGTGGAGAATTTAGCTATAGCTGTGGATAATCTTCGAATGAGTTTTGACTGCGAAGTGATTCTAGGAGGATATGTAGGAAGCTGCATGAAGCCATATCTGCGTAATTTACAGAAAAAAATTGCGGAAATGAATATATTTGAAGGGTCAGGAGATTATGTATCTGTCTGTACTTTTCAGAATGAGGCATCCGCTTTAGGCGCTGCAATATTTTACATTGAGGAGTTTGTGAAGGAAATTTAAGAAAGTTTCTTAAATCTCTATTTGTTAATCATCTTATTGATTCATAAAAAGTGTATTTGTATTTTAATGAAAACAGTGGAAGGAGAAAAGACATGGAAGGAACTATGAAAGTAGCAGTGATGAATGGAATTGGAGAGATGGGGTATACCACAAGACCTATTCCTGTACCTAATGAAGAAGAAGTGTTGGTGAAATTGGAGTATGTAGGAATTTGCGGCAGCGATATGCATTACTATGAAATGGGAAGAATCGGAGACTATGCGGTGGAACCCCCTTTTGTGCTGGGACATGAGCCGGGAGGAACGGTAGTTGAAGTGGGAAAGAAGATTAAACATCTGAAACCAGGAGACCGGGTGGCTTTAGAGCCTGGAAAAACCTGTGGTAAATGTAAATTCTGTCGAGAAGGAAAATACAATTTGTGTCCCGATGTTGTGTTTTTTGCTACGCCTCCAGTTGATGGCGTTTTTCAGGAATATGTTGCACATCCAGGAACACTTTGTTTTAAGCTGCCTGATAATGTAAGCACTCTGGAAGGTGCTCTGATTGAACCTTTGGCAGTAGGTTTCCATGCAGCTCGTCAAGGGGATGCCCATGCAGGGCAAAGTGCGGTAGTGTTTGGTGCTGGATGTATAGGACTTGTATCCATGATGGCGCTTAAAGCTTGCGGTGTATCTAAAGTTTATGTTGTGGATATTATGGAAAAACGTCTGGAGAAGGCAATGGAATTGGGCGCTACAGGTGTTATTCATGCAGGAAGTGAGGATGTACTTGAGGCGGCAAAACGCATTACAGAAGGTGACGGATTTGATTTGGCAGTAGAAACAGCAGGTACAGAAATCACTACTAATCAAGCCATTCAGGTAGTCAGAAAAGGCTCTAATATTGTCCTTGTAGGATATGGGAAAAGTGGAAAAATGAATTTAACCATGAGTCTTGCTTTAGACAAAGAAGTTACCTTTAAGACGGTATTCAGATATCGTCATATTTATCCTATGGCTATTGAGGCTGTTTCTGAAGGTAAAGTAGATTTAAAAGGTATAGCTACCCATATTTTTGCATTTGACGATATTCAAAGAGCTATGGATGAAAGTGTTCGGGATAAAGAGCGGATTGTTAAAGCAGTAGTAAAAATATCGGAATAAAATTTAAAATTTGTTAAATATAAACAAAAAAAGCAAAAAATATTTGTCTGTTTTTAAGACTTGCGTAATTTTTTTCAATCACTATAATATAATTAAAACATATTTTATAAAATAGTTTTGTTAAATTACTTGTTAAAAGTATAACAGGTCGATGGCCGGTTATATCTTGAACGGAAGGAGCGAAAAGCAGTGGGTATTATTGAGAACATGAGATTGAATGGAAAGCACATTTTTGTAACAGGAGGAGCAAGAGGAATTGGCAAAAGCGTAGCGACTGCATTTGCAGAAGCAGGAGCTGATCTGGCTATCGTAGATGTGGATATTGAAGAAGCAAAAAAGACAGCCGCAGAGATTGCTGATAAAACAGGTCAGAAAGTGATTGCTGTTCAGACAGACGTAACAAACCCGGAGCAGGTAGATGCCATGATTGAAACGGTAGTTTCAGAACTGGGTGGTTTGGAAGCTGCATTCTGTAATGCTGGTATCTGCATCAATGAACCAGCAGATGAGATGTCTTATGAACATTGGAAAAAAGTAGTAGATATTAATTTGTCTGGTGTTTTCCTTACTGCAACTGCTGCAGGAAAGTATATGCTGGCTCATGGCGGTGGATCTATTATCAACACTGCATCAATGTCAGGTCACATTGTCAATGTTCCTCAGCCTCAATGCGCATACAATGCTTCAAAAGCAGGAGTAATTATGCTGACGAAGTCACTTGCTGTTGAGTGGGCGAAGAAGGGGGTTCGGGTTAACTGTATCAGTCCTGGATATATTGGAACGGAACTAATCAGTAATGCACCTCATCTTGTTCCTTTAATTGAGCAGTGGAATGCAATGTCACCTGTAGGAAGACTTGGAAAACCAGAGGAATTACAATCAATATGTGTATATCTGGCCGGAGATACCAGCAGTTTTACAACTGGCTCTGATATTGTAGTAGACGGTGCGTTTACATGTTTCTAGATTTTTTACACATGAGGGTGTGAAAAATAAATTATTCCAAGAGGAGGAAAAGTTTTATGAAAAAAAGGATTTTAGCAGTATTAATGACAGCAGCACTTGGATTGTCAATGCTGGCAGGGTGCGGAGCAAAGGAAGACACAGCATCTGACACAAGTTCTGACAAAAAAACTGAGGATACTGCTGACAAAGGGGACAGCGATACCTACAAAATTGGTATCACCATCCAGTCTTTGGAAAATGATTACTGGGCAGGCGTGTTCGGTGAAGTTGAAAAGATGCTGAAGGAAAAAGGTTGGGAGTATACCATTGTTGACTGTAAAGACAACTCTGCTACACAGATCAGCCAGATCGAAAACTTTATCACAGCAGGCTGTGACATGATCATGGTTCATCCTTCTGACCCAAGCGCAATCGAAGATGTTTGTGCACAGGCATTGGATGCAGGTGTTAAAGTAATGTGCTGGGATGACCAGATGGAAAACACAACAGTGAACTGGGTACTTGACAACACTGAACTGGGTAAAACAATTGCGGAACCAGCAGCAGACTTTATTAATGAGAACTATTCAGAAGATAACAAAGCAGAAGTATGCGTTATCGGATATCCTCAGACACCTATCCTGTTAGAGAGAGAAAATGGTATCTTAGAAGGACTTAAAGGTGCAGAAGGCAAATATGAAGTAGTAGCTCAGATTGAGGGTCTTGAAGCAAATGATGCGCAGACAAATGTGGAAACAGTACTTCAGGCACATCCTGACTGTAAAGTTTTTGTAACAATCGGTGCAGGCTCTGACATTGGTGCAAACCAGGCATTGCTGACCAAATACAACAATGAAATCCCGAAAGACTGCGGAATCTTCTCTGGTGATGCAACAGAGCAGCAGATGAGAGCAATCAAAAAAGGAACAGAAGCTTCAAACACAACAGTTGGATTCGAAGGTTCAAACACCAGAACAGCAAAAGCTTGTGTGGAAATGTATGACAGAATTCTCTCAGGAGAAAGCTTTGACGGAGATGCTCACAACATATTCAGACCATTCGTTGTAATTAATGCTGACAATGTTGATGAATACCTTGCAGATTACGAGTAAAAAAGATTTACATAAAAGTGAAACGAAACAAGAATTGGGGAGGCGGTTTTTGCCGCCTCCTGTCAATCACGGGGGAATAATATGAGTGAAGAATATGTATTACAATTACAGCACATAAGAAAAGAATACCCGGGTGTTGTTGCACTAAAGGATGTTTCTCTTGAATTAAAAAAGGGTGAGATTCTCGCATTAATCGGTGAAAATGGTGCTGGAAAATCAACACTGATCAAAACATGTTCCGGAGCGGTCATCCCCACCTCTGGAAAGATTGTAGTAAATGGAAAAGAACATTCAAATATGACACCACAGCTGGCATCAGAAAATGGAATTGCTATTATTTATCAGGAATTTAATAATGTAGCAGAATTATCAGCGGCAGAAAATCTTTTTCTGGGAAGACCTATAAAAAAAGGGATTATTATTGATAAGGCTGCAATGGAAAAAGAAGCAGAAAAGGCTTTTGAGCGTCTGCATATTAAAATCAATCCTAAGGCACTGATGAAGAACCTTACTGTAGGTTATCAGCAAATGGTTGAAATTGCCAAGGCGATCCAGCAGAACGCGCAAATATTAATCATGGATGAACCGTCTGCACCTCTTACTAGTGCAGAAGTTGAGAGCATGTTCGAGGTAGTGGAACGTTTGAGAGAAGAGGGTATTTCGATTATATATATCTCTCATAGACTGGAAGAAATTTATCGTTTGTCTGACCGTATTGTTGTGCTGCGTGACGGTGAATATGTAAAGACGCTGACAACAAAGGAAAGTCATGTAGAAGAATTGATTCATTTAATGGTGGGACGTGAATTAACAGAATCTTATCCTCCGAGAGAAGATTGTATCAATAAGGATGATGTGGTATTAGAATTGGATGACGTCTGTGGAAATGGAGATTCAGATATTAATCTGAAGATCCATAAAGGCGAAATCCTGGGATTAGGTGGTTTGGTGGGAGCCGGTCGTACGGAACTGGCACATTTGATTTTTGGTGCAGCAAAGAAAAAATCTGGGAAAATGGTGTTTGATGGAAAAGAAATTAATCCCAAAAGTCCAAGGGAGGCAATAGATCTTGGAATCGCTTTAGTACCGGAGGATAGAAAGCGCCATGGAGCATTACTTGGCGTATCAATAAAAAATAATATCAACATGGCAGTATATGAAAGAAATTCTACACTCAGTGTGATAGATTCCAAAAAGGAAAAAAGTACCGCAGAGAAATATAAAGACGATCTGGCTATTAAAACGCCCACGTTGGAGCAGCTTGTTAAGAATCTAAGCGGTGGTAATCAGCAGAAGGTTATACTTGCAAGATGGCTGGCAGCTAATTCAAAATTGGTTATTTTTGATGAGCCGACCAGAGGTATTGATGTAGGAGCAAAATACGAAATCTATAAGCTGATGAACGATCTTGTAGAAAAAGAAGGCAAAACAATTCTGCTGATTTCTTCTGAAATGGAGGAATTAATGGGTATGTCTGACAGAATTATTGTTCTGGCGGAAGGCCATATTACAGGAGAGTTGAATAAATGTGACTTCGAACAAGATAAAATTATGGCGTTTGCATCAGCAGCGGTCAAGGAGGGTTAGTCTATTATGAAAGATAAAGTAGTATATCATTTGAAAGATAAGGCAATCTGGGTTGTATTCGTATTATTGTTCATTGCATTTACTATTGCAAATCCTAGATTTATTACACCAAACAATGTGATTACAATTGCCCGTCAGGTATCCATGTATGGAATCGCTTCTATAGGTATGACATTCGTAATTTTGCTTGGAGGAATCGATCTGGCTACCGGTTCTATTATTACGTTTGTAAATATTGTATGTGCGTATTTTATGGTCAACAGTGGGTTTAATATGTATATAGCCATTATATTGTCGCTGGCACTTGCTACATTAATCGGAACCTTAAATGGTTTCATGGTATCATCTATTGGAATGCCGGCTCTTATTGCAACTTTTGCAACCCAGACAATTTTTAAAGGTGTTGCGTACATATTGAGCGGTGGTACTCCGGTAAATGGTTTTACAGAAAAGTTTAAAGTCATAGGTCAGGGTTATGTAGGACCGATTCCAGTACCGGTAATTATCATGATTCTTTGTTTTGCAATAGGTAGTTTTATTTTAAATAAAACCTACTTCGGCCGCTATTTCTATGCAGTAGGCGGAAATGAAGAAGCAGCAAAGTTATCAGGAATACGTGTAGACCGTGTGAAATATCTGGTTTATTCATTGTCAGGATTGTTTGCAGGTCTTGCAGGTATTGTTATGTTGTCAAGAACAAACTCAGGTCAGGCAACAGCTGGAGACGGTTATGAATTCGACGTTATCACCTGTGTAGTTCTGGGTGGTGTATCTGTAACTGGTGGATATGGAAAATTATCTAATGTAGTGGCAGGTGTGTTGATTATCGGAGCTTTAACAAACGGAATGGTTTTAATGAATGTAAGTTCTTATGTTCAGATGGTAGTAAAAGGACTTGTTCTTGCATTTGCGGTTGGATTTGACTGTCTGCAGAAAAAAGGACAGACAACATAAAATAGTAAATTGCTAAGAAACACAGACGGATGTGTATGCTTCGCAGAAAGTTTCCTAAGCGCATATAAACGTCAAAAGGGTCAGAAGAATTTTGTTTTTCTGGTCCTTTTATCAACTATGTTGCCATGAGTTTTGCTTGAAAGCTATTGACAGGGACCTGACTTGACTTTACTATAATTTTGGGCATTTAAATAAATGCAAAATAATTATTATGAAAAACAGGTGGCCAAATGAGCAGAGATAAAATAAGTCCTAATGAAATTAAGCTGAAGAACAGACAGCTGATATACCAGTATATCCGGTCAAATAGTTCCGTGTCGAAGCAGGATATTGTTGTGGCTTTGCAGTTAAGTCTTCCGACAGTTACTCAAAATCTGGAATACTTGAAGGAGCAGAGACTCATCGACACCTCCCGCAAAATTAAAAATACGGGCGGACGGAATGCAACTGCCTATACTTATATGAAAAGCGCCAAAATGGCAATTGGAATTTATATTACAGCACATCACATTAATGCTGTAGCTGTAGATTTATCTGGAAATGTAACAGGAATTGTAAAAGAAAAGTGTCAATTTAACCTGGATGATGATGCATACTTAAGGAAAATAGGGGAGTCTGTAGAGCGTGTAAAAGAGGCTGCTCAAATTCCTGACGAAGATCTTCTTGGTGTAGGAATTGCAGTGCCTGGATTGGTGGCAGATGATGGAGAGTCTATTCTCTATGGTATGACATTAAATTTCACCGGAATGACCAGAAAAGAAATTGCAAAATATGTTCCTTATAATAATCGACTTGTACATGATTCATATGCAGCAGGTTATGCAGAAACATGGAATGATCACAGAGTAAAAAATGGTTTCTACATTAGCTTGAGCAATAGCGTGGGGGGATCCATTATAATTAATCAGTCTATCTATGAAGGTGATACTCAGAAGGGCGGAGAAATCGGTCATATGGTAGTTGTTCCTAAAGGCGGGGAAAAATGTTACTGTGGTAAGTATGGATGTTTTGATACGGTCTGCCGTGCCAGTATTCTGGATCAATACACTGATGGGAATCTGGAAGAGTTTTTTTTACAGCTAAAACAAGGGGATGAGACTGCAGTTCAGCTGTGGGATGAATATCTGGATAATCTTGCAGTGGCCGTGCACAATATGAGAATACTTTTTGATGGAGTAATTATCGTCGGTGGTTATGTGGGTGCTTACATTGGGGATTACATGCAGGAGCTTTGTGAACGGGTAGATGAACATAATCCGTTTACGGATAAGGCAGAGGATTATTTGATGCAGTGTGGATATAAAATAGAAGCTACAGCAGCAGGAGCGGCAATTTTCTTTATTGATGATTTTCTGAATAGTATTTAATTGGAGGATTATGGATATGAAAGCAGCAGTATATCACGGGCCTCAGGATATAAGAGTTGAAGAGGTTCCAGAAAGAAATTTGGAGAGTAATGAAGTTAGGATTAAAATAAAATATTGTGGAGTATGCGGTACAGATATTCATATATTTAATGGAGATGGCGGGTCGTTTGAAGTAAAGCCGCCGTTAATACCTGGTCATGAATTTTCGGGTGTTGTGACAGAGGTGGGCAGTGATGTTAAGGAATTTAAAAAAGGCGATAAAGTCAGTGCAGATCCTAATGATATGTGCGGAGAATGTTATTTCTGTAAAAATGCCATGCAGCATTTTTGTACAAATAATATTGGCGTAGGAACCACAGTGGACGGTGGATTCGCAGAGTATGTCATCATGAGAGAAAAACAGGTCTACAAAGTACCGGCTCATTTGAGTTATATAGAAGCGGCCATGGCAGAACCAATGTCTTGCTGCCTTCATGGCATTGATTTGTGTCATATTAAGGCTGGGGACAGTGTGCTTATAATGGGGGGAGGACCAATCGGGATTATCATGCTTCAGCTTGCTAAATGCGCTGGTGCATCCAAAGTCATTCTTTCTGAACCCGTTCAGGAGAAAAGAGAACTTGGTCTGAAACTTGGTGCTGATTTAACCATCAATCCTCTTGAGGAAAATGTAGTGGAAGTTCTTGCTGATAGTTGTAAAAATGTAGATGTGGTCATTGAATGTGTTGGAAATATACATACCCAGGAGGATGCCATAAAATTTGCAGGAAAAGGGGCAACCGTAATGTATTTCGGTCTTGCTTCACCAGAAGAAGGCTTTAATATTAAGCCGGATGATATATTTAAAAAGGAACTGCATATTACTTCCTCATTTATTAATCCTTATACATTTGAAAGGGCAATTCAGGTTCTTGCATCAGGAAAAATAGATGTAGAGAGCATTATTACCAATATTGTACCGCTGGAAAATATTACAGACGTATTTGAAAAGCCTGAATATCGAAGAAGCGGGAAAGTGATGATACAGATGTCATAGTTATAGCGTATAAAAGCCAATATAGATCTGATGGACATAGCATATGTTCATCAGATTTTTTAATACCATTTTGCAGGCGTATAAACGGAGTGAAAAATCATCAAAAAAACATAAATATTTAAGAAATAAATTGACATAAAAGCAAAAAGAAATTATTATATAAATATATTTTATAAAAGCATTTACAAAAAGGAGGAATATAATGGATTATTTATTAGGTACGGATATCGGTACATCAGGTACAAAGACTATACTTATGGACACAAAGGGCAAACTAATTGCTCAGGATTTACAGGAATATGATGTACTGACCCCGAAACCATTGTGGGCGGAGCAGTGGCCTGACGTCTGGTATAATGCAGCAAAGGCATCCATTAAAAATACGGTGGAGAAAGCGGCAAAAGAAGCCGGGATTGAAAAAAGCCAGATCAAAGGAATTGCAATCAGCGGTCTATATGGCGGTTCCGGTATTCCTCTTGATGAAGCAATGGAGCCTATTCGTCCCTGTATGATTTGGATGGACAGAAGGGCTCAAAAAGAGACTGAATGGGTTCTGGATAAAATTGGAGAAGAGAAGCTGCTTGAAATCACCCATAATGGAGCAGACCCTTACTATGGATACACAAAAATTCTTTGGATGAAAAATAACGAACCTGAGAACTGGAAAAAAACAAAACTATTTCTTCCACCTAATGATTATGTAATATATAAACTTACCGGTGAAATAGCTATTGATTATTCTTCTGCTGGAAATATCGGAGGAATTTTTGATATGAATGACCGGGTATGGTCTGAAGAACTCCTTGATGAAATGGGAATACCGCTTTCCATGATGCCCCAGAGAATTGTTGAGTCGACAGATATCGTGGGTGGATTAACCAAAGACATTGCAGAAGAAACAGGTCTATGTGAGGGAATGCCGGTTATAGCCGGAGGAATTGACTGTGGAGCCGCAAACATCGGATTGGGCGTTTTTGAATCAGGCATATATGCTGCAGCAATTGGAACCTCTATGTGTGCCGCACTTATTTCAGACAAGCCGGTAAAAGGAAAAGGACTTATTGTCTGGCCATATTTATATGATGCAAAAAAACTTTCCTATTATTTTGCCGGAGGAAATACTGCGGGAGCGATTGTTAAGTGGTTTAGAAATACATTATGCCATCTGGAAGCCGAAGCACAGGAAGCAGGAGGTCCAAATGCATACGATGTATTAAATAAGCAGGCGGAACAAATACCTGCAGGCAGTGAAGGCCTTATTGTTCTTCCATATTTTATGGGGGAAAGAAGTCCTGTATGGGATTCAGATGCTAAAGGAACCATACTGGGATTATCTCTAACACACACAAAAGCCCATATTTATCGTGCATTTTTGGAAGCCGTAGCATACAGTCTTAAAGATGCCATGAATGCAACAGGTGAAAGTCTGGGAGAATACATACTCCTTGCCGGGGGAGTGACAAAATCCGATATATGGAAACAGATTTTTGCAGATGTCACTGGATATCCGATAGTATGCCCTATTTATGATGCAGAAGCAAATTTAGGAGATGTGATGCTGGCGGGAATAGGTACAGGTCTGTTGACTTATGATGAAGTAAAGTCATGGCAGGTATTAGGAGATAAAATTATGCCAAATGAAGAGAGTCATGAAAAGTATAAAAAGTATTATAAATTATACAAGAGTACTTATCAGCATTTGAAAGATGACATGAAGGAACTAACTGAAATAAGATAGATAGAAGTAACAAAAAAGTACACTTAGTGAGTGTTGAATTCACTTACTAAGTGTACTTTTTTTGGTGTATGTGTGATAACATGAACATACAGGCAATGAATAAATATCTTCCTATGCGCTTAGGAAAAAATGTGTTAAAATGTATAGATATTGATAGAAATGTTTAGTAAGAACAAATAAAAAGGAGGCAGTATCATGTTATTGTTATCAAGGACAGATATTCAAAAAGTATTTTCAATGGAAGAAGCTATTGAAGCAGATAAAACAGCATTTAAAATGCATGTGGAAGGAAAAGATGAGGCTCCCCTTAGAACAAAAATCCAGGCACCTAAGTATGAAGGATGCTTTTTATTTATGCCTGCCTATGCAGCGGAGATGGATACTGCATCATTAAAAATAGTAAATATATTTCCAAAGAATATAGATAATGGTATACCATCAGCTCCGGCCCAGGTTTTCCTGATAGATGGAAAGAACGGTCTGGTCACGGCAGTTTTGGATGGTACTTATGTTACACAGCTGAGGACTGGAGCAGCATCAGGAGCAGCATTTGATGTATTATCGAGAAAGGATGCACAAGAAGGTGCTCTTATTGGAACAGGAGGACAGGCCGCTACACAGCTTGAGGCTATGATCACCGCAAGAAAATTGAAAAAAGTAAGGATATATGATCTGAACTATGAACGTACACTGGCTTTTGCAAATAAAATGTCTGAAGAACTGAAAAAATATGATACAGAAATCACAGCTGTTACTTCGTCGGATGAAGCTATTGATAATGCAGATCTTATCGTTACGGTAACACCATCTGCAAAACCAGTTTTTGATGGAAGTAAGGTGAAAAAAGGTGCAACTGTGAGCTGTGTGGGCTCATATCAGCCTCATATGCAGGAGATGGATCCGGTAATCCTGGAGCGGGCGTCTAAGATATATTTTGATTCTGAGGATGCGGTGTTGTCAGAAGCCGGAGATATCCTGATTCCATTGGAAGAAGGGAGAATTACAAAGGAGGATTTTACCGGAGATTTGGGTGATGTTCTGCTTGGGAAAATTACAGGAAGAGAAAACGATGAAGAGATCATTGTATTTAAAACGGTGGGTATAGCAACACAAGACCTGATAACTGCAAAATGCATATATGAGAAAGCAGTTAGCCAAGGTATTGGAACACGCTGGGAATAAATACTGATATGCGAATGTTAAGCTTTGGTATATAATAAAAGTACAAATTACCCGTTACGGGAAGGAGAAAATGCAATGGAAGTTATTAAAGAACTGCCGGAAGTATTTGAAGAATTTGCAGAACAACGCAAGAATTCTTTTTTAACAGTAAAGCAGTTAAAGGATAAAGGGACACCTGTTGTGGGGTCCTATTGTACCTATTTTCCTAAGGAAATTGCGATGGCAATGGGGGCAGGAACTGTAGGACTATGCTCTACATCAGATGAAACAATAGCAGAAGCAGAAAAAGACCTGCCTAAAAATCTATGCCCTTTGATTAAATCAAGCTATGGTTTTGCAAAGACTGAGAAATGTCCCTATTTTTATTTTTCTGATTTGGTGGTGGGAGAGACAACTTGTGACGGCAAGAAAAAAATGTATGAGTATATGGCTGAGTTCAAGGATGTCTTTCTTATGGAACTTCCCAATACACAGGGAGAAGCTGCATTAAAGCTGTGGAAGGGAGAGATTATTCGTTTTAAGGAGTATCTGGAAAAGAAGTTTGATGTGGTTATTACCGAGGCGGATATACTTGAAGCAATAAAGGTCGAGAATCGTGTAAGACGATCGCTTCGTGGATTTTATGAAGTAATGAAACATGATCCGGTGCCGATTACCGGGTATGATTTGTTTAAAGTCCTTTACGGCAGTACATTTAAGTTTGAAAGAAATGAAATACCAGCGGAAATAGATGATTTGGTTGAAAAGATTGAAAAAGAGTATGCCGAGGGGGTTAAGCAGGAAAAAAGACCTCGCATTTTAATTACCGGATGTCCAATGGGTGGAGCTACGGAAAAAGTCATCCGTGTTATTGAAGATAATGGAGGTATCGTGGTTGCCTATGAAAATTGTACTGGTGCAAAGGCTATAGATAAAGAGGTAGATGAGGAAAACCCGGATGTATATGAAGCGCTTGCCAGAAGATATCTGAATATCGGCTGTTCTGTGATGACACCAAATCCTAATAGATTTGAACTTCTGGGAAGATTAATCGATGAATATAAGGTAGACGGTGTTGTGGAGATGACTCTGCAGGCTTGCCATACATACAATGTGGAAACTCTTGCTGTGCGCAGATTTACAAATGAGAAAAAAGGAATACCATATATTCACGTGGAAACAGATTATTCGCAGGCTGATATAGGACAGTTAAATACAAGAATTACTGCATTTATTGAAATGCTCTAGATTTATTAAGAAATCAAGAGTAATAGTCTTCTGACTATAAGATTATAACATAGTATCTAACTAAGGTTCATGTATTTTTTCGTACATGAACCTTTTCATATCACAACTGGACTGGTTAAAATATAAATAACTGGACGTTTAGAGTGAACCACTATTGTGATATGATTACATCCAGTATAAAGTATAAATATAACCTGATGAACATTTTAATTTAAAAAGACAAGAGGTTGAGTATGAGTAAAAAAATTGCTGTTATAAATGATTTATCTGGATTTGGTCGCTGTTCCCTGACAGCTGCTATCTCTGTTATTGCGGCTATGGGTGTGCAGCCATGTTCTTTACCGACAGCTATTTTAACCGCACAGACAGGATTTCCAAGTTATTACTGCGATGATTACACAGATAAAATGCAATATTTTCAGCGTGAATGGATGAAAATGAATGCTGAGTTTGATGGAATCTATAGTGGATTTGTAGCCAGTGACCTGCAGATAAAGAATATATTTAAATTTTTAGATAAGTTTTATCAAAAGAAGACATTCTTTTTGGCTGATCCTGTCATGGGGGATAATGGAAATGTTTTCGCCATGTTTTCGAATGAACTCTGCACGTTGATGAAGGAATTAGTTAAGAGAGCAGATGCGATTACACCAAATGTAACAGAGCTGTGCTTGCTTACTGGCACTGATTATCGGTTGATTAAGGAATTAACAAAAGAAAATGAAATTATCAGAATGTTTGAACAACTAGCAAAAGAATTAATGATAAAAGGACCTAAAACAATTGTTGTAACCGGAGTTCATGTTATAAGCCAGAGTGATGGCATGAAAAAAATAGGAAATTTGGCGGTTACAGAAGACAAAACAAGTTTTACGGCCTTTCCTTATATGGGGGGGAGTTACTCAGGAACCGGAGATCTTTTTGCCTCTGTAATTGCCGGTGGTCTGGCACGAGGGGATAATATAGAGTCATGTGTGGAGTTGGCAGGAGCGTTTATCGAAAAGGCTATTTTAGATTCAGTTAAAGAAAATATTCCTTACAATGAAGGGGTAAATTATGAACAGCATTTGAGAATGCTGCTGTAAAAAGGAGATATAATATGAGAGGCAGAACATCAAAAATCACTGCAGCCGGATTATTTGCAGCCATAATTGCATTAATGACAGCGTATGTAGGTCATATTCCCTATGGAATGAACGGTGGGTATATTCATTTTGGAGATGCTCTGATTTATTTGTGTGCCGTGTTTCTGCCAGCTCCATATGCGGTAGCTGCGGCAGCTATAGGCGGAGGGATAGCCGATCTGCTGACAGCGCCTATATGGACTCCCGCAACAATAATTATTAAGATCCTCATCACTTTACCATTTACCAGTAGAAGTGAAAAAATTCTTACAATCAGGAATATATTGGCCCCTTTTATTGCAGGTATCATATCAGCAGCTGGCTACTATATTGCAGAAGGGGTTATTTTTGGTTCTTTTGCGGCGTCTATGGTCTCTCTCTCAGGCAATTTAATCCAGGGGATAGGAAGTGCAGCGGTATTTTTGGCATTGGCTGCTTCCATGGACAAAGCACATGTTAAGGGAATGACTCAGAGAATGCTTCGTTAAGTTTATGAACCGTCAACAGATAGATTCAAAGCAAGAAAATCATGGCTGAAATTTTGTATACCATAATGTCTACACCTTAAGTGTGATTTTGCTTTCAAATTCTCGTTTAGTTTTATTCCAACAAAAAATGGCCTCTCCCTGGTATTTTTCTGCAATCCTGCGTATGGATATTAGTCCATACCCCTGTCTGTCTTTTTCCTTAGAAGAAACATAATTGTTTCCGTTTGCTTTAATGTTGCCGTCAGTGTCGTTCCATACACGGATATATAACTGAGACGGTCCCGGGCGAACGATGGCAACACGGATACTGTGGTTCCTTTTTTCTGCCCGCAGACAGGACTCTACAGCGTTTTCCATGAGATTAGAGAAAAGGCAGCACAAGTCTCCATCGGACATATCAACTTGTTTTATATCGGTTTTAGCAGTTTGCAGACTGTATCGTATATCCAGATGTATGTTATTCTCCCTGCATAATGTGTCATAATGATGAGAAAGGATATTTATCACATCTATAGGACAATATTCATTACTATTCTTTTGTATTGAAGATGTCTTAAATTCAGACACATAACTACTCAGTTGATCATATTGCCTGTTTTGGACGTATCCATCGATCATGTTAAAGTGATGGCGCATATCATGGCGAATCCTTTTACTTTCCTCTACTTCCTGCTTGAGGACGTTATAGTAGGTCTGCTGTCTCTGGTAGAGCTTTTCCATATTATCTGAGCGTTCTTTAAGTATGTTAGTCTCTCTATACCTAAAAGCAGTTTCTTGTCCAATCGTTATGCCGATAAAACATACAAGGATAAAGCTGGCAAGTTCAATGAACCAACCAGTTACTATAGGTTCATGAAGAGATAGCACTCTGTCTGTGATAAGCGCTGTATCAAAAATAAGTATGCCATATAATAAAGGTTTGGTGTGAATGCGATCCTTTACTACGCCATAGATTGTTGCTGCAGTAATAAACAGTGCAGTAATCCATTGGTATATTGTAATGCCGTAGGAATAGACCAGCATAAGGGGAAGGTTGCCGGTTTTCCAAAGCATTGGTCCTGAAGCAGCTGTTAAACATATGATAGCACCAAACAAAATAAAGATAAGACACCATTTAGACGTTAACTGGCACATGCGCCGGGTAATCAACATAACAATGATGAGCATGGCGCTAAAAGAGACATTTTCAAGAGTATACGATAAAGGAATACTGGAGAGTAATATCTGTGTAATGGGATAGGATACATATCCCACAAACGAAAGGCAGAGGACGCCATATAGGATAGCCGGGATATTATTTCTGCTTTGCAGACCGATAAATAAGGCCAGCAGACCTATTGCCAGTGCAGCAGCACAAAGTACAGTACGAAAAAAAAGTCTGAAATTTAAGAGGGTGTCTACAGCCTGAGGCTCACCAAAGGCAGGAGGATATACCATACCGCTGTAGAAGTGTGAGTAATCAGATACGGCAATCAGAAGTTCAATACTCCCGCCAGCTTGTATACTCACTGTGCGATTACCTGTTTCAGCTACGTATTCTAAGCGTTCCGGGTTTCCCATACCCGCTGCTTTCTGTCCATTTATGTACAATCGGTATGCGGAGAAAATCTCGGGAATCTCCAACCTGTAGGTTTTTGTTTCCGCAGGTAGTTGAATGCGCAGACGGTAACTCGCACTGCCGTGAGGTGAAGCGGTAGTGTCTCCCGCTTCAAATCCACCAAATTGTCCGATGAACATATAATTATCTGGTATCAGCAGATCCTGTTCGAAGTCATCGGGGGTAAGCAGACGACCAGCGTAATACTCCCAGCCTTCGATAAGGAATACTACCGGATACTGAGAAAGGGCTCCTTCATCAAGGGTAAGTACTCCGTTTTGCGCCTGAGGTCCTTTAGATGTATATTTATTATCATATTGATAGACACCAATCCAGAGGAGTAACGCAAGGACACAAACAAGTAGAGATGTCAATAGTGTAGTTACTTTTGGTATTAAATAATTATTTTCGTTCACACTGTTCACCCCCTTGTTTTACTAAAGCGTAGTATCAGTAAAACAACAGAAATTATAGCAGCGGTACTTAAAAGTCCAATAACTGGGATAAGTGTATTTGCAGGTGGCGGAGTTTGTCCGGAATTATCAGAAATAACATCAACAGGTTCCTTGTCTGTAATTGGTGAAGAAGACTGGCTAATTGGTTTTTCTGAGGTGTTTTTAGCCGCCGTGTTCAAATCAGTCGAAAAAGAAGGCATAAGCGGCAGAATACTTGCTGCTAAACTTACTGCTGCTTGTGAGGTTGTATTTTCGCTGGGTAAAGCAGGCGAAGCAGAAACTTCTTTTACATCATTGTCAGTTGACTGCACCTTCGTGGGCTGGGGCAGAGTCAATAGAGGAATAGAATCTATACTGGGAATTTCTGTTTCTTTTGACGGTAATGTGATGTCAGGAACTTTTCCAGGACTTGTCTGTGTAGGATTCTTTGTATCGGTATTTTCCTCCGGTGGTTTTACAATTTCCGGATTTTCCACATCAGTCTCACCAGGTTTATCAGGTTCCAGAGAATCTGGAACTTTAATGGTGTTACGATCTGTTCCTGTGCGGTCTCCTCCGTTTCCACCATAAGATATCCCGTCTCTTTCATACACAACTGCAATGTTTGATTCGCCTGTGCCGGTAACTTCTACCTGAAACCAAACAGGATTATCTAATGAATCATAGGTAAAGTTTATCATGCCCCGTTCCCATTTTATATCTGAAGAATGAGTGGCTTTCCACCATGTTCTGCCTTCATCATCTGAACGCCACAGAATAACTTTCTCATCTAGGGGATCATACTCATCCCACAGAGGCATATGTACATGATGTTCTCCGTCATATTCTAATATATTGATCATACTTATACATGGAAGAGCCGGGTCCCGGACATCTACAGTTAAGGAAATCGTTGCATCATCAAATAGACCTAATCCTTCAAATATAGTGTTTACAGTACCAGTAATTTCAGTATGTCCCAAAAGTTCTGTTTTTATGTTAAAGTATGATTCATAGTCCCAATTTATATAAAAATACCGTGTCTCCGCTAAAAAATCACCAGTTCCGCTGAACAAAAGAGCCGGTGTACTGCGCATGCGCAGAGTACCAGGTTCAAGGGTTCCATTTTGTTTAATGGGAACATACAGTCGATTTAAAGAGGAGTCTATAAGTGTTCTGTGTACTACCGTCATATCAACAGGCTCAGGTGAAGCTTCGCAAGAATCCACAAGTATGTCATTTCCGGTGATGCTCCTTGCTCCCGTGCCTTCTGCCGTGAGACGGCAATAATAAAGAGATGCACCTTCAGGACCATAGACGGCCGTGCTGTTTTCACCGGAAACTTCAACGCGGTAGCAATAGGCATCCATGGCGACATCAAGCATAAGACCTATGGCATTTGTACCGTAAGAACGGATTAAGCCTTGAGTACAATCAAGCGCAGAAAGATTCAGCATGGTTGTTCCTGCCTTTCGTATGCGCAGAGCAGTACCGCCGGTTCCCTCTCTGCCGTTGGCCGTTACGTTCAACTGAAGCAGATCGTTATTCTCATTCCCCATTCTATAGTAGCCCATATCCCATACATCGACAACGGGAATGTCTACCCCGTTTCCGATAATGTGGAAATATTCATAATCGCCATAGATTGAAGCACCGCTATATATCAAACCGAATTCTCCGGTATCTATGGAAAGCTGGGACGTTTCATCTGCAAATATCTGAATAGGCTCGGTAATGGTAATCGTATCACCAAGCCTGACTGTTCCCCCAAGATACATGTGGCTGTTTACCCATTCAGCCAGTTCGTTTTCGGTAAATACAACATCTTCTGTATTTTTCACTTCTAGTTCGTTATAGGTACTGTTTTCTTCTGCGGCAACGGGAATCCCCTGGCTGGCAAGTAGTACAAAAGTCAGTAGCAGTGCACCGGTTTTACGAAGTTGTAATTTCATTTAATCTACCTCAAATAAACGATTAGTCATAAAGTTACCGTATGTATCCCGGACTTTGGTCCTGCCCCTCTGGGGCATAGGAATTGAATCGCCGTTACGCATTAGAATATCTTTTTCATTAATCAATTCTACATGATTCATGTTAATCAGATACGAACGGTGACAGCGAAGAAAAGGATGGCCCAATGTAGATTCTACTTCATCCAGTGTCATAGAAGTTTTGACCACGCCTTCTGTAGTATGAAACAGAACCTCTTTATTAAATACTTCTATATACAGAATTTTGATCAAAGGAATTTTTATAGACTGACGACGAGATTTGACCTCAATGTAACGTGCGCTTTTCAAAAAAGTGGTTCGGCATTGCTCAAAAGCTAATTCCATTTCAAACTGCCTTATGGGTTTGGAAACATAAGCACAGGCTCTCAAGGAATAAGCATCCCTGGCGTGGGCGTCACTGGTGGTAATAAAGACCAAGGCAAAATCCGGGTCTAAAGTACGCATTTTGCGGGCAGTTTCAATACCTGTTAACCCTTCCATGTAGATATCCAAAAAAACAGCTTCGAACCATCCGGGTGAAAATCCTTTTAGCAGTTCTTCACCACTTTTGAATATATGAATATCACCAGAAAAGCCGTTTTTGTCAAAGTGCTCCTTCAGTATGCTGCAGATGAGACTGGCATCGGCGGTGTTGTCTTCACAAACCGCAATATTCATATAAGTACCTCCTAATTAACATAAATATTGGGTTTATTGTAACATATTCAATGTTGTTTTTCAGTAATCCTTTTTAAAAATATAGTAAATGTTCACTTTGATTTTCTGTTTATGACGAAATTCACACCAAAAACAGGCTGTTCACGCTAAAATGATTGAATTTAAATGGAAAGTATTTACAATAAGGGAAAAATAATATTGATAAAAGAAGGTAAATCATGAATCTGGACTTTCATTACTATAATTGTTAGTTTTGATAAGAAACTAAATAAGTTTTTATAAAAAATACAAAGCACTTTGTAAAATTACATACAAAGTGCTTTGTTTTGCCTATTATTTACTTAATACTTCAATACCATCCTCTGTAACCAGCACCATATATTCAATCTGTGCTGACAGTCCGTCATCCATCGTATAAACTGTCCAGTCATTATCTTCGTCTACAAAGAAATCAGGGCTGCCTTCGTTGATCATAGGCTCGATGGTAAACATCATACCAGGCACAAGAAGCATTTCGCTTCCTTTTGGGGTAACATAGCTGACAAATGGATCTTCGTGAAAATCCAGACCAATTCCATGTCCGCCAATATCTTCCACCACAGAGTAGCCATTAGCCTGAGCGTGGCTGTTTATGGCATAAGCAATGTCGCCTAAGTGTCCCCAGGGTTTTGCTGCAGCCAGACCAAGCGCCAAACACTCTTCCGTTACTTTCATGATACGTTCTGCACGTTCGGATATTTTCCCCATTTTAAACATTCTTGATGCGTCAGAATAATAACCGTTTAATATGGTTGACACATCCACATTGATTATGTCACCCTCCTTTAAAATAATGTTTTCATCTGGGATACCGTGGCACACTTCGTTGTTCAGAGAAGTGCAAACACTTTTCGGAAAACCTTGATAATTAAGAGGAGCAGGAATCCCGCCATTCTTTGTGGTAACATCATAAACAATTTGGTTAATGTCTTCTGTGCTCATACCGATATGGATCTGTTCGGCTACAGCATCCAGTACAGCTGTATTTAATGCAGCACTTTCTTTAATTTTTTCGATTTGATACGGTGTTTTTAAGAGCTTAATTTTAGGGACTATTTCCCCTTTTTCTGCATGTAAATTCATTTTTTCTTCAATTGCCATGTGGCATTTTTTATATTTCTTTCCACTGCCACACCAGCAAAGGTCATTTCTTTCCATCTTAAACATCTCCTCTTTTCATTTGGTGAAACTATATCTAAATTTATTTCTCGAACTGATGGATAAATAATCCACTTCTTAGTTTGGGCTCAAACCAAGTGGACTTTGGAGGCATCAAAAGATCGGCATCGGCTACGCCCAGTAGTTCGTCCATAGAAGTAGGATACATGGCAAAAGCAGCGCCGCTTCCATTAAAATCTACAGCGTCAGATAAGGCATTTAATCCGCGTATACCACCTACAAACTCGATTCTGGTATCGGTCTTTGGATCTTGTATCCCAAGAAGAGGACCGAGAACTACATTTTGCAGAACAGATACATCCAAACGGTCGACCGGGTCATCTGAAAACAAAAAAGGTTTTGCTTTCAGGAGATACCAGCAGCCATTTCCATAAAGTCCAAATTCGCCCTTGCAGGAAGGACGACAGACTTCATTCCCGATACGGGTAATTTCAAAACTGCTTCGCAAGTGGTCAAGAAATGTCTCAAAGGTATAACCGTTCAAGTCAGCTACAACTCTGTTGTAGTCATAAATGTTAAGCTCTTCTGCAGGAAATAGAACAGAAAGAAAAAAGTTAAATTCTTCATTACCTTTGTAATCAGGATAAGTATTTCTGCGTTTTAATCCAGCCTTTACTGCAGATGCAGCCCTGTGGTGTCCATCTGCTATATAAATATTGCTTATATTTTCAAATATATGTGAAATTGTATCTATCTCATTTTTACTATTGATTTTCCAGATTTCATGTCTTACTTCATCATCACTGATAAAGTTATATAATGGCGCCTTTTCTTTTGCGGCAATGATTAGTTGATTTAACTCATCATTTCCGTGATATGCAAGAAAAATAGGTCCTGTGTGGGCACTTAATGTGTCAACATGGCGAATGCGATCTAATTCTTTGTCTTCCCTTGTATTCTCATGTTTTTTTATTCTGTTTTCCAGATAATCATCAATAGATGCACAGCCAACAAGCCCGGTTTGAGTGTGGCCATTCATAGTTAGGGAATAAAGGTAAAAGCAAGGTTCTTTATCTTTGATAAAAGCGCCATCCTCTATCATTTGCGCTAAAGTATTCTTTGCTTTGTCGTAGACGGCTTGATCGTACATATCGGTATCCGGTGAAAACTGCGTTTCTGCCCGGTCAATCTTTAAAAAAGATGAAGGGTTATTTAACACCACTGCCCTGGCTTCTTCACGATTGTATACGTCATAAGGGAGTGCTGCAATAGAGGAAGCAAGTTCCTTTGCGGGACGTACACTTTGAAAGGGTCTGATTGTTGCCATATTAATACTCCTTTAACATGAAATTCAGTGTTTTAAGGCAAATGTAATTTAACGCGTATGTCTTAAAACTCTCTCTATTTTAGCACAAAGAAGAAAAATTTACTATTATATAATGAAAAGAAATCCCCGGCGCAAACGATTGCCTGATTTCCTGTTGCAAACAAATGCAGTATTTACTATAATGCATAGTAAACCTATGGAAAAAATAGGATTTAGAAACGAGGAGGGAAGCTGATGATAAATAAAGCTAATTTACGGCTTCCGGTACGTTTCCGATGTTGTACCTCAAACCCATTTTATTTAAGTCTATAAACCTAAAATAATGAAAAGAGGTATTTATATGAAACGTACGGATGTTATAGCTAAAAAAGTTATGGTACTTGTAATTGTATTTATTTCAACACTGGCAGTGGTTACGGGATGTGCACAAAAGAAATCGTCATCAGAGGACAGTACATCTTCTGCGGAGAGTGTATCCATAACCAATGTATCTTATGATCCCACCCGGGAATTGTATGAACAGTACAACAAAATCTTTCAGGAATACTGGGAGAAAGAAAAAGGACAGAAAGTTGAAATCACACAATCGCATGGCGGTTCAGGTAAACAAGCGCGCTCGGTATTGGAGGGAAATGAGGCAGATGTGGTAACTCTTGCACTGGAAGGCGATGTGGATGAACTAAAGAATGCAGGGCTGATTGAAGATGGATGGGTAGATGAATTTCCTAAGAACAGTGCCCCGTATACATCGACCATAGTATTTCTGGTACGAAAAGATAATCCGAAAAATATAAAGGATTGGGATGATCTTGTAAAGCCGGGAGTGGAGGTTATTACGCCTGATCCTAAAAGTTCCGGAGGTGCCAGATGGAATTTCCTTGCAGCTTGGGCATATGCTGATAAGAAATTTGGCGGAGATGAGAAGCAGGATAAAGAATTTTTAAAAGCCCTTTATGAAAATGTATCTGTTCTGGATTCAGGTGCCCGGGGAGCGACCACTACGTTTGTAGAGAACAAAAAAGGAGATGTACTTCTGGCATGGGAAAATGAAGCATTCCTTTCTGTTGAAGAACATCCGGACGAATATGAAATCGTTACCCCCAGTTTAAGCATTCTGGCACAGCCTTCAGTAGCTTTGGTAGATGAAAATGTAAAAAAACATAGCACAGAGGATGTCTCTAAAGCGTATCTTGAATATCTCTATTCGGACGAAGCTCAGCGGCTGGAAGGGGAGAATTATTACCGCCCCTCTGATCCTGATATTTTAAATGAATTTAGCGATACCTTTGATCTAGACATTGAGCTGGTTAATATCAATGATGATTTTGGTGGATGGACGGCAGCCACTGAGAAATTTTTTGCAGACGGTGCCATATTTGATCAGATATATCAGTGATTAAAATTTGTATTCACATTTAAGGGAGGACATAGATGTTCAGTCTGAATAAACACTTAAAAAAACATAATAACAGTGTAATACCAGGATTTGGAATTTCGATGGGGGTAACGATTACGATGCTCAGTTTGATTGTACTGATTCCGCTATTCTCGGTTTTTCTGATTCTGGCTGATTCCTCCTTTACTGAATTTTGGAAGGTGGTAACGGATAAACAGACTATAGCTGCTTATAAAGTCAGCCTTTCCTGTGCTGCCGTTGCCGCCGTCATCAATGTTGTATTTGGCATCCTGCTTGCGTGGATTCTGACACGTTATAAATTTCCTTTCAGAAGGGTACTGGATGGTCTGATAGAACTACCTTTTGCACTGCCTACAGCAGTAGCCGGAATTGCGCTGACTACGTTATATTCCCCTGATGGTTGGATTGGCAGACTTTTTGCCGGTGTGGGTATTAAAATATCTTATACAAGAGTCGGGATCATAATTGCTATGATATTTATAGGTATACCCTTTGTAGTTCGTTCCATACAGCCGGTATTGGAAAAACTGGATCCTCAGTATGAAGAGGCAGCGTCAGCATTAGGGGCAAGTCCTTCGCGTATTTTTTTTAAGGTGGTTTTTCCAGAAATACTTCCGGCTGCACTGGCCGGTTTCGGTCTGGCATTTGCCCGTTCTATAGGAGAGTATGGAAGCGTGGTATTTATTGCTGGAAACATTCCTTATGAAACGCAGATTGTGCCCTTAATTATTATGAATAAACTGGAGCAGTTTAATTATCCTGCAGCCACATCAATAGCACTTGTTATGGTGATATTTGCCTTTTTACTGTTGTTTGTCATCAACTTAATCCAGTCACAGATTAATAAAATTGCAAGGGGGTAAAGGAAATGAAACAAAAAGCAATAAAATACGTTCTTATAATACTGGGCGTATCTTTTCTGGGAATTATGTTGGTGCTCCCTCTTGCAACTGTACTGGTTTATGCGCTGCGACAGGGCTTTGAGACTTTTTCCCAGGCAATTACAGATGAATATGCAATTAAAGCTCTTAATCTTACTCTGTTGACTACCTGCATTACTGTTGCAGTCAATACGGTTTTCGGTATTTTTGCTGCATGGGGAATCTCAAAATTTAGATTCAAAGGGAAGCAGGTGCTGACAACTTTAATTGATGTCCCATTTTCTATTTCTCCCATTATTGCCGGCCTAGTGTTCATTCTGGTGTTCGGGCGAATCGGATGGGCATATCCTTTACTTGAATTGTGGAATATAAAAATTGTATTTGCTCTTCCGGGAATCGTATTGGCCACTATTTTTGTTACCTTTCCTTTTGTTTCAAGAGAGCTGATTCCTCTAATGGAGGCACAGGGCAGCGACGAAGAAGAAGCAGCCGCATTAATGGGGGCAAAAGGACTGATGATTTTTCGAAAAGTAACATTTCCACATATCAGATGGGGACTCTTGTATGGGCTGATTCTTTGCACTGCTCGTGCATTGGGTGAGTTTGGAGCTGTATCTGTGGTTTCCGGGCATCTTAGGGGCCAGACCAATACACTGCCTCTGCATGTGGAGATTCTATTCAACGAGTTTAAGCTTACGGCAGCTTTTGCTGTCTCATCTATATTGGTGCTGATAGCCGTTGTTATACTTATATTGCGTAATATAGTGGAGTATCGTGTGAAAAGAGAAGAGAGGTAAATTGTATGTATGTAGAACTTCAGGATATTCAAAAAAAATTCGGTACCTATCAGGCAGCAGATCATGTTAGTTTTTCTATTGAGAAAGGGCGGCTGATAGGACTTCTTGGTCCTTCAGGAAGTGGAAAAACTACAATTCTCCGTATGATTGCCGGCTTAGAAGTACCTGACAGCGGAAATATTTTTATTGACGGAAAACGTGTAAATGAACTTCCCGCAAGTAAGAGAGGCATTGGATTTGTATTTCAAAACTATGCATTATTCCGATATATGACGGTATTTGATAATATTGCTTTTGGATTGGAAGTACAGAAAAAAGATAAAGAGTTCATCAGGCACAGAGTAAATGAACTGATAAAGCTAATTGGGTTAGAGGGACTGGAAAAACGCCGCCCTCATCAGCTTTCCGGAGGGCAGAAGCAAAGAGTTGCTTTTGCCAGAGCATTGGCTCCCAATCCCCAGCTTTTATTACTGGATGAGCCATTTGCTGCCATTGATGCAAAGGTAAGAAAGGAATTGCGTACATGGCTTAGAGAGACCATAAATAAAGTGGGAATTACCAGTATCTTTGTTACCCATGACCAGGAAGAAGCAGTGGAAGTGGCTGATGAGATCATCATAACCAATAGCGGTCGTATAGAACAGATTGGTACTCCGGCAGACATCTATAAAAATCCGGTGACACCTTTTGCAGCCAGATTTATTGGTGAATCTATTGTAGTAGAGGATTATAGCAGGCTTCATGGTTTTAATAAAGATCCAGATTATACCAGAGCGGTAATCCGGCCCGAGTTTGTACGAGTGGCAAAAAAAGAGAAGGAACTGTATCCTCATGCTTCCAGAGAAGGGGTCGTAGAAGATATTCTTTTTCGTGGAAATATGCTGGAATTAAAGATAAATGTTGATGGATTAAAACTAAATACTTATCGTTCTCTTGAAGATGAGCCTCTTGCGCAAGGAGAAGCAGTGAGTGTTTTGATATATCGGCTGTATTTGTATAATGAAAAGCAGGTGCGTCTGGTGGAGAACGAAGCATTCCGCTCTAATGACAGCTTTACTATTTAAAGGCAACCGTTCTGCAGTATAAATATGCTGAACGGTTACCTTTTTTATATGTACATTCCTTCGTTTAAATTTGAGACACTCTCCCTTAAAATAAGCCTGTTCGGCAGATAAACTTTCATTGGAAGTTTATGTTGTTTCTGAATTCTTCCTATTAGTGTCTGTACTGCCATACTTCCCATTTCCATTACCGGCATACCAATAGTAGTAAGCATGGGACAGACATATCCAGACATTTCAATATTATCCATACTGATAACAGAAAGTTGATCTGGCACCTTTATTTTTGCTTCGGTAAAACGGCGCAAGGCTGCAATCGCAGATATATCTGCTGCGCAGAATACTGCGGTTGGCAGAGGAATATCTGCTTTTAGAAGCAGATCAGCGCCATGGTAACCTCCTTCACCGCTATGAGGTGCTTCACAGACCAGACGCATATTGCTGTCTAGGCGATGTTTGCAAATGGTATCTCGGTAAGCCTGATAACGAACCTCATTTACTGTTTCTCCGATATATCCTATGCGCTGATGTCCGTTTGAAATCAAATGTTCTATTGCAATCTGTGTTGCCTCATATCCGTCACAAATTACCTGATCCCATGGTGCACTGATTTTGTTGCGTCCCACATAAACAATATTTTTATAATGCTGACCCAAAAATGACATAGCATTTTCATTAAAACGTCCAAGCACAACAGCACCGTCTATTTTTGCAGTTTCTATTTTTTCCAGTGATGGCGCTGCCTTAACATCGAAAACAGAATAGGAGAGACGGATAGGGTATTTTCGCTCCATAGCCTGCTGTTCAATTACTCTGGAAAGCTGGGCAAAAAAAGGATTATCATCCAGAGAACGGGTTCTGCCCAGTATGCAGGCCAAAGCACCAACGGGTGAGGTGGATGTTCTGGATTTTCCCTGTTTAAGCTCTCTGGCATTTGTATTTGGTGTGTATCCCGTTTCTTTAATGATAGCCCACACCCTGTCTCTTACCTCCCGGCGTGCAAAACTGTCATCAGGGGAATTAATAATTCGTGAAACGGTGGAAACGGAAACTCCCGCCTGTGCTGCAATTTCCTTCAAAGTCATGTAAAGGTACCCCCTTATTCATGGAATGTTTCCAGAGGAAACGTTAATGAAGTATCTGCTTATTACTGTAAGTAAAATGAATTGTATTCATATTATATATATATGAATAGTATGATTAATAATGATAAAGGATGATGATAAAAAATACAAGAAGAAAGTTGTATAACGTTTGCGTGAACAGATGCCGTAATTGTCCGTGTTTTTCTTGTATAACGATTGCGTAATCATCCGTAGTTTTTCCCTTTATGGGTGTGTATAATGAGCCATAACAAATGAGCAGTTACAGAATAAAAGTAAAAGCAGGTGATAGGATGGAACAGCAGTTAGAAACCCTACAGACGGAACTTATGGAAACGGACTTTCTTATTATAGGTGGAGGAACCGCAGGGTGTTATGGTGCACTGACTTTTTGTGAACTGTCGAAAGGCCGTGTACTGATTGCTGAAAAAGCAAACATTCAGCGCAGCGGATGTCTGGCAGCAGGCGTCAATGCAATAAATGCATATATTGTACCGGGAAAGTCTCCTCAGGATTATGTAGACTATGCCCGGACGGATGCAGAAGGGATAGTCAGAGGTGATTTGTTATTAACCATGGCTCAGGGTCTTAATCGTACAGTAGAAAAAATGGAGTCACTGGGATTGACCATATTAAAAGATGAGCAGGGAAGGTATGTTACCAGAGGAAATCGAAACATTAAAATCAACGGGGAGAACATGAAGCCTATTTTGGCAGAAGCAGTTAAAAAAGAAAAGCAAATTACCATTTTGGAACAGGTAAATGTATTTGAATATATTGTGGAGGATAATTGTATTAAAGGAGCCTATGCCATTGGCGTAGATAGACCTGTACTGTATGTTATATATGCAAAAGCTGTTCTTTGTGCAACCGGAGGTGCGGCAGGATTATACCGGCCTAATCATCCGGGATTTTCTCAGCATAAAATGTGGTACCCTCCGTTTAATACGGGAGCGGGATTTGCTATGGGAATCAGTGCAGGAGCTGAAATGACTACATTAGAAATGCGGTTCATTGCTCTGCGCTGCAAGGATACCATTGCTCCTACAGGTACACTGGCACAAGGCGTTGGAGCAAAGCAAATCAATGGGCAGGGTGAAGTATATGAGCAGAAGTACGGCCTGACCACTTCTCAGCGGCTTTATGGTACCGTTACAGAAAATATGGAAGGCAGGGGTCCCTGCTATCTTCGTACAAAAGGGATTACTTCAGAGCAGGACGTGGATTTACAGAAAGCATACTTAAATATGGCTCCCAGTCAGACCCTTCGCTGGTTGGAAAGCGGCCAGACAGCCAGCGTTCAGAATGTGGAAATTGAAGGAACGGAACCTTATATAGTAGGAGGGCATACTGCCAGTGGATATTGGGTGGATACGAATCGGGAAACAACCATAAAAGGACTCTTTGCAGCAGGAGATGTGGCAGGAGGATGTCCCCAGAAATATGTGACCGGTGCTTTTGCAGAAGGAGAGATTGCCGCAAAAGCAGCAGCCGGATATATGAATACAGAAAATATACATGTAGAGAGTACTCATGTTGAAAAACGTTCTAAATGGCTTGAGCGGTTTTTAAATAACGCGGTAGCTCCGTTTTCTATAGATGATCTTGAGGAAGAGATGCAGGCCGTCATGGATGAATTTGCGGGAGGAATTGGTTCACATTACTGTTTTTCCGAGAAGTCACTGAATATAGCTGCTGAAAAAATACAAGAGCTGGAACAGCGATCTCAAATACTGCATGCAGACCAGATGCAAGATTTGGTCTACATACTGGAACTGCGGGAGCGCCTGACTCTCTGCCAGTCGGTAATTGCTCATCTAGGGGCACGCAAAGAGACACGGTGGCATTGTTTTGCAGAACATACAGATTATCCTGGCAGCAGCCCAAAGTGGGAAAAGTACGTTAATTCTCGGCTGGAAGACGGAAAATTAACGATTTTATTTCGTCCGCTGGTAAAGGAAGGTGAACAGTATGAGCATTAACATAAGACCAGAACAATGTATTGGCTGTGGCAAGTGCTGCAAAGTATGTCCGGGGAGTTTGATTCACTTAAATAATCATAAGGCGGACATTCAACATCCCAAGAGATGCTGGGGATGTGTGTCTTGTGTAAAGGAATGTCCGGTTCAGGCAATTGAAATGTATCTTGGAACAGACATGGGAGGTCTAGGTGGCAGACTGAATGTTTTACAGGATGGAAATCTGATGCATTGGAAGGTAATTAAACCGGATGATACCATTCTGACGATTACTGTTGACCGAAAAAATTCTAACAAATATTAAAAAGGAGTGAAGATAAAATGTCACTTACACATTTAGATAAACTAGAGGCCGAGGCCATTTATATTTTCCGGGAAGTTGCAGCAGAATGTGAGCGTCCGGTAATGCTATATTCAATAGGAAAAGATTCTTCTGTTATGCTGCATCTGGCAATGAAGGCTTTTTATCCTGAAAAGCCCCCCTTTCCTTTTCTGCATATTGATACTGGATGGAAGTTCAGAGAGATGATAGAGTTTCGAGACAGAAGAACGGAAGAACTGGGTATACAAATGCTGGTTCACCGAAATGAAGAAGCAATCCTCCAAGGAATAAATCCTTTTGATCATGGGGCAGCTTATACAGATATAATGAAGACCCAGGCTCTTAAAGATGCGCTGGCAAAGTACCAATTTACGGCAGCATTTGGCGGTGGCCGCAGGGACGAAGAAAAATCTCGTGCAAAGGAGCGAATTTTCTCGTTTCGTAATGAACATCATGCGTGGGACCCTAAAAACCAACGCCCAGAGATGTGGAAACTTTACAATACAAGTATAAATAAGGGAGAGAGTATGCGAGTCTTTCCTATTTCAAACTGGACAGAAAGAGATATCTGGCAGTATATCAAAAGAGAAAATATTGATATTGTTCCATTGTATTTTGCAAAGGAGAGACCCGTTGTTTATCGTGACGGTAATATTATTATGGTGGACGATAACAGAATGCGCCTTAAGCCAGGAGAAAAACCCCAACTGAAAAAGGTACGGTTCCGTACACTGGGATGCTATCCGCTTACCGGGGGTGTGGAATCAGAAGCGGATACACTGGATACAGTGATTGCAGAAACACTTGCCTCTGCTACCAGTGAACGGACCACCAGAGTCATTGATAATGAAGGCGCGGGAAGTATGGAAAGACGTAAGCGGGAGGGATATTTCTAATGAGCAAAGCAGAAAACGGCCTTTTAAAATTTATAACCTGTGGCAGTGTTGATGATGGGAAGTCTACGTTAATTGGTCATATACTGTATGATTCCAAACTGCTGTACGCAGATCAGGAACAGGCACTGATTTTAGACAGTCAGGTAGGAAGCAGAGGAGGAGCTATTGATTATTCTCTGCTTTTGGATGGGCTTATGGCAGAACGTGAGCAAGGAATTACCATTGATGTAGCTTATCGGTATTTTACCACAAATTCACGCAGTTTTATCGTTGCCGATACACCGGGACATGAAGAATATACCCGGAATATGGCAGTAGGAGCATCTTTTGCAGATTTAGCAGTTATTCTTGTAGATGCATCTCAGGGAGTACTCTCCCAAACCAGACGTCACGCAAGGATTTGTGCCTTAATGGGAATTCGTTATTTTATCTTTGCAGTCAATAAGATGGATTTAATTCATTATGAAGAAAAGCAGTTCAAGAAAATTTCTAAAGCAGTTGATACACTGAGTAGAGAGCTTCAACTGGAACATGTCATTATTATTCCTGTTTCTGCTACGGAGGGAGACAATGTTACCGTACATTCTGAAAAAATGAACTGGTATCAGGGGAAAACTCTGCTAAAACACCTTGAGACTGTGGATATATCCGGAGGTAAACCGGAACAGGGATTCTATTTGCCGGTTCAGCGTGTGTGCCGGCCAAATCATAATTTTCGTGGTTTTCAGGGTCAGATAGAGTCTGGAAAAATCACTTCCGGAGAAATGATTACTGCTCTTCCCAGTGGACAGAACGCACTGGTCAAATCTATTTATGCCGGAGATATTGATGTGGATTGTGCAGTTGCTGGTCAATCCGTTACTATACAGCTCGACAGAGAGGTGGATGTATCCAGAGGTTGTGTTCTTACCCGGGAAGCCGGTTTAAAAACAGAAAAGTCTTTTGCTGCATCTATATTGTGGATGGATGAACAGAGGCTGATTCCCGGGAAAAACTACTGGATAAAACTGGGTACGAAAATGCTTCCGGCTATTGTCACAGGAATACGTCATAAGGTTGATATAAACAGCGGAGTATTTCTAAAAGTTGATTCTGTGGGAAAAAATGAGATTGTACGATGCGAGATCGTTATGTCAGAGCCGGTGGTGCTGGATGAATTTAAGAGACATAAAACACTGGGAGAATTAATCTTAATTGATCGTGTGAGCCATGCAACTGCAGCATGCGGTGTTATTGAACATGCAGGAGAAGAAAAGCAAAATGGTGTCTTATTAAAAGATGAAAAAAGAGAACTCCAGATAAAACTTTTTGATAGTTTTTATTATCATCCCGATATCCATACTGTTCTACGCCACAGCCCCTCCCCGGCAGTTTATGAACCCGGAGAGAGATTACCGCTTCAAGAAAACGGAGTTAATTATCCTTTGGATTTTGATCTTCTTCTGGAAAATACATTTGCAAATATAAGAAAAGGCATTTTCTGTGGATTTGGAAAACGAAGTCCCGAATTTCCACTTCTTGAAACAAGCGGAATTGAGCTTGAGGGAAGTATACCGAGAAATTTTGGGAAATACCACCAGATAATGGTCTGGGAGGAAGATCCCCGGCAGAATATTTAAAATAAGTGAAAGAGGTGACTTTTATGGCAGTTGATTATAAGGCATTAAAAGACGGGGGATTTATGAGGCAGGTACAGAAAAACCATTTTTCCCTGCGGTTGAAAGTGGTAGGTGGTAACCTGACCGCTTCCCAGCTTGCGGTTATCGCACAAATCAGTGAGAAATATGGTGACGGACATGTACACCTTACCTCACGCCAAGGTGTGGAAATTCCCTTTGTCAAGCTGGAAGATGTTGAAGCAGTAAAAGATGAGCTGGAAAAGGGGGGCGTAAATACCGGGGTGTGCGGACCTCGTGTGCGAACAGTTACGGCATGTCAGGGTAATACCTTATGTCCTTCTGGCTGTATTGATACTTATCCTCTTGCAGTTGAAATTTCTGATCGCTATTTTGGGAGGGAACTGCCCCATAAATTTAAATTTGGTGTGACAGGATGTATGAATAACTGTCTTAAGGCAGAAGAAAATGATATGGGTGTGAAAGGCGGTTATACCGTTAACTGGATTCCAGATGCGTGTAAATTTTGTGGTGTTTGTACAAAAGCATGCCGGCAGGATGCAATTACCCAGACTGACAGCGAAATACTGGTGGATAAAGATAAGTGCAATAACTGTGGAAGGTGTGTAAAATCATGTCCTTTTGATGCATGGAATAGTGAACCTGGATATCTTGTTTCTTTTGGAGGAAATTTTGGTAATGTAATTGCAAAAGGGCAGCAGTTTCTGCCAATTATACGGGAGAAAGAGACGTTGTTTCGCATAGCAGATGCAGCACTGGATTTCTTTGATAAAAATGGTAAATCCGGGGAAAGATTCAGAGTTGCAATTGAGCGGGCTGGATGGGAAACATTTAAAACAGAAATGGAGGAAGCTTATCATGAATGATTTTGTTATTGATGAGGCAGTGGATATAACGGATGTGGTCTGCCCTGTAACTTTCGTAAAAGCGAAAGTTGCACTTGAGGAACTAGATGAGGGGCAAATACTTTCTATCCGTCTGAACGATGGTGAACCAGTACAAAATGTCCCCAGAAGTGTAAAGGAAGAGGGTCATCAGATTCTAAAACTTTATGATAATGATGATGGTACTTATACATTACTTGTGCGTAAATCTGGGGATTAGATCCGTCATGAGTTTAGAAAAATAATAAAAACAGGAGGTAAGATTCATGAAGTTAACAGTGGCAGGAATAGAAAAAGAGTTTGAAGATGAATTAACAGTGGCGCAGCTTATAGATAAGGAAAATGTGGAAACGCCTGAGTATGTTACCGTATCCATTAATGATGAATTTGTTCCAAGTGGTACATTTAAAGAAGCGAAGCTTAAGGACAAAGACAGCGTGGAGTTCTTATATTTTATGGGCGGAGGGCAGTAGTATGGGGTTTTCTAATGAACAGCTGGAGCGGTATTCCCGCCATATTATTTTGTCCGAAGTAGGCGTAAAGGGGCAAAAAAAATTAATGGATGCTAAAGTACTGATTATCGGTGCGGGAGGTCTCGGTGCACCCTGTGCGCTTTATCTGGCAGCGGCAGGAGTGGGAACTATAGGAATAGCAGATGCAGATTCTGTAGATCTTTCAAATCTCCAGAGGCAGGTAATCCACACAACATCTGATGTAGGGAAAGCGAAGGTACTCTCAGCAAAGGAAACTATGGAATCCATAAATCCTGAGATAGTAGTGAAAACATATCATACGTTTGTGACATCAGATAATATTATGGACCTAATTGCAGAATATGATTTTATCATTGACGGTACAGATAATTTTCCGGCAAAGTTTCTTATTAATGATGCTTGTGTATTGGCAGAAAAGCCATTCTCTCATGCGGGAATCATTCGCTTTAAGGGACAGCTGATGACCTACGTGCCGGGGCAGGGGCCATGCTATCGTTGTGTATTTAAAAATCCGCCGCCGCCGGATGCAGTCCCTACATGCAGACAGGCAGGGGTTATTGGTGCAATGGGCGGCGTAATCGGTTCGCTGCAGGCAATGGAAGCAGTTAAATATATTGTCAAACAGGGAAAGCTACTTACCGGTGAATTACTTACTTATGATGCGCTTAAAATGGAGTTTCGCAAAATAAAGCTTCCTCATTGTCCTGACTGCAGTGTCTGTGGAGAACATCCCACGATTTTAAAGCCATTTGATTATGAACAGATAGGATGTGATTTAAAATGATAATCCGAATTAAGCAGACAGACTATGATGCGATTGTTGTCCATGGTAAAGCAGGGCTTCCTAATGAAGCCTGCGGCCTGCTCGCAGGAAAAGTGGTGAATGAAGAAAAAATAGTGGAAAAAGTATATCTTTTGTCCAATATAGATTATAGCCCGGAGCATTTTTCTATAGATCCAAATGAACAGCTCTTGGCAGTTAAAGATATGCGAAAGTCAGGGATAGTCCCTCTGGGTAATTTCCATTCTCATCCATCAACACCTGCCAGACCATCCGAGGAGGATATACGGATGGCTTATGATTCTTCTGCCAGTTACCTTATCTTGTCTCTGGCAAAAGAATTACCGCTGATGAAAGCATTTGGTATTAATAAAGGCGAGGTTACTCTCCAAAAACTAGAAATAATGGGGAATCACGAATTTCTTGACAAATAAAAATAAGCAATGCTATATTAACAGGAGGTTAGCTTGAGCTAACCTCCTGGATTTTGCAGGGAACAAATTGACTTTATTTTACTTGGATATACTTATCTGGAGGTGCAGGAATATGGAAATTCAAAACTTACTTGACTTCTATAACCATACGGGCATTGTGGTGCAGAATGTTTACAGGGTGAAGCATAAGCCTGGACTTGTTTATGCAGGTCCAACTATCAGTGAAAATTATGGTATGATTTTTACCTTATCAGGTATGGGGAGAATGCGCTTCAATGAAGCTAACGGAACCGCCAAAAACGGTGTAGTGTTTCATGGAGGGCCCGGCTGTTGGCACGAATATGCTACGATGGGAGATACCTGTTGGGATATGATTATTATTGCCTATGATGTTATCGGTTCACAAAGCAGGGAAATACTTGATGGATACCAACTACATACAAGACAGACTCCTGAGATGAAAAATTTATTATTGCAACTGTTCATGATGCAGCAATCAGATATGAGTACCTACAGACTGCGTGCAAATGGCATGTTTTATACAATTTTATCTGAACTGTTCTCTAACACGGTGAGTCTGGAAGAGCTAGATATGCACACCATGTTTAACCAAATTTTATCCTTTATTAAAGATAACTGCACACAAGATTTGGATATGTTTTCTGTGGCAAAACATTTTGGTATAAATGAGAATCGTTTATACTATATTTTCCATAAGTATTCTGACGTTGGACCTTCAGGTTTTTTAAGAAACTGCAGAATGGATTATGCAGTAGAGCTCTTGAAATCAGGCGAAATGGCGGTGGAAGATGTAGCATTAACCGTCAGGTATTCCGACGGATTTAGTTTTAGTAAACAATTCAAGAAAAAATATGGCATTGCTCCAAGCTTTTACCAGAAAATGTATAACTGTTAAAAAAGACATGCAAAGTAATTAAGGGGACATTCAAATCTCCATATAGTTTTGTTAAGCTAACACATAGTTAGTTACAACAAACTATATGGAGGTTTTTATTTATGAGAAAGACGATTGCATTATTGCTTACTTTTACGCTGGCTTTAGGGATGTTGTCAGGATGTGGAAAAGAAAACACGGACAAGGCCGACTCTTCAGAAGCAAAAAACACAGATTCAGGTGACACTAGGTCATATACAGATTTAGCTGGAAGAACAGTTGAAATACCGGTAGACCCTCAAAGAATTGTATCAGTCAATATGGCAGCCGAGCTGATCGCATTGGGAATTAAACCGGTGGGAGCAGCAGACGGATGGCTTCAATACATGGATGAGGAACAAAAACAAGGTATTGAATCAATAGGTGCAGGTGCTGCGGGGACATTAAATTTTGAAAAAATAGCTGAACTAAATCCTGATTTGATTATTACACCCAATATTGAAAGAGTTACGTCTCCGGAAGTACTTGCATCCTTAGAAAAAATTGCACCCACTATTGTGGGTCCCTGGTATGGTGATGCACTGGAGAACTTGAATATGATGGGGGATATTACAGGCAGGTCTAAAGAGGCACAAGATTGGGAAAACGACTTCAAAGATCATCTTGCTGAGGTGAAGGCGTCTCTTAAAGATGTGGTCAAAGATGGAGAAACAGCAATGGTTATTCAGTTTTACCAGAAAAGTATGTACACTTATCCGTCCAGTACCTTTCCGGTCATATACGAATATCTTGGGCTGAGTGTTCCGTCCAAAGATATCTCTGATCTGCAGACGGATGCATCTCAGCAAAGTTTCCAACTTTCACTGGAAATACTGCCACAATACGATCCTGATTACATATTTATCACTAAATTGTCCGATGTTGATGAAGCATTCATTACGGAGACATATGATAACTCTGTGTGGAAACAGTTATCCGCAGTAAAGAACGGGAAGGTTTATGAACTAGGTTCACGCCTGTCTGCGGGAGATGTTTTGTCTCTGGAATGGTCTCTAGATGAGATTCAGCAACTGTTGACAGCGGATTGATATAAAGAACTACAGAATTTGGTCAGAATATATAGCAGGGAGGCAGACCGTTTTATGATAGAAGGTAAAGAACCAAAAATACTGGTTCATCATATGAAACACAAAAAAAATAGTAGAGCAAGTGCAGTCTGGCTGTTTATGCTGTGCGCAAGTGTGGCACTAGTTTTGCTTATGATATACTCAATAACTAAGGGAGCGGCTCAAATGCCGCTTTCTGTTGTGCTGGAAGCTTTCCTGCATTTTGATCCGGAGAATGCCAATCATCTAATTGTAATTGATCTTCGCTTACCACGAGTAATATCAAGTGCACTTGTAGGCGCGGCATTTGCAGTATCCGGAGCAATTATGCAGGGAATGACTCAAAATCCCATAGCGGATTCAGGGCTTTTGGGGCTGAATGCTGGAGCTGGATTTGTTCTCTCCATCTGTTTTGCTTTCTTTCCGGGTATGGGATATCTGCAGATTATCGTGTTTTCTTTTTTGGGTGCGGCACTAGGTGCGGGATTAGTCAACGGGATTGCTTCTATGCATAGAGGAGGTGCAACGCCTATGCGCCTGATACTGGCTGGTGCAGCGGTCAGTTCCCTTCTTGCCGCATTTAGCCAGGGCATAGCGCTTTACTTTGATGTGGCACAGGATATTCTTTTTTGGACGGCAGGAGGTGTATCCGGTGCAGGCTGGGAACAAATACGAATAATGACACCGTGGATTATTATTGCTTTACTTTGTGCGGTACTACTTTCACGTTCTATATCCTTGCTTAGTTTAGGGCAAGATGTAGCAAAAGGGCTGGGCGTAAATATCCGTATGATAAATATAATGTGTTCCTTTATTGTATTAATACTGGCGGGAGCGGCTGTTTCTGTAGTTGGTGCTGTTGGTTTTGTAGGTCTTGTAGTTCCTCATCTTGCAAGATTTATTGTGGGTCCGGATTATCGGCATATTATTCCCTCTTGTGCTGTACTGGGAGCACTTCTGGTAGTTCTGGCTGATTTAGGTGCAAGAACTATCAATCCTCCTGTTGAAACACCTCTTGGAGCTCTGATTGCTTTGGTCGGCGTGCCTTTTTTTCTCTATATGGCTCGTAAACAAAGGAGGACAGTATAATGGACTTAATACAAAAGAAAAATGAAGAGTATAAGCGGAAAATTGCAGCGCAGAATACAGGGATTATTATTACCTGTATCTTATTACTTTTGCTGTCATTTATTATCAGTATGAACACCGGATATGCAAGGCTCACGCCACTGGATACCCTGAGGACTTTGTTTGGAAACGGTACAGTTAAAGAAAACTTGATACTCTTTGACTTTCGCCTTCCCAGAATTATAGTTTCTATGATGGTGGGAGCAGGTCTGGCTGTTTCCGGCTGTATTATACAGTGTATATCCAGAAATCCGCTGGCGGATCCCGGTATACTGGGGATTAATGCAGGTGCGGGTCTGATGGTGATTTTGTATGTTGTGTTTTTTGGAGCACAATCCTTTTTGGCTGTATTTACTCTTCCGTTTCTGGCATTGGCCGGAGCAGGTGCAACCGCTGTACTAATATATGCAATTTCATATAAGAGAGGGGAAGGGATTGCTCCTATGCGTCTGATCTTGACTGGAATAGCGGTGCAGGCAGGTATATCGGCACTGACAACGGTGCTGGTAGTGAAGCTTGATGAGACACAGTATAATTTTGTTGCTGCCTGGCAAGTTGGAAGTATATGGGGCAGTAACTGGAAGTTTGTGCTGGCACTTTTACCCTGGCTGATACTGCTGTTCCCTTATATCCTGACAAAATCCCGTACTCTGGATGTACTGAATCTGGGAGATGATGTTGCGGTCAGTCTGGGAGCACATGTGGAAAAAGAAAGACGCAGACTTTTGGGAGCAGCTGTTGCCCTGGCAGGAGCATGTGTGGCAGTCAGTGGAAGCATTAGTTTTGTGGGACTTTTGGCACCCCATCTGGCAAGAAGACTGGTGGGCTCTAAACACAGCACTTTGCTTCCTGTTTGTGCATTAACGGGTGCACTGTTGGTGTCTGTTGCAGATACTATTGCCAGGGTGATTGTTCAGCCATCAGAGATTCCCACAGGAATTGTGGTGGCTGTTATTGGTGCGCCCTATTTCCTCTTCTTAATGGTGAAGAAAAAATAGTAAAGAAAGGTTGAATATAATGAACAGTATTGTAACTGAAAATTTAGCGGTTTCCTATGAAGATAACCTGGTAGTGGCAGAGTTGAATATGAAGATACCACGGGGAAAGATTACTACTATCATAGGGCCTAATGGCTGTGGCAAGTCAACGGTGCTAAAAGCTGCGGGGCGTATACTTAAGCCCCTTAACGGGATTGTATATTTAAATGGAAAGGATATTTCCCAACTTTCAACAAAGGAGGTGGCATTAAAGATGGCAATTTTACCTCAGTCTCCACAAGCCCCCGCAGGACTTACTGTTGGTGAGCTTGTGTCCTATGGCCGTTTCCCCCATCAAAGCAGATTTGAATCGTTGAAGGAAGAAGATAAAAATATAATTGAATGGGCATTAGAAGTCACAAAACTGACAGAATATGAAACCACAATGGTGGATAATCTTTCCGGGGGACAAAGACAGAGGGTATGGATTGCTATGGCACTTGCGCAGCGCACAGAGCTTATTTTGTTGGATGAACCAACAACCTATTTGGATCTTGCCTATCAGCTTGAAGTGCTGGAGCTGCTGTATAGTTTGAACAGAGAACAGGGATTTACGATAGTAATGGTGCTGCACGATCTGAATCTTGCCGCTCGTTTTGCTGACTACATGGTCGCTCTGCGCTGCGGTGACATCATCCGCTGCGGTACACCAGAGGAAGTTATGACGGCTCAGGTTCTAAAAGATACCTTCCATATTAATGCAAAAATCATCAGAGAGCCGGATACAGGACGCCCAACATGTATATCTTACAATCTTATACCAGAGATGAAGTAAATCAGGTTGATAAACAGAATTGAAATATTCTACATATTGTGCTATAATCCTTCAGAATAACATCAGATACCAGCTATGCTGATTTCTAAGGAGTGTACTGTCATGAAAAATCCACTGCATTACCAATTATCTGAATACGACTGTGGTCCTACATCCATGCTGAATGCTGTCAGCTTTCTCTTTGAACGTGAAGTTATTCCGCCGGAATTAATCCGCAATATTATGCTTTACTGTCTGGATTGTTATGGCTCAGAAGGTGCACCTGGAAAGCGGGGCACATCCTGTACTGCGATGATGTTTTTAAGTAACTGGATTCAAGGATTTGGTTCGGCTGGACATTTACCTGTTTCATGCAGCTATTTGTCTGGAAAACAGGTGTTTGTCGGTGAAGAAAGTATGATTAACGATGCCCTTAAGCGAGGTGGTGCAGCTGTGGTTCGATTGTTTTATGATGTAGCACATTACGTCCTTTTAACAGGTGTTGAGGACAACAGGATACTCATGTTTGACCCTTATTATGAGTCGGCGCCGTTTGCTGGGACCGATATAGCAGTAACAGAAGCACATCCATTTTCCTATAACCGTACAGTTCCATTTTCCTATTTCAATAAAGAATCTCAGGAACTTTATGCATTGGGTGAGACAGAGGAGCGAGAAGCAGTTCTTATGTTTAATGAACACACAGTGCTGACTGCGGATAAAACCATTGAATATTTCATATAACTAGTGAAGAATACAGTGAAAGGCGGGAGGCAAATTGATTATTACAGTAAATCAGGCGATAGAGCTCAAAGCAGTAGTAAAGGTATTATTTCAGGCTGAGGTTCATTATCATGATGCGTGCAGCGGACAATTTTTTACTCTGGATGAAAAAAATGATGAGTTAAGAGAATATATTATAGAATATTTTAAGAAACAGGACTTACGTGCAGTTTTTTCCTCAGACGGCATACAGTTCTATATTGAGGAGTTATAGAAATGCTAAACCAATTTTCAAGAACGGAATTATTATTTGGCAGAGATGCCATGGAAAAACTGGCAAATGCAAGGGTGGCAGTTTTTGGTATCGGCGGCGTGGGCGGATATACAGTGGAGGCGCTGATCAGAAGTGGTGTAGGGGCTATAGATTTAATTGATGATGATAAGGTGTGCCTGACCAATATTAACCGTCAGATATACGCAACAAGGAAAACTGTAGGAAAGTATAAAGTTGACGTTGCAGCTGAGAGGATTGCTGATATTAACCCGTCAGTCAAGGTTTCAGCATTTAAAACATTTTATATGCCGGATACTGCAGAACAGTTTGACTTTACCCAATATGATTATGTTGTTGACGCCATTGACACTGTCACCGGAAAACTGGCCCTTGTGGAAAATGCCAATACAGCACGTACCCCGATAATCAGTTCAATGGGAGCTGGAAACAAAATAGATCCATCTGCATTCGAGGTGGCGGATATTTATAAAACATCTGTATGTCCTTTGGCAAAAGTAATGCGCAGGGAGCTCCGTAAAAGAGGTGTTAAAGGGCTGAAAGTCGTCTATTCAAAGGAAATGCCGATTACACCTATTGAAGATATGGCCAACAGCTGCCGTACAAACTGTATTTGTCCTCCGGGAACAGCACGAAAATGTACCCAGCGTCGTCAGGTGCCGGGGAGCAATGCTTTTGTTCCGTCCACAGTCGGACTTATTATTGCCGGTGAAGTTATTAAGGATCTGGTGAAGGGATAGGCAGCCATAAGTTTTAGCAATAGATTAATAGACATCATAGGACTGCCGGTAGTTATACGGCAGTTTTTTTATGGCTGAAGGCAATTCCTTTATGCTTGTTACACCGTTTGAAATGGGGTATACTTAAATAAAAGGAGGAAGGACTATGCTAAGAATTGGAATGTTGACCAGTGGTGGAGACTGTCAAGCGTTAAATGCTGCCATGCGAGGTGTGGTAAAAGGTGTATGTTCAAAACGCGATGACGTAGAAATATATGGGTTCAGAGATGGATATAAAGGATTGATTTATGCGAATTTTGATATGCTGACGGCAAAGAATTTTTCGGGTATTTTAACAAGAGGAGGTACCATTCTTGGAACATCCAGACAGCCCTATAAGATGATGAGAGTACCCGATGCAAATGGGTTGGACAAAGTAGAAGCCATGAAACATACTTACCATAAGCTTAATTTGGACTGTCTGATTGTTCTGGGAGGAAACGGTACCCATAAAACAGCTAATCTGTTGAGAGAAGAAGGCATAAATGTCATAACTCTTCCTAAAACGATAGATAATGACCTGTGGGGAACGGATATGACGTTTGGTTTTCAAAGTGCGGTGGATATTGCTACGGATACCATTGACAGAATTCATACAACAGCCACTTCACACAGCCGTGTGTTTATAATAGAAGTAATGGGACATAAAGTGGGACATGTAACCCTCCATTCCGGCGTGGCCGGAGGCGCCGATATTATTTTGATTCCTGAGATTCCGTATGATATTGATGTCATTGCAGATGTCATTCAGAAGCGTACGGGAGCCGACAAATCATTTACGATACTGGCAGTGGCAGAAGGTGCTGTTTCTAAAGATGATGCAAAACTGAAAAAGAAAGAATATAAAGAAAAGCTGCAGAATCGCAAATATCCGTCCATTGCGTATGAATTGGCCGAGCAGATTCAGCAGAAAACGGATAAAGAAGTAAGGATAACTGTTCCGGGACATACCCAGAGAGGGGGATCTCCTTGTGCTTATGACCGTGTAATCGCTACCAGAGTAGGCGCCGCATGCCGCTGGAAGAGGCGGAGCAGTACAAGCGCAGCAACGCCCAGGAGATCTGGCCGGTGGTGAAGCCGGTATACGAAAAAATGGCCGAGATTGTTGCTCACCAT
>POVV01000093.1_pt1 | contig 81652 bp, 69 predicted proteins | sample 1560271 | NCBI WGS metagenome assembly POVV01 (sample SAMN08337232, study PRJNA429181) | Bioreactor metagenome, whole genome shotgun sequencing project. | biome: cows' rumen and soil; feature: anaerobic; isolation source: anaerobic chemostat enrichment culture, galacturonate as sole carbon... | reverse complement strand
GAACAGGAGCTACTCCGGTCGTTGCACGTATCGCAAAAGAACAGGGCGCACTGACAGTTGGTGTTGTCACAAAACCTTTCCGTTTTGAGTCAAGAACACGTATGTCAAATGCCCAGTCTGGAATAGATAAATTAAAAGAAAATGTAGATACATTGATTGTTATCCCAAATGATAAATTGTTAGAGGTTGTTGACAGAAGGACAACCATGCCTGAAGCACTGAAAAAAGCTGATGAAGTTCTTCAGCAAGGTATTCAGGGTATTACTGATTTGATTAACGTACCGTCACTGATCAACCTTGACTTTGCAGATATTCAGACTGTAATGAAGGACAAGGGTATTGCACATATTGGTATAGGTGCAGGACGCGGAGATGATAAGGCTTTAGAGGCTGTAAAACAGGCTGTTGCCAGTCCGCTGCTTGAGACAACCATTCAAGGTGCATCTCATGTTATTATCAATATTTCTGGTGACATTACTTTGATGGATGCATCAGATGCTGCAGAATATGTGCAAGAACTTGCAGGTGAAAATGCCAACATTATTTTTGGTGCTATGTACGATGATTCCAGATCTGATGAAGCAACAATTACTGTAATCGCTACAGGCTTACATAATGTAGGCGGAAGTTCTTCAAAACTGAAAGCGAGACTTGAAGGACAGCAGAAGGTAGGTTCTATTCTCCCTTCAGGTGATATGGTAAGCAGAAGTTCTGTTGATACAGAGCGAAGAACAGCTGGGACAGCCAGAACTGCAGGAACAAGTTCAGTTGGACGTACTGCAGGAAGTGCAATGCCTACTTTGGATCAGCCTAGGACACCGTCAAGCAAGGTGAAAGAGCAGTCCATAAAGATTCCGGATTTTTTTAAGAAATAAGATTTAATTTGTGTAAGGATAAATTAAACAAAGGCTCTTTGTAAAGAGTTTGGTTAAAATATGTCGAGGCATAGGAAACGTGAAGTTTCTTATGTCTCTTATTTTTCGGAAAATATATTTACATTCTATTATAAAATCAGGCGTTTTGCACCTTTTAGGAAATATATGGAGTATATAATGTGGATATGATAAAATAAGACAAACAAAATATCGGAGGATGCTGACAGTGAAGAGATGGAGATTTAGTCTGGTTTGGAAGATATCAATTTTTATGACGGTGATTATATCTGTTTTGATTATGGTTGTTTCGGTTGTATATTTACAAACATTTACCATGTCTGCCAGAGAGGATGCGGCAAGGGAACTTGAGCAGTCTTTACTGAAAGTAGAGCAGAATATAGCAAGAAATCTTGAGGATGCACGAGCCTTCTTGGATGATTTATTTTATAAACAAGAGTTTTCGTACTTTATGAATGATAAAAATGATCTTTCTAAAAGTGAAATGAATTATTACATATCTTCATTTGAGGCAGAAAGAACTAATGGTCGGAATTTATACAATAACATGTTTGGGAATCTATGGTTGTATTCATCAAACGAACAAATCGGTGAGAACAAAGGATATCATTGGCAGTTCTATATGAAAACCCTAAAGAACAAAGATTACTATAATGAAATTATGGATAATCCATCTGAATTCGTTTATGGAAAAGTAAGAAGTATGGATTTGATAGCGACCACCCTAAAGACCGATAAATTGAATATGGGAGATTCGCAGAATGAGATTTTACCATTGTATAGGAAAGTTTATGATTTGAATACTAGAGAGGTGATCGGGGTAGTTGAAATTGATTTGGATGTGGCACGTATCTCAGGCAGTGCATATCTGGAATCCGAAAGAGGCAGCAGAGGGGTTATGGTGCTGGACGATGAAAAAAATATTTTGGTTGACACCTTTCAAGGCTCACCAGGAGAGCTTGGCGAATTAAAGAATATGTTAAAAGAAACGTCTGGGACGGAGACTTTTTCATATGAAGGAGGACGTTATCTGATATCTTATCACACATTGAAAGAAACAAATTTAATTACTTTATCTATAGTAAGCCAAGAGAATTTGCAGGATTTCTTGCAAAAAAGGGTTATTCAGGTGTGGTTCGTGTGTATTTTTTGTTTGATTGTTATGTTCGGTATAGTATATTATTTTGTCCATAATATGTTAAATCGTCTCCTTATTCTTGATCAAATGATGGGAAAAGTTGGTCAAGGATATTTTGGAATAGTAATTGCCGATGATAATGTAGAGGATGAAGTGACAAGAATTACAAGATCATTTAATGAAATGTCCATCAAACTAAATCAGGTGATTAAAGAAAAAGTGCAGTATGAACAGGCACAGAAGGAAGCGGAACTTAAAGCTTTGCAGGCACAGATCAACCCTCATTTTCTTTATAATACCCTGGAAAATATGCGGATGCAGTGTGAAATTGACGAATACTATATTTTGGGAAATAGTTTATCTGCCCTGGGAGAGTTATTTCGTTATAGTATTAGCTGGGGAGAGGATGAAGTGAGATTTGAACTGGAATGGAAAAATCTCCGAAATTATATTTCGATAATGCAAATGCGTTATGGTGATTCTATAGAATTTATTTTAGAAAAAGCAGATAATTTAGAGGATATTATTGTACCCAAGTTAATTATCCAGCCTTTGGTCGAAAATTGTTTTAATCATGGTTTTAAAAATAAAATGCCGCCATGGGAAGTGCGTGTATCTGCGGAACGGGTAAAAGATCAAGTAGTCATTACTGTTGAGGATAACGGTAATGGTATGGATCTTGAACGGTTAGAAAGACTTCAGAAATGTATGGAGGAAAACAAGCCTTTTCGAAATGAACAAAGTAGAAAACATTCTATCGGTGTTACCAATGTGAAGCAGAGAATTGGATTAATTTGTAAACCGGGAAGCACTATGCAGATAGAAAGTATTAAGGGGAAGGGAACTAAAGTAGTACTGATTTTAGCAGAACAGGGGATAGATTATGTTTAAAATATTAATAGCGGATGATGAACAGTTTATCAGAAAAGGAATTATTTCTATGCTGAGCCGAAATATTACCGAGGAAATACAGTGTATAGAAGCCTCAAACGGACAGGAAGCTTTGAATAAATCCAGAGAAACGGCGCTTGATCTTATCATTAGTGACATTAGTATGCCTGGGTGTGATGGTCTTGAATTCATCAAAAAGCTGAGAATGGAAAACAAGGCAATACCTATTGTTATTCTATCAGGATACGATAATTTTGAGTATGCCCAGAAAGCAATTCGGCTTGGGGTAAGAGAATATATTATGAAACCTATAAAAAAACAAGAATTTATCATCTTAATTCAGGATTATATTGATGATATACGCACACGGCATGCTGGTGCTATGAGAGAACTCACACGTAAAATGGAAAATGACAGAATAATGGAACGTTTGAAACATGATTTTCTTCTTGGTCTGTTAAAATGCCCAACCAGCGCTGAAGCAAAGCGTTATTTGATTCAGTTAAAGGAGTTGGGAATGGAGTTTGAGTCTAAGTTATATGTGTGTGCTGTAATACAATATAGAGTTGGAGAAGAAAATCAGGATTATATTGATTTTGCGGCGAAAAATATTTTGGATGAATTTCTTAACCTGGAAATTAGGAATGAACGTGTAATTAATGTCAATTATGACAAGGGGCAGATTGTATCTATTTTCGAAGGCAGCAGTCAGCTTTCTTTTCATGAGTCAAGGAAGAAACTTATTCGAAAAGCTGCAGGTCTCATAAAAAAACACTGTAAAACAAATGTTTATGCAGGAATCGGAGATATGGCATATGATTCGATTCATCTTCATACATCCCTAAGACATGCACTGCTGGCAGCAGATTTTAAACTGTATGGCAAAGGTGATATAGTAACTGTTTATGATGAGATAGATAAATTATCCAAAGTTACTCCCCTGAATCTTGTGAAGTTGATGAAACCTATAGAAGAAGTAGATGTATTTCATATTCTGGAGGAATTACAGCGTTTGATTCATATGGGAGAAAACAAACAAGTAATTAATGTTCTGAAAAAGGAATATGAGGATTTGCAGGAATATATCAGCCTTCAGCTAATCAGATATCAGAAGGGGAGATCTGCCAAAACTGGTACATATAAACGGTTAGATTACTGCTGGGATTTTATGGAGGTGAAAAGAGAGATAAAGGAAAGAATTGAATTACTGCAAAGCGTCAGGCATATATCAAATCAAGGAAATATCTCTCTAAGCAAACTTATTGTGCAGTACGTGGATGAGCATATTACGGAAGAAATAAATTTGAATTTGATAGCAGATAAATTTAACCGTACGCCCGGATACATAAGTACTATTTTTAAGAGGCATACAGAAGGCGGATTTAATACCTACCTGACAAATAAAAGAATTGAGATTGCGAAAAAACTAATAGGAGACAGCAGTATTTCTATACAAGAAATTAGCGAATTAAGTGGATTTGCTAATGCAAAGTATTTCTCTGTAGTATTTAGGAAAATGACAGGTGAGTCTCCCAGAGAATATAGAGAGCGATGTGTAAGATAAGAACGGTGATTCTGATATTAAAGATAAACTGTCTAGAACATATAATCATGCCGGCTATTGGAAAAGGATGAGATAGCGAGTTTAATCAGGTGGTATGTATGTTTTGGGCAGTTTTTCTCTGTTAATTATCTCACAAACTAAGCGGAAAAATCAAACTTTATTGTATAAAATCAAACCTTTTTCTATACAGGAAAAAGATAAACTAAATATAGATAAAGCCAAATATGAAAGGAGCAGGGAGCCTTGAACTTACTGGAAATGAAAAAAATCGAAAAAAGCTTCCATACAGTGAAAGTACTGCATGGAGTCGATTTTATGTTGAGAGCGGGAACTGTACATGCGCTGATGGGTGAAAATGGTGCAGGAAAATCAACATTGATGAAAGTGTTGGCAGGAATACATAAACGTGATGCAGGTTCTATTGTAATTAGAGATAAAGAAGTTGAAATTAGTTCACCGAAACACGCCCAGTTATTAGGAATTGCAATGATTCATCAGGAGCTATCGCCGGTACCGGAAATGACAGTGGCTGAAAATATTTATCTTGGAAGAGAACCTGAAAAAGGGATTTTTCTTGATTACCCTTTGCTGTATAAACAGACTGAAGAATTACTTGGGGGCTTGAATGTGAAAATAAGTCCCAAAGCAAAGGTAGGAAACTTAAAGGTGGCTGATCAGCAGTTGATAGAAATCGCTAAAGCTATATCTCTAAATGCTGAAATAATTATTATGGATGAACCTACCTCAGCCATAACGGATAAAGAGGTAGAGAATCTATTCCGTGTCATCAAAGATCTGAAGGACCAGGGAAAAGGAATTATTTACATTTCTCATAAAATGGATGAGATTTTCCAGATAGCGGATGACATCACCGTACTTCGTGACGGGAAATATGTGAATACGTGGCGTGCAGAAGAAATTAATCATAATATTCTCATTCAGAATATGGTCGGACGTGAACTTACCGAGATATTCCCGAAATCAGAAGTACCGATTAAAGAGGTTATGCTTGAAGTAAAGAATTTTACAATTAAAGGGCAATTCGAACACGTTGACTTTCAGGTCAGAAGAGGTGAGATTTACGGGATTTCGGGACTGGTCGGTGCAGGGAGAACAGAACTCATGCATGCGTTGTTCGGCCTGCATAAAAGAGAAGAAGGTGAAATTTTCTTCGAAGGAAAAAAACTCGAAATACATAGTCCCAAGGATGCCATAAAACAGGGCATAGCGTATGTGACGGAAGATAGAAAAGAAGAGGGGCTTGTGCTGGAGATGAGTGTGGGGCAAAATATTACACTTCCCTCGATGAAAGAATTGAGCCGGGGAATACGTATTGATTCTCAAAAAGAGAATAAGACGATCAGAAACCAGATTGAACAACTTAGGATAAAACTAAACAGCCCAAGACAGCTTGTGAAGTCTCTCTCGGGAGGAAACCAGCAGAAAGTGGTTTTGGCAAAATGGATGATCAAGGAACCAAGGCTGCTGATTCTAGATGAGCCTACGAGAGGAATAGACGTAGGTGCCAAAGCAGAGATTTATAAAATCATGTGTGAATTTGTCTCAAAAGGAAATGCAATAATTATGATCTCCTCAGAAATGCCGGAGGTCATGGGAATGGCAGATAGAATGATGGTGTTAAGTAATGGCAGGACCGCAGGTGAGTTAACAAGAGATGAGTTTGAGCAGGAGCAGATCATGAAGCTGGCTGTGTCGCATATTTAGCGGAGGAATGAGGAAATGAAAAAGAAGACAGAAAAAGAAGAATTTAACATAAAAGTTTTTGTGGCAAAATATGGCGTGATTATAGGTCTTGTTTTGATTGTAACATTTTTTACGATCATGAAGGCAAAATTTCTAACAGTAGATAATATGCTGAATATGCTGAGGCAAACTTCTATAAACGGTTTTTTGGCAATTGGAATGACATTTGTAGTTCTTACCGGAGGGATTGACCTCTCAGTAGGTTCCATTGTAGGAGCATCTGGAATGTTTGCGGCACTGGCAGCAAGAACGGAGACAGGAATGCCGTGGTATCTGGCGGTGCTTACAGGATTGGCAGTAGGACTTTTCCTTGGTCTGATCAATGGAATTATTACTGCGTATTTAAAAGTACCTGCATTTATAGCAACCCTTGGAATGCTGAGTATTGCAAGAGGCGTTACCTTTATGGCAAGTGATGCAAAACCGGTACCGGGCCTTAGTCCTCAGTTTTTAAAAATAGGAGGAGGCAGCTTAGGAATCATACCTATACCGATTATTATTTTAGCATTTGTGCTGGTGATCTGTTATCTTGTGCTATATAAAACAAGGTATGGCCGTTATGTGTTTGCAACGGGAGGAAACCCGGTATCCGCAAGGGTTTCTGGTATTAATGTAAAGCTGATACTTTGTTCAGTATACATGATATCTGGTATACTTGCTGGTCTGGCAGGTGTAATTCTTACATCCCGTGTTACTTCCGGACTGGCCGCAGGCGGCGACGGATATGAAGTGGATGCTATTGCTGCGGCGGTAATCGGCGGAAACAGTTTATCAGGAGGAAGAGGCAGACTGTGGGGGACGATAATCGGATTTCTGATTATGGGGGTAATGAATAATGGTCTTGATATGATGGCAGTATCCTCATACTGGCAGCTGATTATTAAAGGAATGATCATTATCGGAGCGGTTATGCTTGACTCGTTAAATGAGTAGAAGGAAGACCAGTATCTGAATAAGAATGCAGTGCATTTTTATATAAAAAAAGGAGGGTAATAAAATGAAAAAGAGAGTGTTGAGTATTCTGATGTGCGGTATCATGCTGTCCGGATTGCTTGCTGGATGTGGGATGGCAGATAAGCAGGCGAAGAGCGAAGAAAACAAAGAAGGTAATGAAGAGACAGTAAAAATTGGTATTACTCTTTATAGTCTGAAAAATGAGTTTACCGTAAGACTTGCAAATGCAGCTGAAGCTAAGGCAAAAGAACTGGGAGTTGAACTTAAGGTCTATGACGGAAATTATGATCCCAGTACTCAGATCAGTCAGGTGGAAACTATGATATCCGACGGATGCAAAGGAATTATATTAAATCCCCAGGATGCAGAGGCGTGTGCTCCGTGTGTGGATAAAGCAGTAGAAGCGGGAATTCCCATTGTAGGTGTCAATACAAGAGTGCAGAGTGAGAATCTGACCAGTTATGTTGGTTCTCAGGATGTAACGGCAGGTGAGATGGAAATGCAGAAAGTTGCAGATTTGCTGGGAGGAAAAGGAAATATTGTGATTATAGAAGGTCCTATGGGACAGTCTGCTCAGTTGGAAAGAAGAGAAGGCATACAGAACATTCTTGATCAATATCCAGATATTAAAGTATTGGCGGAAAAAACAGCGAACTGGTCACGTTCGGAGGCAATGACAGTAATGGAAACATGGCTGCAGGCTTTTGAACAGGTTGATGCTATTGTTGCAGAAAACGATGAAATGGCACTTGGTGCAAGAGAAGCAGTAAAGGCAGCAGGTAAAGATATACCGGCCATCGGTGTGGATGGAATTACAGATGCGTTAAATGCTGTGGAAAGTGAAGATCTTATTGCTTCAATATTCCAGGATGGTGCAGGGCAGGGAGGTAAAGCGGTGGAAGTACTTGTAAATGCCATTAATGGAGAAACAGTAGAAGATAACTACTGGATTGATTTTGAAGAGGTAAATAAAGACAATGTAGCGGACTTTAAAAAGAGAGCCCAGTAAACAGGGAGGTATGAGATGTTAAAATATGAAGGCGCAGATGAAAACTTTACGTTGGAAGGGAAAACGGCAATTATCACAGGCGGAGCAGCAGGAATAGGCTATGCCACCGCAGAGTTCTTCTCCAGAAAAGGAGTCAACCTTGTTTTGGCTGATTTAAATGATGGTGTAAATGATAAAGCTAAAGCACTCCAGGATAATGCAATCGGTGTGGCAGGAAATGTTACAGACGGGGCATATAGAGATAAGGTGCTCAAAGAAGCATTACAGGTCTTCGGTCAGGTGGATATACTGGTGAATTGTGCAGGAATTGTAGCACTGGAGAGTGCCAGAGACATTTCAGAATCTGACTGGGACAGAACAATGGAAGTAAACCTAAAAGCGTCTTTTATGATGGCACAGCTGATAGGAAGCTACTTTATCGAACAAAAAATCAGCGGGAGCATAGTAAATATGGCATCGCAAGCAGGAGTAATAGCACTTGACAAACACGTTGCTTACTGCGCATCAAAGGGTGCGATTATTGCGATGACAAAGGTACTTGCTTATGAATGGGGAAAATATGGCATACGTGTCAATGCGGTATCCCCCACAGTGGTGCTTACAGAGTTAGGGCATAAAGCTTGGGATGGACCTGTGGGAGATGCATTTAAGAAAGAAATGCCTGCTGAGCGATTTGCAGAGCCGGATGAAATTGCAGCAGCCATTGCCTTTTTATGCAGCAGGGGAGCATCTATGATTACCGGACATAATCTGCTTATAGACGGAGGATATACCATTAAATAGGCAAAGAGGAGGAGTAAAATGCAGAGAATACTAAATAATCCTGACGATATCGTCGATGAAATGCTGAAGGGTTTTTTGAAAGCACACAGCAATATCGTGGAAGGAACCGAGAATAAGCGCGTGGTAAAGGCTAAACAAATAGCAGAAGGAAAGGTAGGAGTCATCACAGGCGGAGGATCAGGGCATAAACCGGCTTTTATCGGATATGTGGGAGAAAATCTTTGTGATGCGGCAGCGGTAGGTGAAATTTGTTCATCTCCAACTGCAGCTGCATTTTTAGACGCATGCAGAATCGCTGATCAAGGAAAGGGTGTAGCTTGCCTGTACGGTAATTATTCAGGGGATAACATGAATGTAAAGATGGCAGTTAAAATGGCAAAAAAAGATGGTATTACAGTAAAAACAGTTGTTGCCAATGATGATGTGGCATCTGCGCCAAAAGACCAGAGAGAAAAACGACGGGGTGTTGCCGGTGAAATTCTGATGTGGAAAGCCGGCGGGGCAAAAGCAGCAAAAGGAGGTAATCTTGAAGAAGTAATTGCTGCAGCACAAAAAGCCATTGACCATACCAGAAGTGTAGGTATCGGACTTACGCCTTGTACACTTCCTGCAGTAGGGCATCCTAATTTTGAAATAAAAGAAGGCACAATGGAAGTCGGAATTGGCCATCACGGAGAACCGGGAATAGAAGTTTGTAATCTGGAAAATGCTGCACAGATGGCCAAGCGCATGATTGATGTTGTAATTCCGGATTATCCCTTTACTCGCGGAGATGAAGTTGTGGTACTTGTGTCAGGTCTTGGAGCAACACCGGTCATGGAACTATATGTGCTGTATGATGAAATTGACAAATTGTTGACAGAAATGGGCATAAAAACATACAAAGCTTATGTTGGGAATTATTTTACTTCTCTGGATATGATGGGGGCTACTCTGACCTTGATGAAGCTGGATGATGAACTTAAAGAATTAGTAGATATGCCTGTTAACAGCATGGGATTAACACAGATCTAGGAGGAATGGCAGATGAACGGATTTAACAATGCAGACGGAAAAACAATTATATTAAAGATGGTGAAGAATATACAGGAAAACAAGGCTTATTTGGGAGAGGTAGATGGTCTGATCGGAGACGGTGATCATGGAATGAATATGAATAAAGGGTTTACCGTATTCGAAGAAAGATTCAGAGATAAAGAGTTTAGCTTTACCGAAGGGCTTGAAGAACTTGGGTTAATTCTGCTAAATGAAATAGGGGGTTCAATGGGACCTATTTATGGAACTGTCTTTATGGATATGGCAGCTTCAGGAGAAGAACTCAGAAAAATTGAACTGCGTGATCTTGGCAGTATGCTGGAGGCGGGATTGGCTGGCTTAAGTGAAATTGTTGAAGCAAAGGTAGGAGATAAGACACTGGTAGATACACTTACGCCTGCAGTGAAATCCGTTCAAAAATCAGCAGAAGAAGAGGAAGCGTTTCTTGAGGCTATGGAAAAGATGAAGGATGCGGCCAGAAAAGGAAGAGATTCTACCAAAGACATGATTGCCAGGTTTGGCCGATCCAGCCGTCTCGGTGAGCGATCCAGAGGAGTTCTGGATGCCGGTGCGGTATCATGCTGTATACTTCTTAGTGGTATGGCAGATGGAATAATAGAGTTGATATAACTGCGTCTTACAATTGCAAATACCAGATGAAACAAAGCGTTACAGGTTTCATCTGGTATTTCTTTGTCGAAATAATCCATAAAGTTCCTGTCATCATCTGACAAAATTTCGAATACAACTCATTTATAATAAATCTTGCTTGAGTGCCAAATCGATTTAGTACCAACGAGAAAGAGGGTGGAGCATGTACTATGAATTATACATAGACGTGTTGTTTCTTGTGAATTTTATGATGGACTCCCTGTTGCTATTGTCTGTGAATCAAGTGCTGAAATGTCCTACCACACATGGACGCATTTTTCTTGGAGGAGCTGCGGGTGCCGGTCTGACTTGTATTGTAATAGCTGTACCAATGCCGGCTGTCGTTAAATTAATGATATTCCACACGATAATCAATACAATCATGATAAAAATTGGTTTAAAAGTAAAAGGTAAAAGAGATTTTTGGAAGGCATTTGGTCTGTTGTATATTACATCATTTCTGTTTGGAGGAATTTTGCAGGCACTGTATCCTTATGTACGAACAGGCAGCCTTTTTTTTGCAGCTGCAGTTGGATGCTATTATCTGATAAAAGGAATCTGGAGGTTTCTTACAGGTCAAAAGGAACTACATAAAAAAATATGTGAGATTACTTTATATACCAGTACAGGCAAAAAAAAGGTAAAAGCATTAATTGACACCGGTAACAGTCTGAAAGACAATACATCCAAGGAGCCGGTAAGTGTAGTAGATAAAGCTCTGGCAAAATCTATTTTATCAAACGATGAGGTGAAAAACGGATTTCACTATATTCCATACAGAACAGTTGGTAAAGAGAGTATTATGCCCGTTTTCCGCATTAAAAAAATGTGTGTACATTTAAAAGAAGAAAGATGGGTGGAGAATCCCATTATTGGAGTTTGTGAGGAACAAGTTTCGGAGCAAGATGAGTATCAGATGATATTAAACCCTGACTTATTAGGAGGCATATAAAATGGTTGTAAAAATAGCGGTACCCCAGCAGTTTAAATTAAAAGTAATACCGGACATCAGAAGTATTTTCTTTCCAAATCATAAGGAAATACATTATATTGGAGGCTCAGAGGTGCTGCCGGCCCCGTTGGAAACAGAACGGGAAAGTGAAGTAATCCAACATCTCGGTTCCGAATATGACCAGGAGGCAAAGAAATTATTAATAGAGCATAATCTTAGGTTGGTTGTCTACATAGCAAAAAAATTTGACAATACAGGTGTGGGTGTTGAAGATTTGATTTCCATTGGAACAATCGGACTCATCAAGGCTATTAATACGTTTAATCCGACAAAAAATATTAAGCTTGCCACATATGCGTCCAGGTGTATTGAAAATGAAATATTGATGTATTTGAGGCGGAACAGTAAAACGAAGATGGAAGTTTCTATAGATGAGCCTTTAAATGTGGATTGGGATGGAAATGAATTACTCTTATCAGATATTCTTGGAACCGAGGAAGATACTATTTATAAAGATTTGGAAAATGAGGCTGAACGGAAACTGTTGATAAAAGCTATTAATAAGCTTTCCGGCAGGGAAAAGCTTATTGTAAAAATGCGGTTCGGATTAGATAATCCGGATGGAGAAGAAAAAACGCAAAAAGAAGTTGCGGATTTGCTTGGAATATCTCAGTCTTATATTTCCAGACTTGAGAAAAAGATAATGCAGAGATTAAAACGAGAGATGGTAAGATATGAATAAAGAAAATAGCAGGGACGGTCACTTTGAATCATGTGACGGTCCTGTTTTTTGTGAAAAAATAAATTTCTGAGTAAAGAAAATGTTATATGTTAATAATAGAAAAGGTGTTACAATAAAAGAAAAAGGTTGGTGAAGCTTATGAAACTGACATTTATCGGAGCTGCTCATGAGGTGACGGGAAGCTGTCATTTCCTGCAGGCTGCAGGGAAAAATATTCTGATCGATTATGGTATGGAACAAGGTCCTGATCTGTATGAAAATCCTGGATTGCCAATCCCTGAAAATCAGGTAGATTATGTGCTATTGACTCATGCACATATCGACCATTCAGGAATGCTGCCTCTGCTTGCAAAAAAAGGGTTTAAAGGTAAGATCATCACTACTTATGCCACTGCCGACTTGTGTAATATAATGCTTAGAGACAGTGCTCATATTCAGGAATTTGAGGCAGAATGGAGAAACAGAAAAGGCCGCAGGGCAGGCAAACCGGCCTTCGAACCTATATACGTTATGCAGGATGCACTGGATGCAATTGAAATGATTGTACCCTGCCAGTATAAGGAAAAGATTCAGCTTTGCCCGGGTATTTTTGTTCGTTTCACTGATGTGGGACATCTTCTTGGTTCTGCCAGCATTGAAGTATGGATAACCGAAGGTGAAATTACAAAAAAGGTGGTTTTTTCCGGGGATGTCGGAAATATAAACCAGCCAATTATAAAAAATCCAAGTTATACGGAGTCAGCCGACTATGTAGTCATTGAGTCTACTTATGGAAACCGCATTCATTCTGCGGAAAAGGTTGATTATTTAAAGGAATTTACCAGAATTTTAAAGGAGACCTTTGACAAAAAAGGAAATGTAGTGATTCCTTCCTTTGCGGTAGGCCGTACACAGGAAATGTTGTACTTTATTCGGGAGATTAAAGAACAGAATCTGCTGAAAGAATACTCGGATTTTGAAGTGTATGTTGACAGTCCTCTGGCCATTGAAGCAACAAAAGTTTTTACCAAAAACATGAGGGAATGTTTTGACGAGGAAGCACTGAAACTTGTAAATGCGGGAATTAACCCCCTTGTATTCCCGGGACTAAAGACATCAACAACCAGTGAAGATTCCAAAATGATTAATTTCATCCAGAAACCAAAGGTCATTATTTCCGCATCAGGAATGTGTGATGCAGGAAGGATCAGGCATCATTTAAAACATAACCTGTGGAGAGCAGAGTGCACCATATTATTTGTTGGATATCAGTCAAATGGGACTCTGGGCAGAAGGCTTTTGGATGGAGAAAAAAATGTAAAACTGTTTGGGGAACCAATTGAAGTCCATGCCAGAATAGAGAGCCTTCATGGAGTGAGCGGACATGCAGATATGAATGGTCTTCTGGATTGGCTTGGCGGTTTCAAAACACCTCTTGAACGAGTTTTTGTAGTCCATGGGGATGATTTGGTTGCAGAGGAATTTGCCCAGACAATTGAAGAGCGGCTTGGACATCAGGCATGGGCACCATTTCCTGGTGGGGAGGCAGATCTTGCAACAAATGAAATTGTTAATGAAGGCATACGTATTCCTGTCAAAACAAGAAAACCTGCACAGAAGAAGGCAGATACTGCATTTGACAGATTGGTTGCAGCGGGGAAACGTTTACTGGATGTTATTCATAAAAATGAGAGTATAGCAAATAAAGATAAGGCGAGATTTGAAAGTCAGATTCTTAATCTTGCGGATAAATGGGATAAATGGGAATAAAAAGTATTGACTTTTTTCTGAATTATGCTAAAATAATCGTGTCATGCATAGATACAACAATCGGTACTATCATGCAAATATAGGCCTGACAGAAATACTGTCAAAAGCTCATCGGACAGGGCTGGCCGCTGCCGCGGGTGGCGATAGCGCCACATATTGATCGAGTTAAAAGCTCAGTTTTATAAGCTGGTTAATTATAACCTTGCAAACGCATACCACTTGTGAAATGTTCAATAGAGGAGTAGTAAAAGTATATTTGCTGTATAGACTCTGATGAGAGGACAAAGATTGATTGTATACACTGTGCGGATTAGTCTATTTAAAAGAGAATAGACGAGTTGGAAAACAGAACGTATATAACAGGTAGTGTTGCTTTTGCACACTACCTTTTTTTGTGTTATGAACTGATAAATATTTGTTTATACATACAGGAGTAAAGAAGAATGGATCAGAAAAGACAATTACAAGCACCGATTTACAGCGCCCTTGAGCGCTTCCGCAAACAGCGGGTAGTCCCTTTTGATGTTCCCGGCCATAAAAGAGGCCGGGGAAATCCTGAATTGGTTGAATTACTGGGAGAAAAATGCGTAGGAATTGATGTTAATTCCATGAAACCACTGGATAATCTGTGCCATCCGGTTTCCGTCATTAAGGAAGCGGAGGAACTGGCTGCAGATGCATTTGGTGCATCCCACGCATTTCTAATGGTAGGAGGAACCACATCATCTGTTCAGACAATGGTACTGAGCGCCTGTAAGGCAGGCGATAAAATTATATTACCAAGGAATGTTCATAAAAGTGTCATTAACGCACTGGTTCTTTGCGGTGCTGTTCCTGTATACATAGACCCCAAAGTGGATAAAATGCTTGGCATTCCTTTAGGAATGGAATTAGATGATGTCAGAGAGGCAATCAGACTTCATCCGGATGCAGCAGCAGTATTCGTCAACAATCCTACTTACTATGGGATATGTTCCGATATCAGAAGTATTGTGGAAACAGCACACAAGAGCAATATGCTTGTACTGGTTGATGAGGCTCATGGGACGCATTTGTATTTTGGAAAGAATCTTCCCTGTTCGGCGATGGAAGCAGGAGCGGATATGGCGGCTGTATCCATGCATAAATCGGGAGGCAGCCTGACCCAGAGTTCTCTGCTCTTAACTGGACCCAGAATGAATGCACGCTATGTGTCACAGATTATTAACCTTACACAGACTACCAGTGCCTCATATCTGCTCATGTCAAGTCTGGATATTTCCAGAAGAAATCTGGCCCTCAGGGGAGAGGAGACCTTTGCAAAGGTTTCTCAGATGGCAGAATATGCCCGTGAAGAAATCAACAGTATAGGCGGATATTATGCTTACGGATCAGAATTAAAGAATAACAGCAGTATTTTTGATTTTGATGTCACTAAACTGGCGGTATATACCCGAGATATAGGTCTTGCAGGAATTGAAGTTTATGATCTGCTTCGGGACGAATATGACATTCAGATTGAATTTGGAGATATCAGCAATATTCTTGCGTATATTTCAATCGGAGACCGTATTCAGGATATTGAACGCCTGGTTGGTGCTTTGGCTGATATAAAGAGGCTTTACAAAGAACCGAAAAAGAATGTTTTTTTGGCAGAGTATATTGCACCAAAGGTGGTTACTACACCACAGCAGGCATTTTATGCCGAAAAAGAAAGTCTTCCCATAGAAAAGGCGGAAGGTAAAATAAGCGGTGAGTTCGTCATGTGTTATCCGCCGGGAATACCACTCTTGGCCCCCGGGGAGAAAGTCACCAGAGAACTAATTGAGTATATCCGGTTCGCAAAGGAGAAGGGCTGCTCCATGCAGGGACCGGAAAGTCTGGATCTTTCCAGACTAAATGTGTTAAAGGAGGGCTTATAGATGGATTTCTGGGTAAGTGAGATGCACACCTCAAACGTTAAAATTTCTATTCGTGTGGAACAGCAATTGTTTAGTGCGCAAAGTGAATTTCAAAGACTGGATATATTTGAGACGCCTGAATTTGGAAAAATAATGACTTCCAACGGCAATGTAATATTCACAGAAAAGGATGAATTTATATACGATGAAATGATCGTACATGTACCTATGGCTGTACATCCCCGTGTCAGAAATGTTCTGGTCCTTGGTGGTGGTGATGGAGGTGTAGCAAGAGAATTAGCCTGCTATGACGAAATAGAGCATATTGATGTGGTAGAGTCAGATCAGTTGTTTGTCTATGCCTGCCGTGAACATTTTCCGGAGGATGCTAATGGACTGGATGACGCCAGAGTGTCCATGTACTATGAAGATGGCCTGAAATTTCTTCGTTCAAGACAGGATGCTTATGATTTGATTATCAATGACTGTACCGATCCACTTGGGCATGCGGCGGGACTGTTTACAAAAGAATTTTATGGCAGTTGTTTTCAGGCGCTTCATGAAGATGGCATTATGGTTTATCAGCACGGAAGTCCTTTTTATGCTGAGGATGAGGACAGTTGCAGAATTATGCATAGAAAGGCATACCGTAGTTTTCCGGTAAATAGAGTGTATCAGGCACATATTCCTACTTGTCCGGCGGGCTACTGGCTTTTTGGATTTGCTTCAAGAAAATATCATCCATTGAAAGATATGGATGCACGCAAGTGGAAAAAGAGGGAAATCAAGACAAGGTATTATACAACAAATCTGCATACAGGTGCATTTATGCTGCCTAAATATGTGGAGGATTTATTAGAAGAGGAGGAAGCTTAAAATGAGTAGAGTATTAGTTATCGGCTGCGGGGGCGTTGCTTCTGTAGCAATTCAGAAATGTTGCCAGAATGAAAAGGTGTTTACTGAACTTTGCATAGCAAGCAGAACAAAAGAAAAATGTGACGCATTAAAAGAAAAACTGGAAGGGAAAACTTCGGTGAAAATTACTACTGCTCAAGTAGATGCGGATTATACAGAACAAGTTGTTGAATTGATAAAGGAATATAACCCTAAAGCTGTTCTGAATCTTGCACTTCCCTATCAAGATCTAACCATTATGGAAGCCTGCCTCGAATGTGGAGTAGATTATATTGATTCTGCAAATTATGAACCAGAAGATACTGATGATCTCAAATGGCGTGAAATTTATGAGAAACGCTGCAAAGAAGAAGGCTTTACTGCGTATTTCGATTATAGCTGGCAGTGGGCTTATGATGAAAAATTTAAAGAAAAGAATCTTACCGCACTTTTGGGCTCTGGTTTTGATCCTGGAGTAACCAGTGTATTTACTGCTTATGCGTTGAAACATTATTTTGATGAAATACATACTATAGATATACTGGACTGTAACGGTGGTGACCATGGTTATCCTTTTGCGACAAACTTTAATCCCGAAATAAATCTGCGGGAGGTTTCCGCAAATGGAAGTTACTGGGAAAATGGACATTGGGTGGAAACCACACCAATGGAAATTAAGCGAACTTATGATTTTCCGCAGGTAGGAACTAAAGATATGTATCTTCTTCACCATGAAGAAATTGAATCTCTGGCAAAACATGTGCCGGGTGTAAAACGTATTCGTTTCTTTATGACCTTTGGAGAGAGTTATCTGACACATATGAAGTGTCTGGAAAATGTTGGTATGCTCTCAACCAGTCCAATTACCTTTAACGGAAAGGAAATAGTTCCTATTCAGTTTCTAAAGGAATTACTGCCTGATCCTGCGTCTCTTGGTCCTCGTACGAAAGGGAAAACAAACATCGGATGCATTTACACAGGCGTTAAAGATGGCAAAGAGAAAACCGTATATATTTATAATGTATGCGATCATCAGGAGTGCTATCGAGAGGTAGAGAGCCAGGCAATCAGTTATACCACAGGAGTGCCGGCGATGATTGGTACAGCTTTGGTGGTAAGTGGTGTCTGGAATGACAAAGGAACAATAAATCTGGAACAATTTGATCCGGATCCTTTTATGGATATGTTAAATCAGTTTGGGCTTCCGTGGGTGGTAGAAGAGCATCCTGTGCTTGTGGAGTAAAGAATGAAGACAGAACAATTAAAAACACCTGTTTACCTTGTGGACGAAAAAAAATTGGAAGATAATCTCCAAATATTAGCAGATATACAAAAGGATACGGGGTGTAAAATTTTGCTGGCGCAAAAGGCATTTTCCATGTACAGTGTTTATCCTCTGATTGGAAAATATTTGGCAGGATCAACTTCCAGTGGTCTTTATGAGGCAAAATTAGGAAAAGAAGAAATGGGTGGGGAAAATCATATATTTTCCCCTGCGTTTACCCATGAAGAGATGAAGGAAGTCTGTACTATATGTGATCATATCAGCTTTAATTCTCTTTCTCAGCTGGAGAGGCATAGACAAATGTGGGAACAGGCGGCCGTCAGTGTGGGACTTAGAATCAATCCAGAATATTCTACGCAGGAAGGTCCGGAAATCTATGATCCTTGTGCAAAAGGTTCACGTTTGGGAATTCGTGCAGCCAGTTTACCAAAGGTACTGCCTAAAGGAGTTGAAGGACTGCATTTTCATACGCTGTGTGAACAAGGTGTTGAACCTTTAATTGAAACAGTGGAAGAAGTGGAACGTAGTTTTGGAAAATACCTTCATGACATTAAGTGGCTTAATTTTGGAGGCGGGCATCACATTACAAAACCAGATTATGATATAGAAGCACTGAAAAAACTGATTTGCCGGATACAGGAGACCTATAAAGTACAGGTTTATCTGGAACCGGGAGAGGCAGTTGCTCTAAATGCAGGATATTTTATTACCGAAGTAATGGATATTATAGAAAATGAACCCCCAATACTGATATTGGATGGCTCCGCTGCCTGTCATATGCCGGATGTATTGGAAATGCCGTATCGTCCGCCACTAAAGAACAGTGGGCTGGCGGGAGAGAAAAATGTCACATGTGTACTCGGTTCCAGAACCTGCCTGGCAGGAGATATCATAGGTACATATAGTTTTGATTTTCTTCCTGAAGTGGGAGAAAGGCTGGTATTTGAAGATATGGCCATTTACTCTATGGTAAAAAACAATACGTTTAACGGAATACCTCTTCCTGATATTGCTCTGCTTCACAAGGATGGTGAATGTGAGCTTGTCAGGAGCTTTGGGTATGAAGATTTTAAGGGACGGTTATCTTAATGATGAAGAAAGAAGAATTACCTAAAGATGATGGGTTTTATATGCCTGCAGAATTTTCAGCACATGAGGGTACCCTGATTATTTGGCCGGTTCGCCCGGGAAGCTGGGGAGTAGATCCCTTTTATGCTCAGGAAACTTTTTTGCAGCTGATTAGACAAATCTCTAAAAGTGAGAAGGTCTATATTCTGGCAGCAGAACAGCAAAAAAAAGTAATCTCAAAAGCAATCAGAGAAAAGGGCCTGGATCAAACCTTTATTATGGTTATAGAAAGTGATGATGCATGGGCAAGAGATGTCTGCCCTACATTTTTGACAAATGGGATATCTGTTAAGGGGATAAACTGGAAGTTCAATGCCTGGGGAGGAAACGTCGACGGCCTTTATGCCTCTTGGGATCGAGATGATGCTGTGGCAAAGCAGGTCTGTGAACAGCTTAAAATGTCATGTTATTCAGCAGGTGAGTTTATACTTGAAGGAGGATCAATTCATTCAGATGGGGAAGGAACCATCATGACCACCGAAAGCTGTCTGCTTAGTAAGGGCAGAAATACAAATCTTACGAAAGGTCAGATAGAGGAGAAACTGATGGATTACCTTGGCGCTAAAAAAGTACTTTGGCTTCCAAGAGGAATATATCTGGATGAGACAAATGAACATGTAGATAATATCTGTGCCTTTGTCTCTCCGGGAGAGGTAGTGCTTGCCTGGACGGATAATCAGGAGGATGAGCAGTATCTCCTGTCAAAAGCCTGTCTGGATTATCTGGATAATCAGCGGGATGCTAAAGGCAGGAAGCTGATTATACATAAACTTCCAATTCCGGATGTTCCTGTCCGTGTGCGAAATGAAGAGCTATGCCGATATCAATTCGAAGACGGAGAAGAAATCAGAGAAGCTGGAGAAAGACTTGCCGCAAGCTATGTTAATTTTTATTTTACCAATGATGCAGTTATTGTCCCCCAATTTGGCGGAGAAAATAAAGAAAGTGACAGGCGTGCATTAGAAATTATTGAGCAAATTTGCCCGAACCGCAGGGTCATAGGTATTGACAGTTACATTATCCTCATGGGCGGTGGTAATATCCATTGTATCACCCAGCAGATACCTGCTAAAGGAGAAATAAGATGAGTAAAACAACTGTAGCTGCTATTCAGATGCAGTGCACAAGAGATGTACAAGAGAATATTGATGAGGCAGAGAAATTAGTTCGCCAGGCAGCCGGGAAGGGGGGACAGATTATCCTTTTACCGGAATTATTTGAACGTAACTATTTCTGTCAGGAACGCCGGTATGATTACTATGAGTATGCACTGCCGGTCAGTGAAAATCCTGCTGTCTGCAGAATGAAGGAGTTGGCAGCAGAATTGGAGCTTGTTATTGTGGTTAGCTTTTATGAAAAGGCTGAAAACACATTATACAATTCTGCGGCAATTTTAGATGCAGATGGTAAACTTCTTGGTATATATCGAAAGACACATATTCCTGACGACCATTTCTATCAGGAAAAATTTTATTTTACACCCGGAGATACCGGATTTACTGTATGGAATACCCGATATGGTAAAGTAGGCGTAGGTATATGCTGGGATCAGTGGTTTCCGGAAACAGCCAGATGTTTGGCACTTAAAGGTGCTGACCTCATTTTGTATCCTACCGCCATAGGCAGTGAGCCTATTCTGGACTATGACAGTTCCGGTCATTGGAGACGAACCATGCAGGGACACGCTGCTGCAAATATAATACCTGTGGCTGCAGCAAATAGATTCGGCGTGGAAAAGGTAGAACCATGTGCAGAAAATGCCGGACAAAAGTCTTGCTTGGAGTTTTATGGCAGCAGCTTTATCAGTGATGAGACAGGTGAAATTCTTTGTCATGCGGGAAAAACAGAGGAAAAAGTCCTCCTTGCACAGTTTGATTTTGAACAAATACGACAGCAGAGACTGGAGTGGGGAATATTTCGTGACAGAAGACCCAAGTGCTATGAACAAATATGCAGATAAACTTTTAATTTCATATTTTTTTGGTTGTCAAGGTCTAAAACTTTTTAAAATTTACGCAGTCGGAGAATAAGCTGTGTTCAGAATGAGAATCATTTTACTAGATTAAAATTTTCATCTAGGAGGATTCTTGTTATGGCTCTGAATAAAGTTGAATTATGTGGTGTGAATACAGCGAAACTACCTCTGCTTAAGGAAGAAGAGAAAAAGGCTTTGTTTGTACGAATTAAAGAAGGGGACGAAGAAGCACGAGAGGAATACATTAAGGGAAATTTAAGACTTGTTTTAAGTGTTATTAAACGTTTTTCAAATAGCAATGAAAATGCCGATGATTTGTTTCAGATTGGATGTGTAGGTTTGATGAAGGCTGTGGATAATTTTGATCCGGACAGACTGGTGAAATTTTCCACTTATGCAGTGCCAATGATTATTGGAGAGGTACGCAGATATCTGCGGGATAACAATTCAATCAGGGTCAGCCGATCATTGAGGGATACAGCATATAAAGCAATCTATGCTAAAGAAGGATATATGAAAAAACACTTAAAAGAGCCTACAGTGCAGGAAATTGCAGAAGAAATAGGTATTTCTAAAGAAGATATTGTTTTTGCGCTGGATGCAATTCAGATGCCCATGAGTCTCCATGAACCAGTATACAGTGAAGGTGGAGATACACTGTATGTAATGGATCAGGTAAGTGACAAAAAAAACAAAGAAGAGAACTGGGTAGAAGAACTGTCGCTGGAAGCAGCAATGGAACGGTTAAATGAGCGGGAACGTTATATTATTACCCTTCGTTTTTTTGAAGGAAAAACACAAATGGAAGTTGCAGAAGAGATTAAAATATCACAGGCTCAAGTAAGCAGACTTGAGAAAAATGCCCTTAAAGTAATGAAACAATATCTGCTGGGATAAAATAGCATTTTATAGTTGAAATTTTTATCACTTCATACTATGATAAATATGAAATAAAAGAAAGTATGGAGAGTAACCATGTATAAAGCTTGCATATTTGATTTAGACGGAACCTTAACGGATACGCTGGATTCTCTGACTTATTCTGTGAATGAGACATTAAAGGAAATGGGACTTTCAGCAATTACCCGTGAGGAGTGCCGTATATTTGTCGGAAATGGCTCCAGGGTGTTGATGGAGAAGGCGCTGAGAGCAGGTGGAGACGCTGATTTAGGGCGGCTGGATGAAGCGATGGAAAGATATGGTCGTATATTTGATAAGAACTGCACATATCATGTAATACCCTATGAGGGAGTAACACAGCTGCTTAGCAACCTGAAAGCACAGGGGATTCGTCTTGCAGTACTGTCTAACAAACCAGACAGGCAGGCAGTTCATGTGGTGGAAGAGACTTTTGGTGCTGATGTTTTTCAGCGGGTTCAGGGCCAGAAAGAGGGCGTACCAAGAAAGCCCGATCCTTCTGGAGCTCTTCAGATTGCTGAAATGCTTGGAGTTAGTCCGCAAGAAACGCTGTATATTGGTGATTCAGAAGTGGATATTGAAACCGGTACAGCAGCTGAAATGAAGACCATAGGGGTGTCATGGGGGTTCAGAGGCAGAACAGGGTTGGAGAGCGCAGGTGCAGAAGTAATCGTAGATTCTCCTGAAGAAATTATGAATTGGATAAGTGAAACATAGGAGGTGGAATGTCATGAATGAGTATGATGAGGAGTGTCTAATTACATTTTTAAAAATGCAGAACCAATTATTTGATGAACCGGTAGCCGGGACCATAGAAGAAGCAGAGGCTTTTCTGGAAGACTGTATGGCCGTTACAGTAGAGTCCTTGAGAGAAGTAAGAGAATATTTTGAGGAAAATGGGACTGATGTAGACCATATGTCAGATGAGGAACTGGAAGAAGCTTCAGAAGTATTTGCACTTCCAAATGGTCGTTATCTGATTGTTGAAGGTTAAGCCGAATACTTAAAAACGAAAGCCGCAGCATCATTCTACTGCGGCTTTTGCTATTGCGTCTTTTATTGCGTCAAGGATTACTTGTGAAGTATAAGGGGTATCCTTTGACAGTGAGATATCCTCCAGAGACTGTTTGTTATAAACCTGATCTGCAATATCTTCTATAGCAGGCTGTATAAGCGGAAACATGGTCGTCATCGCCTCATCCAGGTTAGAAAAACGGATAGAGTTGATATGTGACTCATCTACTGATACCTCAACCTCTAAATTTGTATTATTCAGAGTCAGTGTGGAAGTATAAACTCCCGGGGTATATTGTTTTTTTGCATCAGCACTTTTATCCTTGTCTCCCGGCCTGAACATAAAAACCAGCAGAACCACCAGCAGTATAGCAAGTGCGGCAAAGACAGCGGTATAAATGATTTCTTTCATATGCAGAACAATAATTTTTGTTTTGGAACCCATTGAAGAGACCTCCCATGTAGTCATTTTACTTCTGGATAATGGAAACAGAGAGAAAAAACTGTCCATTCCACTTTTTATAAGTGTATGACGGGATATGGAAAAATATTCGTGGCTTTTACGTGACAAATATATTCTCATCCTGTAAAATGGATAAGAATGAAGAGGTGAAGCATATGTATATCATAGCAGGTCTGGGAAATCCGGACAAACAATACGAAGGAACAAGGCATAATGTTGGATTTGAAGTGATAGACGCCATTGCAGAAAAATATAATATAACGGTAGATGTAAAAAAGCACCGTGCTTTTATTGGAAAGGGATATATCGGCAGTGAAAAAGTGATTCTGGTAAAACCGCAGACATATATGAACTTGAGCGGAGAAAGTATTATCAGTCTGGTACGGTATTATAATATAGATGAAGAGCAGGAACTGGTGGTTATTTATGATGACATTAATCTGGATGTGGGTAAGCTGAGAATCCGGACAAAGGGAAGCGCCGGCGGACATAATGGAATTAAAAATATCATTGCCCACCTAGGTGGACAGGTATTTCCGAGAATCAGAATGGGTGTAGGCGAGAAACCGTCTAAATATGATTTGGCAGACTATGTCTTGGGACATTTTACTACAGTTGAGCATGAACGCATGGAGGAAGGATACAGATCTGCTGTGCAGGCTGTTGAAATGATAACCAGCGGCGAAATCCAGGCAGCAATGAATGAGTATAACCGGAAAAAGAAAGAAGAGTAAAAAATATGCAGGCTTTTTTAGCACCCCTGGCCGAATTGGCAGAATATAAGGAAATATTTCAAAAAAGACGCAGAGGGGAAGGGTTTCTACAGATTGCAGGATGTGTCAATTCGCAGAAGACACATTTAATGTATGCGCTGAGCGATGGTTGCTTATACAGGATCATCGCCTTTTCCAGTGACGAGAAAGCAAAGAAGGCTTATGAGGAATATCGTTTTCTGGATGATAATATCTATCTTTATCCAGCCCGGGACTTGTTGTTCTATCATGCAGATATAAAAAGTAAATATCTTGTGAAACAAAGAATGGAAGTAGTACAGGCCATTTTGGAAGCTGAAGAATTGGACGCGGTCCATAAAGAGGGGCTGACAATAATTACTACAATCGATGCATTTCTTGATGGAATGCCAGAGCTTAAGTCTATTGCAGCCCGGAAAATAAAAATTGGAGGTGCTGAAGCAGTAGATTTTGCTAAATTGCAGGAAAAGCTGGTTTCCATTGGATATGAGAGAGAAAGCCAAATCGAAGGTCCCGGCCAATTTGCTGTACGAGGCGGTATACTCGATGTATTTCCATTGACAGAGGAGATGCCGGTTCGTATAGAGCTTTGGGGAGATGAGGTAGACTCTATCAGGACTTTTGATATAGAAAGTCAGCGTTCTGTGGAAAATTTGGATGAAGTAAGCATTTATCCGGCGGCAGAACTGATGGGAGAAGAGGAAAAAAGAGTTTCATTTCTGGATTACTTTCCAAAAAAGGATAGTATTATCTTTTTGGATGAGCCGATCAGGCTTATAGAACGTGCAGAAGAGGTGGAGGCAGAAGTTTGGGACAGTAGAAAGAACAGAGAAGAGGCAGGTATTTATAATACAGAAGAAGAATTATCTGTATTCCCCGTAAAAGACATTATAGATAAAATGAATCGGTATTGTGGGATAGCGTTTACCACACTGGAATCCCGATGTGGCAGTTTTCATGTACGCGATACTTACAGTATACAGACAAAAGGCGTAAATCCATTTAACAACAGCTTTGAAATGCTGACACGTGATTTGAAACGGCAGAAACTTAGCGGATACAGAACTATTCTGCTTTCCGGCTCCAGAACCCGGGCCAAACGTTTGGCTGAAGATTTAAGAGATTATGATTTAAGCAGTTTTTACAGTGAGGATATGGATAGAATCGTACAGCCGGGTGAGATTATGGTTGCATATGGTCATGTGGCAGAAGGCTATGAATATCCTATGCTTAAATTTATGGTCATATCTGAGACTGATATATTCGGCAAACAAAAACGAAAAAAAAGACGAAGAGTATATGAAGGGCAGAAGATTCAAGATTTTTCAGAGTTGAAAGTCGGAGATTATGTAGTTCATGAAAATCATGGTCTGGGTATTTACCGTGGAATAGAGAAAATAGAAGTGGATAAGGTGACCAAGGATTATATGAAGATTTCCTACGCTGAAGGGGGAAGTCTTTATATACTTGCTACACAGCTTGACTTAATACAAAAGTATGCCGGGGCAGATGCGAAAAAGCCTAAACTAAATAAATTGGGCACAAGTCAATGGACAAAGACAAAATCGCAGGTACGTGGAGCGGTTAAGGTAATTGCGAAAGATCTGGTAGAACTTTATGCCGCAAGGCAGAAGTCCCAGGGGTTTGTTTATGAACCAGACACAGTCTGGCAGAATGAATTTGAAGAGATGTTTCCTTTTGAAGAAACTGAAGATCAGTTAGAGGCAATAGCGGACACAAAAAGAGATATGGAAAGCAAAAAGATTATGGATCGTCTGATCTGTGGTGATGTGGGGTACGGGAAGACTGAAATTGCCATTAGAGCCGCTTTTAAAGCGGTTCAGGAGGGCAAACAGGTCGTTTATTTAGTACCAACAACAATTCTGGCCCAGCAGCATTATAATACATTCGTACAGCGAATGAAGGATTTTCCGGTACGAGTTGATCTTCTCTGCCGATTCCGCACCTCTGCCCAGCAGAAGAAAACCGTGGATGATTTAACGAAAGGTCTGGTTGACATTGTTATTGGAACACACCGAGTTTTGTCAAAGGATGTAAGGTTTAAAGATCTGGGGCTTTTAATTATTGATGAAGAGCAGCGTTTTGGCGTAACACACAAGGAAAAGATTAAAAAATTAAGAGAAAATCTGGATGTGCTGACGTTAACAGCAACACCCATACCCCGTACCCTTCATATGAGTCTTATCGGAATCCGGGATATGAGTGTTCTGGAGGAGGCACCTATGGATAGAATGCCCATTCAGACTTATGTGATGGAATACAATGATGAGATGGTGCGAGAGGCGATTGAGCGGGAGCTGTCAAGGGACGGTCAGGTCTATTATGTATATAACCGTGTCAGCGATATTGCAGATGTTGCGGGGCGTATACAAAAACTGGTGCCGGATGCAGCTGTATCATTTGCTCATGGACAAATGAATGAGCGTCAGCTGGAGAATATCATGTATGACTTTATTAACGGCGATATCGATGTATTAGTCTCCACTACAATTATTGAAACGGGACTGGATATATCCAATGTCAATACTATGGTCATCCACGATGCCGACAGGCTGGGACTGTCTCAGTTGTATCAGCTGCGGGGCAGAGTAGGGAGATCCAATAGGATGGCATATGCATTTTTGCTGTACCGGAAGGATAAGCTGCTTCGGGAAGTGGCAGAGAAACGTTTGGCTGCTATACGGGAATTTACAGATCTCGGCTCTGGATTTAAGATTGCCATGAGGGATTTGGAAATAAGAGGAGCAGGAAACCTTCTGGGAGCAGAACAGCATGGGCATATGGAAGCTGTCGGATATGATTTATATTGTAAGATGCTGAATGAAGCAGTAAAACAGCTGAAAGGCGAGATGGAAGAAGACGTTTATGCAACCACAATGGATTTAAATATAGATGCATACATTCCTGAATCTTATATCCCTAACGAATATCAGAAGTTGGATATTTATAAGCGGATTGCCAGTATTGAAAATGAAGAAGAAATGGATGACATGATTGAAGAACTGATTGACCGGTTTGGGGATATTCCAAGGAAGGTGCAGCAGCTCCTTAATATTGCCGGATTAAAGGCTTTGGCCCATTCTGCTTATGTGACTTCTGTAGAGCAGAAGGCAGATGCTTACCAATTTATAATGTATGAAAAAGCGAAGGTTCAGCCACAGAAAATACCGGGGTTATTAAAGGCTTACAATGGAAGTCTGTTATTTAAGGCTGATACTCCTCCTTATTTTCTTTACCAGAAAAAAGGGTATAACAAAAAGGTGAAAGATGATAATGTACTGGAGTTAGTGAAAAAGCTGTTAAATGATATAAAGGACTTGTTAGAATAGCTAAAACAAGCTATAATATGTACAGTTCAGTATACAGGAGGATGGTTATGGGACAGTTCAGAAAAAGATTATTAATCACAGCGGCAGCTGGTATTCTCGGGGTATCGGCACTGGTCGGATGCAGCCGCTCGATGAATAATGATGCGGTGGTTGCGGAGGTAGATGACGATAAGATTGTATTGGGTGTTGCCAATTTTTATGCCAGAATGCAGCAGGCACAGTATGAATCCTATTATGCAAGTATCCTGCAGACCACGGGCGATGAGATGTGGACGCAGGAGGGTGATGGCGGAGATAGTTATGAAGAGACGACCAAAAAAAGTATACTGGAATCGCTGGAAAATCTGTACCTTCTTAAGCAGCATGCAAAAGAGTATGATGTAGAGCTTACTGAGGAGGACGGAAAGTCCATTGACAAAGTTGTGGATACATTTATGGAAGATAATACACTGGAAGCAAAGGAAGCTGTATCCGGGTCAGAAGCATATATAAAAGAATTTCTAGAGTTGGCCACTATTCAGAATAAGATGAGCGTGCCGATGAAAGCCGGTGTAAATGAAGAGGTGTCGGATGAAGATGCGGCACAGAAAAGTATGCAGTATGTTTTCTTTTCTTATTCCAAATCCGACGATGACGGAAATACAGAGACCATGTCAGATGAGGAAAAGGCAGCTTTGAAAAATACCGCCCAGGAATTTGCAGATAACCTAAGATCCAGTGAAACTAAAGATATAGAAGCGGCCGCTGCCGAAGCCGGGCTTGAAGTTCAAAGTGCAACCTTTGATGCTGAATCTGTCTCACCTACTGAAGATTTGGTGAAAGCTGCGGATGCACTTGCAGCGGAAGGAGAAACCACAGATATAGTGGAATCGGATTCCGGTATATATGTGGCTAAACTTACCAGTATGCTTGACCGGGAAGCTACAGATACAAAAAAAACATCTATCGTAGAGGAAAGAAAACAGGATCAATATGATTCTTTGCTGAAACAGTGGAGAGAAGATGCTGAGATAAAAGAACATAAAAGTGTATGGAAAAAGGTGAGTTTTGTGGATCAGGGAGTAAATGTGAAAACCAGTACAGGTGATACCACAGATTAAGACTTGAAATCTTGCCGGACAGATGTTAGAATAGGAGAAGTCCGTGAGGGAGTAATTAGCGTAGTATTACGTGATAAGTCAACATACTGACTGAAAAGGTCTGGCTTATCTTAATTAATGAGACTCATGTACAGTGTATTTGCTGTACATGAGTCTCGTTTTGTTTTTTAATCTAAAATCTTGAGTACATAGGAGGAATAAAAATGGGGTCAATGGAATTGTTTTTACTTGCAGTGGGGTTATCTATGGATGCGTTTGCGGTTTCCGTCTGTAAGGGCCTGGCGATGCCAGGTATAACGATAAAAAAGGCATCAATAGTAGGCGTATGGTTTGGTGGTTTTCAGGCACTAATGCCATTGTTGGGATATTTTCTTGGGGTACAGTTCAAGGATAAAATCACGGCTATTGATCATTGGATTGCATTTATTCTGCTCGGAATCATAGGAGTAAATATGATCATTGAATCTTTATCTAATACATGTGAAGCATCCAGCGGGTCACTGGATATAAAAACAATGTTTGGACTGGCAGTGGCAACCAGTATTGACGCTCTGGCTGTTGGAATTACATTTGCGTTTCTACATGTAAACATCCTGCCGGCTGTGGCCTTTATTGGTTCCATTACGTTTATCCTTTCTTTTGCGGGAACAAAAGTGGGTAACGTTTTTGGAGCAAAATATAAAGCAAAGGCTGAACTGGCAGGAGGGATTATTCTGATTCTTCTGGGGTCAAAAATATTAATGGAACATCTTGGTGTATTATAAAATTAAAAGTCCCAGCTTTTATCAATAATTTCTCTGGCAACGTATAGAGAGCGATCTTCACGAGTACGAAACGTCCATTTTACCAGTGTTATTTTTCTCTGCTGTATTTCCAGACAAGTAATACAGCGTGGGTGTATGCAGCTTCCTGTATTGAAATAAGGAGAAGCGTCAGAACCTAACATAGGGCGGTGGGTGTGTCCTGTAATAAGAACTTTCTTCTCACAACATGCCCAATCGGTAAGTCTTTTTTCGATCTTTTTTTTCTGGGTGTAATTTCTTGCTGCACTGGTGGGGTCTGAGACTCCTATGGACTCAAGGGGTTTCCACAAATACCGGACAAGAAACTTAGCAACTGGATTAAGTGTACTGTTCAGGAAATCAGCCTGATGTCCATGGGTCAGATAGAAGTCGGTGTGATTTTCCATGTCTTTTAAAATAAGCCCCTGTAAATAACACATATCAGGAAATAGAGGGGCTTCTGTTATCTGTCCGCTGACGTGATAGGTATAGCAGTGTTTGCGGCAGTAGCTGCAGCGTTTTTTGCTCTGGTCATGATTGCCGTAGAGCATAAACAGTCTGTTTTTGTTTTTATATTTTGTCAACAGCCAAAATACATTGCTGTGAATATCTATAATTCTTGCAAAAGATCGGTTCTCCCACAATTCATCTCCGTCACCGAGTTCCACGTAAGTGAAGTCCTTTTCATAATAATAATTTAGTGCAGCGAAGTAGAGATTCTGATTTTTTAAAAAGTTATCATTGTGATTACCGGTGCCTCTGTGACAGTCACTCATGAGGACAAAACGAGATGTTGTATACATGGGGATTTCCGGAGCATCATCAAAGGCACGTGAAATACGTTTATACCAGCTCATAATGGTTTCCTCCTGCGGCCATACATACGAATGCGGATGGTCTTACGGAATAGAACCGGCATACAGTAATGCAGATAGAGCAGTCGATCTACTGTTGAACTAAACGGCCTGGTCATCCAGAGATATAATCGACAAAACAAACTGGCCTTCCAAAATACATAGCTTTGAATCCAAACATCAGAAGGTATTTCAGGAACGCTTTTTGGCTGGGAAAAATAAAAAGAGACAGTATTTTCATAAAGCTGAATGTCCTCTTTTTTGTAGCCCAGCTTTTCAAGAGCTCTTACAAAAGCAGTGCACATTTCCTCATTGGGGAAAGTTATGCCTATTTTTAACACCAGCTCTTCAGGCAGTGTTGTTATACCTTTTACAAACCCGGACAGCCACCAATGAGGTTTCTTTAGGTGAAAAACAGTTCCTTCAGGACCGGTGAGGTGCAGCTCCAGTGGAAGCATTTCTTCGGGGCTTGCGGCCTGAAACACAGTTTGCGGTCTAAGCATGGGGGGGATAATGGAATCAGCATGATAAATACCCGCCTCTGCTCCGGTATTAATGCCATATTGTCCTTTCCAAAACTCTAGGAGCCAGGTCTTATTTAGATAGTTAAAATATATTGGTTCACAATCCAGTACCATATTCATGGATAAAGAAGTTAAATCATAAAAAGTCTCATATCCCAGATCTCTTTGCCAGGCATCCGTTTTGGAGGTGAAGATATCTGATTCTGGGGAATAAGAAAAACCATAAGGAGATAACAGCTCATTTAACAACCGGTATTTCGTTGTCATATCTAATGTACTGATTTTACTGTAACTATATGCTCTTTTGTATAAAATCAAAAAAAATAAAAAGAACAAGATGATTAAAGCTAAAATAATTATTTTCATACTAAAAATCCTAAAGTTGTTCTCTTTATACTATATGCACAATAATCAAAAGGGGTGCCTGTTGGCACCCCTTTATATATATTCTGATTTTTCAAAGTACTGCATTAAAATATCTGCACAATTCTCTACGCCCAGCTGGGAAGTGTCAAGTATCATGTGATAGTCATTTACATCCCCCCAGGTTTTACCTGCATATTCAAAATAATAAGCGGCACGCTCCTTATCAGTGCGTGCTACTTTTTCACCTGCATCCTCATAAGAGCGGGATTCAAGCTCCATAATTCGATGTATACGGTCTTCTTTGTCAGCACATACAAAAATATTCAGCACATTCATTTTATCTTTCAAAATATGTGAAGCACATCGGCCCAAAATAATGCAGGGGCTAGAGGCAAGTCTTCGTATGGCTTCTGCCTCAGTTTCATACATATGGTCACCTATCTGTTGTTCGATATAGGCCTTATCATATACAGGAATATCTAGCTTTTCAGAAAGCTCCTTTGCAATTACACTTGCTCCTGTACCAAAACAGCGGCTCATGGTAATTACTAATTTCATATGAATTCCTCCTTTGTGTATGCTATTAAATTTCATGCACTTTTCTCGCATTTGTTATTATAACACTAATAAGGAAAGGGGAAAAGGAAAAAAAGAAAAATGAACAGAAGGTTTGCATAATAAGAGGGTAAGCATTATAATAAACAATATCTGACCGAAAGGGGACAACACCATGGAAAACAGAAAAAGGTGGCTCATTACCATCTGTATACTAGTGCTTTTGCTTTTGTTTTCCATCGGGAAAAGTACAGGAAAATACAATGACACAGGCGGTATGACTTTTGGATTTCACAAAGAGAAAACAATATCCCACAATGCTGACTGGTCTGCAGGAATGAAAACCGGCAACACGGAAGGCATTCTCCCTTGGGAATACCCAGATGACAGAATCCTGAATGACAGCAGAACAAAGGAAGGTACTGCGGCGTTTTCCCTGTTTTTTCTCACGGACTTTCTTATGCTTATTTTTTCCGGACTATTCTGGGGAAACAGACCATGGTCTGTCATACTGTGTTTCTGTATGACATTTCTGGAATATAGGTTGCGTAAGCTTTGTATTGTTCAGTCTCAGGATGGAAAAAAGCGGTTTTGTTTTTAGGTTCAGAAGAGTAGGACGAATTACATGAAACCAACCTTGTAATTCGAAATGAATAAGAGGAGGATATATTTTGAAAGCGAATAAAAAAAATATATGGATTATACTTTGTATAATCATCGCGTTTGTTTATATTGCAATTTTTGGACTGGGCAGTGGATTTAAAGGTGCCCTGGATATGCGTTTTGGAATCGACATCAGGGGCGGTGTTGAGGCCATATTTGAGCCGGAAGGCGTAGACAAAACGCCGTCAGCATCAGATTTGGAGTCAGCCAGAGTGGTTATAGAAAATCGACTGGATGCGCAGAATATTCTGGATCGTGAAGTTACTGTAGATAAAGAAAATGGCAACATCATTGTTAGATTTCCGTGGAAGTCTGATGAAAAAGAGTTTAACCCTGAAGCTGCCATTGCAGAGTTGGGAGAGACGGCAAGGCTTACATTTCGTGACCCTGACGGAAATGTACTTGTAGAAGGTCAAAATGTAGCCGACAGCCAGGTGGTAAAGGATCAAACTACAGGAGAGTATCAGGTTTCACTTCAGTTTGACAAGACCGGAGCAGAAGATTTCGCAAAAGCAACAAAAGAGCTGGTAAACCAATCTATTGGAATTTATATGGATGAAGAGCAGATATCCAATCCGGTTGTTCAGGAGGAAATTAAGGGCGGAGAAGCCGTGATCAATGGAATGGGTTCTCAGGAAGAAGCGGAGACATTGTCTGAGAAAATTAATGCGGGAGCATTACCCTTCTCTTTAAAAACCACCAATTATAATACCATTAGTCCGACTCTGGGCAGCGGTGCACTAAAGGCTATGGTATCTGCGGCGGCGGTTGCTTTTGTATTGATTTGTATGTTTATGATATTTTATTATCGGGTGCCGGGGCTGATTGCATGTTTAGCCATGATTTTTCAGATGTGTCTGCAGATACTTGCACTTTCTGTTCCACAGTATACACTTACCCTGCCAGGCATTGCAGGTCTTATTTTATCGTTGGGAATGGCTGTTGATGCCAATGTAATCATTAATGAAAGAATTGGTGAAGAACTAGATCGGGGAAGCAGTATCAGAACAGCGGTACGAATGGGCTATAAAAATGCCTTTTCCTCAGTTCTTGATGGAAATGTGACTACAGCGGCAGTTGCGGTGATTTTAATGATTTTTGGTTCGGGGACAATGCTAAGTTTCGGTTACACTCTTTTGACTGGTGTTGTGATGAATCTTGCTGCAGGGGTATGGATGTCCAGAGTTATGCTGACATCTATTATACAATACACAAAGTTCCAGAAAAACTTGAAGTATTTCTATATAAAGAAACAGCGAAAAATCATAGATTTTGTAGGAAAGAGAAAAGCAATATTTTCATTTACCATTGCCATATTGATTATTGGTGCTGTTATTAGTGGTATTCGGGGAATTACTCTGGATACTCAGTTCACCGGCGGAGTTATTTTAAAATACACCTGCGAAGGATCACCGGATATCGAAGAAGCAGCTAATACCGCTGAACAGGTACTGAATAGACCGGTCAGTGCTCAGGTTGGCGAGGATTTTGTGTCCGGACAAGAAAAGCTTGTACTGAATCTAGGCGGAAATCAGGGGATTTCACCTGATGATCAGACTAAAGTGCTTGATGCTCTGAATAAAGCACAGCCTGATCAAAAATATGAGTCCTCAGAAACTTATGCGGTGGAACCTTATATTGGAGCGCGTGCATTGAAGAATTCGGCCATAGCGGTGGGGCTGGCAATGTTGTTTATCGTAGTATATATAACAATACGTTTTTCGGCTTTATCTGGATTATCAGCAGGTGTATCCGGCGTTATTGCACTGCTTTTTGATGTGACGATTGTATTTCTGGTGTTTGGAGTTTGCAAAATACCGATTAATGATGCGTTTGTTTCTGTAACACTGACCATTATCGGTTATTCCATTAATGATACCATCGTACTTTACGACAGGATCAGAGAGCACATGAAAGTGCGTACAAAAGAAGAGCTTATCCCTCTGGTGAACAGGAGTATAACAGAAACACTGGGACGATCAGTGAAAACAGTGTTTACGTCTGTACTTTGTGTGTCAATTATTTTGATTTTTGCGGTGATTTATAATATTGAGTCAATCCGCGTATTTGCATTACCTATGTTAATTGGAATGATAAGCGGCTGTTATTCTTCTATTTGTGTAGCGGCTTCTATATGGGTGACCTGGAAAAACAGAAAAAAAGGAAAAATAGAAAAGAAATCTTAATTTTATTTTAAGAATCTTTAATAAGTCCCCATCCTGTTGCGAAAAATGCTGAAAAATGCTATTATACCTTGGTATGTACTCTGTATATACACAATTTTATATAGAAAAATACAATTAATCGGATAAAGAATCGAAGGGGGCATAACCAATGGGCCAGAAGAAGATGAGCGCCAGTGAGCAGGAAGCTTATAGAAAAGAACAGGCAAGAAAACGCCGCAGGATGGAAGAGAAGCAAAGAAAGACAATTAGTGATAATCCCGCTAAATCAGTGGGTAATGGTGCAGTAAGAAAGAATGCCGGCAGAGGAGGGGCCTCTGCCGGAAATAATCAGAATAGAAATAAAACGGGTAAAAAGAATAAAACGAATAAAATCAGCAGACAGATCGGTATTGTATTATGTGGTATTCAGTTTGCTGCCACGCTGGTCTTTGTAGCTGCCCTGTTTGTGTTGAATATGCTGCCAATGAAATATTTGAGTGTAATTATTGGTGTGCTGGCGTTATTGTGGATCATTCCCCTTGTCAGCCAGCTTTTATCAAAGAAAAAGGCAATTTCTGGAAAAGTACTGAGTGTGTTAATGACTATTGTGCTGATATTGGGGTCATACTACATATTTAAGACCAACGGTACTGTAGAAAATATCAGTGGTGGAAATAAAAAGGTGGATAAAATGGTTGTGGCTGTTTTGGCAGATGACCCTGCTGAGACAATACAGGACGCATCGGATTATGATTTTGGTGTGCAATACGCCATGAAAGGCGAGGACGTCAAAACCACAGTAGCAGATATTAATAAAGAACTGGGCAGTGATATCTCTACGGTAGAATATAAAAGTCTTAACGAACAGGCTATGGCACTGCATAACGGAGAAGTAAAGGCAATTATATACAATGATGCCTATACCTCCATTTTAGAAGAAGCATCTGAGGGATACAGTGATGAAGTCAGGATTATCTACTCTCATGAAATCACAAGTAAATTGGAAAATAAAGCGGCTAATGTAGAAGTGGCTGATGATTCCTTTACCGTTTATATCAGTGGTATAGATGTATATGGGGCAATTGAGACCAACAGCCGAAGCGATGTGAATATTATTGCTACGGTGAATCCGACCACCCGTCAGATTCTTCTGGTCACCACACCTCGTGACTATTATGTTGAGATACCGGGAATATCCGGAGGGCAGAAAGATAAGTTGACACATGCAGGAATATATGGTGTGGATGCTTCCATGGCAACACTTGAACAACTTTATGATACTGAAATCAACTTCTATGCCAGAGTAAACTTCACTTCTCTTGTACAGATGGTAGATGCACTTGGGGGAGTGGATGTAGTTTCTGAACAGGGATTTACAACAAGTGATGACTCAGGTCTGGTCATGGACGTTGCGCAGGGAGAAAATCATTTTTCCGGACAGCAGGCTCTTGCCTTCTCCAGAGAAAGAATGAATGTTGACGGTGGAGATTTCCAGAGAGGAAAGAATCAGCAGGCAGTGATTACCGCGATGATTAAGAAGGCTATTTCTCCTGCTATACTGACCGGAGCTAACGGCATCTTAAGCAGTATTAGTGGAAATGTAGATACAAACATGTCCCAGGATCAGATTCAGGAGCTGATTAAAAGCCAGCTTGCCAATGGAGGGGCTTGGAACATTAAGTCTATGGCGGCGGAAGGAACTGGTGATAATCAGGAATGTTACTCTTCACCAGGGAGCTTACTCTATGTAACGCAGCCTGATTTAAATACCATTACGGCAATCAAACAAGCTATTGATGCAGTAGAACAAGGTGAAGTGCTGCCTGATTCAGAAGTAGCTCAATAAAAATAAGATACTGAGGGAAAAATAATGATGAAACTGTTGAAAAAGTGGGATCTTTCTATTGTGTATAAAGTACTGTTAGTAATTTTAGACATTATATTTATCAATGCCAGTTCGTTTCTGGCATTGTGGACCCGCTTTAATATGCATATCAGTGAGATACCTGTAGAGTATGCCTACTCGGTAAAAAGTATGATCGGAGTGAATACGGTAATTACGGTTGCGGTTTTTGCCGTATTCAGGCTCTATACCAGTCTCTGGAGATTTGCAAGTATTAAGGAATTGGTTTACATTATTGAAGCATGCATGGTATCGGTTTTGTTTAATATCCTTGCTTATTATCTTACTTATCGGATTATATACAGAAGTTATTTTCCGCTGTATGTTACAGCGTTGTTTCTGCTGACCTGTTTCAGCCGCTTCTTTTATCGGCTGGCAAGGCTGCTTTATCGTGGAAATATTCATGGGCACCATGTACGAAGCACAATGATTATCGGAGCCGGTGAAGCATGTAATGTAGTGATGAAAGAGTTAGAACTGAGTACGGAACTGGACGCAAAAATCTGCTGTGTCATCGATGACAACCCTAGAAAGCACGGAACATATATTCACGGGGTAAAAGTTGTTGGCGGCAGGAAGGATATTATAAAATATGCAGATAAGTACCGGATCAATGAGATTATTGTTGCAATACCCAGTGCAGATAAACGAGAAAGACAGAAGATACTGGATATCTGCCAGAAGATTCCGGACTGCGAACTGAAGATTCTGCCCGGAGTATATCAACTTGTTAATGGAGATGTCAGTGTATCAAAATTGCGCAATGTGGAAATAGAAGATTTGCTGGGAAGAGACCCGATTCGTATTACAACAGAAACTATTGGACGTTATGTGTCTGATAAAGCGGTTCTGGTAACAGGCGGTGGCGGAAGTATCGGAAGTGAACTTTGCAGACAGATTGCGGCAAACGGTGTTAAGCAGCTGATTATTTTTGATATTTATGAAAACAATGCATATGAAATCCAGCAGGAATTAAAAGCAAAATACCCAAATCTGGACTTGATTGTCCTGATTGGTTCAGTCAGAAACGGGCGGAAGGTGAACAGTGTCTTTGAAAAGTATCGTCCGGATATTGTGTATCATGCTGCAGCACACAAACATGTTCCTTTAATGGAAGACAGCCCTAATGAAGCAGTGAAGAACAATGTTTTTGGAACGTATAAGGTTGCACTGGCAGCCGACAGATATGGAGTGGAAAAATTTGTGCTTATATCCACCGACAAGGCAGTGAATCCGACAAATATTATGGGTGCTTCAAAGCGGATGTGTGAAATGATTATCCAGGTGTTTAACAGACGCTCAAGAACTGAGTATGTTGCAGTTCGTTTCGGAAATGTACTGGGCAGTAACGGCAGCGTGATTCCGCTGTTCAAGAAACAAATTGAGGCAGGCGGGCCTGTAACCGTAACACATCCTGAAATCATCCGGTATTTTATGACAATTCCTGAGGCTGTATCTTTGGTTCTTCAGGCAGGAGCCAGCGCAAAGGGCGGAGAAATTTTCGTTCTGGATATGGGACAGCCGGTAAAAATAGTAAATCTGGCAAAGAATTTAATCCGGCTTTCAGGATATACTCTGGGCGTGGATATTGACATTAAATATACAGGTCTTCGTCCCGGTGAAAAGTTGTATGAAGAACTTTTGATGGCGGAAGAGGGTCTGGAAAGTACAGAAAACGATAAGATTCATATTGGGAAACCTATTGAATTCGATGAGGAAGAGTTTTTAAGCGATCTGGAAGAATTATATCGGGAAGCGTATGCAGAAACAGACCGGATGAAATATATCGTTCATAAAATTATTCCGACTTATCATTTAAGAGAAGCGGACATGCGAAGAGATCGGGAAATTCAAGCATGCTGGAAAAAGGATTTTGCAGATACCAGATCTAAGCTGCCCAGTGCGTTCTTAAATGGAGGTGTTGCGGATACGGGAGCAAATACAGCAACAAAAGAAAAAGCGGCGAAGAATTAGGAAAGAAGGCAGAACAGTATGAAAATACCATTTTCACCCCCGGATATTACAGAAGAAGAAATTGCAGAAGTTGCAGATACACTCCGCAGCGGATGGATTACCACAGGACCCAGAACAAAGGAGTTTGAACAAAGGATTGCTTTGGAGACTAACACAGAGAAAGCAGTCTGTTTGAACTCGGCAACGGCATGCCTGGAGATGACTCTGCATATTATGGGAATAGGGGCAGGAGATGAAGTGATTACCACTGCATATACCTACTCTGCCACGTGCAGCTGTATCTGCCACGTGGGAGCCGTACCCGTACTCGTTGATACCATACCAGGTTCCTATGAAATGGATCCTGAAAAGGTCAGGGAAGCAGTAACCAAACGTACCAAGGCAATCATTTGCGTGGACTTGGGTGGTTTAATCTACAGCAGTTATGATGAGATATTCAAAATTGTGGAGGAGAAGAAAAATCTCTTTAATCCTTCCACTAAGAGACAGGAAGCTTTAGGACGCATAGTGGTCATTGCAGATGCTGCGCATGCATTTGGAGCTAGCAGAGAGGGTAAGGCATGTGGTGAGATAGCAGATTTTACCTGTTTTTCTTTTCATGCGGTGAAGAACCTGACTACAGCTGAAGGCGGAGCGGTTACATGGTCTGAGGCAATTAAACAAGCAGGAATGGATGCAGAGGTATTATACAAAGAGTATATGCTTCTCTCTCTTCACGGTCAGTCTAAGGATGCATTGGAAAAAACAAAGGCTGGAGCGTGGGAATATGACATAGTTGCTCCCTACTATAAATGCAATATGACGGATATTATGGCGGCTATAGGACTGGTACAGCTGAAGCGGTATCCGGAAATACTAAAGCGCAGGAAATATCTGATTGAATTATATGAAACAGGCCTTAAAGGGTGCGCTGTGGAAACACTGACCCACTATGGAGAGGATTTTCAATCCAGTGGACATCTATATCTGGTACGCGTCCTTGACAAAACAAGGGAAGAGTGCAACAATATTATTACAGAACTGGCAAATTCTGGAATTGCGTCCAATGTACATTATAAACCTCTTCCTTTGTTGAGTGCATATAAAAACATGGGATTTGACATTAAGGATTATCCCAATGCATATGCTCAATTTGAAAATGAAATTACATTGCCCCTTCATACCTGTCTGACAGATGAGCAGGTGGAATATATTACAGACACATTCAGGAGACTGCTGAAATGATACCTAATTGGGAACAGCTGCCGGAGTGCATGTGCAATGATGCAGTACGGCCATATTATGAAAAACTGAAAAAAAAGAAGAATATACTTCGATTAAAGCGCGGAGCAGATTTTTGTCTTGCGTTTATTCTGACAGCCATATTAGCACCAGTTATGGCTTGTCTTGGGTTGTGGATAAAAATAGATAGCAGAGGTCCGGTCTTTTACAGGCAGGAAAGAATAACACGATATGGGAAACCATATCGTATTTTCAAGTTCAGGACAATGATTGTAGGGGCAGACAGAAAAGGCCCACTGGTTACAGAAAAGCAGGATGACAGGATTACCAGGGCAGGGCATATCATGCGTAAATTGAGATTAGATGAACTGCCTCAGCTCATAAATGTGCTGAAGGGAGAAATGTCTTTTGTTGGAACACGACCGGAAGTGGCAAAATATGTGAACAGATATTCCAAAGAGATGAGAGCAACATTGCTTCTGCCTGCGGGGATTACCTCCCGCGCCAGCATTATGTTTAAAGATGAAGATGAATTGCTGGAAAAGTACCAAAAGAAAACAAATAAGTCAGTAGATGAAATTTACGTAGAATATATTTTACCGGTAAAGATGGAGTACAATCTTCAATATCTTAAACGTTTTAGTTTATGGGGAGATATAAAAGTAATGTTATATACAGTTCTGGCTGTATTAAAATAGGAATTGAGGTAAAAAAGATGAAAATAGCAGTAATTACGATGGGCGTAAGATTAAACGGTGAACAGGGGTATACCAGATTTCGCTACTTATGTGATTTCCTTACACAATCAGGATATGAGGTGGATTTGATCACGACTACTTTTCAGCACTGGGAAAAAAAACAGCGTGATGTAAAAGCGATTGAAAAAGAAGATTATGCATTTGGATTGAAATTTATATACGAACCCGGATATACGAAAAATGTGGATTTGAAGCGTGTCAAAAGCCATCGCATAGCCGCAAAAAATCTGACGGCACTGCTGGAGCGAGAAGGCGACTATGATCTGCTGTACGCAGAGATTCCGCCTAATGATGTAGCGCTTGCCTGTGCGCAGTTCGCACAGAAAAGAGGAATCCCATTTGTTGCCGATGTTAATGATCTTTGGCCGGAAGCCATGCGCATGGTTCTGGATATTCCGGTAGTAAGCGATGTATTGTTCTATCCTCTTAAGCGGGATGCTGAGAAGGTATATTCTCTGGTGTCAGGGGTTATCGGGACATCTGATGAATATCGGGACAGACCCTTTAAACACCAAAATAGAACAGTACCATGTGCTACTGTATATGTGGGGAATGAAATTTCTGCTTTTGATAAAGGGGCTATGGATAATCATGAAATTGTTGTAAAGCTGGAACAGGAATTCTGGGTAACATATGCTGGAACCATAGGAACAAGTTACGACATTCGGACAATGGTACTGGCCGCTGAAGAGTTGGCAAAAAGAGGCAGGCAGAATATTAAAATCAAGATTCTTGGCGGCGGTCCAATGAAAGAAGAACTGGAAGCTCTGGCCTGTGACAGGCAGATATATAATGTAGAGTTTGTAGGATATGCACCATACGATAAAATGGCCGCGTATTTGAATAAATCTGATATTTTGGTAAACTCTTTTGTACGTAAGGCTCCTCAGAGCATTGTGACTAAAATAGGAGATTATCTTGCCGCGGGAAAAGCCATGATCAATACCTGTATGAGTCCGGAGTTCAGGAACAAAGTTGAAGCTGATGGATTCGGAGTGAATATTGAACCTGAGGATGTAATGATTCTTGCGGATGCGATTGAGGATCTATACGATAATGAAGAAAAACGTTTGAAGATGGGGAAAAGGGCGAGACAAATTGCCGAAGAACAGTTTGACAGACCGAAGTCTTACAAAAAGATAGAAGAACTTATCCGTAATTTGATAAACAGATAAGTCTGGGTAAATAAAATTTTCCTGGAAAGATGAGAGGTACATACATGGATAAAACAGAGATGAACGAGACTTTTTTTACGATTGTAATGCCTGCTTATGGTGTGGAAAAGTATATTGGCAGAGCTATTTTAAGCATTCAAAAGCAGACATTTACAAAATGGGAACTCATTGTAGTGGATGATTGTACAAAAGATAAAAGCGGTTTGATTGCCGAAGAGTATGCGAAAAAAGATTCAAGGATAAGTGTGATTCGTCATGAGGTGAATAGTGGGGTTAGTGCTGCTCGTAATACCGGGACTAAAGCTGGAACTGGAGAATACATCTGGTATATGGATTCTGATGATTATGTTGACGAGACACTTTTGGAACATGTATATAATTCCATTGCAAGCAATCCGGCTCAGGTAGTACTTTTTGGACACGTAGAGGAGTATTACGATAAAAAAGGCAACTTAAATTATACCCATTCGATTTCTCCCGAAGATCATGAATTTCATAACGAAAATGAATTCAGACCTTATATTGTGGAATTGGAACGCTCGACTTTATATGGATATCCTTGGAATAAGTTTTATAAATTATCTTACATCAGAGAATTAAAGCTGGAATTTAAAGATATGAAGGTGAATGAAGACATTGTGTTCAATGTACAGTATTTTATGGATGTGAAAACACTGAATACACTTCAGATCACACCGTATCATTACGGTAAGCGACTGGAATCAAATTTAACAAATAAGTTTATACCAGATTATTTTGAACTGCACAGATATAGGGTAGAGATACTGTTTGAACAGTTTTCTTACTGGGAAATTTGTACACCTGAAATTTGCAGCATATTAGGCAGTTTGTATGCGCGTTATATCCTTTCCGCTTTAGAGCGGAATTGTGACAATCGCTCAGGAATGAATCATGCGCAGAGATATAGATGGTGCAGCACGGTATTTGGTCAGGGGTTATTTAATGAGTTGATACCTAAGGCTCGTGCAAAGGAAAGTCGTGCACTGAGCTTTGCACTGACATTATTTCAATTAAAAAAGGTACTTCCTTGTTTAATAATGGGACGAGGGATTTATATCATAAGGAGATGTATGCCTATGATTTATTCTAAAGTGAAATCGGAACGCTAAATTTATACAAACGATCTGTGTTAAAATAAGCTTTCTTTAGCATTTAAGAATAAAAGGAGATATATGGATAGAGATAAAATATTTAAAAAAGTCCTGCTGGTTTTTAAAGTCTGTTATTTATCATATTTATTGCTTGCATTTAATGCATTTGTAAATGGAATGGATTGGATGAATAAAGCTTCATATGTTATTACGCTTTTTGGAGCAGGAATGATTTTATGGATGGTGTTTTTGTACAAAAGATATATACACGGCTATAATTTGTGGATTCTGGCATTGTTTACGATAAGCTATGCGATGAGTGCTCTATTGCATTTTTCATATGGAGGAACAGAAAATATAAAAGGTCTTATATGGCTCGTTTTCCCTTTTATACTTCTATATATGAGCTCATTTAATATGTCTGCAGTTGAAATACGCAAGGAAATAAAGTGGCTGTCACCAATATATATATTTTATATAACAATCACTAATTTTATCAGCATAACTATGGTATATTGGGGGCGAAAATACGACTATACTGATGGTGCAGGTACTGTTCATGGAATAGGTTATCGTTGGGAACGGCTGTGGGGCGCATACGACGACCCCAACCATGGAGCAACAATAACTGTTATTGGGCTGTTTTTGCTTATCTATCTGTTCAGCCGTACCAAAACAATATGGAAAAGGGTTAGTATTATCCTGATTTTTCTCATTAATTTTATTTATCTTTCATTATCGGATTCTCGAACAGGAGTAATATCTTTAGTTGCAGGAATGCTGATAACAGGGTTTTTAATTGCCTGGACGAATAGAAAGAAAAAATCAACAGTTAAGCAGATGCTTCTGCCGCTTTTGTGTGCAGTATTAGTAGGGGGCGTTGTAGTTGCTGGTGATGTTGCGGTTAAGCAGATTTATCATCCAATAGAAAAGAAAATTGTTAATATGCTTAAACCAAAGAATGTTAAGCCTGCTCAGCCTGTTAAGAACGAAACCCGACAACTTGATTTAAAGAGTGATTATAGTAACGGTAGAATTGGAATATGGGAAAATGGATTGCAGATTATTGAGGAATCCCCAATAGTAGGAGTAGGGTATAGAAATATAGTTCAATATGCAAAAACACATTTCCCTAATGGATATCTGATGAAAAATGAATTGGGGGTTAAGTATGACTCAATGCATAATTTGGAAATGGATGTTCTTGTAGGGCAGGGAGTATTAGGCGGAGTTATTTTCCTTATTTTTGCCGGAAACGTATGTGTTATACTATTTAAAAAATTTCACCTTGCCCCAGCAGAGTATAATAAAGAGGCACTATTATCGGCTTCTATAGCAGCAGCCCTGCTGATAGCAGGTACCTTTTTATCTTTTATCTTTTATGTTAATGCACCACAGAATATGATGTTCTGGTTATTTTTGGGATACACCATGAGATTTTGTCAGATAGGAGCAGATAAGAAGAAATGAAACGAATATTAGCTGGATTCATTATGAATGGAAAAGCAGGAGGGATTGATAAATATCTCTTGAATTTTTTAGAAGCTGTAAAGGATGAAAACGTTATGATAGATTTCCTGACAGATGAAATTGATAATGAATTGAGGGGATATCTGGCGCAATATGGAGCAGAACTATATGCAGTTGCAAGTTTAAAACATCCTGCAGAACAGTTTCATCAGATATGTAGTATCTTGAGGAATAAACAATATGATATGATATATCTCAATGTTTCAACTGCGATTGATTGTATAGCTGCATTTGCTGCAAAAAAGATGGGAGTAAAGGAACGTGTGATACACAGTCATTCCAGTGGTAATGATTGTGAGAATACAATCCGGCGATTGGTATATAATGCTATACATCGTATCTGCAAATTGTTTTTTTACAGGGCAGGAACTCGGTTTTATGGCTGCTCTGTAAAAGCAGGTCAATGGATTTTCCCAAATAAAATCTTACAATCTAATAATTTTGAGGTTATTTATAACGCAGTTGACCGAAATCTTTTTCATTATGATTCTTCGGTAAGGAAAACCGTGAGGCAGGAATTAGATATCAGGGATGAGAAAACATTAGTAATGGGACATTTGGGGAATTTCTGTTATGCAAAAAATTATCCTTTTTTAATAGAGATATTTGAACAGGTACATAAGAGGAACGGCAACTCTCTATTATTGCTTGCAGGAACCGGCATACAACTAGAAGAGATAAAAAGACTGGTAAATAGAAAAGGGCTGGAGCATGTTGTTCGGTTTTTGGGATGGCGCTCTGACACAAGCAGGCTCTACCAGGCTATGGATTTTTTTCTGCTTCCGTCTAGATTCGAAGGCCTTCCTGTTGTGGGGGTAGAAGCCCAATGTACTAAGCTGTCCTGTGTTTTCAGTGATTCTATTACAAGAGAAGCTGGAATTTCCAATCATTGTTACTATCTTTCTTTGGCGGATACACCAGATAAATGGGCTGAATTTATACTAGAACATAAGGAGTATAACAGAGATGAAGTTGAGCTGACAAAAGAAGCAAAAAATTATGATCTGGGAATCCAAAAGGAACAGTTGAGGAGGATTGTATGCCATTAGTCAGTGTGATTGTAGCAGCGTACAATGTAGAACGCTATATTGAAAAATGTGTAGAAAGTTTAATGGGACAAACGTATCATCATTTAGAAATATTGTTGATTGATGATGGTTCAACAGATAAAAGTGGTAAAATATGTGACCAATATGCAGAATCAGATTCCAGAATCCGTGTAATTCATCAGAAAAATGCAGGAATAGCAGAGGTAAGAAACAAAGGATTGTCGGAAGCAACAGGACAATATCTGATGTATGTTGACGGAGACGATTTTGTGGATAAGGACTATGTACAATCAGCTGTTTTATGTGCTGAAAAGTACAAAGCTGATATTGTGATTATTGATTTTGAAGAAATAGAGGAAAATACAGGACGTCGTGACAGATGGAGTATGAATATCCCTCGAAATAAGGTTATGGATGCAAAAAGAATGCCCTCCTTATTGATTACTGCTCCTTGTATGTGGAATAAATTATATAAACGTTCCTTCTGGGAAGAAACAGGATTAACTTACCCTTCGGGAAGAAATTTTGAAGATTTGACCATGACACCAAGATTGTTATCAAAAGCCTCTAGAATAGTATATCTTCAAAGTGAACCATTATATTATTATATGCTGCATAGTGGATCTATCATGCGCAGCAGAAATTTTGAAAAAAGTTACCGGGACAGAACCATGGCAATAGGAGATATTCTTACTTATTTTAAGAATGAAAATTTGTATGAGAGGTTTAGAACTGAATTAGAGTATCTGGTATTCGAACATGCTTATTTTGTACCGGTAAAGGAAATTCTTTTGGATGAACCCAAGAGTCCTTATTTATCGTTATTCCGGCAATATGTACAGGGAAAATTTCCAAAAGTGTTTCGAAATCCATATATAAAAATTTGTTTATCCCCAAAAGACCGTTTGATGTTTAAATTAATGTCATGGCAATTATTCAGCCTTATGATCTTTCTGTCTAAAGTGCGCAGAAAAGTAGATGGGTTAAGGTTCGGTTTATTAAATAGTAGTTTACCATAGGGAGGAAAGAAATGAGTAAAATTTTATCAATTGTTATTCCATCTTATAATGTGGAAAAATATTTAGAACAAACACTGACATCATTTATAGAGACAAGCATTATGAGTGAAATTGAAGTGTTGGTTGTTGATGATGGATCTAGTGACCAGACAGCAGAGATTGGAAAAAAGTTTGAGGAACAGTATCCTGAAACATTTCGAGTGATTTCTAAGCAAAATGGAGGTCATGGATCTACAATAAACAGAGGAATTAAAGAATGTACAGGAAAGTATTTTAAGGTTGTTGATGGGGATGACTGGGTAAATACAGCAGATTTTAAAATACTGGTGGAAAAGTTAAAATCCTGTGACGCTGATTATATTGTTACTAACTATTATGAAGTGAACGACCAGACAGGGGTACGAACCAAAAAAGAGTATCCGGAATTGATAGTAGATAATCAGGAAGTGAACAGATGGGATTTTAATGATGCAGCATTAAAAGCACAGCCGTCTATGCATGCACTCATATTTAAAAGCAGTATATTAAAAGAACAAAATATATTGCTGGATGAACACAGCTTTTATGTAGATGTGGAATATATTTTATATCCCCTTCCGTTTGTAAAAACTTTGGAGTATTTTGACCTTAGTGTTTACATGTACCGTCTGGCACTTGCTACCCAAAGTGTAAGTATGCAGGGATTCCAAAAGCACATTCAGAATCACATAGATGTAATCTTACATCTGGCGGAATTTGCTGAAACATATAGAAGTACAGCTTCCGCAGAAGACCAGATCAAGGTAGAGTATATCGGAAAACGAATCGCACAGATGGTAGGAGATCAGATCACCATTTTTATGAGCTATCCTGTAGAAGACCAGAAAAATAAGGAGCGTTTTTTGGAATTCGATAAAGAATTGAAGAAAAAGAGTGAGTGGATATACGGACTTTCTTCAGAAGAAAGCGGTATGCTAAAGTTATTAAGAAAAGTTAGTTTCAAGGGGTATGGAGTAATTATGGGGGCTGGGAAGAAGAAAAACGGAATGACTGAGGAGTGATCACATGAAAGTAAAATCCGTTAAATTTAATTTTATCATGAATTTTTTGCTTACCGTATCCCAGTTTTTATTTCCTCTGATTACTTTTCCTTATGTATCCAGAGTGCTGAAACCTTCAGGTACAGGAAGCATAGCATTTGCCACATCAGTAATCACATACTTTACTATGTTTGTTATGCTGGGGGTGCCCACATATGGAATCAGAGCATGTGCGAAGGTGAGAGATAATAAAGAGAAATTATCTAGAACAGTTCAGGAACTACTGATTATCAACACCGTTATGATGCTGTTTAGTTATATTGTGTTTGGAATTTCTTTATTTTCGGTGGAAAAATTTCAGGATAACAAAATTCTTCTTATCATAAGCAGTGCATCCATATTGTTAAATGTTATCGGCGTAAGCTGGTTATATTCTGCACTGGAGCAATATGCGTATATTACGACTGTAGCAATGTTGTTCAAAGTGATTTCTATTGTGCTTATGTTTGCTTTAGTGCATACAAAAGAAGATTACATTATATATGGAGGTATTACTGTATTTGCCAGTGTTGGTTCATATCTGCTTAATTTTCTCCGGCTAAGAAAATTTGTAATACTTCGGCCTGTTGGAAATTATGATTTCAAAAGGCACTTCAGACCAATACTTGTTTTTTTTGCAATGTCAGTAGCAACCACAATTTACACAAATTTAGATACGGTAATGCTAGGGTTTTTGAAATCAGATGCTGATGTAGGATATTACAATGCCGCTGTGAAAGTGAAAAATATACTGGTCAGCCTGGTGACATCTCTTGGAATCGTTTTGCTTCCCCGACTTTCCTTTTATATAGAAAGTGGACAGACAAAAGAGTTTCGAAGAATGATATCCAAAGCCTTAAATTTTGTTCTTTTATTGTCTTTACCGCTCACTGTATATTTTGTGTTTTACGCTAAGGAAAGTATTCTTTTGCTGTCTGGCAATGAATTTTTAGGTTCTGTGATGCCAATGTGTATTATAACCCCATCAATTATCATGATTGGTCTATCCAATGTACTCGGAATACAAGTGCTGGTTCCCACAGGGCGAGAAGACAAAGTATTACTATCGGTCATCATTGGTGCTGTTGTGGACTTGTTAGTAAATATCGTGTTAATACCTAAATATGCGGCGGTTGGATCAGCTATTGCTACAATGGCAGCTGAAGTAATTGTTCTTCTTGTACAGATTATATGTTTAAGGCATATGCTTTGGGAAATGAAAGAGGAAATACACTGGAAGCATATTGGTGCAGCTGTAATTGTATCATCTATTGCAATTTGGTTGATGAAACATTATCTGCTAATTAATTCTGTCTTTTTGACGCTTCTGATTTCTGCTGTGATATATTTTGGGGTTTATGGAGTCACGTTGTTGATTGTTAAAGAACCGTTTATTATGGATATAGTAAAACCAATTATAGAAAGGTTAAGAAAGCATTAACAAAAATTCCTATTACCAATTATACTGACATTTACTCAAAACTGTAGTATAATAAATTGAGGTATTTAGCACGAATATTTTTATAATATAATCTTTGGGAGAAAGTAGTAGAATGACTACAAATGGGATAAAATTGTTTTCAAAAAAAATCAAAATGATATATGCTAAAGTAGAACAGCATAATTTACTGACCGCAATTAGTATCAATATAATTTTTCTAATTTTAGTACTCATTTTTTGTGAAACCAAATACGAAACATCAGATGATTATATAATGGCAGCAATTATGTCTGGAGCATATAATGTTAGTCCAAATCCTCATATGATATTTATTAATATTTTATGGGGATATTTTTTGTTGCCTTTTTATAATTTCATTCCGCATATAAGTTGGTATTTAATTTCTCAATTATTTCTCTGTTATTGTTCCTTCACAGCGATAACATATATTCTGCTTAAAAGATTAGATACAATGATGGGGGTGATGATTTCTATTCTATTTATCACCTTATTTTCTGATGATGCTTATATTATGGTTCAATTTACTAAAACAGCTATTCTTGCAGTAATGGCAGGTAGTATTTTATTTTTATATTCTATATTTCATAGGGAACTTTATTGGAAAAAACAATTAGTAATAGGAGCAGTATTAGCTTTTGGAGGAAGTCTTATCCGATTTAATGTAATTTATATAGCGGGTGGATTTCTAATAATAATTATAGCATTAGAACTTATCCGTATTTTATTATTGAAGAGAGAAAATAGCTGGAAGTGGTTAGGACAAAGCATTATCATAGGTTCTATATTAATCGGTGCAGTAATCGGTGCAAAGAAATTAGATACATTTATATATAATTCTAATGAAGAATATGCTTTTTTTAGAGAGTATGGAAAAGTTAGAGGAAATATTGTAGACAAAATGGATTATGGTTATGAAGTTTGTGAAGAAAAATATAGAAGTATAGGCATATCGGAAAATGATTATTTAATGCTTAGGAAATGGAATTTTGGTGATCCGGATTTTTATACATTGGAACAGATGAAAAAAGTACAAAAGATAGTAAGTGATTATGAGGCTTCATTGGACTTAGACAGGGATGCGATAAAAAACATATTAAGATATAGAAATTATTGGGCATATCCTTCACTTTTGGCTTGTGTTTTGTTGGCTTTTCTAAGTATTATTTTTAATAAAAGATATTGGTGGTGTTCTCTTTTGGCTGGAGGCCTAGGGTACTTATATCTTTATTATTTTGTTTATAGTGGTAAAATTGTATATAGGATTGAATATGGTGTGTTTTTATGTGTTTTTCTAACTATTATATACTTTTGGGATAAGACATATTGTCGAATTTTTAAAAACAAATTGGAAATATGTAATATTTGTGTTATATTAATAGCGTTATTAGTCTTATACCAAGCACCTACATATCGTTTAAATCGGTGGGCGGAGTTTATATATGGACAAGAGTACAAAGATTATGTAGAAGACAATTTCTACAATTCTTGGGATTATGACAGCAGAAGATATAGATGTTCTGTATATAATACAGATGCATATATGGAACTTCAGAACGAAGTTGTGAGTAATCCGAGAAATTTCTATTTTTTGAATTTCCATACAGCTATTCAAACACTATATTTAGCATTTAATCCTATGTGGGATGAACAAAAGTATATGTGGGAAAATGTGTCCTATTTGGGTAGCGTTACTGTAAATCATCCTGATGACTTAAGTGTTTTAAAGCAGGGGAACATTGAAAATCCTTTAAAAGATCTTGTGAATGATAATGTCTATCTAATTGATAATTTTTATTACGAGGAAACTTTAAAGTATATACAAGAGCATTATTATTCAAAAGCCAGGATGGAACTATATAAAACAGTGGATGGATTTAAAATTTGGAAATTTTATAAAGATTAACAAAGGAAATGGAGAATGAGGATGATCAGTTTTAATGTACCGCCAGTTGTAGGCAAAGAGATGACTTATATTAAAGAGGCTATTCAGACACATAAGATTTGCGGAGATGGTGCTTTTACAAAGCGTTGTTCGAAATGGATGGAAAAAACTACTGGTACGAAGAAGGCATTGTTGACTACATCATGTACACATGCTACTGAATTAGCAGCAATTTTAATTAACATTCAACCAGGAGATGAGGTGATTATGCCTTCGTATACGTTTGTATCAACAGCTAATGCATTTGTTTTGCGTGGTGCAAAAATAGTCTTTGTTGATATCAGACCAGATACGATGAATATAGATGAAAACTTAATAGAAGATGCCATTACAGACAGAACTAAAGCTATTGTGCCTGTTCATTATGCAGGTGTGGCGTGTGAAATGGATAAAATATGCGAAATAGCAAAAAAATACAATTTATACATTATTGAGGATGCTGCTCAAGGGATGATGTCAACGTACAAAGGGCGGGCGCTAGGTTCTATTGGAGATTATGGATGCTATAGTTTTCATGAAACTAAAAATTATAGTATGGGTGAGGGCGGTGCCCTACTGATAAAATCGGGGGATAATGTTAAAAGAGCAGAAATTATTAGAGAAAAGGGTACAAATAGAAGTCAGTTTTTTAGAGGTGAGATTGATAAATACACATGGCAGGAAGCGGGCTCGTCTTATTTGCCAAGTGAGTTAAATGCAGCGTACCTCTGGGCACAGTTAGAAAACGCAGACATGATATATAGAGATAGAATAAACTCATGGCAACTATATTATGAGAGTCTTAAAGTATTGGAAGAAATAGGTTTTATTGAACTGCCAAAGATTCCAGTAGGGTGTGAGCATAATGCTCATATGTTTTACATAAAGGTGAAAAATTTAGAACAGAGAAATGATTTGATACTGTACTTAAAGGAGAGAGAAATTAATAGTGTTTTTCATTATGTCCCGCTTCATTCTGCACCAGCAGGTAAAAAGTTGGGCAAGTTTCATGGCGAAGACAAGTACACTACTAAAGAGAGTAGCAGGTTGTTGAGATTACCTTTGTATTATAAATTGGATAGCACGTCGATTGGTTATATTGTTGAAAGTATAAAAAGATTTTATGAGGTGTAGAATTTAAATACTGGGGAGGAGTGGAGATATAATGAAGCGAATAGTAGTTATTGGAGCAAACTATTTTCAAAGACCGTTAATAGTTAAGGCAAAGTCACTAGGGTATGAAACACATGTCTTTGCATGGGATGAGGGTGCTGTTTCAAAAAACGATGCAGATTATTTTTATCCAATAAGTATTGTAGATAAAGAAATTATATTAGAATACTGTTATAAAATTAAACCTGATGCTGTGTTAAGTATTGGATCAGATTTGGCAATTATAACTGTTAATTATTTAGCTGAAAAGCTGAATTTAATTGGAAATTCTATGAAGTCCACTTTAAAATCTACAAATAAATATGAAATGAGAAAGGCTTTGGACTTTGGTGGGGTAAGCATTCCGCGTTATAAAGAATATGTATTAGGTCAATCTGATGCATCACTATTGGAATTAGATTATCCCGTTATTGTAAAGCCAGTAGATAGATCTGGTAGTAGGGGGGTTGAAAAAGTAAGCAAGAGTAAATACTTAAAAAAAGCTTTGGAAGAGGCTTGTAAGCAATCCTTTATGAATAGAGCTATTATTGAAGAATTTATAGAGGGGGAAGAGTTTAGCTGTGAGAGCATTTCATATAGAGGAAAACATCACATTTTGGCTATAACAAAGAAATACACTACAGAAGCTCCTCATTTTATAGAAATTGGTCATATTGAACCAAGCGGTATTGAAAAAAAGTATGGTTTGCTTATCCAAAAGGAGATATTTAAGGGATTAGATTCTTTGGGGATTGAAAATGGAGCATCGCATAGTGAATTTAAAATTACCCAAGAGGGAAATATTAAAATTATTGAAATAGGCAGCAGAATGGGTGGTGATTGTATTGGCTCTCATTTGGTGCCGATTTCTACAGGAGTAGACTATGTTAAAATGTGCATAGACATTTCACTTGGTAAAGAACCTTTTTTTAATTTGAATGATAGCCATAATATAGCGGCAGTTAGATTTGTTTTTAACAAGGCTGATTATGCTCAGTATCTAGACATCCAAAAAAAATATCCTGAAAATATTCAGGAGGTTCATTTAGAGGAGTTAACTAAAAATATAAATGTTTTAGACAGTTCCTCAAGATGGGGGTATTACATAATGGAATTTAGAAAAATGAGTGATGTAAACAGAATTGGATTGTTTTAGGTTGAAAGAAGGTATGAAGTGAAAAAAATAGTGGTTTTTGGAGCTAAAAATTTTGAAAAACGTTTAAAATATTATATTGAAAATTATAGTAATGATAAAGTGTGTGCTTTTTGTGTTGACGAGGAATATTTAAAGGAAAGAGAATTATGTGGTCTACCAATAGTGTCTAGCAAAGAGATTATAAGTAAATTCCCTCCTGATGAGTATTGTATGTTAGTTGGTATAGGTTATAAGAATATGAATAACTTAAGAATGAAAAAGTTCAATGAGTTTGCAACAAAGGGATATGATTTCTATAATTTCATTCACCCTTCTGTCCATATAGATAAAACAGTTAATTTGGGCATTGGAAATATAATAATGAGTAATGTTATATTTGACTATGAATCTAGCATAGGAAGTTGCAATATAATTGAATGTGGAACAATTATTTCACATGAATGTATTATCGGTAATTATAATTATTTTTCACCAGGAGTGGTTGTTGGAGGAAAAGCAATTATAGAAAATAATTGTTTTGTTGGTTTGAATTCGACAATTAGAAGTGCTGTAAAGTTAAGGGCCTATTCATTAGTTGGGGCAGGTTGTTATGTAGATGAAAATACTGTAGAATATGGTGTTTATGTTCCAATAAAAAAGACAAGACTTAGTAAAAAAAGCGTTGATATGGAAATCATATATAAAGGAGAAAAATGAAGAAAATACTAATTGTTTGTGGGGGGGAACATCAAATTCCTATTGTGAAAAAAGCAAAAAACATGGGATATTATGTGATTAATAGTAATCTTTATAAGGATTCCCCATCCTTTATGTATGCTGATAGTACAGAGGTTGCAGATGTGTTGGACTATAAAGAAAATTTAAAAATTGCAAAAAAATATATGGTTGATGGGGTTATTGCTGAACAGAATGAACTTTCTATATATACAGTTGCTTATGTCTCAAGCCAACTTGGGTTACCATCTATTACACCGGATTTAGCTGAATTATATACAAATAAATATTTGATGAGAAAATTTTGTGAAACTAATAATTTTTTATTTCCACGATTTAAAAAATGTAATAGTGTTAGTCAAGCAGTTGATTTTTTTTCTAGTATTAATAAAAAAATGATAATGAAACCATTAGACTCTTATTCAAGCAGGGGTGTGTTTGAAATTAAAACGCAAACAGATTGTGCTAAGTTTTTCTCCACTTCATCCAGTTTTTCAAAAAAAGGTGAGGAGGTAATATTGGAAGAATATATAGAAGGAAAAGAATTTACTGTTGATGGGTTAATAGTAAACGGCAAGCATTTTACTCTAGCCATTTCAGAAAAGAGTCACTATACATATAATAGAAATATCGCATGTAGTTTATACTTTTCATTTAGTAATTCTAGTTACGACTATGAGGCATTAAGAAGATTGAATAATAAGATTATTGAGCAAAGTGGATTGAAGATAGGTTTAACGCATTGTGAGTACAAATATCATGAAGGTGAGTTTTATCTTATTGAAATGGCAGCAAGAGGTGGTGGAAATTATATTGCTTCTAAAATTGTGCCGGTATTGTCAGGTATAGATAATTATAAGTTGTATATTCAAAGCGCGCTTAATGATCTTCCTAGGCAATCAGACGATGATATTATTAGTACAATTAACGATAACAAGCATAGGGAAGCCATACTATATTTTTTTGATATAGAGACACAGGGGAAGAGGGTCAAACAAATTATAGGTGTAGAAAAGATAAAAAAAATGAAGGGTATAATTGATTTTAAGTTGAATTTTAGCCAAGGAGATATAGTGAAAAAAGCATCAAATGATGGTACAAGAGTTGGCTATTTTATTGCAGTTGGGGATAATAAATTACAGTTACAGAATACTATAAAAAACGTGTTGGTATCTTTGAAAGTGGAGGTTGAATAAATGAAAAGTGCATTTGAAAAGACAAGAATCAAAATTATCGATTATATTAAAAGAAATAGAGTTTCAACAACAGAGGTAGCTGATTGTTTAAACAAAACAGGTGCTCTAAAAGGAGTTAGATCTATAAATAGAGGGGGGTTTAGGGTAGGACCTATTAAATGGGTATATGCATATAATTCATCTAATTGGAGCGTGCATGAACAAGTAATCGACACTAAAGAGGGAGATATTGTTTTTATAGAGGCCTTCAACTGTGAGGACCGGGCGATAATAGGAGAACTAGTCTCTAAATATATTTTAGTATACAGGCAAGCAGCTGCAATAATTAGTAATACAAATTTCAGAGATGCGAATGATTTAATAAAAGAAAAATACCCCATATGGTGTGCAGGCTTTAATCCTGAAGGTTGCTTTAACAAAAAAATAGAAAAAACACTGGAAAAAGATATATTAGAAGAGCATAGGAACAAATATGATGGGGCTATAGCTGTATGCGATGATACTGGTGTTGTAATAATACCCAAAGAAGATATTACAGAAGCATTTTTTAGTAAATTAGAGGAAATAGAAGCCCAAGAAGATGTATGGTTTGAGTGTTTAGATCATAGAAAATGGAATACTTATGATATTGTGTGTTTAAAAAAATATTTAACAGAGAAAGAGTAAGAGGAGAAGTACTATGTTTTTATCAGTTGTAGTACCCTGTTATAGATCATGTGGGACACTTGAAATAGTTATTAATGAGATAAGACTGGCCATGAAAAGCAAGAAAGTAGATGATTATGAAATAATATTAGTTAATGATTGTTCACCTGATGGGACAATGCAATTAATTGAACGTTTGTGTTCCGAAGATGAAAAGATTAGGGGAATAGATTTAGCAAAAAATTTTGGACAAGCCGGAGCATTGATGGCTGGATTTTCTTTTGCAAAAGGGGAGTATGTTGCTACGGCAGAAGATGATGGGCAATCATCATTTAATCAAATATGGAGATTATTTGATAAATTTGATGATGGATATGATATAGTATGTGCTAAAAATGTAACAAATCCAACAAGGTCTTTGTTTAGAAAAATTGGTTCTAACTTAAATAGAGTTATGTTAGATTTTATGTTAGAAAAACCAACTGACGTATCTCCCTCAATCTTTTTTATTGCTAAAAGAAAAGTCATAAAAGAAATGATAAAATATGATAAACCATATCCCTATATAGGTGGACTGATTTTGAGAAGCACTTCTAAAATAGGAAATGTTGAAATTAATCGCCAAGATAGGATTAGTGGAGACAGTGGTTATACATTAAAAAAATTAGTTGAATTGTTGATGAATGGTTTGACGGCATTTTCTATAAAACCGCTTAGGTTAGCAACTTTTATGGGACTTCTTAGTTGTGCAATCGGTATAGTAACAGCAATATTTGTTATTATAAGGAAACTTATTCAAAGTAGTATTATGCCTGGATATACTTCAATAATAGCAATTTTATTGATTGTTGGTGGATTAATTCTTCTGGTTTTGGGAATTATTGGAGAATATGTAGGCAGAATATATATGTGCTTAAACAATGAACCTCAGTACATTATAAGAGAAAAATACAATTATAAGGAATTGGATGAATTATGATATGTTTTAAAAGGGATACAAAGTTGGAGTCTTATATATCAATTACTTTGTGGATATTTATTTTAATATATCCTTTGGCGAATTCTTTTTTAGGAATGGATTTAGGAGATACAGGAATCCATTATATGAATTTTAAATACTTGTTTTCTAAGCCTGAAATTGTAGGTTATTCGTCTTTCTTTACATCTTTAGTTGGCTGGGGATGGATTCAAATTTTTGGAAACCTTGGTGTATGGGGGTTAAATCTTTTAGAAGTATTTGTTGAATGGGGATTAGCCGTTATATCCTATAAAATGTTATGCCCGTATTTTAATAAGATGTATACTCTTGTTGGTATTTTGGCTGCCATATTAGCTTCCGGATGTTATTTAAATGTATTTAATTATCATCAATTTTCGGTTTTATTGATTGCCTGTATGCTATATTCAATATTTCTAGCTAATACTTCTGGGAAAATGAGGTATAGTTTATTTGCAGGCATATTATTCGGATTATCTATTACGGCCAGAATATCTAGCCTTAGCTGTGCTGTGTGTATAATATTATACTTCGTATGGTATTTATTGAAAAAAACGAATTTGCGGACGATGTTAAAAAATATATTTGTATTTCTTATATCAGGTTGTGTTATTTGTTTTCTGATGCTATTAATTATCAGAGCCTCTGGTATTTGGGATGCATTCATTAGTAGTTTTTTTAGGCTAGGCAACATGGCTTCTAGCGAATCTAGTGCGTATTCCATTAATAAATTACTAAATGATTTTATCTTTGGAAACTTATATACATTAGCATCTGGTTTTTTGACCTTATGTGCTACTATAATGTTTTCTGTTGGAGTGTATCTATTTGTACATAAATATGAAGATGTAAAGAGAAGAGTTTATAATAGTATTGTTGGGAGTGTTGTTGTTTTTATAGCTATAAGTATTGCTATATATTCTTATGATATTAATCCTGTGGAAGGCTCTCCACAATATACAACAGGTCCTAATTATATGTGTGGTATATTATATTTAACTGCCATAGTAATGTTTCTTATAAATACAATAAAGCAAAATAGTAATACAGAAAAATCTTTGATCTATCTTTCATCAATTTTTTTGCCATTATTAACTGTAGCAGGATCTAATACCCAAACAAAACATATAATTATTTCGATGTGGCTTATTGCACCAATTTTATTTAATGTATTAGGTGATTTTTTCTTTAACTCTGATTTGAGGAAGAAAGTTATAAATAAGTTATTAGAAAAGGGCATTCATAGAGGAAAAGTAATAGTTCAGGTTAGTGTGATTTTTTTTGTTTTTGTAGTAGGTTATAAATTTTTACATATGGTTTATTGGACCAATAATTTTGATTCAGTAAATAGACTTTCGTTAAATAGTAGTGTTAAAAGTTCAGTAGTAAAGTATTTAAAAACTACATCTAGGCAAGCCGATTCTTTAAATGCTACTATAAAGGTGGTTGATGAATTAAAAACAACTAATAAAACTAATTCACTAATGGTGTTTGGACAAGGTGTAATGCTCTATGAAATCTTAGAAGGTGATCCTTTTATACGACCTTGGATTACTAATCCGGCATATTCAACTACTGACTTTGAAGATGAACTAGATAATAAAAGTGATGCTAAACAGGCTCTACCAATTGTGGTTTACTGTAGAACAAATCAATATTTCGGATTTGAAGAAGAAGACTATAACAATCAAATAGAGATGGCTTTAAATAACAATTCGGGTGGAAAGAAAGAAGTTTTGTTAAAATTCTTAGATTACAATGATTATAAATTGTGTTTACAAGATGACTATTATTATGTTTTTACATCAATGGGGTGCGATGAAGGTCTTACTATAGATGAGTATAGATATATTTTATAGAATAATTGTTAGCTAAACTAATGTAACAGCAATAATATAAAAACGAAGAGGAGCACAATGCTTTATAGAGGTATTGTATGAATATTATGTCCTATAACAAATATATTGAAAGTATAACTGGTTCAAAATCAATGGAGTATATGAAACAAGCTGAAATATTACAGAAAAAGGGAAAAAAAATCATTGATTTAACAGGGGGAGAGCCTGATTTCGACACACCTAAAGCAATAGTTGATGAGGCAATTAAGCAATTGATTAGTGGTGAAACTCATTATGCGATTGGAGCAGGTATTGTTGAATTAAGAGAAAAAATCTCTAAATACGAATTCGATAAAAATGAAATAAAATCTACTCCAAATAATATTCTGTTAGTGCCGGGTGCTAAGTTTGGGATTTATATTGCTATAGCTTCTTTAATTAATCCTGGAGATGAGGTTATTATACTAGCACCTATGTGGGTTTCATATGCACCTATTGTTAATGCTTTGGGAGGGGTTCCCGTAATATATCATCTAAAACAGGAAAACAACTATATAATAGAAAGCAATCAAATAAATTCTCTCATATCAGGAAAAACGAAGCTTATTATTATTAATTATCCTAATAATCCAACGGGAAACATATTAAGCCAAGCTGAAAGTGATATTTTATTAGACATTATTCGACAGAATGATATCTATATACTTTCTGATGAAATATATAATAGTATAATATATGATGGAAGTAAAAGTGTAAGTATGGGTGCCTATAACAATATAACCAAAAACATTATTACTGTAAATGGGTTTTCTAAAAGCGCAGCCATGACGGGATGGAGAATCGGGTATGTAATAGCAAATGAAGAAATTTTAAATGTGATGTATAAGCTATATTCTCATTCAATTACAGGAATTAGTCCTTTTATTCAAAAAGCGGCTTTAAAATATTTTGAGTGTTATCATGAGATAGAAGAAATGAGGAAAACGTATGATAAAAGGAGAAATTTTTTTGTTGATTCATTGAATAGTATTAAATGTTTAAGTTGTACAAAACCTAAAGGGGCATTTTATGCTTGGGTTAATTTTGATGTTAATATGTCAGAACATGACTTATGCGATTTAATTTTAGAAAAAACGGGTGTGTTAGGAGTTCCGGGGAGTGCTTATGGAGAATTAGAAAAAAAATGTATTAGATTTTCTTTTGCTTGTGATATGAAGAGATTAGAAGAAGCAGTAATTAGATTGACCAAATTATTTAATACGTTATAACAATTATAATAGATTGTTTATAAATTAAGAACAGTATTAAGATTTCTGGCGGAAATACCATACACTGTGGTAGTCATAACTTTATTTGAAAAGCATGTGCCATGCTTTTCAAATAAAGTTATGACTACCAGAGTTACCTAAAAAACTATATGGGATAGAGATTGAATGGTATAAAGGGCAAAACTGATTTTGGTACACGTTTGAAGTTAATTCTTTAAGAAACGGTACGTTGAAACAGATACTGATATAGAGAATGTGGAATTAATTTTAAGTAAAACAGCTGTAGGTGGAGTACTATGGATTATCAATACTTTTCTAAACAAGATTTTAAGGGTAGTTCTTCGAAACTCCGATGGAGTTAGATAATCCAGCGAAGAATGAGTTCGGTGATGATTTAACCAATTCATATTAACAGGCAATTCTAGCTGAAGCTGACGGAAATTATTAAATGAGCCATTTTTTACAAACGCGGTCTTGATGATCTTGAAGGTGGCTTCAGCATTGCATTGTAATAAGGACAGTCTTTCGGGCTCAATGAACATTTTATGAAAGGTGTCCAAAGTCTCGTTAATCAAATGGTTTTAAATTTGTTGCCTCGGTCGGTATGAAAAATCTGTATCTCAACCAAACTCTATCTAATTGATTGAAAAACCCGCTTTACTAACACTGCAGTCTTGTGTGCTTCAGTACTATGACCAATGATTTCTCGGTTAAAGAGGTCAACAAGTACACATATGTAGTCCCAGCTCATGCCGACTCTGACGTATGTAAAATTACTGACCACAACGTTTCGATAGGTTTGTTTATCAAAGTGGTGGGAAACAATAATATCAACTTTGGATTCGTTACAGGTGTCTTTGTGTGGACGAAACTGAGCCGTTGTATAGGTAGAGACAAGTTCTCCTTGCCTCGTGATTCGTCCAATTCTATGTCGGGATACAATGATGTCCCAAGTAGCAAGCTCATACTTGATTTTTCGAGTACCATAATAATTACGGCATATTCGGAATATCTCTGTAATTGCTTTGGTTAGCTTGGATTCATTCAGGGGTTTCTTTGCCTCATAGTAGTAGGTACTTCGTGGAGTTTTTAGGGATTCGTACATTGCTGATATCAGATATTTATGATCATCTTTCTAATGACATTTATTTTCGTCCCAAAATCAGCGCGACTTGCTTTAATATATTATTGTCCATAAGCAAGCGTTGATTTTCTTTTCGAACTGGAGAAGTTCTTCTTGCTCAGTGGTCCGATTATCTTTTTCACAAAAAGGGCCGGATTTATCGGCCTAAGTAATTCCTTTATCAAGGAGGAAATTGTCAATATCGTATTCACGAATGATATTCCATCTGCTTTTCCGCTACGGTAAAGATATATGAGTTGCTTCTTAAATTCAGAGATATAGGTAAGTCTTGGTCTTATCGTTTTTCTTTCGGGCATAATGATATATTCCATTCGTTATATAAGTCTATTGTTGTATATGCCCTTAAAATATCGTCTAGTTTATTGTAGCTTATCCATAGATATAGTGAGAAGAATTAAAACTTGCTAATAGATGTTAAAGTTTTTTGGGGAAACGTAATAGTAACAAGGGTAACTTTAATAAACTGTTAGATTTACTGTAACGAAAATTATTTGTAAACTTTTATCACTCTTTCGTAGCAAATATGTAAAAATTATTCACGCCAGCAATTTTAGCTACATTGCGGTGCTTCCCTCCCTGTTCTTTCTTAATGATGAACTTACATGCAGCATCATTATCCGGTTTATGTACTTTTAGTGAGTGCATTACCTGATAAAAGGATTTACGTAGATATGCAGATACACGTTTTTATATATTTCTATTTGTTACTTAAAATTGCCCTAACGAATAAGGCGGAGCATCATTGCCAGCATAAGCGTTCAGAGCTTTTGCGTTGGTAAAGTGGCGAATATAACCAATCTCTGAAATTAGGAGAGGAGCCAGACGATTACCAACGCCATGCAGGGAACGGACAATTGAATATTCTGACAAGGTATAAGCAATAGATTGCATTTGACGTAATAATAAATCAGCAGAGGAGTTGGCTTGTTTGAATCTCATAAGACACTGAGTAAGTGCAAGGAAAATACTAATATCAGAACTTCGAGTGGCAATGCTGTTGGAAGCAGCTTCATATATAGCAAGGACTTTTTTCTGTGAACTCTGACACCTATTTTTTGGAGCGAAAATAGTATAGCTATTCAAAAATCTTTAATTACCCATTGGAGAGTTTTTTTCGTAGTTTTGATACTTCTAAACAAAATCAAAGAAAAGGTATACTCGCAATATTTAGATGAGATAGGAATGATATACTGTAACTATTGTACGATTTCATCAAGTAGATTAGAGGTTTGAACGCTAGCTTTGACTTTCAGAAATCGTTATCCATGAATTTTTGATAAGAACAGGATTGATAAAATAAACGTTAAAACATTCATTGAAAAGAACTTTGAAAATTGGGTAATGATTGTACCAGTGGCTTCTAAAGCGATTTTAGTCTCTTCGTTGTAAGAACGAATTAGTTCCGAAAGCTGACTAATATCTCGTATAGTATGAGCAAAGTAATGTGGCTTTAACACAATATTTTCATTTGAAAGTACAATAGTAATTGTACTTTTAGATTTAGATACATCGATGCCTGAAGCAATCATAAGACTCCTCCTTAGTATTATGAGTTAGAACGATTGGATCCACCACTCGGTTATCTATTCATTTTCGTTAGTTACTCGGGAGCGAATCCAAACTTGTTTAATCGAATTAATGATAATGAGCGAAGGTTAACACTTTTAATTCCGAGAGAGAATCCCAAATCTAGCGATGTCAACCAATCAAACTCATCATAACAAAAAATAAAGAATAGAGGTTGTTAAGCTCTACTCTTATATGTTACGAAAGTCCAGAGGTGGAAAAATGTTTTTTTTAAAAGATAACAATATTCAAAGAGATAGCTACATATGGAACATGATTGGAAGCTTACTCATGGCTTTTCAATCAGTTATTATGCTTATTATTCTAACCCGCACTCTAGGGTTAGTAGAGGCGGGGATTTTTACGATTGCCTATGCAAATGCAAACCTATTTCTTACGGTTGGTAAATATGGGATGCGTTATTTTCAGGTATCTGATGTAAAAAAACAGTTTGATTTTGTGGAATATAAATCATCTAGAATAGTAACATTAATTGTGATGCTGAGTATTAGTATAATATATGTTTCATATGCTGCGCACAGTAATGATTACTCTTTTGAAAAAACGCAAATTATAATATGGATGTGTTTATTTAAAGCAGTTGATGCTTTAGAGGATGTATATAGTGGGTTTTATCAAAAGGAAAATAGATTGGATGTTGCATCAAAAGTAATGTCTATTCGCTTGATATTTACAATTATTATATTTGGGGTAAATATAATATTATTGAATGATTTATTGTTGGCATTGGTGATAGCAACTATAACTACAACCTTATTATTTTATCTTTTTAAGGCATGGACATTTTCGTATTTTAAAGTAAAAAAAGTGAAAACTAATTGGGGAAATGTAAGAAAATTATTGATACTGTGTTTTCCGTTATGTGCGGGAGCATTCTTATCTTTCTACATAGGAAATGCACCCAAGTATGCCATTGATTCGATGCTTACAGATGAGGCACAGGCATGTTATGGATTTATTGCAATGCCAGTTTTTGTGATTGGACTTTTGAATAATTTTATTTTTAACCCAATGCTTTATAAGATGTCAGTACTATGGGATGAAGGAAAAATCAGAAAATTTGTATTTAAAACTGTAAGACAATCAGGAATTATTGCTATTATTACAATAGTATGTATGTTAGGAGCATATGTACTTGGTATACCTGTTTTGTCTTGGCTCTATAATACAGATCTTTCTTCTTATAGAACAGAATTACTGCTTTTACTATTAGGTGGCGGGTTTCTAGGATTATCAGGTCTGTTCAATGCAGTAATCACAATTATAAGATATCAGCATAGTCTTATGTGGGGATATGCAATAGTTGCAATATTGGCATTTGTATTTTCTGATAGAGTTGTAGGTACTTATCAGCTTTTAGGAGCCTCAGTTCTATATACAATGCTCATGGGAATATTATGTTTGATATTTATTGTTTTATTTATAGTTGGGGTGCTGAATAAAAGGAAAAATACCTTTAGATAAATCTCATGTTATATAGTGTCATACAAATCTTCTCGTTATTTTTTACTAGCTTATTTAACGTATTAGTACTATAATGTACTAAAGCGAATGATGAGGAGGATTTAAGATGGCGAAAAGAGAAAGTCATGTTAGTAATTTGACAACAGAAAATACGGAGTTTAAGCGTGAGATTGGTGTTTTCGGAGGGGTAAGCATTATCGGCGGTATTATGATAGGCTCAGGTATTTTCTACTTGGGTTCCTATGTCTTAGAGCGGGTTGGGATGAACAGCGGACTGGCGCTGCTCTGCTGGTTACTGGGTGGAATTATTTCTTTATTTGGCGGGTTGTGTTATGCGGAATTAGGTGCGGCAATGCCTAAGTCAGGAGGCCGCCTTGTATACCTTGATGAGGCTTATCATCCGGCTGTAGGTTTTATGGCTGGTTTTACAGACCTGTTAATTGGGGGTCCCGGTTCTATAGCGGCGGTAACCATAGCGCTGATGACTGTTATTCAGCCAAGTGCCGGTTTGAGTGATTTTGGAGTAAAAGCAGGGGCGATTACTCTGATTATTATTATTACATTATATAACCTTGGTGGGGTTAAGCTGGCATCGGTAGTGCAGAATATTTCTATGGTGGCAAAACTTATACCAGTAGCTATTATTATGCTGGTTGCATTGTTTGTTGGACGAGTTAGTCCTGATTTATCATTTGGCTCTGCAGCAGCTTATACAGCGGAAAATAACACAAATATTTTCAGTATGGTTGCTTTTGGTGTAGTAGCTGCTCTTTGGGCATATGAAGGATGGACAAACCTGAATACAGTAGCAGAGGAAATAAAGGAACCAAAGAAGAAGCTGCCTATGGCTCTAATTGTTGGTATTGGAAGTGTGACTATTATTTATGTGCTGTTTAACTTTGCTGTAATGAGAGTATTGCCTCATGATGAAATGGTAGGGATGATCAACAATGGAGATTTATATCTGGGGACTGCAGTAGCAAAAAAGGTACTTGGTTCAGCAGGAGCATTAGTGGTTTCCCTAGGAATGATTTTATCCATGTTTGGTTCAGCTAATGGAATGATTTTGGCCCAGCCTCGTATGTATTATGCCATGGCTGAAGAAGGACACTTCTTTAAATCATATGCAAAGCTTCATAAAAAAACAAAAGTACCTTATGTTGCAATAATTGTACAGGGAATACTTTCTATCATACTCGTATTGAGCAGAAACTTAAGTCAGCTTACAGATATGGTAGTAATGTCCGGCATGGTATTTAATGCTTTGGTTATTCTTGCAGTGCCTATATTGAGAAAGAAATATCCGAAAATTGAAAGACCTTATAAAGTATGGTTCTATCCTGTTTCTGTTATCATCACTGCACTTATTTTCATTGCTTTGATTGTAAATTCTGCTATGGAAGATCTGGTATTAGGTTTAGTTGGATTGGGCGTACCTGTTTTAGGAGCTGTTGTATACTATCTATTTGACCTAAAGTTGAAAAAAGAAAAGAGGACTTCTAATGAATAAGATTCTTTATCATGCGAAGGTGTATGTTGAAAAGGGAAAGTATGCTCAGGCGGTCTTAGTTAAAGATGGATGTATTAAAAAAGTTGGAAGTGATGAAGAAATCCTGCAGTATAAAGATGAACATACACAATTAATTGACTGTAATGGAAAAACCCTTATTCCAGGACTAAATGATTCTCACCTGCATTTAATGCAGTTTGGTGAATGTTTAAATCAGGTTCAGATTGAGGGGGTTCCCAGCATTGAAGAGATGATAAAACGGTGTCAGAACTTCATGATAGAACATCCTGAACGAGTAAAAAGCGGGATACATGCAGGCGGATGGAATCAAGATTTGTTTGAAAATGGTGATCGTCTGCCTACACGTCTGGATTTAGATAAAATCAGTACGGATGTACCTATAGTACTCGAGCGTGTATGCGGTCACATCGTTACAAGCAATACAAAAGCTATAGAAATGCTGGGACTTGACGGAAGTTCACCTCAATTTGCAGATGGGGAATTTTTGTTGGGGGATGACGGATATCCAAATGGTATTTTTACAGGGAATGCCTGCAATATTGTGAAGGCAATTATTCCTGATTTTACCATGAGAGAGCGAAGAGAAATGCTCATTCAGACTATGGAGTATGCAGTAGCTCATGGTTTGACCAGTGTACAAAGCAATGATGTGGGAACCAGTTTTATGGACGGTCCCGCTGCATTTGCAATGTTTAAAGACATATATGATAAAGAAGAGGCATTGATTCGTTATCGGCATCAGGTCTGCTTTAATGATTTAAATGATTTTAAAAAATATCTTGAAGAAGGACGTTACAAGCTGGACGAAGATAAGGAAGATTCATGGCTGAAAATCGGGCCTCTCAAGTTGTTTAAAGATGGAAGTCTGGGCGCAAGAACAGCGTTGATGTCAAATGGTTATATTGGGGATAAAAATAACCATGGCCTGGAGTGGATTAAGCCGGAAGAAATGGACAAATACTGTGCACTTGCAAAAAAATACGGTTTGCAGGTAGTGACTCATGTTATTGGAGATGAAGCAGTAAAACGTACAATTGAGAGTTATGAGAAGACGTTTGAAAACGGTAAAAATCACCTCCGACATGCATTGATACATTGCCAGATTACGGATAAATCCCTTTTAGAACGAATTCAGGAAGATGATATTTTAGTTATGGCACAACCCATTTTTATTGATTACGATATGAAGATTGTGGAAGCATTATGTGGCGAAGAACTTGCTTCGACTTCTTACGCTTTTGGAACGCTGATCCAAAAAGGGGTACATCTTTCCTATGGTACTGACTGTCCTGTGGAAGACTGCAACCCATTTCCTAATATCTACATGGCAGTTACACGTAAAAATAAACAGGGAGAACCTGTTAATGGATTTTACCCGAAAGAGTGTGTTGATGTTGAAACAGCCATCGATGCCTATACGGTTGAGAGTGCCTATGCAGAGTTTTTAGAGGAGAAAAAAGGACGCATCAAAGAAGGGTATTATGCGGATTTGGTTTTGCTTGATCGGGATATCTTTACTGTTGATCCAATGGAGATTAAGGAAATCCTTCCTGTCTTAACTATGGTAGGCGGCAAGATTGTATATAAAAAATAGAAGTGGAAAAGAGAAAGTATCTCCTCAGGGGATGCTTTCTTTTTTCGTCAAAATGTTTGTTTATGTTCCGCAAATTGTGTATAATAGGTCTATTAGAATACGAATGAGAAAGGATGGTTAAATTTAATTTTATGGTAGAAGAAAAAATATCTCTGATTGTACCATGTTATAATGAAGAAGCGGTGCTTCCGCTTTTTTATCAGGAATTTTGCAGGGTGGCGGAGAAGATGTCAGCGTATTATCTGGAGGTCCTTTTTATCAATGACGGTTCCAGTGATACAACGCTTAAGATAATGAAAGAGCTAGCCGAAAAAGATAAGAGAATAAAGTATATCTCTTTTTCTCGTAATTTTGGAAAAGAAGCAGCAATTTATGCGGGTTTTGAGCATGCTGACGGAGAGTATATCGTAATGATGGATGTTGATTTGCAGGATCCTCCTGATTTACTGCCTGAAATGGTGCGAATTGTGAAAGAGGAGGGATATGATTCTGTAGCTACCCGCCGGGTAAACAGAAAGGGTGAACCACCGATAAGATCATTTTTCGCAAGACGATTTTATAAGCTTATGGGTAAAATCTCTACTACAGAAATCATGGATGGTGCTAGAGACTATCGTTTGATGACAAAACAGTTTAAAAATGCAATAATGGAAATGAAGGAATATAACCGTTTCTCAAAAGGGATTTTTGGGTGGGTAGGTTTTGAAACAAAGTGGATTGAATTTGAAAATGTGGAAAGACGGGCAGGAGAAACGAAATGGTCGTTTTGGAAGCTGCTTTTATATAGTATTGAAGGTATTATAGGATTCTCAACAGCGCCTCTGGCAATTGCCTCATTTATGGGAATACTTGTGTGTATTGTCGCTTTTATCTTTTTGGTGGTAATACTGATAAAGACATTGTGTTTTGGAGATCCGGTTGACGGCTGGCCGTCCATGACCTGTATCATTTTGATGCTGGGAGGGATTCAATTATTTTGCATAGGTATTTTGGGCATGTACTTATCTAAGACTTACTTAGAAACTAAGGAACGTCCAATTTACATCTGCAAGGAATCAAATGTAAAAGAGCCTTAGCAGGTTGATAGTTACAATCAAAATAAATGTTAATTCAAACAGAAAAGGTTAGGTGTAGTCAAAATGCTTAAAGATTTAGTTATTGCAAACAGAAGTTACCGTGGATATGATGAGAGTTATAAGATGACCAGAGAGGAACTTGTAGAATTGGTAGATTATGCCAGGTTAGCACCCTCAAGTATTAATGCCCAGCCTTTTAGATATTATCTTGCATGGGAAGAAGAGAAAGTGGATAAAATCCAGTCATTGACAAAGTGGGCAGGTTTACTTCCAAGAATGGAACTGCCTCACAAGGGGATGTGTCCTACCGGGTTTATTGTTATATGTCAGGACATAACAATCAGTGAATCTTTGGCCAGATTCCAAAAGGATGTTGGTATTGTTGCGCAGACGATGTTACTGGCTGCAGTAGAACATGGACTTGGGGGCTGTATGATTGGAAATTTCTCACCGGATTCGGTGAAAGAGGCTCTGCATTTAAGTGAAAATCTTACACCGGTACTGGTAGTAGCCATAGGAAAGCCAAAAGAAAAGGTTGTGTTGACTGAAGTAAAAGAGTGTGGAGATATGAAATATTACCGGGATGAGAATGATGCACACTATGTTCCAAAACGCAGGCTGGAAGACATAATCATTTGAAAACATTAAACATATTTCATTGGTCATTGAGGAGAATATGAGAGATAAACATAAAGTTAAACAGATGGTTTCAAACAAGAGACTAGGATATATTTCTACCTTTGCCGGTTTGATTTTTGCCTGTACTCTTGTGTTTGGACATAATATAGCTTCAACTGACAGTATAGGAGAGAGACCGGTATATATTCTGTTACAGGTTCTGACACTCACTTTGTTTATGTCTTTTTTTACGGCAATTTTTATATCTTATTCCGAAGCTGCCTTAAGTGTACTTACAAAAAGTACACTGGAAAATAGAATAAGCAAATTTGCAAGAGGTGACAGCAGATACTTTTTTCTGGTCTGGCTGCTTATTTTTGTTTCATGGGTGCCTGGACTTCTATCTGCATTTCCCGGAATCTATGATATAGACGGTGCATATCAATTGATGTGGTTTGAACAGGGAAACATTAGTGCTCATCATCCAATAGCCCATACCTATCTTCTGGGAGGAATTATTGAACTTGGAAAAAAGTGTTTTGGATCTTACGAGGCAGGTCTTCTCTGTTATTCCCTATTTCAGATGCTTTGCTTGTCAGCTATGTTTGCCTATATTTGTAAACGTACCTGCAGATGGCTGCTTCATGTAGTGCAGATTTTGGTAACGATATCTTTTATGGTTCTTCCTTACCATGCGGTATTGTCATTTACGACAACAAAAGACGTACTTTTTGCAGGGGTTTTTGCAATCTGGGTGTTAAAGACTTTTGAATGTGTAAAAAATATGAAAGCTTTTTTTGAAAGTAAAAAGGCACAGACAGCATACACGGCAATTGTATTTGCGATGTGTGCGCTGAGAAATACAGGCTATTATATCTTCCTTTTTATGCTGCCCTTTTTTCTTTTCTTTTGCAGAAAGTATTGGAAAAATGTATTATGTATAGGCGTGATTTCAATATTAGTTTGGAACGTATATACGGGGCCGGTGTATCAATTACTTGGCGTGGAAAAGGGGAGCGTGGCAGAAGTCTTAAGTGTGCCCATGCAGCAGCTTTCAAGGACTATGGCATATCATAGAGATTCATTATCAAAAGAAGATCAGGTGCTAATACAGCAGTTTATTCCTAATTATGAACGGTACACACCAAGGGTTTCCGACAGCGTAAAAGATACTTTTAATGGAGAAGCTTTTGCACAGGATCCCGGCATGTTTGTGAAGTTGTGGGCAAGTGTGGGTTTGCAGTATCCTGTAATTTATATAGAAGCATTTTTATCCAATAATGTGGGGTTCTGGTATCCCTTGATGAAGTATCCGGATACTGGAACTTATCTTTCCTATATCGTATACCATAACACAGAGTATAGCGGAGATTGGCCGGAGATTACCAGAACAAATTATCTTCCGGGGGTATCCGCATATTATGAGAAAATGACAGAACAGGGAATATACCATAAAATCCCCGGAGCCTTTATTTGGTACAGCGGGGGTATTCTGTTCTGGATGCTGATTTTGGGGACAAGTATTTGTGTTTACAGGCGCAGATATGAAATGCTCCTTCCACTCAGTATTCTTGTAGGACTTTGGGGAACATTGATGCTGTCTCCTGTTGTTGTGTTTAGATATGTATATCCTCTTATGGTATCTGTACCGGTCATTTTATGTTTATATTTAGAGAAAACTAAAGAACCATAAACTTGTAATTTAAATTATTTCTGATAAAATAATAAAAGAATAGAAAACAGAAAGGGGAGCTGTATTTGTATGAAAAGGATAAGAAGAATCAGTGTGTTACTGCTTGCATTTCTAATGCTGCTTAGTCTTGGCGGTTGTAAGAAAAAAGCAGAGGAAACGGTAAAAACAACAAAAACAGAAAAAAAGGAAGAGACTGTTAAACCGGAAGAGGTTGCTGAAGAGATACCGGCAAACCAGAATCTGCTGACCGGACTGGGGGATCTGACAGAGGGTGCCATAGGGAAAAGACCTGTAGCTGTTATGGTAAATAATGTGCAGGACGCACTTCCACAATATGGTGTGGCTAAGGCAGATATTATTTATGAAATTCCTGTTGAAGGAGATGTTACCCGGCTTATGGCCATTTATGCAGATTATACTGCTGTACCTAAGGTGTGCGCAATAAGAAGCTGCCGCTATTATTTTCCGGCCTTTTCTCAGGGATATGATGCTTTTTACGTAAACTGGGGTATTGATGACAGTATTTCAGATTACCTTGAGGCACTGAATCTGGATCAGTATGACGGGATGAATAATGCAGGCGGCCTGTTCGGCAGAGATCAGGACAGGCTGAATGCCGGTTTTTCTCTGGAGCACACCGGATATTTTGATGGAACACAATTTGCATCAGTTGTACAGGCTGACGGAAGAAGAACAGATCTGGCAGCAGATAAAAAAGAAACCGCATTCCAGTTCAATGGCCTGGAGGAGCAGATAAAGCCTGAGGGTAACGACTGTAACACCGTAAATGTTAATTTTGGCGCTGCTGTGGCAACATTGACTTATGATGAGGCCTCAAAGACATATTTAAAGCAAATAAACGGAAGTCCCCAGATGGACAGCAGTACAAATACTCAGCTTGCATTTACCAATGTATTTGTACTTGAAACAGAGATATCCATAAGAGATGAGATCGGTCACAAAGATGTGGACTGGGACGGCAGTGAAACTTCTACCGGATACTATGTTTCAAACGGCGGTGTTCAGAAAATACACTGGAGTAAAGAAACAAATAATGAAAGTTCTTACCTTCGCTTTTTTGATGAAAGCGGAAATGAAATTAAGGTTAATCGAGGTAAAAGCTATATTGCGGTAAATTATGCCGGACAAAGTGAGTTCAAGTAAGTGGATTAAATACTATTTTGTCGATTTGTTATATACTTTCTCCGTAAAGAGAGCATAAAGTAAAAAGAAACACATTAGCATCTGATAAGAGTTAATATAACGGGGATCCTGGGAAGGATTGGCGAGAAACAACAGACCTGCCAGTAAAAAGGCAGGTAAAAGTGCCAATATTTCAGGACCTCGTTTTTTCTGTATCAGCAGAACCGCAGATAAAACAAAGGTAAACAATGCAAATCCACCTCTCCAGCTTATAGAATTCAAAACAGGAGTCTTATCTGAGAGGGAAACCAGGGATTCGAGTATGACTGTGGATATATTGCGGCGGATATATAAATCAGTCAGTTCCGGATGAAGTTCAAGGGTGGAAGCCTGTATACTGATTGGCATCCACTCATAACCATCTGCAGGAGTACCCATTTCCCATACGATACTGGTCATATCAAAAAAAGCGGTCAAATAAGTCTTTGGATATTGAAGGAGAAATTTCATATTTAATTTTAAGACGTCTTTTCCAACCTCAGGATCATTGAGTTTGTATACCGCATCTCCAATCCCACCATAACTTCTTGAAATACCATCCGCATAATATTTGTCATAATATTCCTGCCAGCTATCCAGAGGCATAATGGTTTCCATAAGTTTAACCTCTTCGTTATCTGGCTGCTCGTTCACGGCAACTGCCCCGATCATGGACATGGGAATACTATATTTTATGTAGGGCTCATTAGGCTCAGCCTTGAGAATAGCGAAACCCAGCAGATTTACCAGCAGGAGTTTAATGACAATTAAAGAACCTGTGACTAGTATAAGCAGGCGAGTATGTTTACGGCCCCCTTTTTTACGGAAGTGTTTTCCCTGATAAATGATAAGGGAGGCTAAAGTGATTATTACGATCAAGTTGCCGCCGTGTCGTATGGTACCGGTTATCCAGGAAGAAATGAAGAGCAGAAAAATGCTGTATTTAGACAGACGGGAATTGGTTTTTACTAAGTCAAAAATACAAAGGCAAAACAAAAAAACACCCATATTCCACAAAGTATCCTTTTCCAAATTACCCAGTGCCCGGTAGCTGCTTAACATGAGCATATTAAGGAGTACATACACTGTATCCAAATGCCTGTACGGAGCATATTTTTCCAACAGAGATAAAGCGTACTGCTGGATAATTATCCAGAAAAATGCCTGAAAAATAATAACAGGGTAGGGAACACCAAATAGTTTTTGTACTACTTTAAGGATATACAGATAAGTAATTGGGTGCCAGTCACTGTAAAAGCCGCCCATAACACCGGCCCAGGAATTGGCAGAATCACTGGATACAATTCCCGGATAACAGCCTGCGATGAAAAAAAATGACAAAAGAGCTACCGGTATTAATACTAGATAAACCGGTGTTTTACCCAGTTTTTTGAAATGAGATATTGGCTGTAAATGAAATCCTGCCATGAATCTGCAAATAAGGATATAGGATGATAAAAATCCAGCCAATAAAAGAACCATTCGTATAATAAAGACAGCTGATGCATGTGAAAAAGAGTCAAATGCGTATCCTTTAAGCACTTCAGTCACTGAAGTCATTGTAATGTACAATAAGGAAAGGGTAAAAGCAGCAGCTTTCTGGATTGGTTTCAGCGTAAGTTTTTTAGGGAGTAAATGTGCGTCTCCTCTGTAAACAGTTTTCTGTGTAAGCTGGATATATACGGCATATAAAATATAGATCAAAACCGGAAAAAGACACATATAGGTTGCTTCACTGAGAAATGGAACGGGTAAATTCATAAAAATCTCCTTTTCTTTTTGCTGTAGTCAGTATACCAAATAGTGGTGATATTGTCGAGAAAATCCGGGACTTTGAAGGGTCCCGGATTTTTTTGCATAAGCTTTAGTTTTCTGGAATTACTTCGGTGAAACAGCAAGTTGTTCCGCTATTTTTTTTACGATCTGATCCATTGCATCTAAGTGTTCTTCTTTTAATGCTGATTTTATGGCATAGTTTTCAGTCAGAAGAGTCATGTTCTTTAACTCGCCAAGTTTTGCTTCTATCAATTTTGCAGACATTGGAGCCCAAGAGCCATTTCCAATTACTGCCACTGTTCTGTTTTGTACGTTCAGTGCTTTCATATCATCTAACAGATTTGCCATTACAGGATAGATACCGGCATTGTAAGTCGGTGAGGCCAGTACCAGATGGCTGTATTTAAAACTGTCGGAGATGAGCTGGGACACATGAATTCTAGAAATATCATGCAAAACAATGTTTGTAATGCCTGCTTCGGCAAGCTTGATTGCTAGTACATTGGCGGCATTCTCTGTGTTGCCGTACATAGAAGCGTAGGCAATCATTACTCCCTGAACTTCTGGCTCATAGGAACTCCAAATTTGATATTTTTCGAGAATATACGAAAGATTACTTCTCCAGATCGGTCCATGCAATGAGCAGATATACTGGATATCCAGCCCGGAAACTTTTTTAAGTGTGTTTTGCACCTGAAGTCCATATTTTCCCACGATATTAGCATAGTAACGACGAGCATCGTCCAGCCAGTCTCTGTCAAAATCAATTTCATCGTTAAAGATGGTTCCTCCAAGCGCTCCGAATGTACCGAAAGCATCTGCGGAAAAAAGAACTTTGTCTGTTTCATCATAGGTCATCATTACTTCCGGCCAGTGCACCATAGGAGCCATAAAGAATTTAAGGGTATGTTTACCGCTGGAGAAAGAGTCCCCTTCCTTTATGACCAGCGTCTTTCCATCCAGATTCATGCCATAAAACTGGTCAATCATTGGGAATGTTTTGGTATTTCCAATAATCTGCATATCCGGATATCGGAGCAGCAAATCAGCGATGAGTGAACAGTGGTCGGGCTCCATATGATTGATCACAAGATAATCCAGTGTTCTTGTGTTTAGAACAGCCGATATGTTTTCTAAAAATTGTCTTCCCACAGCTGTATCTACCGTATCAAAAAGTACTGTTTTTTCGTCCACCAGCAAATAAGAGTTATAAGTGACACCATTCGGTATGGGAAACATATTTTCAAAACGCTCTAGTCTGCGATCACTTCCCCCAACCCAATATAAATCATCTGTTACTTTTCTAAAACAATGCATGTCTGCTTCCTCCTCGTTGTGTGTATATGTTTGTCAAATTACAGAATTAAGATTCTCTCTATCGTGAATATTTTATCATATAAACAGGAATACGCAAGACAAGTATCTGATTTCGTGCATGTTTTTTTCTCAATAGTACAAATTTTATGATTTTCCTTATAAAATCCTTATTTTTATGTTCTATCTTATAAAAGAAGTAACAATTAAATTAATATCAGGAGGAAAATATGCGGGATTTAATATTAGAAACACGGGGAGTATGCAAATCCTTTAAACAGCAAAGGGTTTTAAATCAAATTTCTCTTATGGTTCCAAGAGGATGTGTCTATGGGCTTTTGGGACCAAATGGAGCAGGGAAATCTACATTATTGAAAATGTTTTCCGGTATGCTTAAGCCGGATGGCGGTGATATTCTTTTTGAAGGCAAGCCATGGACTCGTAATGATCTAACAAAAACAGGAGTACTAATTGAGCTGCCCCCATTATATGAAAATTTAACGGCAAGAGAAAATCTTGAGGTGAGAAGACTTCTTTTGGGAGTGGAAAAGAAACGTATAGATGAAGTGCTGGAAATTGTAAATCTAAAGAGCACAGGTAAAAAACGCACAGGCCAGTTTTCTATGGGAATGAAACAGAGGCTGGGTATAGCAGCGGCACTTTTAAATGATCCCAGTTTGTTGATTCTGGATGAGCCAACAAATGGGCTGGATCCTTTTGGAATTCAGGAGTTACGAGAACTAATCAGCGAGTTTGCGCAAAAAGGAAATACAGTTATCATATCCAGCCATATTTTAAGTGAAATACAGCATGTGGCAGATTATGTAGGCATTATTTCTGACGGTATTCTGGGTTATCAGGGAGGAATGAAACAAAGTCAGGATTTGGAGACATTATTTACAGAGGTGGTAAAGAAGAACAGGAGGGAACCATTATGCTGATGTCATACTGGAAAGCAGAAAAGTTAAAAAATGCACATACAGTTTCAGCCAAATTGTTCTGGCTGATCCCACTGATCAGTATCACCATAGCCTCACTGCTATCAGCAATGGATGCTGACTATTATCAGATGAATCAGTACAATTGGTGGTATACTTTGTTTTTACCTATGTTAATTATGCTTTTTGCCGGATTTACGCAGCAAAGAGAAAAAAAACTTAAAAATCGCGGGGTCAGTTCTCTTCCTATAGACTGGAAAAAAATTTGGGTTGTAAAAAATTTGTATATAATCAGGGCATTGGTATTCTCTTCCTTTATTATTTATGCTGCACAGGAAATAATAAGCAGAATATTTGCAGCAGGAGAAGTGAGGGTAGTTACAAGTGCATCAGGTCTTATTGCAGTATTACTCTGTATAATATTAAGTTTGTGGCAGATTCCATTATGGCTTTTTATCAGCGAAAAACTTGGATTTATACCAGGTCTTCTTTTAAGTCTTGCCTGCAATATGGTACTTGGGGTTGTGGTTGCTGTAGAGAAGTGGTGGATATGGGTGCCATTCTCCTATACAGGCAGAATTATGTGTCCTGTATTGAAAATTTTGCCTAATGGGTTACCGGCAGTGCCTGAAAGCACCACCTTTTATGAAGGGTTGTTAAATAAATCAGCTATCGGAGAAGGCGTGGGAGTATCTCTGATTTTATTCGTGTTCATCAGTCTGTTTACTGCAAAATGGTATGAAAAAAGGGGGCTTAGAGGATGGGAAAATTAGTAAATAAATTTGGTGCTGAATTTCTGAAAATGAAAGGGACCTGGCTGGTCTGGATACATTTGTTAATGCCCTTTGTGGGAATTGTTATCTTTTTGCTCTATTATCGGTCAACTGGATGGAATGACTGGGGAAAAATAAGTGGTTATATAGAATGTCTGGCCATTGTCTGCCCCACGCTTGTAGGCATGATCTGTGCTATGTCGGCGGATCAGGAAAAACATGCGGGGCATCTGCAGAATATTCTTTCAGTTACCAAAAGCAGAATAGCATGTCTGGTGGCAAAAGGGGGTGTATTACTGCTGTGCAACCTTGGCGCAATGTTGCTAGCCGTGGTTGGATTTGCTTTAGGATTTCATTTATGGGTGTCTGACCTGAATGTTGCTCCTGGATTTTATATTGTTTTGACTATGATGCTCTGGCTTCCTCAATTTTTTTCCTATTGTTTTCATTTGTTTTTGGGACTGCGGTTTTCCAAAGGAATTACGATTGGAGCGGGAATTGTGGAAAGCCTTCTGGCGGCACTTTTACTGACCGGTCTGGGAGATGGAATCTGGCAGTACATTCCCTGCGCATGGGCAGGACGTTTTTCCGTATACTATATGATGGATGTAAAGGAAAAAATGGGCGGTATTTTAGGCTCAGGTCAGGCTGAATACATGGCGGTGCAGTCTGCAGGACAAATGAATGTGGGAATAGTATGGATGGCGGCCCTGACTGCAGTTGCGGCAGCAGCTCTATTTTGCTGGTTAAATGTATATGAAGGTGGTAAAATAGAAGATTAATAAAGGTTATTATGGAGAGGAGCAGTGAGGTATGGCTAGAATTTTGGCCGTAGACGATGATGAAGCAGTTTTAACATTGATTAGTCGTGCACTGGAAAAAGAGGGGCATATTGTTACACCTTGCCATTGTGCTGATGAAGTGGATAAAAAATATTTAGACCAATATGATTTAATTCTGCTGGATATAATGATGCCTGGTACAGATGGAATTGTATTCTGTCAGAGTATTCGCAGCATGGTGGACTGTCCTATTCTTTTTTTAACAGCAAAAGCGGAGGAAAACAGTATTATGTATGGTCTTGGTTCCGGCGGAGATGATTATATTACAAAACCATTTGGAATAGGAGAACTGCGGGCAAGAGTACAGGCTCATTTGCGCAGGGATAAAAGAGAGAGGCATCATACACTTAAACTGGCTGAAGTAAGCTTTAATCTAGCCGGAAAACAGGCGGAAGTGGGAGGGGATATGGTGCCTTTAACCAAAAGTGAGTATGAAATCAGTGAGTATCTTGCTGTAAACCGAGGGCAGGTGTTTTCTAAAGAACAACTCTATGAGCGTTTGTTTGGTTATGAAAGAGAAGGCGATGTATCCGCTATTACAGAGCACATTAAAAATATCCGCGGAAAATTTGCAAAGAAGGGAATAAACCCCATTGAGACAGTTTGGGGGATAGGTTATAAATGGAAATAAAACAAAAACTGACCGTTCAATCTCTATTCTGGCGTTTTCTTATCTGGTTCTGTGCGTTGACCGGTATCACGGTACTTGTATGTATTGCTATATTTACAATTTTATATTTGGCAGGAAATATACTCCCTGCAAATTATGAGGAAAATATGTTGGAAGTTCATCGGGAGGAGATACAAAGTGCGCCTAAAGTAACACCGGATATGATTCCTTTTGGCAGTCTCTATGGTGTGTTTGATACAGAGGGCACTTTTCTCTATGGTGAACTGACAAAGTCAGAACAGCGTGAGGTATGGGAGGCATATGAACAGGGAGAAAGTAAATATGGAGGAATAGGATACCTGAAATATTTCAGGAGAGAGAATGAAATCTGTATAGCTTCATATAAAATAAAAGCTAAATTTGCAAACGATACGTTAAACAAATGGCTTCCAAGTGTAGATGTAACCGTATTGCTTGTGTTTCTTGCTTTGTTTTTTACGGAAAGTATATTGCTTATACGCAAGTTTGGAAATTTTATGACCAAAGAATTAGAAAATGTTAAGGCGGTAACGGAAAAGGTCAGAGTGCAGAATTTGGAATTTGAAAAGCCTGTAACAAGAATTTCTGAGGTGGATGATGTTATGGATTCTTTGGTACAAATGAAAGATGCGTTGACCGGGGCGCTAAAAAAACAATGGAAAATGGAAGAAAAACGAAAACAGCAGATAGGTGCATTGATTCACGATATAAAAACACCACTTACGGTAATCAGGGGAAATACACAGCTTCTGCAGGAAGCTGAATCCCCGGAAGAAAGCCGGGAATATGAGAAATATATATTACAGGAAGCGGACAGAATAGAAGAGTATATCAAGATACTTCAGGATATGCTTCGTTCAGAGGATACAGTTCTTTTTCATAAAGAAATAATAGACATAATGCAGGTTGCTGAAAGTTTTACACATAAAGCGAAAATGCTTGCAGGGGGGCAGGGAAAGAATCTTGAGGTTGTAATTTCCGTTAAAACACATTATATTAATAGTGACAGGCAGCTTTTACTTAGAGCATGGGAAAATCTTTTGTCTAATGCACTGGAATACACTCCTTTTGGGGGAGAAATTCTCATTAATATATTGGAGGAAAAGGGAAAGCTTGTGTTTGTAATAGAAGATAGTGGTCCGGGTTTTACTAAGGAGGATATGCTTAGTGGAACAGAACAATTCTATCAGGGCGATAAAAGCAGAAGTTCCCGAAGCCATTATGGTATGGGATTGTTCATGGTAAAATCTTTTATCCGTCAGCAGGGTGGTAACTTAATGCTTGGCAATTCTGCAAACAAAAAAGGGGCACTTGTCAGACTGGAACTGAATCTTTGATAATGACTGTTTTTAGATGAGAAGGAGGAGATAACGATGTTGTTTATATGTTACCCTAAATGTACGACTTGCCAGAAAGCGCGGAAATGGCTGGAATCTCAACATATTCCCTATGAAATGAGAGATATTAAAATAGAGAATCCCAGTAAAGAAGAACTAAAAGAATGGTATAAAAAAAGCGGACTTCCGTTGAAACGTTTTTTTAATACCAGCGGAATCCTTTATAAGGAAATGAAGTTGAAGGACAAGCTTTCCCAGATGAGTGAAGAGGAACAGCTTGATATACTGGCTACAGACGGGATGCTGGTCAAACGGCCTATTGTGGTAAGTGAGGATACTATTCTTACCGGATTTAAGGAAAAGGAATGGGAAGTAAAGCTGTAGAAGCAAATATATAACAAATAAAAGAGGATTTCCATGCCATTGGAAATCCTCTTTTATTATAGATAAATTTACTGTTTAACGATTCTGTATCGTAATATTCCCGGTATCGGATTTGACTTGAATGGGATTTGTTTTGTTACCATCGGTTTTGTATGTCTCCATATCATCATCTTCAGTAGCTGCGTATCCTCTGGGTGCCTCCGAAGGAAGATTAATTTGACCATATTCAACGGACAGATTAAATTGATAAATAGTTAAATCTTCAGGTAACAACAGTGTAACGTCTCCATATTCAACACGACAATCCAACGCCTGGATTTTGGCAGCATCCAGGAATAAATTACTGGTATCTAGTTTTATACTTGCCTGCTCACAGGAAAAGTTTTTCCATGTTGCTTCTCCATACTCCTGATACAAGGTTAGTGTTTTGGCAGTTGTATCTGTGGCAGATATATCACTAGTATCCAGTGAGAGATTCAGTGTATCAAATACACTGTTTTTTACGTCCACATCCCCGTATTCTATGTCGACATCCGCTGAGTCAGCTGCTAAGCTGTCTATAGACACATCTCCGGTATCATTGTATATTTTTACCCCATCCAGTGATTGGTTTTTTGGTACATACAGGTTTATATAAGTATCTAAAGAAGTAGTTTCAGTATTGAAAAAACTAAAATTAAGAAAAGTGGTACCATAATTACCCTGACCCATAGAAAATGTGTCATTCTCAATTTGGTAAGAAGGCTTGCTGTATCTTCCGTTCAATACATACTCTATATAATAATTGCTATCATCAGAGGGCTGTATATTGATATCCGCGTAAGAGTTGATTTTTAAGTTTATATTTGTATAAGGGTCTAATTGAGTCTTTGGCAGTTTATAAGTGTTTGTCTTTGAACCAATAGAATGAAGACCATTTCTGGAAATAGTTATACCAGGGTGCCCCCCAAGGATAAGCCCGATTCCCCCTATAAGGACTCCTGCGATAATTAAGCAAAGCGATATAATCAGTATTTTTTTACCTGTTGTTTTCATGTTTTTTGCCTCCTTTAGTTATTTTTCCCAGAGTTTTAGATGCTTTTTTCAAAAACCACCGGCAGAACAAAAAGGAACCGTAAACACTTGCAAGCCCTGCACCCAGTGCACATAAGCTGGTTCCCATGGTGGCAAGCCCGTCACCAAAAGAGGAAACCATTACAATTGCACCTCCAACTACACCAATGATTCCGCTTGCAGCGATGGCGGCAGCAGAAAGAAAAAGGCAAAAAATAAGGATAAGAACGGTAAACACAAGTGCAAGGAGTACAATGACGAATGCGAAGCCAAGCGGCAGTGCTATTGGTGCAGCACAAACACCTAAAATACCGATCCATAAAGCAGAGAGTCCCTTCTTGACTGTTTTGGGTGGCTCTTTTACATTTTTTACTGCAAGATCCATGATCAACTCATTCGCAGCTTCTTCGGGGGTACCAAGATTTTCAATAGCTTCTTGCACATTCTCCGGTCCTGCATCCTCAAAGTATTCTTCAAAATATTCCATTGCCCTGTCAAAGTCTTCTTTAGGAAGACGGCGCAGTTTTTGGGATAGTATTCCCATATAATCTGATTTTGTCATAATAAATCCCCTCCTCTGACAATTGTATCAATTGTTGATTTATAAAAATCCCATTCTTTTTGTAAATGCTCCTGATGTAATTTGCCTTCATGGGTAATCGAGTAATACTTCCAATGTTTTAGACAGTTCCTCAAGATGGGGGTATTACATAATGGAATTTAGAAAAATGAGTGATGTAAACAGAATTGGATTGT
>POVV01000092.1_pt1 | contig 82023 bp, 67 predicted proteins | sample 1560271 | NCBI WGS metagenome assembly POVV01 (sample SAMN08337232, study PRJNA429181) | Bioreactor metagenome, whole genome shotgun sequencing project. | biome: cows' rumen and soil; feature: anaerobic; isolation source: anaerobic chemostat enrichment culture, galacturonate as sole carbon... | reverse complement strand
ACAGAATATGCCTGGCGGCACTAGCGCGGTGGTCCCACCTGACCCCATGCCGAACTCAGAAGTGAAACGCCGTAGCGCCGATGGTAGTGTGGGGTCTCCCCATGCGAGAGTAGGGAACTGCCAGGCTTTAAATTAGTAACTATTAGAATGTGTTTAGAATACGTTCTGATAGAGAAGCAGAATCGGTGGAGCGGTAGTTCAGTTGGTTAGAATACCTGCCTGTCACGCAGGGGGTCGCGGGTTCGAGTCCCGTCCGTTCCGCCACTTATTTAGTTATATTCAGCAAATTAGCTGATATAAAAAGCGTTCTTTAGGGGCGTAGCTCAGTTGGTAGAGCACCGGTCTCCAAAACCGGGTGTCGCGAGTTCGAGTCTCTCCGCCCCTGCCAAATAATAAAAACCCTTTGTGAAAACAAAGGGTTTTTTGTTGTGTTAAATAAAATAATCTTCTTATTCATCCACGACTAGTACGGGATTCTTTAATAACTTACGAATAAGTGATTCTTGTTCGCTGTTCTGAAGCCAGACTGCATATATTGATTGATGAATAGTCGCCGATTGCGGCACTATTTTAAGGTCGGGATTTTGCTGTTGCCAATATTCCGGTAAGAATGCGCAGCTTCCGGTATTTTTTAACATCTGTTTCGCCATATTGGCCGATGATGTTATTAGGGATATGCCATTATTCTGCGAAAGAATTTCTTGTTCCTGCTGAACGCTATCTACTCCCCAATCCAGTGATATTAACGTCCGTTTTTTATCGTTTCCTTTCTTGTCATAAGTAAATAGTCGTAATGGAATGCTGCCTAATAGTTCACTGGATAATTCGTCCATTTTAGGCGGTTCTGTCGCTATAAATAGATCTAACTGCCTTTCATGGAGCTGTTGTACCAGTATGTTTCTTGACGCGATTCTGGCTTCTATCTGTAAGTTTTTATGCTGCGAATATAGAGACTCTAACCAGTCATTGAGTTTAGTTTCCCAAATTAATGCAACGGCACCGATTGATAACGTATTATTTTTATAATTATTTTTAGTCACTGCATTACGTGCCTGCTGCCATGTGCTTATCAAATTTTCTGCATAGGGCAATAATTGCTCGCCAGATTGCGTCAGTCGGATGTTATTGCGGTGGCGAGTGAATAAATTCACTCCTAGTTGGTTTTCTAACAGCCTGATACGCGAGCTGACAGCTGATTGTGTTAGATAGAGGGATTCAGCCGCCCGGCCAAAATGGCGGGTTTTACTGACCTCTATGAACGTTTTAAGCAACTCTGTATCCACGTAATCTCCAAGTATTTTATCGTGACGATTTAAATTTTTTGTTTTACACGCCAGCAAGCCTCACTAATACTCCGCGCCATAACGGCATTAATTTAGATACTTAGGAGTATGTCAGATGGCGGAAAGCTTCATTACGACGCATCGTTTTTTTGACAATAAAAACTATCCTCGCGGTTTTTCTCGTCACGGGGATTTCACCATTAAAGAAGCGCAATTGCTAGAACGTTTAGGTTATGCCTTTAATGAACTTGATTTAGGCAAGCGCGAACCTGTAACAGACGAAGAAAAGCTTTTTGTTGCGGTCTGTCGTGGCGAGCGTGAACCAGTGACTGAAGCTGAAAAAGTATGGTCTAAGTACATTTTCCGCATTCGTCGACCTAAACGTTTTCATACATTATCCGGCGGAAAACCGCAGGTGGATACTGTAGAAGACTTTAATGATAGTGATGATTAATTAACGGGGCTTAAAGCCCCGTTTTTTTATCCAACGGATTTATAAAGCTGTAATAGTAATCTGTCCATACTACGATAGCTTAGCGCTTCGGCTAAATGCTCTTTCTTAATTCTTTCGCTCTCCGATAGGTCTGCTATGGTGCGAGAGACTTTTAAAATTCGATGCCATCCTCGTACTGATAATCCCAATTTTACTAAAGCCTGTTCAAGAAAAAGCGCATCAGCAGGTTCTAATAAACAAATTTCTTCTACTTCTTTACTGCTTAACTGGGCATTTATTTTTTGGTTTCTTTGTATTTGATTTTTTCTGGCCTTAAGAACCCGATCACGAACAGCTTGACTGGGCTCTCCTTCCTCTCTGCGTTGGCTTAATATGCCTTGAGGAAGTAAAGGAACTTCAATTGATAAATCAAAGCGATCTAAGAAGGGCCCAGATAATCTGTTCAGGTAGCGCATAACCTGTTGTGGATTGGAGCGGCTCTGTATTCCTTGATAGTGACCGGTCGGGCTTGGATTCATGGCTGCAATCAATTGTACTCTTGCCGGAAAGCACACTTTTGCGTTTGCCCGAGAAATAACGATCTCTCCTGACTCTAAGGGTTCTCTGAGCGCATCTAATGCTTTTCTTTCAAATTCTGGCAGCTCATCGAGAAAAAGTACTCCGTTATGTGCCAGAGATATTTCCCCAGGACGGGGAATAGAACCACCGCCTACGAGTGCTGCCATTGATGCACTGTGGTGAGGGGCTCTAAAAGGCCTCTTTCGCCAATTTGAGGCGTTTTGGGGATTATGTATAAGACTTGATATAGCTGCACTTTCAAGAGCCTCTTGATCGCTTAGAGGTGGTAATAATGCATTTAAGCGAGTGGCCAGCATTGTTTTTCCTGTTCCCGGTGGTCCTAGCAACAGTAAATTATGGCCTCCGGCTGCGGCGATTTCTAAAGCTCTTTTAGCCTGCTCTTGTCCGATAATGTCTTTTAGATCGGGGAGTTGTGAAAGATAGTTATCAACATATTCAGCGGCTATTGGACTAGAGAGCGAGCTATCTTCAACATCAGCTAAATAGTTACAAACATCAATTAAACTGTGGGCTACTAAGTTACTACCTTCTTTGATTAGCGCGAGTTCGTCGGCGTTATCAACGGATAAGATGAGTATTCGATCCTCTTTAAAAGCGGATAACGCGGCGGGTATTGCACCGTTGATTCCTTTTATTTCGCCAGATAAAGCAAGTTCGCCTAAAAATTCATGTTGCTCTAGTTTTGCTATTGGTATCTGTTCTGATGCGGCAAGAATGGCTAAAGCAATCGGCAGATCAAACCTTCCCCCTTCTTTGGGTAAATCTGCAGGGGCTAAGTTGACCGTGATTCTTTTGGGTGGAAAGCTAAATCCGCTGTTTATGAGTGCGCTTCTTACTCTATCCTTTGCTTCTTTAACCGTTATTTCAGGTAATCCTACCAGTGTAAAATTTGGCATTCCATTGCTGATATGAACTTCTACACTAACCGCCGGAGCCTGAATTCCTACCGATGCTCGAGTATGAATGATAGCGAGTGACATAATAAATCCCGATCTATTTTTCAGATTATACTGTCAAAAATTGACGGGTTTAATTGCGCTATTTAGGTGTTTGGTGTTTAAATTTAGATATGTATTCCATTTTTATTTGTTTTTATAGTGTTTATCACTAGTTAATTTTGATGTGTATCGAATAAAAATATTTTCACCTTCATAATATCTTTGTATCAAAATGAAATATAAGGTTATTTTAATAATACTCTTTGTCGGAGTTGGTTGACTCAGAAAAAAAGGTGTTGTCAATAAATGCGTAACTATGGTAACTCTGTAGTCATTCGTTAGACCTATGAAGATAAATGATTCAGTTATGAAGTCTATAAGCCAAGTGATTAGCCTCGTGATTATTAGTGTGGTGGTGATTATTATCCCACCGTGCGGGGCAGCACTTGGAAAAAGAAAGACCTGATTAGAGGTCCAAAATTCAAGAACCCCCGCACTGAAAAGTCGGGGGTTTTTTTATGGCAATAAAAAGTTAGAACCAGCAGAAAGCAGATCGGAAAAATACTATAAAAATCTGCTTAGAGAATAAGATGACGGGGTAAGAATAATGAATGGTGCGCAGTGGGTAGTACATACATTACGTGAACAGGGCGTTGATACTGTTTTTGGTTATCCCGGTGGCGCAATTATGCCGGTTTATGATGCTTTGTATGATGGTGGCGTTGAGCATTTACTCTGTCGGCATGAACAGGGGGCTGCGATTGCTGCGATTGGTTACGCACGTTCAACCGGAAAAGTTGGTGTATGTATTGCGACATCTGGCCCTGGTGCGACTAACCTGATTACGGGTTTAGCCGACGCACTATTAGATTCAGTTCCCGTTGTTGCTATAACCGGTCAAGTTGCTGCACCCTTGATTGGAACTGATGCTTTTCAGGAGGTTGATGTTCTCGGTTTGTCATTAGCCTGTACCAAGCATAGCTATCTGGTTGAGTCTCTTGAAGAATTGCCTACGATTATCGCTCAGGCATTTGCAACCGCCTGTAGCGGTCGCCCAGGACCTGTATTAGTTGATATTCCAAAGGATATTCAACTGGCTATCGGGGAGCATTTAAAGCCAGCCTTATTGCCTGTGGAAGAGTTAGTTAAGCCATCAAGTGATGACATGCAAAAAGCCAGCGCGATGATTTCTCAGTCTAAAAAGCCAATGCTATATGTAGGCGGTGGCGTGGGAATGGCACAGGCCGTTAATGCTTTAAGAGCTTTTACTTGTATGACCGGTATGCCAAGCGTATCTACCTTAAAAGGCTTAGGGGCTCCGGATGCCGAAGATCCTTGTTATTTAGGGTTACTCGGTATGCATGGTTCTAAAGCGGCGAATTTAGCAGTACAGGAATGCGATCTATTAGTTGCTATTGGCGTTCGTTTCGATGACCGGGTCACCGGAAAATTAAATACCTTTGCACCCAATGCTAAGGTTATTCATATGGATATCGATCCTGCTGAATTAGGTAAGCTTCGGACTCCTCATATTGCACTACAGGGAGATCTGAATGAAATGTTACCCGAATTGCAGCAATCGATAGATATTACTGCGTGGCGTAGCAAAGTAATATCAATGAAGGCTGAACTTGCTGCGCGTTATGACCATCCAGGACAACCTATTTTTGCCCCGCTTCTGCTGAAACAACTCTCTGAACGTAAATCTAAGCATACCGTAATCACCACTGACGTTGGCCAGCACCAGATGTGGACTGCCCAGCATATGTCGTTTAGTCAGCCTGAGAATTTCATAACTTCAAGCGGATTAGGCACTATGGGGTTCGGTATTCCGGCAGCCGTTGGCGCTCAAATGGCTCGTCCTGATGATATGGTTATCTGTATTTCCGGCGATGGTTCTTTCATGATGAATGTTCAGGAACTAGGAACTATCAAGCGTAAGAAACTACCGATTAAAATTGTTTTACTGGATAACCAGCGTTTAGGCATGGTGAGACAGTGGCAACAACTATTTTTTGATGGCCGCTATAGCGAAACTAATCTTTCAGATAACCCTGATTTTCTTGTATTAGCCAGTGCATTTGGCATTCCCGGACAAACTATCTCTCGTAAAGATCAGGTTGATGAGGCATTAAACGCCTTATTTTCCAGTGAGGGTCCTTATTTACTTCATGTTTCTATCGATGAACTTGAAAACGTTTGGCCTTTAGTTCCACCCGGGGCTGGTAATGAAACTATGTTGGAGAAAGTGTCATGATAGAACATCAACTTTTTATACAAACACGCTTCCGTTCAGAAATTTTAGAACGATTATTACGTGTTGTTCGCCACAGAGGCTTTAAGGTATGTAAAATGAACATGAATCAAATGCCCAATGGCGATAACATAAGTATTCATTTAACAGTTGCCAGTGAGCGCCCTGTAAATTTATTGTCTACTCAATTAAGTAAGCTTGTGGATGTCAACAGCGTTGAAATCCTCACCCAAACATCACAACAAATACGCGCTTAGCGCGACAAGGATAGAAATAATGAGCACGAAAAAAGCAGATTTTATATGGTTCAATGGTGACATGGTTCCTTGGGCTGATGCTAAAGTTCACGTAATGTCACATGCATTGCACTATGGCACCTCGGTATTTGAAGGTGTGCGCTGCTACGACACTCATAAAGGTCCGGCCGTTTTCCGTCATCGTGAACATATGCAACGTTTACGTGATTCTGCAAAAATTTATCGCATGCCGGTTTCTTACTCAGTTGATGAACTGATGTCTGCTTGCCGTGAAACTTTACGTAAAAATAATCTGACCAGTGCTTATATTCGTCCATTAGTGTTTATTGGTGATGTCGGTATGGGGGTTAATCCACCTGCCGGTTATAACACTGACGTTATCATTGCTGCCTTCCCTTGGGGGGCATATTTAGGTGCCGAAGCGCTAGAACAGGGTATTGATGCGATGGTTTCTTCATGGAACCGTTCAGCGCCGAACACTATTCCTACTGCCGCTAAAGCCGGTGGCAACTACCTTTCATCTCTGTTAGTGGGTAGTGAAGCTCGTCGTCATGGTTATGCTGAAGGTATAGCACTAGACGTACATGGTTATGTTTCAGAGGGTGCTGGCGAAAATATCTTCTTGATTAAAGACGGCGTTATCTTCACACCAACCCTGACATCTGCTGCTCTGCCGGGTATTACCCGCGATGCTATCATGAAGTTAACCAAAGATTTAGGCTTCGAAATTCGTGAGCAAGTCTTATCTCGTGAATCGCTCTACCTCGCAGATGAAGTGTTTATGACGGGTACTGCTGCAGAAATTACACCGGTGCGTAGCGTTGATGGTATTCAAGTGGGTATTGGTCGCTGTGGTCCTATCACCAAGCAGATTCAGCAAAGCTTCTTTGGCCTGTTTAATGGTCAAACTGAAGACAAGTACGGCTGGTTAGATCTAGTAAATCCATAATAAGAAAAGATAAAGCAAACATAATGAGAAACGGGCGGAGTCCTCCGCCCGTGACTAAATAATAATGGAGTGAATAAAGCATGCCTAAGTATCGTTCAGCAACTACTACTCATGGCCGCAATATGGCGGGAGCTCGCGCATTATGGCGCGCAACAGGTATGACCGACGCCGATTTTGGTAAGCCGATTATTGCCGTTGTGAACTCCTTTACTCAATTTGTGCCGGGACACGTTCATTTACGCGATCTGGGGAAATTGGTTGCCGATCAAATTCATGCTTCAGGCGGCGTGGCTAAAGAATTTAATACTATCGCTGTTGATGATGGTATCGCGATGGGCCATGGTGGCATGCTTTATTCTCTTCCTTCACGTGAACTGATTGCTGACTCCGTAGAATATATGGTGAATGCTCACTGTGCAGATGCCATGGTATGCATCTCTAACTGTGACAAAATTACTCCGGGAATGTTAATGGCTGCATTACGCCTGAACATTCCGGTCATTTTTGTTTCCGGTGGCCCGATGGAAGCCGGAAAAACTAAACTATCTGACAAAATCATTAAGTTGGACTTGATTGATGCCATGATTCAGGGCGCCAATCCTGACGTCAGTGATGCTGACAGTGAACAAATTGAACGTTCTGCCTGCCCAACTTGTGGGTCGTGTTCAGGTATGTTTACCGCTAACTCGATGAACTGCTTAACCGAGGCTCTGGGTCTTGCGTTGCCGGGTAATGGTTCTCTATTGGCGACTCATGGCGATCGTAAGCAGCTGTTTCTTGATGCCGGTACACGCATCGTTGAATTAACCAAGCGTTACTATGAGCAAGATGATGACAGTGCTCTGCCGCGTTCAATTGCTACCAAGGCCGCATTTGAGAATGCCATGACGTTAGATATTGCCATGGGCGGTTCAACCAATACGGTTTTACACTTACTGGCCGCAGCGCAGGAAGGCGAAGTCGACTTTGATATGTCGGATATCGATCGCTTATCACGCCAAGTGCCACAGCTTTGCAAAGTTGCACCAAGTACTCAGAAGTATCATATGGAAGATGTTCACCGTGCCGGTGGCGTTCTGGGTATTTTAGGTGAACTGGATCGTGCAAATCTGATGAACCGTAATACTAAAAATATTATGGGATTAAGCCTGAATGAAACGCTAGATCGATTCGATATCATGCTAACGAAAGATGATGGCGTTAAGTCAATGTTCAGGGCTGGCCCTGCCGGGATCCGTACCACAGAAGCATTTTCTCAAGATTGTCGCTGGGACTCGTTGGATGACGATCGCGTTGAGGGTTGTATCCGCAGTCGTGAAAATGCCTATAGTCAGGAAGGTGGTCTTGCCGTTCTGGCCGGTAATTTGGCTATTGACGGCTGTATTGTTAAAACAGCCGGCGTTGATGAAGAGTATTTAGTCTTCAGTGGTCCGGCAAAGGTTTATGAAAGCCAGGAAGATGCAGTTGATGCTATTTTGGGCAAAAAAGTCGTTGCCGGCGATGTGGTTGTTATTCGTTATGAAGGACCAAAAGGCGGTCCGGGTATGCAAGAAATGCTTTATCCAACCACCTATTTAAAGTCGATGGGATTGGGTAAAAGCTGTGCGCTGATTACCGATGGGCGTTTTTCTGGCGGCACCTCAGGCCTTTCTATTGGACATATTTCACCTGAAGCCGCTAACGGTGGGCTGATCGGTCTGGTACGCAATGGCGATATTATCAATATTGATATTCCAAAGCGCACTATTGCATTGGATGTCGCGGATAGTGAGCTTTCTGCACGCCGTGATGCTGAACTGGCTCGGGGTGATAAAGCATGGACACCAACATCTCGCCAACGTCAGGTATCTTTTGCATTACGCGCTTATGCAAGTTTAGCGACCAGTGCTGATAAAGGTGCTGTCCGGGATAAAAGTAAGCTGGGAGGCTAATTATCATGGCCGTTCCTTTGCCCTTATCTGCCGCACCTACGGGTGCGGAGTATCTCCGTGCAATATTGTGTTCACCGGTTTATGACGTTGCTCAGGTTACGCCATTACAGCAGATGAACAAACTGTCAGAACGTTTGAAAAATATCGTTTTGGTTAAGCGTGAAGATCGTCAACCGGTACATAGCTTTAAATTACGCGGTGCTTACGCCATGATTGCGGGCCTGAATGAGCAGCAAAAAGCGGGGGGGGTTATCGCAGCCTCTGCCGGAAACCACGCTCAGGGTGTTGCGCTTTCAGCCACCGGATTAGGTATTCGTTCCCTGATTGTTATGCCATTAACAACGCCGGATATTAAAGTTGATGCAGTAAGAAATTTTGGCGGAGAAGTTTTACTCTACGGCGCTGGTTTTGATGATGCCAAAGCTAAAGCTATCGAATTGGCTGAAAGGGAGGGTTATACCTTTATTCCTCCTTTTGATCATCCTGCGGTGATCGCTGGGCAGGGAACCATAGGTATGGAGCTGATACAGCAAGATGCCCATCTTGACCGTATTTTTGTTCCCGTTGGCGGTGGTGGTTTAGCCGCGGGCGTCGCCGTGCTAATAAAACAGCTGATGCCGGAAATAAAAGTTATTGGCGTTGAGCCGGAAGACTCTTCTTGTTTAGCCGCTGCGCTGAATGCCGGTCAGCCCGTTGAGCTTGAGCGTGTAGGAATGTTTGCTGATGGCGTAGCCGTTAAGCGTATTGGTGATGAGACATTCCGCCTGTGTAAGGAATATCTGGACGATATTATTACCGTCGATAGCGATGCAATTTGTGCGGCAGTAAAAGACCTGTTTGAAGACGTTCGGGCAATTGCAGAACCTTCAGGGGCATTGGCACTGGCCGGGCTAAAAAAATATGTTAAGCAGCATAATATAACCGGTGAGCGTTTATCCTGTGTGTTATCCGGTGCCAATCTGAACTTCCATGGGCTGCGTTATGTCTCTGAACGCTGTGAGCTAGGGGAAAAGCGGGAAGCTTTGTTTGCCGTTACTATTCCTGAGCAAAAAGGAAGTTTCCTTAAGTTCTGTCAGTTATTGGGCGGTCGCTCAGTGACGGAGTTTAACTATCGATATGCCTGTGATAAAGATGCCTGTATTTTTGTCGGTGTCAGGCTGACAGGTGGCCAGTCAGAAAAAGAAGAGATAATCAGTGAGCTGCAAAATGGTGGCTACCAGATTGTCGATTTATCTGATGATGAAATGGCTAAGCTACATGTTCGCTATATGGTTGGTGGTCGCCCGGCTAAACCATTACGTGAACGTTTATATAGCTTTGAGTTTCCGGAGTCAGGCGGAGCCTTGTTAAGGTTTTTACAGACTTTAGGCACTCACTGGAATATATCGTTGTTCCATTACCGTAGCCACGGTACGGATTATGGTCGTGTACTTGCCGGATTTGAATTGGATGAGCGCAGCCCTGAGTTTGAGCAACATCTTAAACAACTGGGTTATGCTTGCCATGATGAGACGGATAATCCTGCATTTCGCTTCTTTTTAGCGGGTTAATACCTCGGCTATCTGAATGCCACCGGACGATGACCGGTGGCTTATTGCCCTCTTTCGAAGGTAATATATCAAAACTCACTATCGATAAATTGCAGGTACAAGCGATGTCGGGATTTTCCGGGTTTAATCAACAGGCTCTCACGTTTCTTCAAGACGTCAGAATTCAAAACAGTAAAGACTGGTTTGATGAGCACCGTAGTATTTATGACGATCAGATATTGACGCCGTTTCGTCTATTAGTTGACGATCTCAGCCAGTCGATGCTTATGATTGATCCTGAATTTGAAACCCGGCCGGCTATTGGCAAAACCCTGTCGCGGATCCATCGTGATACCCGTTTTAGTCATGATAAATCTCGCTACCGTAGCCATATGTGGCTAACGTTTAAACGTCATAGTAAAGACTGGAAAGATGCACCGGTTTATTTTTTTGAAATTGCACCGGATTTTTATCGCTATGGTCTAGGTTATTATTCAGCCAGTAAGTCAACGATGGATTTATTTCGTCAACTGATTAACCGGGATGAAAAGGCTTTTTTGAAGGTGGCTAGCTGTTGTAAATCACCCTTTGAACTGGTCGGGGAAAGCTATAAACGCCCGCTAGTGAAGGAGCAGGCTGCTAAGTTAGCCGACTGGTATAACCGTAAAAGCTTTGCCGTTATGCATACCAGCAGGGATATGGAAATGGTTTTTGATAACGGGCTGATTACCCATCTGGAAAAAGGATTTAAGCAACTGGCTCCGCTATATGATTATTTGATGCGGGTTGAGCAGCTTAAGCGTAATCCAGAAGATTAATATATCCGCCATGCTGCATGGTGTTGGGTATTTATATCAGTTGCCAAAAGGCATGAATCAACGGCTCATTTAGGCGTTTCTTTTGCACGCATACCCCTAAGTCGAAGGTTGCGGTTAACGTAACATTATCGGCGACATGAATCCGGTTACGTATAGTTTCAGGGCTGTTATCTAGTACTACGCTAGGAATTAACGCGATACCACATCCTAATGCCACCATCGATACAATGGCCTCATGGCCAGCTACCGTGGCATATATTTGCGGGTTACTGATGTGATAACGCCGAAACCACAGGTCTATCCGTCGCCTTGTCGGCCCATGTTCAGGCAAAATAAAAGGAATATTTGCCCAGTCAGGCTTATTTTCCATCATTTGAGTGCGTACCGGGCAGGGGAGCGCCGGAGTAATTAACACTAACGGTACTTCGCCTATTTTTCTGAAATCAACGGTAGAAGGTAAGTTCTCTGGCCGGCCAGCAATGGCTAAATCGGCATCATTAGACTGGATTTTATCGACGGCATCCGCGGCATCGCCGGTAGTTAATTTTATTTCAACGTTAGGATGTAAAGCCCTGAACTGATCGAGAATTGACGGCAGATGGCTATATGCAGCGGTAACAGAACAGAAAATACGTAGCTCACCGTTAAGCGACTGCCCTTCCTGAGCCAGTGAGTTACGCAGTTGCTGATAATGTAGCAGCGTTTCTTGAGCGAAGATTTTTAATTGTTGACCGGCATCGGTTAATTGAACTGTGCGGTTATCCCGCAAAAACAACATTTGGCCCAGTTCATCCTCCATTCGCTGTATCTGACGTGATAGTGTGGACGGGCTAACATAGGTTGCTTTGGCTGTTTTACCAAAGTGCTGGCTTTCAGCCAGGTGAAGAAAAAGCTTTAAATCACGTAAGTCCACAATCAGTTACCTATAGTACGTTGCATAAATTGCAATATCATCTTCTTAATATATCAATTTAAGCAATGTGAATCTTGTCTTATTATGAATTCAATAACGCGGTCCAGGCCGGCGTAACAAACAAACACCGCATGTATGCACAACGGAGAATTATAATGTCTAACTACTTTAATACATTGAACTTACGCCAGCAGTTGGCACAGTTAGGTCAGTGCCGCTTTATGGGCCGTGATGAGTTTGCTGATGAATCAGGTTTTCTAAAGGGTAAAAAAATCGTTATTGTCGGTTGTGGTGCACAGGGTCTGAACCAAGGTCTGAACATGCGCGATTCTGGTTTAGATATCGCTTATGCATTACGTAAAGAAGCGATCGATGAAAAACGTGCTTCATGGCGTAAAGCGACCGAAAATGGTTTTAAAGTAGGAACTTACGAAGAACTGATTCCTCAGGCAGATTTAGTTGTTAACCTGACTCCGGACAAACAGCATTCATCTGTTGTTCAGGCGGTTCAGCCGTTAATGAAGCAAGGTGCTGCGTTAGGTTACTCCCACGGTTTTAATATTGTTGAAGTGGGCGAAACCGTTCGTTCTGATATTACCGTTGTAATGGTCGCGCCTAAGTGCCCGGGTACTGAAGTTCGCGAAGAGTATAAGCGTGGTTTTGGTGTTCCGACTCTGATTGCCGTTCACCCTGAAAACGATCCTAAAGGTGAAGGCATGGCCATTGCCAAAGCATGGGCGGCGGCAACCGGTGGTCATCGTGCCGGCGTTCTGCAATCTTCGTTTGTTGCTGAAGTTAAATCTGACCTGATGGGTGAGCAAACTATTCTGTGCGGTATGCTGCAGGCTGGTTCACTGTTATGTTTTGATAAGCTGGTTTCTGAAGGTACCGATCCGGCATACGCTGAAAAACTGATTCAGTTCGGCTGGGAAACCATTACTGAAGCGCTAAAGCAGGGTGGTATTACTCTGATGATGGATCGCTTGTCTAATCCGGCTAAACTGCGTGCTTTTGCTCTGTCTGAGCAATTAAAGACCCTGATGACTCCTTTGTTCCAAAAACATATGGATGACATTATTTCCGGTGCCTTCTCGGAAGGTATGATGGCTGATTGGGCAAATAATGACGCAAAACTGTTAGGTTGGCGTGAAGAGACCGGCCGTAGTGCATTTGAAAATGCACCTCAGCAAGAAGGTAAAATCAGCGAGCAAGAGTATTTTGATAATGGCGTACTGATGATTGCCATGGTTAAAGCGGGCGTTGAATTGGCGTTCGAAACAATGGTTGTTTCAGGCATTATTGAAGAGTCAGCCTATTATGAGTCTCTGCATGAACTTCCGTTGATTGCCAATACGATTGCCCGTAAGCGCCTGTATGAAATGAACGTTGTTATTTCGGACACGGCTGAATACGGTAACTATCTGTTCTCTAATGCGGCGGTACCATTACTGCGTGAGAAGTTTATGGCATCACTGCAGGCGGGGGATTTAGGTAAGCCTGTCGCGACTACTGAAGTAGATAATGCTCAATTACGCGATGTTAATGAAGCAATCCGCAATCATCCGATTGAGACTGTAGGTAAAAAATTACGCGGTTATATGACTGATATGAAGCGTATTTCCGTTGCCGGTTAATAACTAGTATTAGTTATTAAACATAAAAAGGCCAGAGAATAATTCTCTGGCCTTTTTATATAAACAAGTTACTTGAAACAAGGTTAAAACCCTTATGCCACGCCATTCTTTTCGATAAATTTACACTCAAAAATTTCTACTAATGCGTTCAATTCCTGTATACTTGCACAGGCTTATTTTTGGCAATTTATTATTATTTTTTTCAAGGAAAGAAATCGTGGAATGGTACAAAAAGTGTTTGTTAGAAAAGTATGCTGATTTTTCCGGTCGTGCGCGCCGTCAAGAGTACTGGATGTTTACTCTTTTCAATGTGATTGCGATGATTGTTTTAAGCATTATCGCCGGAATATTAGATGCTGTTTTTGGTTCAGATGGTATTTTTAGTCTGATTGTGGTTGGCCTTTATTATTTAGCTATCTTAGTTCCTACCTTAGCCGTGACCGTACGTCGTTTGCATGATACCGACCGTGCTGGCTGGTGGTTACTGTTAGCGTTTATTCCTTTTGGTGGATTAGTTATATTTGTATTCACCGTGCTGGAAGGAACTAATGGTAACAATCAGTTTGGTCCATCACCAAAATAAGATGACGCTTTACTCGTTAAGCTATAAGCCCGTATATATTACGGGTTTTTTTATTTCCGCCATTCTCCGGACCTTCCTGGTGTATAGGCACACCAGAATTTTGCTATAATCCATCCTCTCTATTTTCTGAGTAAGTAACTTCGCTATGCGCATGAATCCCAGCCAACAACAAGCTGTCGAATTTGTTACCGGACCCTGTTTGGTTCTGGCAGGGGCGGGTTCGGGTAAAACGCGGGTAATTATTAATAAAATAGCTTATTTAATCAGAGAGTGTGGCTATCAGGCTCGCCATATTGCAGCAGTAACCTTTACCAATAAGGCTGCAAGAGAGATGAAAGAGCGTCTGGCTCAGACGCTGGGGCGTAAAGAGGCGAGGGGAATTATTATTTCCACTTTCCATACGCTGGGCCTTGAGATTATTAAGCGTGAGTTTGCTGCGCTTAATATGAAATCAAATTTTTCCCTGTTCGACGATCAAGATCAGATGGCATTATTAAAAGAGCTGACTGAGAAATGGTTAGAAAATGATAAGACACTATTATCTCAGTTAGTTTCTACTATCTCCAATTGGAAAAATGACCTGATAGATCCCGCTGGTGCGGCAACATTAGCCAAGTCAGAGCGGGATAAGCTGTTTGCCCACTGCTATGATCTTTATGATAAACAGCTTAAGTCCTGCAGTATTCTCGATTTTGATGATTTGATTCTGCTGCCTACGCTGTTACTACAGCGAAATGAAGAGGTCAGAGAGCGATGGCAAAACCGGCTGCGCTATTTGCTGGTGGATGAATATCAGGATACCAATACCAGCCAGTATGAATTAGTTAAATTATTGGTCGGAAACCGGGCCAGATTTACCGTTGTTGGCGATGACGATCAGTCGATATACTCCTGGCGTGGTGCCAGACCCCAGAATTTGGTGTTACTCAACACCGACTTCCCAAAGTTACAGGTTATTAAGCTCGAGCAAAATTACCGTTCGTCTGAACGCATTTTAAAATCGGCTAATATTTTAATTGCTAATAATCCGCACGTTTTTGAAAAACGACTATTTTCTCAACTGGGTTATGGCGAGGTTTTGAAGGTCGTTACCGCGAATAATGAAGATAATGAGGCTGAGCGGGTTGTCGGTGAATTAATTGCCCATCATTTTATTAATAAAACCGAATATAAAGATTACGCTATTTTGTATCGGGGTAATCATCAGTCGCGCATTTTTGAAAAAGTGCTAATGCAAAACCGGATCCCTTATCGAATTTCTGGTGGAACTTCATTTTTCTCTCGGCCAGAAATCAAAGATTTAATGGCTTACCTTCGAGTTTTGACTAACGGTGACGATGACAGTGCGTTTTTACGTATCGTTAATACGCCAAGACGTGAGATTGGCCCGGCAACGCTGGAGAAGCTGGGTAATTGGGCTAATCAACGGGGAATTAGCTTATTTAGGGCCAGTTTTGACGTCGGGCTAGAACAATCACTGACAGGGCGAGGATTAGAGTCATTACAACGATTCACCCGTTGGTTATCAACCGTTGTTGATACCCTTGAACGAGAACCTGTTGCTGCGGTGCGCGATCTTATCCACGGTATTGATTACGAAAGTTGGCTGTATGAAACTTCGCCAAGCGCCAAAGCGGCAGAAATGCGCATGAAAAATGTTAATCAATTATTTAGCTGGATGACGGAGATGCTCGAGGGGTCTGAGTTGGATGAACCGATGACGTTAACTCAGGTCGTAACCCGCTTCACATTGCGGGATATGATGGAGAGGGGAGAAAGTGATGAAGAGTTGGATCAGGTTCAACTAATGACGCTCCATGCCTCTAAGGGTCTTGAATTCCCTTATGTCTATCTGGTGGGAATGGAGGAGGGATTGCTCCCTCATCAAAGTAGCATTGATGAAGATAATGTTGATGAAGAGCGACGTTTGGCCTATGTCGGAATAACCCGGGCTCAGAAAGAGCTGACATTTACATTATGCCGCGAACGCCGTCAGTATGGTGAGTTAGTCCGGCCGGAGCCCAGCCGCTTTTTACTGGAACTTCCTCAGGATGATTTAGAGTGGGAAACGGTGCGTAAGCCGGTTAGTGCGGAAGAACGAATGGAGAAAGGCCAGAGTCATTTGGCCAATATTCGTGAACAGCTGGCTAAATCGAGAGCTGGCGGAAAATAGCGTGAATATAAAAACGGGCATCTTGATGATGCCCGTTTTTACTAGCCTTGAACGATACTATTATACCGCTCAATAACGGTTAGCTGTTTATTTTGAAGATCGTCTAAAAGATCTTCATCCTGATTTTTACCCATATCACGTAGCGTGACTTTAATCGCGATACTGTAAGCATTTAGCGCTTCAATATAGGAGGCTAATTTATTTTCGCTTAATCCTTCTTTGGCTAACGTTGCCGGCTCTTGCTGTGCTTTTTTCAGCGCCGTTAGGGCATCGTCAATGAGCTTAGATTTTGCTTCATAGGCGGCTTTATCTGATTTTTTTAGATTTTGGTTTTCATTGTAATCATTGACCAGACCATCAAAAATAGCGGAAACGTCATCCACACTTTCATAGATTACAACCATGGTATCAAAGCCTCTGGCTTTCAGGGTCGCCAGTTCTTTAGCATGAAGTTGTTCATACAGATTACTGTGTGCAAGTTTAGCGCTTTCACTCGCAGCCTGATATTTTTCGTAGGCTTCGGTGATAATTTTGTGGAGTTCCGGCGACTTTTTAAAGTCATCAAGTTTGAATTCTTCGCTGGTTTTGTAATAGTCCATCAATTGGTTAAGGGCATTACTCATGCTGATAATACTTTCAACATATTCAACACCGGCTTTATCTAGCTCTGGCATATCCGGCTTCATGCTTTTTATTTTTTGAGCGATTGCCCGAAAGCCTTCTATTTCTTTATTACTAATTTTGCCTAGCGGGCTGAACACACTTATAGTAAAAAAGTTATCTAGCGTATTCTCTTTTGCTCTTATTTTCTTAAGCGTAAATTTTCCATTATTTTCAGAAATTTCAATATACTTCTCAACCAGGTCGGGGACTTTGGTGATATTCGTTAATAAAACGGGTGCACTGACTTTTCCGTTAGGATTTTTAATATTTATTAATGAGTTATTGTTAAAAACATCCAGCCATAAATTACCCTTTGCTGCCTGTTGTGCGGTTAATTCTTCTTCTGATGTTGGCGCGGTGCTCGTTACGCTAGGTACTGATTCTACAACTTTAGGCTCTGTCACTGATTCAACGACCTTCGGTGGCGGTTGAACTGCTTTAGATGAATCATTATCTTTGCCATCGCACCCGGCAAGTAATCCTGCAACGAGTGAAGCCAGCAATAGTTTTTTAGTGGTTGTTAGTTTACTCATGTCTGGACATCCTTTGATAAATCCATTTAATAACTAAAGAAAAACAGCATTAATTATTGATAGTTTGTTTTCATTGACCATGACTGATAGTCATGAAAATAAACATATTCTAAATGGCTAATATTGATAGTGGTAAATGGCTATAACTCTGCCAGCGGCTTTCTTGCAGCAGGCTTTCGGCTTGTAAAGGATACTGTGAAAGCCACACTTTGGCTATATTGAAACTCAGCTGCTCGCCGTTATTTTCTAGCCGTATATCAGGAATTAAATCCGGGTGGCGAGAACGGCAAAGTAGGATGGAAATACGCAGTAGCCGTACCAGCCGAATGGCCTGTTGCTGAGACAGTGCATTCTGCTCGGCAAGCACCTGAAGATTGAGTGGATTAGTTTGATTTAGCAATAATGCAGCTAATAACTTTTTTTGCGCGGGGGTAAAGCCGGGCATATCCATATTGTTAACTAAATAGGCCGCATGCTGAGCTGATTGCTTAAATTCAACGCTTAAGCCGATTTCGTGAATTTGGCTGGCCCAATATAGCAACTCAGACATCGTTTCGTTGATATCCCAGCTTTGTTGTAATTGTTGACAAAAATTGTTGGTTGTTTGACAGACCAATGAGGCTTGTTCAGTATCAATCATATATTGCCGCTGGATTGCCTGAATGGTCCTTTGGCGAATATTATTTTCTACAGGCAGATTGAGCATGCTGTAGACTAAACCCTCCCTCAGCGCCCCCCCGGCCAGCGTCATGCTCTCAATATTTAAACTTTCAAAAATGGCGATTAGGATGGAAAGTCCGCTGGGGAAAACTAAGGCTCTTTCTAATGTAAGGCCTTCAATCTCTAGCTCTTCTAATTTTCCACATTGAATTGCGCGTTCTTTTAGCTGCTGTAATTTATCTAGCGTGATCTGCTCATCCATTCCCTGAGCAACCATAATCTCTTGCAAAGCTTGAACCGTACCTGAAGCGCCAACACAAACTTGCCATCCCTGATGTTTTATCCGTTCAGTAATATGTTTAAGGTTGTTTTTTGCGGCCAGTTCAGCCTGATAAAAGTTGTTAGCGTTGAGGGTTCGATCGCTGAAATAATTTTCAAGCCAGGTTACACAGCCCATAGGAAGGCTAAATAATAATGAGGCCGATGAATCATTGCCGGTGATTAATTCTGTACTGCCGCCACCGATATCAACCACTAAACGTGATTTCGCGCCACCGGTAGTGTGAGCTACGCCCTGATAAATTAATCGGGCCTCTTCTTCACCGCTGATAACGCTAACCGGAAAGCCGAGAATATCTTCTGCTATTCGGAGAAAATGAGCTGAGTTAGTGGCTGTACGCAGGGCCGCAGTAGCAACAATGCGGACCTGTTGTGGTGGAATATCATACAGCCGTTCTGCAAATAATCTTAGGCACTGCCAGCCACGTTGCATTGCTTCTTCGGATAGGTGATTTTGTCTATCTAGTCCGGCGGCTAACCGGACTTTGCGTTTGATTCGGTCAAGAGTTTGAATCTGACCGGACGTCTCTCTGATAACCAGCATATGGAAGCTATTCGAACCAAGGTCGATAGCGGCATAAAGAGACGATTCACCTATTCGTTTTTTCATGTTGCTTAATACGTCATCGGCATCAGTTGCATCATATTAACTAGGACGCTTTCTGTTACGCATTGGGCCATTGCGACGAGGGCCACTGCTATTACGGCGAGGGCCACCGGTGCTGCGTGGGCGTGCAAGACGTTTTGGCGCAGGAAAATCAGTCAGCAGCGCATCTGAGTTATAACGGCTTACGGGGATTGAGTGCCCGGTGTATTGCTCTATTGCCGGTAAATTGAGCGCGTATTGTTCACAGGCTAGCGTAATGGAGTGACCGCTTGCGCCAGCACGGCCGGTACGGCCAATACGGTGAACGTAATCTTCACAATCGTCAGGCAGATCGTAGTTGAATACGTGAGTGACTTCAGGAATATGCAGACCACGGGCTGCAACATCGGTTGCTACCAGAATATCGAGATTACCCTTGGTGAAATCATCAAGAATATGAAGGCGTTTTTTCTGAGGGACATCGCCGGTTAATAAACCAACACGATGGCCGTCAGCGGCTAAATGACCCCAAATATCTTCGCAGGAGTGCTTAGTATTGGCAAAAATAATGCAGCGATCGGGCCATTCTTCTTCAATCAATGTCTGCAATAAGCGCATTTTATCTTCGTTAGAAGGATAAAAAAGCTCTTCTTGAATGCGGTGTCCTGTTTTTTGCAGTGGCTCAACCTCGACATATTGAGGGCTATTCATGTGCTCGAATGCCAATTCGCGAACCCGGAACGAAAGCGTTGCAGAAAATAACATGTTCAGTCGCTGGTCAACCGCAGGCATGCGACGGAAGATCCATCGGATATCTTTGATAAATCCAAGATCAAACATACGATCGGCTTCATCAAGAACAACAACTTGAATAGCACCCAGATCGATATGATTTTGTTTAGCATAATCAATCAGTCGGCCTGTGGTTCCAATCAGAATATCGACGCCTGATTCTAAAACTTTTAATTGCTTATCATAGCCGTCACCACCGTAAGCCAGGCCAATTTTTAGTCCGGTTTCTTGGGCTAATGATTCAGCGTCATTATGGATTTGCACCGCTAATTCGCGGGTTGGTGCCATAATTAAAGCGCGTGGTTGATTCACCTGGCGGTCAGTTTTTGACGGGTGAGTCAGGAGATAATTGAAGGTAGACGCCAGAAAAGCTAATGTTTTTCCGGTGCCGGTTTGTGCCTGTCCTGCAACGTCACGACCCATGACCGTATAAGGTAACGCCAATGCTTGGATTGGCGTACAGTAGTGAAACCCTTTATTTTCAAGGGCTTTTACTACCGAAGGGTGTAGTGCGAAGTCGGCAAACTTCTGTTCTGTTAAGTGTGTTTTGCTCATAGTGGTGTAGAATATCAGTTAACCCCGTATTCACGAAAGTATTGCTTTACGAAAGCGTATCCGTTGAAATAAAGTCAATATATATTCAACGTTTCTATTGGTTAATATAACACCAATGAAACAGATCTAATCCTGTGGAGTCAAACATGAGCGAAAAAATTATTCACTTAACCGATAGCAGCTTTGAAAGTGAAGTTTTAAAAGCGCAAGGACCTGTGCTGGTTGATTTCTGGGCTGAGTGGTGTGGTCCATGTAAGATGATCGCCCCAATACTGGATGAAGTTGCGACTGAATATGAAGGCAAGCTGACGGTTGCTAAACTGAATATCGATCAGAATCCAGCTACCGCACCGCAGTACGGTATTCGTGGTATTCCAACATTGTTATTGTTTAAAGATGGCGTAGTTGCGGCAACGAAAGTGGGTGCTTTGTCTAAATCTCAGTTAAAAGAGTTTTTGGATGCCAGCATCTAATTAGCGCTTACATCTGGTGTTACTCCTTGCTTGTTGATTGAATTTCGATGGACAAGCAAGGGGGAGTAAAGACATCATCAGATCAACGTTATAAAACGTTATGAGTTATTTTCAGCTAAAAAATAATTTTACACAGGGTAATTTATTCTAAGATCGATAGACGACGTGAATAAAGCATGCTACCTTTAATAACGCTTCATGCGATCTTATCTATATATGTACTCGTTTTAAAATCGTAGCTTAAGGCACTTCGTGTAGTTTAACTTCAGCATCTAAGGCTGTAGATGCTATGATTTTAAAACAGGTTTAGAGTGTATATCCAAACATTAATATCTACGTTTTCTGATACGCAGTCAGATTCTACATGTTACTTAATTATTTGATTGATATCGAACTATGGTGATTGGATATTCTAATAATACAGGCGTGGCGTGCACTGCCAGCTATTCACAAAGACTTTTCGAGACAGACCCCGAGTTAAAGAACCCACCATTATGAATCTTACCGAACTAAAGAATACGCCGGTCTCTGAGTTGATTACTCTCGGCGAAAATATGGGGCTAGAGAACCTGGCCCGTATGCGCAAGCAAGATATAATTTTCTCCATTCTGAAACAGCATGCAAAAAGCGGAGAAGATATTTTTGGCGATGGCGTATTAGAAATATTACAGGATGGATTCGGTTTCCTCCGTTCAGGAGACAGTTCTTACCTTGCTGGTCCTGATGATATCTACGTTTCTCCTAGCCAAATTCGTCGTTTTAACCTCCGTACCGGTGACACCATTTCAGGAAAAATTCGTCCACCAAAAGAAGGTGAACGTTATTTTGCTCTGCTAAAAGTTAACGAAGTTAACTATGACAAACCTGAGAATGCGCGTAATAAAATTCTATTTGAAAACTTAACGCCACTACATGCTAACTCTCGGTTACGTATGGAGCGGGGCAATGGTTCAACTGAAGATTTAACCGCCCGGGTTCTGGATTTAGCTTCGCCAATTGGCCGTGGTCAGCGTGGCCTGATTGTTGCTCCGCCAAAAGCGGGTAAAACAATGCTGTTGCAAAATATTGCTACCAGCATTGCTTACAATCACCCTGACTGTGTGTTGATGGTGTTGTTGATTGATGAGCGTCCGGAAGAAGTCACCGAAATGCAACGCTTGGTTAAAGGTGAAGTGATAGCTTCAACCTTTGATGAACCGGCCTCACGCCACGTTCAGGTTGCTGAGATGGTTATTGAAAAGGCTAAACGTCTGGTTGAGCATAAAAAAGACGTTATTATTTTGCTGGATTCTATTACCCGTTTAGCCCGCGCTTACAACACCGTTGTTCCTGCTTCCGGTAAAGTATTAACCGGTGGTGTGGATGCCAACGCCCTTCATCGTCCAAAGCGCTTCTTTGGCGCTGCTCGTAATGTTGAAGAAGGCGGAAGCCTGACAATTATCGCTACGGCTTTAGTTGATACGGGTTCTAAAATGGATGAAGTTATCTACGAAGAATTTAAAGGCACCGGCAATATGGAGCTGCATTTATCTCGTAAGATAGCTGAGAAACGTGTTTTCCCTGCAATTGATTACAACCGTTCTGGTACGCGTAAAGAAGAGTTACTGACTACGTCAGAAGAATTGCAAAAAATGTGGATCCTGCGTCGGATTATCCACCCTATGGGTGAAATTGATGCGATGGAATTCCTGATTAACAAGTTAGCAATGACTAAAACTAATGATGAATTCTTTGATATGATGAAGCGTTCATAATAATAGATTAAATATTTATGAGTGTTAGGGTAAGATCCTAGCACTCATAATTTTATTGAGAGCCGCTAATCGTGAATTTACTCAATATGAGTGGCGATCTTGCCATCGTCTTTTTATTTTCTTTGGCTTTCTTATTTGTTGCCAGGAAAGTAGCCCAAAAAATCGGTTTAGTTGATAAACCAAATTATCGAAAACGCCATCAGGGAACGATTCCTTTAGTTGGTGGTATATCCGTCTATGCTGGGATTTGTTTATACCTATTTCTGAATTGGAATGAGGTTGAACAACCCGGCATTTATCTTATGTGCTCCGGTTTATTACTTCTTGTCGGCGCAGTAGACGATCGGTTCGATATTAGCGTTAAATTTCGCGCTTCTGTTCAGGCACTCGTTGCGGTTGCAATGATGTATTTTGCCGGACTTTATTTGCATAGCTTAGGGAAAATACTGGGTCCATGGGAGTTAGTTCTTGGCCCGGTAGGTTATCTGGTAACGTTATTTGCAGTATGGGCTTCGATTAACGCCTTTAATATGGTTGATGGTATTGACGGCCTATTAGGGGGATTAAGCAGCGTCACTTTTGGTGCTTTGGGCATATTATTGCTTATTGATGGCCAAGCTTATTTAAGCTACTTCTGTTTTGCTATTATCGCAGCCACTATCCCTTATCTATTACTCAATTTGGGGGCATTCGGTAAACGCTATAAAGTATTTATGGGTGATGCCGGCAGTACTCTGATTGGGTTTACCGTTATCTGGATTTTGTTGCAGAGTACGCAAGGCGTAGGTCATCCTATGAATCCGGTAACGGCCTTGTGGGTTATTGCCATTCCTTTAATTGATATGATTGCTATTATGTATCGTCGGTTACGTAAGGGGATGAGTCCCTTTTCTGCCGATCGGCAACATATTCATCACTTAATTATGCGTGCCGGGTTCACCTCCCGTCAGGCATTTATTTTAATTACTCTGGCCGCTGCTATATTGGCTGCCGTTGGCGTTATCGGTGAACACATCCTTTATCTCTCTGAATGGATGATGTTGGCACTTTTCTTGCTTGCATTTATGTTATATGGCTTCTGCATTAAGCATGCGTGGCGCGTTGCCCGTTTTATTAAACGTGCTAAGCGTCGTATGCGGCGGACCGATAAACATCAACGTATTTCCTAACCAGAGGCTTTTGTCGCAGACATGAAACCAGAGAACCAGTCAGTTGATAATGAATTAGATATTCGCGGGCTATGCTACTCACTGTGGTATGGGAAAGCCTGGATTATTGGTATAGCACTTATTTTTGCCTCTGCCGCACTTGCTTATTCTTATTTAGTGAAACAAGAGTGGAGTACTACGGCGATTACCGATAAGCCTACGGTGAATATGCTGGGGGGATACTATTCTCAACAGCAGTTTCTTCGCGGGCTAGTGCGCAATATGAATAATAGCGCTCAAACAATCGAAAATCCGATTCCTGACGATGTCTATAGTGAGTTTATCAGGCAGTTGTCATCTTATGATTCACGCCGGGATTTTTGGTTACAAACTGATTATTATAAGCAGCGTAAAGAAGGTGATGCCCGCGCTGATGCGGTATTGTTGGATGAGTTAATTAACAATATTACCTTTATTCCCCGTGATGATAAAAAGGGAATAAATGATAGCATTAAGCTATCAGCAGAAACGCCAAGTGATGCTAACCAACTGCTGCGCCAATATATTGATTTTGCCAGCCAGAGAGCGGTTTTACATTTAAATGAAGAGCTTTTAGGTACCTGGTCCGCGCGCCAAACCACGCTGAGCAATCAAATTAAACGCCAGGAAGATATCGCCAATTCAGTCTATCAACGCGATCTTAAACGGGTTGAACAAGCGTTAAAAATTGCTCAACAGCAGGGCATTAGCCGTTTGCAGACTGACACCCCCGCAGAGCAGTTACCTAATTCAGAGCTGTTCTTATTAGGTAAACCAATGCTGCAGGCAAGGCTTGAAACATTGCAGGCGAATGGTCCGGATTTTGATAGTGATTATGATAGGGATCGCGCTGTACTTTCTTCGTTAAGCGATGGCATAACGCCGGATGCTAAATTTAAGACTTATCGTTATTTACGCACGCCGGAAGATCCAATTACTCGTGATAAACCTCGTCGCCTATTCTTATTGATTATGTGGGGTGGAATCGGTGGATTAATTGGTGCTGGCGTTGCCTTAAGTCGTAGGTGGAAGTAAATAAAGATATAAGGATAGGCGCCTAAAGGCGCCTGAATAGCGGTTAGTTACCGCAATTGATGACTTAAAGAGATTTCTCTGTGAAAGTGTTAACTGTTTTTGGTACGCGGCCTGAAGCGATTAAAATGGCACCGCTAGTACATGCATTAGCTGGCGACACCTATTTTGAATCTAGAGTTTGTGTGACAGCCCAGCATCGGGAGATGCTGGATCAGGTACTAAAATTATTTGATATTAAACCTGATTATGATTTAGATATTATGCGCCCGGGGCAAGGGCTAACAGAGATCACCTGCCGGATACTTGAAGGACTTAAACCGGTATTAGAAGACTTCAAGCCCGATGTGGTATTAGTGCATGGTGATACCACCACCACACTTGCCACTAGCTTAGCTGCGTTCTATCAGAGAATTCCTGTTGGTCATGTGGAAGCGGGTTTACGTACTGGGGATATCTATTCTCCCTGGCCTGAAGAGGGCAACCGTAAGCTTACTGGCCATTTAGCCATGTATCACTTCTCGCCAACCGAAACCTCAAAGCAAAACCTCCTTACCGAAGCCATACCTGAAAACCGAGTTTTTGTTACCGGGAATACGGTTATTGATGCTTTATTCTGGGTGCGTAACCGTATTAAGAATGACAGTTCACTGCGCAACGAGATGGAGCAACGCTATCCGTTCCTGCAACAAAAGAAAAAAGTCATTTTGGTTACCGGCCACCGCCGTGAGAGTTTTGGCGATGGTTTCGAACGTATTTGTGGTGCTTTAGCGGATATTGCCCGTACCCATCCTGAGGTTCAAGTTGTTTACCCGGTTCATCTTAATCCTAACGTGCGTGAGCCGGTGAAACGCATCCTGAGCGATATTGATAATGTCATTTTAATCGATCCGCAGGACTATTTACCTTTTGTCTATCTGATGGACCATTCTTATTTAATCCTTACCGACTCAGGCGGGATTCAAGAAGAAGCGCCTTCCTTAGGTAAACCGGTATTGGTCATGAGAAAAACAACAGAGCGTCCGGAGGCCTTGGCAGCCGGGACGGTTAGATTAGTTGGTACGGATATTGCATTGATTATGGAAGAAGTTAGCCGACTTTTAACTGATGAAAACGAATATCACTTAATGAGTCGCGCTCATAATCCATACGGTGACGGAAAAGCCTGTCAACGTATTCTCGACGCTTTAAAAAACAATCAGGTGAAGCTATGAGTTTTGAAACAATTTCTGTTATTGGTCTGGGATATATTGGGTTACCTACCGCAGCGGCCTTTGCATCACGTAAAAAGAAAGTTATCGGTGTAGATGTTAATCAGCATGCGGTTGATACCATTAATCGCGGTGCGATCCATATTGTTGAGCCAGATTTAGATAAAGTTGTTAAAGAAGCCGTTGAAGCCGGATGTTTACAGGCTGTCATTAAGCCTCAGCCAGCGGATGCCTTCCTGATTGCAGTTCCTACTCCATTTAAAGGCGATCATGAGCCGGATATGGTATATGTCCAGGCGGCCGCTAAATCAATCGCGCCGGTGCTGAAAAAGGGTGACTTGGTTATTTTAGAGTCAACCTCACCGGTTGGTGCTACCGAGAAAATGGCTGAATGGTTAGCCGCTGCTCGTCCAGACCTGACGTTTCCTCAGCAGGCTGGCGAAGCTGCTGATATTAATGTCGCTTACTGCCCTGAACGTGTACTGCCGGGTAAAGTCATGGTTGAGCTGATTCAAAATGACCGGGTGGTTGGTGGTATGACTCCCCGCTGCTCTGAAAGAGCCAGTGCGCTGTATAAAATTTTCTTAAAAGGTGAGTGCGTTATTACCAACGCGCGCACCGCAGAGATGTGTAAGCTGACCGAAAATAGTTTTCGCGACGTCAATATCGCCTTTGCTAATGAATTATCACTGATTTGTGACCATCAGAATATTAATGTATGGGAACTGATTCGTTTAGCTAATCGCCACCCTCGAGTCAATATTCTCCAGCCTGGACCGGGCGTTGGCGGGCACTGTATTGCCGTTGATCCATGGTTTATTGTGGCTCAGAATCCTAAAGAGGCTCGTCTGGTGCGTACCGCCCGTGAAGTCAATGACGGCAAACCTTATTGGGTGTTAGATAAGGTTAAATCTGCGGTTGCTGATTGCCTTACCGCAACAGGAAAGCGTGCGGCTGAAATAAAAATCGCCTGCTTTGGTTTAGCTTTTAAACCCGATATCGATGATTTACGCGAAAGCCCGGCACTTGAAATCACCCATATGATTGCTGATTGGCATGCGGGTACAACCTTAGCCGTTGAGCCAAACGTTCATCAATTGCCTAAAGTGTTGGCAGAAAAAGTGGCGCTAACTGATACCGCACAGGCTTTGGTTGATGCTGATGTACTGGTGATGTTAGTTGATCACAGCCAATTTAAAGCAATCAGTCCGGATCAGGTTAAGCAAGAGTGGATTATCGATACTAAAGGAGTATGGCGTTGAGTAAGATTCTAGTTACCGGTGGGGCCGGATTTATCGGCTCTGCAGTGGTAAGACATATTATTAACGACACCACCGATAGCGTTATTGTGGTTGATAAACTGACTTATGCCGGCAATTTAGATTCATTGAATCAAGTTTCAAACTCTGAACGCTATGCTTTTGAACAGGTGGATATTTGCGACAGAGCATCGCTGGACCGTGTATTTGCACAGCATCGTCCGGATTTAGTGATGCATCTGGCTGCTGAAAGTCATGTCGACCGTTCAATTGATGGGCCTGCGGCTTTTATTGAAACCAATATCGTCGGTACTTACACCCTGCTTGAAGCAGCGCGTCATTACTGGATAAATCTTGGTACAGAAGCAAAACAGTCATTTCGTTTTCATCATATTTCTACCGATGAAGTGTATGGTGATTTACACGGAACGGATGATTTGTTTACTGAAACTACTCCGTATGCTCCAAGTAGCCCATATTCAGCCTCTAAGGCCTCAAGTGACCATTTGGTCAGGGCGTGGCAGAGAACATATGGCCTACCTACGATAGTGACTAACTGTTCTAATAACTATGGTCCTTATCACTTCCCGGAGAAGCTGATTCCTCTGGTGATCTTAAATGCACTGGAAGGTAAACCATTACCGGTTTATGGCAACGGTGCTCAGGTCCGGGATTGGTTATTTGTCGAAGATCATGCTCGGGCATTATATCAAGTGGTGACTGAAGGCGTCGTTGGCGAAACCTACAATATTGGCGGTCATAATGAGCGCAAGAATATTGAGGTGGTACGTACCATTTGTCAGTTACTTGAAGAGTTAGCGCCCGCTAAACCTGTCGGTTTAGCTAAATATGAAGATTTAATTACCTTTGTGACCGATCGTCCCGGCCACGATATGCGTTACGCTATTGATGCCGATAAGATTGAGCGCGAGCTGGGTTGGAAGCCTCAGGAAACCTTTGAGTCAGGCATTCGTAAAACGGTAGCTTGGTACTTAGAGAATGAAACTTGGTGGCAACGCGTTCAGGATGGTACTTATGCCAGGGAACGTATAGGACTTGAGTCTTAGTTCTAATATTCAATGATATGGGGGCATCGAAGCTAGCGATCTCCCGTATTATCCTTTATTAAGATTAGTCCCGGTTATTGATTAAAATGGCCGGTGAAAACGGTGAAGCCAATGAAAGGCATTATTCTTGCGGGCGGTTCCGGTACGCGTCTCTATCCGATTACACGTGGTGTATCGAAGCAATTACTTCCTATTTATGACAAACCAATGATTTATTATCCCTTGTCCGTGCTGATGTTATCGGGCATTCGGGATATTTTAATTATCTCTACGCCAGAAGACCTGCCTTCTTTTCAGCGCCTGTTAGGCAATGGGGAAGAGTTTGGTATTAATTTAAGCTATGCCGCTCAGCCAAGCCCGGACGGGCTTGCTCAGGCTTTCTTGATTGGTGAAGAGTTTATTAACGGTGATTCCTGCTGTTTGGTGCTGGGCGATAATATCTTTTTTGGTCAGAGCTTTAGTCCAAAATTGCGCAGTGTTGCCGCCCGAGAGCAGGGAGCGACGGTCTTTGGCTATCAGGTTATGGATCCGGAGCGTTTTGGTGTTGTTGAATTTGATGATGATTTCAGAGCGTTATCTATTGAAGAAAAACCGGTTAAACCTAAATCAAACTGGGCTGTTACCGGGCTCTATTTTTATGATAATCAGGTGGTTGAACTGGCTAAGCAAGTGAAACCATCGCCGCGCGGTGAGCTGGAAATAACGTCGATTAACCAAATGTATTTGGAGAAAGGCCAGCTTAGCGTTGAGCTACTTGGCCGGGGTTTTGCATGGTTAGATACCGGCACTCACGACAGCCTGATTGAAGCCAGCACTTTTGTGCAAACGGTAGAAAAGCGTCAGGGATTCAAAGTTGCCTGTCTGGAAGAGATTGCATGGCGTAACGGCTGGCTGGATGATGAAAGCGTGTTGAAAACAGCTAAGCTACTCTCAAAGACCGGCTACGGTAAGTACCTACAGGATCTGTTAAATGTCCGTCCGCGCCAGTATTGATTTGTTAGAGTGGGAGAGCGATTTTTTCACTCTCCCGACGGCTAGGCTTAATTTTTCTGAATCAGCCCCTTTGCTGAACGGTAAGCGATTGGCTGATTTTAGTCTTGTTCAGGCAAAGGTACCGGCCAATCAGGTTGATATTATTGATGAATTAAGCGCGCTAGATTTTCATTTTGTCGAAGGCGAGGTTGATTTTTCTTTAGCGGTCGACCGTGGCGCTGATTTAACACCGGAACTGAGATTTTCATGTCGTTTAGCGACTGAGAATGACATTCCTCAATTAAGAGCGGTTGCGTCTGATATTTTCCGGCATAGCCGCTTTCGTACGCCTTGGTACCAGCCTGAGGACAGCAGCCGGTTTTATGCATTATGGATAGAAAAAGCCGTGTTGGGCACTTTTGATCGCCAATGTTTACTGCTTGAGGATGCGCAGGGGAAACCTTTAGGATTTGTCACGCTACGCGCTATCGATGAGTCACAGGGGCGTATCGGTTTATTAGGCGTCTGGCCAGAAGGCGGTAACAAAGGTATTGGTCTTGAATTGATGAAAGTTGCAAAGCGTTGGTGTGCAGAGCAGGGGCTAAAGCGCCTGTGCGTTGCTACCCAGATGGGAAATCTTGCAGCTTTACGTCTCTATATTCGTAGCGGTGCTTCAATAAGCAGCACCGCATATTGGTTATACAGATAACTATTTTAGGTGGAAAAAATGATTCCGTTTAATGCCCCTCCCGTTGTTGGTACCGAATTAGAATATATGCAAGCCGCAATGAGCAGCGGTAAGTTATGTGGTGACGGCGGATTTACCCGCCGCTGTCAGCAGTGGATGGAACAGCGTTTTGGTAGCCATAAAGTATTATTAACACCATCCTGTACTGCATCTTTAGAAATGGCCGCGCTGCTGTTAGATATCAAACCCGGCGATGAAGTGATTATGCCGAGCTTTACCTTTGTCTCCACCGCCAATGCCTTTGTATTACGCGGTGCGAAAGTGGTATTTGTTGATGTACGCCCGGATACCATGAACATCGATGAAACCAAGATTGAAGCTGCCATTAATGAAAATACCCGAGCTATTGTTCCCGTTCACTATGCGGGCGTAGCCTGTGAGATGGACGTGATTATGGCCTTGGCTAAAAAACACGATCTTTTTGTTGTTGAAGATGCGGCTCAAGGCGTTATGTCGACGTATAAAGGCAGAGCCTTAGGAACTATTGGCCACATTGGCTGCTTTAGCTTTCATGAGACTAAAAATTACACAGCCGGCGGTGAAGGTGGTGCAACATTAATTAATGATCCATCGTTAATTGACCGGGCTGAAGTGATTCGCGAAAAGGGCACTAACCGTAGTCAATTCTTCCGTGGACAGGTCGATAAGTATACATGGCGTGATATTGGTTCCAGTTATCTGATGGCTGACCTACAAGCGGCCTATCTTTGGGGGCAACTGGAAGCCGCTGAGACGATTAATCAGCGTCGCCTTGAGCTATGGCATAATTATTACGATGCGTTTAAGCCATTAGCGAATAAAGGGCGCATTGAGCTGCCTGTTATTCCTGCTGACTGCAAACAAAACGCCCATATGTTTTATATTAAACTTAGGGACGTTGAAGACCGGACTAGCTTTATCAGCTATCTCAAAGAGGCTGAAATTATGGCGGTTTTCCACTATATTCCGCTGCATGCTTGTCCTGCCGGTGAGAAATTTGGCGTCTTCCATGGCGAAGATCGCTATACCAGCAAAGAGAGCGATCGCTTAGTTCGTTTACCGCTGTTCTTTAATATGACAGATATCAATCAACGTACGGTGATTAATACAATCCTGAGTTACTTCGCCTGATATGTCTCTGGCTAAAGCTTCAATATGGACGGCCGGCTCTACGCTAATTAAGATTGGCGTAGGGCTGTTGATCGTCAAGCTACTCGCCGTTTCGTTTGGTCCCAGTGGCGTCGGACAGGCCGGTAATTTTCGGCAGTTGATTACGGTATTAGGCGTATTATCGGGAGCGGGTATATTTAATGGAATTACCCGATATGTTGCCCAATACCAACAAGAGCCAGAGCAATTACGTAAAGCATTAGGAACTTCAGCCAGCATTATTTTAGGTTTCTCGACCCTGCTGGCGGTTCTCTTTTTGCTATTTGCTGAACCTATTAGCGCCGCTCTGTTTGGTTACGTTAAATATCAGAATGTCGTCAGGGCGGTGGCTTTTATCCAGATGGGGATCGCCTATGCCAATTTCTTCCTCGCTATTCTTAAAGGCTATAGAGATGCCGTTGGTAATGCGCTGGGCGTTATTGGGGGATGCTTATTTGGCGTAATAGGATACGTTGTTTGTTACCTGCTGGGCGGTTATGAAGGTGCACTGGCTGGTTTAGCGCTTGTGCCGGCTCTAGTGGTTATACCGGCCGGTTTTATTCTATGGCGTAGAAAAACAATCCCGTTGCATTATATTAAGCCCATGTGGGATAGGGCATTAGCCAGCAATTTGGGTAAATTCACCATCATGGCGTTGATTACTTCGGTTACTATACCGGTAGCCTATGTGATGATGCGTAATCTGCTGGCGAAGAATTATAGCTGGGATGATGTTGGTATCTGGCAAGGGGTGAGTAGTATTTCTGATGCCTACCTTCAATTTATCACCGCCTCTTTTACCGTATATTTATTGCCGACCCTGTCTCGTCTTACTAATAAGCAGGATATTTCCAGAGAAATTTTACGTTCATTGCGTTTTGTTCTGCCGGCTGTTGCATTGGTAAGTTTTAGCGTTTGGGTATTACGTGATTTTGCTATCTGGCTGCTTTTTTCTAGCAAATTTGTGGCGATGCGTGATTTATTCGCCTGGCAGTTGGTGGGTGATGTCCTGAAGGTTGGATCCTATGTATTCGGCTATTTAGTGATTGCCAAGGCGTCATTACGGTTTTATATCCTGACCGAGGTTAGCCAGTTCATCTTATTGGTCGGATTCTCTCATTGGCTGATACCGCAGAATGGGGCATTAGGTGCCGCCCAGTCTTATATGGCTACCTATATCATCTATTTTATGCTTTGTAGCTGCATTTTCTTTATTTATCGTAGACGATCATGACAACTTTGATTCATATATTAGGTTCAGACATCCCCCATCATAACGTTACTGTATTACGTTTTTTTAATGATGTGTTGTCAGAGCAGACTCCACATGAGTATGCGAAGTATTTTATGGTTGCAGCCAAGGATACTTCACCGTTTGAAGCATTCAGTCGACTGAATATTGAACGCTATAATGACAAAAATTCACTGGCTCAGGCGGTTATTACTCGGGCAAAATCAGACGCATCGGTGCGGTTTTTATTTCATGGGCAATTTAACCCTAAGCTATGGTTGGCGTTATTGCTGAATCAGATTAAACCTCATCAGGTGAGTTGGCATATCTGGGGGGCTGATTTATATGAAGATTCAACCAGTTGGAAATATCGTCTGTTTTATCAGCTACGCCGAATCGCCCAGGGTAAGGTCGGGCACGTGTTTGCCACCCGTGGTGACTTACTTCACTACCAGCAGCGCCATCCGGACGTTTTAAACTCGCTTCTCTATTTTCCGACCCGAATGGATCCGTTATATCTGCCGAAAACATCGGCGCAGGATGAGCAGAAGCCGCTGACGATATTAGTGGGTAACTCCGGGGATCGGACTAATCGCCATATTGAGGCATTACAAGAGATTCATGACAAATTTGGTACTGATAACGTTCGGGTTATTGTGCCCTTAGGCTATCCGGCTAATAATCAGGTTTATATTGATGAAATTAGTACCAGCGCCAAGCTATTATTCCCTCAGGGGCAGGTTGAGCTTTTACTTAACCAAATTCCGTTTAATGACTATTTGTCTATACTGGCCGGCTGTGATGTAGGTTACTTTATTTTTAATCGCCAGCAAGGTATTGGTACACTTTGTCTGCTTATTCAAAGCGGTGTTCCGTTTGTGATTAGCCGGAATAATCCGTTTTGGCACGATCTTGAGGAACAGAATATTCCATTCCTGTTTTATGGTGATAAGGTTGATGAAGTGACAGTTAGACATGCTCAGACTAAATTACAGTCCTTAGATAAAAGTCATATCGCGTTCTTTAATCCGAACTATATTGAAGGTTGGAAGCAGGCCCTTGGTGTGGCTGCTGGAGAAATAAAATAATGATGCCCGCACAGTTCGGTGGTTTGTTTGCGGTTTACTTAATTTCTTTGGTTTTTATTCTATTCTTAACTTATAAAGAGTTTAGACGGGTTCGTTTTAATTTTAACGTTCTGTTTTCTTTGCTTTATTTATTAACATTTTATTTTGGTTTCCCTCTGACCTGTTTGCTGGTCTTTCAATTTGATGTACAGGTTGTCGAGGTTGATTCCTTACTTAATGCAATGCTGTCAGCGACGTGCTTTTACGCTATTTATTATGTTTGCTATAAAACGCGGTTATTAAAACCTCGTGCGACGCCGCGGGCACCGATATTTACCATGAATCGGGTTGAAACTAACCTGACATGGATGTTACTGGCGCTGGTAGCCATTTCAACGGTAGGCATTTTCTTCTTACAAAACGGGTTTTTACTGTTCAAATTAGAGAAGTATAGCCAGATATTCTCCAGCGATGTCAGCGGTGTGGCGTTAAAACGCTTTTTCTATTTTTTCATTCCGGCAATGTTGATTGTCTACTTTCTTAAACAAGATACGCGCAGCTGGTTCTTATTTTTAGCCAGCACCGTCGCCTTTGGCATTTTGACCTATATCGTTGTTGGCGGTACCCGAGCTAATATTCTGATCGCTTTTGCCCTGTTCTTATTTATCGGTATTGCCAGAGGCCATATTACTCTCTGGATGCTGGTTATGGCGGGTGTTGCGGGCGTTGTTGGTATGTTCTGGCTGGCGCTTAAGCGCTACGGTATGAATGTTTCCGGTGAAGAGGCATTTTATACCTTTTTATACCTAACGCGGGATACGTTCTCTCCATGGGAAAACTTGGCTTTACTGTTGCAGAATTACGATAAAATTGAGTTTCAGGGGCTTGCGCCAATAGTCCGCGACTTCTACGTATTTATTCCATCTTGGTTATGGCCTGAAAGGCCTGACTTAGTGGTAAACACCGCTAACTATTTTACTTGGGAAGTGCTGAATTATCATGCCGGCTTAGCGATATCCCCGACCCTGATTGGATCGCTGGTCGTCATGGGGGGAATTTGGTTTATTCCGTTAGGCGCGATCGGGGTTGGGCTGATTATTAAATGGTTCGACTGGGTGTATGAGCAAGGGAAAGCGGAGCCAAATCGTTATAAGAGTGCTATCTTGCAGGCCTTCTGCTTTGGTGCAATATTCAATATCATTGTACTGGCGAGAGAAGGGTTGGATTCATTTGTTTCCCGGGTAGTATTCTTCAGCCTAGTGTTTTTATTATGTCTGGTTATGGCGAAATTGTTGTACTGGGCATTTGACGCTTGTGGAATGGTCCGGCAGAGGGTTCGTAACTCAATGTCTGCCAGACAGGCTAAAATTAGTGATGCGTAAGTGGTTTAGGAGAGCAATGTGAGTATTGCTAAGTATAGTATCCGCGGTATTGATATCTGGGGCTTTCGTTCGATGGCTCAGTTTGTTGATCATCTATTTGATGGCAACAATGTGCGCACCGGGACGTTAATTGCCATTAACGCTGAGAAAGTCATGACCGCAGAGCAAGATAAGCCGCTGCGTGAGTTGATTGACGCTGCTGAATACAAATATGCCGACGGCGTTAGTATTGTGCGCTCTATTCGCCGCAAATACCCTGAAGCTGATATGCAACGCATTGCCGGTGCAGATCTTTGGGAAGCGCTAATGGAACGTGCTGGCAGCCTGGGAACGCCCGTTTTTTTAATCGGCGGTAAGCCAGAGATTCTGTCAGAAGTAGAACATAAATTAAAATCCCAATGGAATGTCAACATTGTGGGAAGTCAGGATGGCTACTTTAAGCCCGAGGAACGTGACGCTCTGTTTGAGCGTATCCGTGCCAGTGGTGCAAAGTTCGTTACGGTCGCTATGGGTTCACCAAAGCAAGAGCTACTTATGCGAGATTGCCGTAAGGTTTATCCTGATGCGCTATACATGGGCGTTGGCGGCACCTATGACGTCTTTACCGGTCATGTAAAACGTGCGCCAAAGGCTTGGCAAGATATGGGGCTGGAGTGGCTATATCGCTTACTTTCACAGCCTACTCGCTGGCGGCGTCAGTTTAAGTTATTAAAGTATGTTGCCTATCACTATGGTAATAAGCTGTGATGATTTTGTTTTGACGATCAATAAAAAAGCCCTTGCGGGCTTTTTTATTGTCTGATGCTATCTAACTTAGGCTTGATTAATGGCATCGGCAGTCGCTTGTGTCGCTGCTTTCTGCTCTTCAGCTTTACACACTGAGCCGATAAAGACGACGTCTGTTGATGAGTTTATCGCCGTTTCTACCGAGTCCTGCAATACCCCGATAATAAAGCCCACAGCCACAACCTGCATCGCGATCTCATTAGGGATGCCGAACATACTACAGGCAACCGGAATCAGCAGCAGAGAGCCTCCAGCAACGCCTGATGCACCACAGGCACATATAGACGCAATTATACTCAGCAACAGCGCAGTAGGAATATCAACGGCAATGCCCAGCGTGTTAACCGCAGCCAGCGTCAGCACGGTAATCGTCACCGCTGCGCCGGCCATATTGATAGCAGTTCCTAATGGAACAGCAACGGAATATGTTTCTTCTTTCAGGTTTAACTTCTTACATAGCGCCATATTCACCGGAATATTCGCTGCTGAGCTGCGGGTAAAGAATGCAGGTATTCCGCTATCTCGCAGGCTGACAAGAACCAGTGGATAAGGGTTTTGACGCATAACTAAATAAGCAATCAGCGGGTTGAGTATTAGGGCGACGACAAACATACAGCCGATCAAAACAAATAGCAGATGGGCATAACCTCTGAAGGCTTCAAAACCGGTTTCCGGATCGGCCAGCGTGGAAGAGACCAGGCCAAAAATACCGATTGGAGCCAGCTTAATCACTAGGCGTACAATAAAAGTGATGCCATAGGATAAATCGCTGACAACGGTTTTAGTGGTATCTGAAGCATGTCGTAAAGCAACACCAAGCGCGATTCCCCATACCAGCAGGCCAATATAGTTAGCATCCATCAGTGCTCTGACCGGGTTGTCTACCATCTTAAACAGCACGGCATGTAATACTTCAATTACGCTGCCCGGTGGGGTGATGCTTGCTTCTGAAGAGGCTAAAATTAGCGTTGAAGGAAACATAAAGCTACCAAGAACGGCAATCAGAGCCGCCGAAAACGTACCGATCAAATATAAAACGACAATAGGCCGCATATTGGTTTTTTGTCCCTTTCTATGATTGGCAATAGAAGAGGCAACTAATATAAAGACTAATATTGGAGCGACAGATTTCAATGCGCTAACAAATAAACTTCCCAGCAATCCGGCTGCCATTGCTGTGGATGGCGATACTAAGGCTAAAATGATACCGGCGAACAGGCCTATTAAAATCTGAGTGACCAGGCTACGACGAATAAAGAGAAATGGTTTACTTAAATTACTCACGGTGAAACTTCCCTAAGATAGATATAACTTTTCCACGCCAATACTTCGGGTTAGCTCTTTGGCCGATAGCATCTTTACACCTGATTATCAGGCGCAGAGATCTAACATGAAGTGTGTGTTTGCTTTAATTTATTATATGCAGGCACTTATTTGAGTCTGCTTGTCTGACTTTAAAAGAGGTTAGCCTTTTCTGGAAGCAAAAAATCACTATCGTGATGAATTAATTCTATAACGATAGTGATTTATCACTGTTTTCAGATAAAAAAGTATCCTAATCGTTGATGAAGTGAGCAAATGAGAAAAATCCTTAAAAAAGGGCTAGACAGACGGGCGCTAAATACGTAGTATCCTCATCCGCAACGGCGCACTACTACGCGCCCGTAGCTCAGCTGGATAGAGCGCTGCCCTCCGGAGGCAGAGGTCTCAGGTTCGAATCCTGTCGGGCGCACCATTTATAGTGCGAAAGGGCTGAGATGGTCTCTACGGTTTAAATACCGGGTTGAGCAAGAATTTATGGTGGCTATAGCTCAGTTGGTAGAGCCCTGGATTGTGATTCCAGTTGTCGTGGGTTCAAGTCCCATTAGCCACCCCATTTTAGTACTAAAGAAATAAAGTTTTGTGGCATTGCGAAGGTGGCGGAATTGGTAGACGCGCTAGCTTCAGGTGTTAGTGTCCTTCGGACGTGAGGGTTCAAGTCCCTCTCTTCGCACCACACAAATTAAATTTCTTATAGTTGCGAAAGTAAAAAGTAGTTAAAATAGCAAAGAAATAAAGAAGTAAATTTCGGCGAGTAGCGCAGCTTGGTAGCGCAACTGGTTTGGGACCAGTGGGTCGGAGGTTCGAATCCTCTCTCGCCGACCAATTTTAAGAAACCTGCTTTCGAGCAGGTTTTTTTACGTCTAAAGTTCAGAGGATGAGAACCTCCGCAGGAGGTTTGAGCCGAGCGCAGCGAGACAACGTTGCTTTAGCAACGGCCCGCAGGGCGAATCACGCAGTGATGAGTCATCCTCTCTCGCCGACCAATTTTAAGAAACCTGCTTTCGAGCAGGTTTTTTTACGCCTAGAGTTCAGAGGATGAGAATCTCCGCAGGAGGTTTGAGCCGTCAGTTTGGGCAACACCTTCCTTGGCCGCTAGAAAATCGCCATATCCCGATACGGCTTGCGCGGACAAAACCTGCTCTGAAACTGAATTACACTACCTAGATATAGATTAGGGCAGCTAGTCCCCCACAGTTTATGACCACAGTGAGCCAATAGATTAGCTGAAATTGAGTTTTTTGCGTCTTGTGATGAAATACCCTTTGGGCAAACAGTGCCCCTGGCCATCCGCCTAATAACCCGAATAGAAATAGCGTCCGCTCTTTTATACGCCAGTCATGACTTTTAGCGGCCGACTTATCTTTCATATAAAGGAAAAAGGTGACGATACTCAGTGTGACATATAGCAGCATCACGTTTAGCGACAGCCTGCCGGAAGCAACCATAAAGGCGATAAAGTAGAAAAATAGCGTAATAAAAACAATCAATATGAGGTTTAATTTGTTCTTCACTGAAAAGCTTCCTGCTTTGGTGATACTGTCTGTGGGAATACAGATATTCTTAGACGGTTGTCGTTACTCAAAGACATGTAATATATTGATTTTATTTGATAAAAAAATATCATTAGTTTGTTGTCTCTAAAAAGAGACGCTTTACTCCTGATGGTTTTATTTACATAGAGATAAAGCCTGCTTTTCTGTTCGACTATTTAAAATTTAATATCTATTATTAATCATATGGTTACATTTTTTATATTGAGATATTTATCAATTAACTAAAAGTTGGCACAATGAATGCAATAACTAAAGTGTAGAATGCTCATTCACCTCTTTATGATAGTTGATTTAAGGATCGCTTCATAAGCCTACCGAATGATGCAGAGCCGAGTAATGGTGTCTATCGTCTAGCTTATTGATGACATTGTCATCAAACATCAGACATAACGTTGAGTGAGACACCACCATGTTGTCCTTTGACCTGATTTTTTTCTCACACTTGCCCCTCTGGGCAAGTGTTTTTTTTGCCTAAAATTTACCATGAAGCTAGTGAAGAGATTGAGGGTAGAAAGAAAAGAAAGAACAATGTCGATACGGGCCCCTTTAGGAACCCGTATCGATTTTTCAGTTGTTAGTCAGTGTCAACGCTAGTCCCTGACGGCGCATCTGGGCGGCTTCAGCCGGGCGATTTAGCTTATCGTAGGTGTCAGCTAATAGCGCGTAGTCCTGGGCATTAGGCTGTTGTTTTATGGCCTCAAGTAAAGCATGGTTGGCCTGTTCCCACTCACCGTGTTGAATCAGCAATTGACCCAATGTGCTGTTTAATAGCTGGCTTGAACCATGTTCATTGATCTGTAACCGAAGTTCTTTTTCCAATGGCCCGGGATTACCGGATTTAAGTTTTGGCATCAGCTTAATCAGTTTTTCATCATATTGATGCTTTAGGCTATCTAAAATGATCTTTTGCGCCTGTTCATTATCATCACAGGCGATAAAATGGTCGGCCAGCTCAATTTGTAAGGCATGGTTATTCCGAACCTTACGCGGCTGATCTTTCCACCACTGCCTTAAACCTTCGCTACCGCCGTCTGACATTGCCTGATTCATCAAACCGATATAAGCCTGATTACGTAAAGTTTCCAGCGTATCCTCATCATAGAGTTTAGCTTTTTCGATTGATGGGATAATTTCAAGCAATGAGCCATAGCCGCCGGTTTTCAGATAGGCCTGCTGTGCTAATCGAAGCACTTCCGGATGGCGTGGCGCATCGTTGAGTAACTGGTCTACGCCATGGCGGGCCGCATGATATTCGCCTTGAGCTAATTGAATCCGCACTCGGGTAATATCGACCGGTAGTTGATCGGTGTCAGCCAACTCTGCTGCGCGGCTTAAGTAATCGTTGATGCGCTGTGTATCGCCATTTTGTTGCGCTGCTTCAGCAGCAAGTAAATAGTTTACAACCGGTTGTTCAGCATAATCAGCATTGCTGGTCAGCAATTTTTCTACCTGTGAAAAATCACCCTCAGTCAGCTTAAGTAGTGCCGCTCGGGTTTGTTTACGCGCTCGGGTACTCTTGCGACCAATGAACCAGCCTTTAGTGCGAGCGCTGGTATGGAATACCCGACGTAGTATCCATTCAATGCAGAATAGAATAATAAACAATAACGCGACTACGATCGCCAGACCGGTAACGCTCATTTTAATGTCGTAGTTATCGGTCTGGATTAATACTGAGCCCTGATGGCCGGCAAACATTGGGCCCAGAGCAATACCCGCGACTAATATTGCCAATAAAAAGAGTATGCGTAACATAAGTTAGCCCTCCTGATTACTGGTAGTCGACGGTGCTGGCGTTGGTGCTTGTAGCATCATGTTTCGCATGCGGCTTTGGGTTACCTTGTCCAACAGTTCCAGACTTTTTAGTTCCTTTGGTAAATCCAGACTGATGGATTGCTGGCTTAGTTCATCTATCTGTTCAAGGAACGCTTTAGTTGAAGGTTGCTCAGTATCGAAGTAAGCCCGTACCCAGGTGGAGACGCTTTCCAATGATTGCTTATAAATATCACCCTGATGGCGGGATACTGCTCGGGCTGCAATCAACAGTTTTAATCGCAGATTTTCTCGCAGGTATGTATCCTGATCCGGCGTTAATAGCGGGCTGGTTAGCTCATTGTCCGGAACGTTGCGGGTGCGAATAGTAATAAATTCAGACATAAAATTATGCCAGCTTTTTTCTAAATTTTGACGCCAGTCTTTTAGCTCACCGCTGACCTCGGTGCTACCTTTCTTCATCGGCGTATTGTCCCAGTCTGTACTGGCCGACGGCAAATTCATAATCTGATCGGAGAGCTGATTCAGCTTTAATGCAATGCCATCAAAGTCGATCTGGCTAATCGCTGAAATATCATTAATATCTTGGATAATAGCCTGACGAACCTCATTCAGGCTTGGATCGCGTAACTCAGCTAATGAGTCATCTGCGCTTTTTAACAGGCTTTCTGCAGTTGGAATATCCTGCTCATTCCATAGCTTACGGGCCGCAAGTTTGACTAAATAATCCGCCTCAGACAAACGCCAGATTTTAGTATCGCTGTTAGCAATAGCCGTCATCTTTGTCTGTAATTCTTGCAGATGAGATTCTTGAGCTTTTAGTAAGCTACTTTGCTCCGCCATTCTTTGTTCAGCACTTTTTAGCAGATCGGATTGCTGACTTAGTGAGGTAGCAAAGCGCCCTTCCTCTTGAGATTGGCCCGTTTTTAAAGCATCTATCTGGGACTGGAGCTTTTGAATAATCGCCTGTTGGGATGCGGCCTGTTGATGCCCGTGATAGTAAAGCCCACCACCAAGTGCAATCACTAAAGCAATCGCAATCGCGCCAAGGGCTGCACCTGAACGGCCACCCTGCTTTGCTGCCGGCGCTTTGACTTCTGTTTTTGTTTCAGTTGGCGTCTTTTGCTGCTCAACTGGTGCTGATGGGGTCGTTGAATCCGTCATCCTGGCTCATCCCATAGTTAAATTTATTGTAGTGCGCGAAGTAGCGCATCATTATCTGCATTGTCTGCAATCAGGCATTGTGTCCAGCCTAAAGCTTTAGCCATGATTGCAAGACGTTCACTGACCACTATGACACGGCAACTTAATAGCCATTGTTGGTAGTTTGCAGGAACAAGGTGGTACAGATGTTGTAACATTTCTCCACTGGTAATTACTAGCCTGTCTATATTGAGCGCTTGCCAGCGTTGGCAAATCTCACTAGCATCGTAATTTATCATATGGCGTTGATAACATTCACAAAAAGTAACATCAGCTCCCTGCTTCTTTAGCTCTTCAGCTAAAAATTCACGTCCGCCGTTGCCACGGAGTATCAAAATTTTCTTGCCAGCAACCTGCTGTAATTGAGGTAATTTTAACAGTTCTTCGCTAATTTCGCGACCTTGAGGGTAACCCACCAGAGAAGAGGTGGCTTTCTGCAGTGCTGACTGTAGCACCGAGGCCGTTTTATAGCCGATAGCCAAGTAATTGATATTTTCAGGCCAGGCATAATTATCTTGGGCTAACTTGTTTTTTGCATAATTTACAGCATGTTGAGAAGCTGCGATGACAATATCACCACTTTTCATTGCTGTTAGATAATGCGCTAGCTTATCCAGTTCATCACCCGGGCTAAAAGTAATGAGTGGGGTATGGTAAGCGTCCATGCCATGTTCGGTGAGCTGTTTGACCAACAGTTCACCGAAAGGGGATGGGCGTGTTACCAGAATACTCATTGTGGTGTGTAATCCCGATAGACGTTATGCAAAATAACATCTGCACCTTGGCCGAGTAATTCTTCTGCCAGCTCAACACCCATTTTCTCTGCATCTTTTACCGGGCCACGGCGTTCACCACGAATAATCTGACTGCCGTCTGGTGCACCAACCAACGCTCTTAGCCATAAGGTATCGCCTTCCAATTCGGCATAGCTGCCGATCGGAACCTGACAGCCCCCCTCGAGGCGAGCGTTCATTGCCCGTTCAGCCAGCACCCGGACTTGAGTATTGATATCGTTGAGAGGGGCTAAAAGTTCGCGGGTTTTATGATCGTCTAAACGACATTCAATACCGACTGCACCCTGACCAACGGCCGGCAATGATTCTTCCGGTGACATATAAGCACGAATACGTTCTTCCAGCTTTAAACGCTTTAAGCCGGCTGCGGCCAGAATAATGGCATCGTAATGACCGTTATCCAGTTTTCCTAAACGGGTGCCTACGTTTCCACGCAGGTCCAGAATGGTTAAATCAGGGCGACGGGCTCTTAGCTGACATTGACGACGAAGGCTGGAGGTACCGACGATACTGCCGCTAGGTAATTGGTCCAGAGAGTTAAAATTATTGGAGACAAAGGCGTCACGCGGGTCTTCCCGTTGGCAAATGGTCACCAGGCCTAAACCCTCCGGAAATGCGACAGGAACATCTTTCATTGAGTGAACGGCAATATCGGCACGCCCTTCAAGCATTGCCACTTCCAGCTCTTTAACGAACAGTCCTTTACCACCGACTTTAGCCAGCGGGGTATCCAGAATAATGTCACCCTTGGTCACCATAGTCACCAACTCTACGGTAAGATCAGGATGGCATTCGAGTAGACGATCCCGAACGTAGTGAGCCTGCCATAAGGCTAACGGGCTTTGACGGGTAGCTATGCGGATAATATTATTAGACATGCTTTATCATTACCTTTTTATTATATGCGGCTATTCTATCAGTTGGTGTGCATAGTGTCAGCGTACAGAATAATTATCGCTATACCCGTCATACTTCAAGTGGCAGATGCGTTGGATGTATCACTCGGCTAGGCTGTGAATTATTTTAGGCATATTCACTGTTGCTGAAACTATTTATTATTCAGCAGCAAAGTCTGATATTTACCGATTATCTTGCCTCGATCTCAGTGATAAAGAGGGCTCAGAGGGTATCGGCGACGAGTCTATATCTTTACGCCTTGCTCGCAAGGTGTTAAATTGATCACGTTTCTGGCAACCGGTGGTAGATAGTTTCGGCTATTTAAGCATGCATCCAGAATGCAGTTCCTTTAATCACTGTAGGAATTAATCAGGCAAATCGTCTTGCATCTTAATATGACCTTATTAAAGCAGCGATTAGATACGTTAAATCAATTACGTATCAATCGTGCTATGGCGAACATGGGATCCGCTTTTCAGCAGGTGTATATGCTGCTGCCCATTTTTTTGCATTACCACCACCCTAAAATGCCCGGATATCAGGATGGAATCGTACCTAACGGAATCTGTTCTTATATCCCCAGCGATACACAAAGCCAGTATCTGGCTGATTTTTGCCAAAACACCGGCATTCCTTTAATTCCCCATACGACTCAGGTCTTACCTATTACGGGCGTCTACTGTATGGGAAGCACTTCCTCAGTCGGACAAAGCCAGTCGTCAGATCTTGATATATGGATTTGTCACCAGTCGTGGTTAAACAGCAACGAGCGCACAATTCTGCAGGCAAAATGTATTTTGCTTGAGCAATGGGCTGCGTCTCTAGGCGTTGAGGTTAACTTCTTCCTGATCGATGAAAACCGCTTTCGTCAAAATCAAAGTGGCAAACTAGACAGCGAAGACTGTGGCTCTACGCTACATATCCTGTTATTAGATGAGTTTTATCGCAGCGCAGTAAAACTGGCCGGTAAACCTTTGCTATGGAACGTGGTTCCCGACAATCAGGAAATGAATTATGAGGAGTACGTTTCCGGGCTATTTGCTCAGGGCGAGCTTCAGCGTGACGAATGGATCGATTTGGGCGGGCTAGGGTCATTATCGGCTGAAGAGTATTTTGGTGCCAGTCTATGGCAACTTTATAAAAGTATCGACTCACCTTACAAAGCCGTGCTGAAAACCCTGTTGCTTGAGACCTATTCGTGGGAATACCCACAGGCTCAGCTACTGGCAATAGAAATAAAAAGAAGATTGCACAACGGTGAGCTGGACTCTTTTAGCCTTGACGCATATTACATGATGCTGGAAAGGGTCACTATTTACCTACAGGCTATTGGTGATGATACCCGGCTTGATTTGGTGCGCCGATGTTTTTATTTAAAAGTGTGCGAACGGTTATCTGAACCTAGTGAAACCATTCCTGCTCAGGGGAACTGGCGCCGGGAAATTCTGAACCAGTTAGTGCTGGAGTGGGGATGGGATAATACCCGCCTTGAAATTCTGGATAACCGGGCAAACTGGAAAATCGAACGGGTGCGCGAAGCCAATAATGAATTGCTTGATGCGTTAATGCAAAGCTATCGTAATCTGATTCGTTTTGCCCGCCGCAATAATTTAAGCGTAAGTGCCAGCCCGCAAGATATCGGGGTCTTGACCCGCAAACTGTATGCCGCTTTTGAGGCTCTCCCGGGTAAAGTGACTCTGGTTAATCCTCAAATATCTCCGGATTTATCTGAAAAGAACCTGACCTTTATTCAGGTACCGATAGATCGGGCTAATCGGGCTGGATGGTATCTCTACAATCAGGCTCCCACCGTTGATTCAATCATTGGCCACCAACCGTTGGAATATAATCGCTATCTGAGCAAGTTAGTGGCGTGGTCTTATTTCAACGGATTACTGACGCCGGGCACTCAGCTACACGTAAAAAATAGCGAACATTGTAATACTGAAAAACTACAGGCTTTTGTTGCGGATATTGCAAAACACTTTCCGTTAAGAGTGCCGGCATCAACGCCAAAAGCGCTCTACAGCCCTTGTGAAATCCGCCATCTGGCGCTTATTGTCAATCTGGAAAACGATCCAACGGCGTCACTGCTGGAAGAGACCCAACCGTTCGATTTAGGTAAGTTAGACGTATTTAGCTTTGGTAAACAGGAACAGTGCCTGATTGGCAGCGTCGATCTTTTATATCGAAACTCATGGAATGAAGTTCGTACGCTTCACTTTACCGGTAGTCAGGCGGTGCTTGAAGCGCTTAAAACCATTTTAGGTAAAATGCATCAGGATGCTCAACCACCTGAATCAGTAGATGTTTTCTGCTATAGCGAGCATTTGCGCGGGCTTATCCAGACTCGGTTGCAGCAGTTGGTGTCTGAATGTATTAATCTGCGATTATCCAGTACTCGTCAGGAATCTCACCGCTTCAAAGCATTAAGAATTTCCGGTCAGACTTGGGGATTGTTCTTTGAACGCCTCAGCGTATCGGTACAAAAGCTGGAAAATGCCGTTGAGTTTTACGGAGCAATCTCGAACAACAAATTGAATGGTATTCCTATTCAGTTGAACGCTGAACAGGATCATCTGCCGCAAATTATTGACGGTTCTGCCAGTGAAGGAATTATTCAGTTCTTCTTTGAGAATGCCGATAAGGGTTTCAATATCTATATTCTTGATGAGCTGAACCGGGTTGAGGTTTATTTAAATTGCCAAGGCTGTATTGAGGAACTGGTTTGTGATGTGAGCCGTTTTTACGCCTCTTCCCACGAACGATTTACCTATGGTTCCGGCTCGGTTAACTTTAATTTGCCACAGTTTTATCAAATTGTTTATACCGACGGCGAAGCCAGCATTATTCCATTTAATAGCAACTCCATCTCACCACTGAGTGCGCCTACGGTTCCCATCACTAAAAAAGATATTATGCTCAGCCATACTTTCTGATGAGCTATGTTTTAGCGTCTGGTTCTGCCATTCGTGTCGCTAAAGTCAGACAGATAAGAATAACAAGGCCGGAATGTTAAACAGCATTCCGGCCTTTTTTGAATAAAAATAAAATTTATTTCAACAGCGATACATCTTCACCGGATTGCTGAGAGCAGGCTTCAGAGAGTAATGATAAGAATTCCTGACCGCTGCGATCGCAATACCAACGGTCATCACGGTAATCAAAATGGTATCCGCCACTCTTAGTTGCTAGCCAGATTTGATGCATAGGCTCTTGTTTATTAATAATAATTTTTGTGCCATTTTCAAAGGAAAGTGACATGACACCACCGTTGGTTTCATAGTCAATATCAGCGTCGCCATCAATATTATCTATCGCTTCTTCGATATAACGCATCAACTTATCAGCCAGTTGATGAAATTCAGTATCATTCATAATCAGAATTCCTGTTGCTTTTCGTGATCTAGCTGCGATTATAGAGGGCTAAACAAAATGAATCACAGGCTTATTTCAATGAATAGAACTTTTCGTTGCGCATTATTGGTATTAACGACACTTTGGCTGGCTGGCTGTGGTTTAAAAGGCCCGTTATATATGCCCGCTGATGAAGCGCCTAAGCAGGAAGCTGCGGTTGATGTCGCTCAACCAGTACAAACTGAGAGTAATACTCAGGCTGCAAGCGATGCTGCAAAATAAAAACGGCAGAAAAATGCCGGTTAGTGTGGTTTAACGCTGGTAGAAATATCCCCGGACAGGGTAACTTACAGTATATGAAATATTGGGTGTGATACCCGTAGTATAAAATAGATTAGGCAAAGCATATGGACTACTTTAATTACAAAGACGGGCAGCTGTGGGCGGAAGATGTTGCGGTAGCAGACTTAGCTGCACGTTTTGGTACGCCTCTTTATATTTATTCCCGTGCAACGATTGAACGGCACTGGCACGCTTTTAATGACGCTTTGTCTAACCATCCCCATCTGATTTGTTACGCAATTAAAGCCAATAGCAATTTAGCTTTTCTGAATTTGCTGGCCCGCTTGGGTTCTGGCTTTGATATTGTGTCTCAAGGGGAACTGGAACGCGTGTTAGCTGCCGGTGGTGACCCGGCTAAAGTGGTGTTTTCTGGCGTAGCTAAAACTGCCGTTGAAATGAAACGGGCTCTGGAAGTGGGTATCCGCTGCTTTAACGTGGAGTCACTGCCTGAATTGCACCGGTTGAATCAAGTTGCTGGTGAAATGGGCGTTAAAGCGCCAATCTCTTTGCGTGTAAATCCGGACGTGGATGCAAAAACCCATCCTTATATTTCTACCGGTTTGAAAGAGAATAAGTTTGGTATTAGCTACCAGCTGGCGCGCGAAGCTTATCGCATTGCTAATGAGTTACCGCATATCGACATTCGCGGTGTTGATTGCCATATAGGTTCCCAACTAACTGAATTATCGCCTTTCCTCGATGCAGCAGACCGTATGTTAGTGCTACTCGATCAATTGGCTGAAGACGGTATCTCTATCCATCACCTGGATCTCGGTGGTGGATTAGGTGTGCGCTATGATGATGAAACTCCGCCAGAACCGATGGAGTATGTCACCGCACTGTTGCAAAAACTGAAAGATCGTGAACATTTAGAACTTTGCTTCGAGCCGGGAAGAGCAATAGCTGCAAATGCGGGCATTATGGTCACTCAGGTTGAATATATTAAAGATCAGGATGACCATCATTTTGCGATTGTTGATGCCGGTATGAATGACTTAATCAGACCGTCATTGTATGAAGCATGGATGAAAATTATCCCGGTTGAACAGAAAGACTCGGGTAAATCTCAGGTTTATGACGTTGTCGGACCGGTGTGTGAAACCGGTGACTTCTTAGGTAAGAAGCGTGAGCTGAATATCAGTCAGGGTGATTTTCTGGCGGTCCGTAGCGCAGGCGCATACGGTTTTAGTATGAGTTCTAATTATAATACTCGCTGCCGTCCGGCTGAAGTTATGGTTGACGGATCCGAGGCGCATTTAGTGCGTGAGCGTGAGCGTTTTGAAGACCTCTGGCGTGGTGAACATCTGATTAAATAACTTTAAAGGTATATGTTTTCTGGTTCTGCTCTGCGCTGCACTTATCACAGCAAAGCACAAAGTTGGCCTGGCAAGACGAGAATTTAATAGGTGGCTATTAAGGATGATAAAGCCACCGTAAGTGGGGTAGTTAAATGCAATTCTCTAAAATGCATGGCTTAGGCAATGACTTCATGGTTGTCGACGCGGTGACTCAAAACGTCTATTTCTCACCGGAGCTGATTCGTCGTTTGGCGGATCGCCATTATGGTGTCGGGTTCGATCAGCTTCTGGTCGTTGAGGCGCCTTATGATCCGGATTTAGATTTTCATTATCGGATTTTTAATGCTGACGGTAGTGAAGTGTCCCAGTGTGGCAACGGTGCTCGCTGTTTTGCTCGCTTTGTGCGGTTAAAGGGCTTAACCAATAAGCAAGATATTAAAGTGAGTACTCAGAATGGCCGTATGACCTTATCGGTGAGTGATGACGATCTGGTGACCGTCAATATGGGTGAACCTGATTTTGAGCCTGCCAGTGTGCCATTCAGAGCGCCAAAAGTGGAGAAGACCTATATCTTCCGCGCATCTGAACATACCGTTTTTGGTGGCGTCGTTTCTATGGGGAATCCGCACTGCGTATTGCAGGTCGATGATGTTCAGACTGCCAGCGTTAGCGTTTTAGGCCCGCTGTTGGAAAGCCACGAAAGATTCCCCGAGCGTGCAAATATAGGTTTTATGCAGGTGATTAACCGCAGCAATATTCGTTTAAGAGTATATGAACGCGGCGCCGGAGAAACCCAAGCCTGTGGCAGTGGTGCCTGTGCCGCCGTTGCGGTAGGGATCAGTCAGGGCGTTTTGGATCAGCAGGTTAATGTCGATTTGTCGGGCGGAAGCCTGCAAATTAGTTGGAAAGGGCCGGGTAATCCGCTGTATATGGTCGGGCCCGCAACGCATGTTTATGATGGATTTATTCACCTATGAGTAATCATATAAAAGAAGGCGGAGCAACGTCGGAACTTGAGCGAGTCAAGCTGAGTGATGAGCTGGTCAGCCAGTACTTGTTGAATAATCCGGATTTTTTTATACGTAACGCCCGCCAGTTAGAACAGATGCGAGTGCCTCATCCGGTGCGAGACAGTGTTTCATTAGTTGAATGGCAAATGAGCCGTCAGCGTAATCATATTCAGCAGTTAGAAGAAGAGATTACCCTGCTTATGGAACAGGCCACGGCCAATGAGATTCTGTTTGGTCGTTTGATCAATCTGCAAAATGAATTAGTTCAGGCTATCAGCCTGCAGGATTTTTTATCCCGGCTACAAAATTGGGCAAAGTCTCTTGGCTTGGCTGGGGCAACACTTCGCTTATTCAGTGAAAAATGGCGCTTAAACGCCCCCTCTGATTTTACTCATTTATCGCTGTCCCGGCAGGCTTTTGAACCGATGAGGATTCAGCGCTTAGGCGATCGCAATCAGTATTTAGGTCAGTTGAACGGGCCTGAAATTCTGCTGTTGATGCCAGAGGCTAAAATGGTCGGTTCGGTGGCTATTTCTCTGTTGGGTAAGATGGGCGATCTGGGGATGGTGATATTTACCAGCCGAGATACTCAGCATTATCATACTGGTATGGGAACGCTGCTGCTTGATCAACTGAGTATTTTATTACCCGGCCTGTTAGCGCGTTGGGTTGAACCGGTATGACCGATCGCCCTGCCCAATTATCCTGCTCGTCATTACAGCTTCCGGTTGATGATTTTCTTCGCTATCTTCGCATTGAACGCCAACTGAGTCCCTATACGCTAAAAAGTTATCAGCGCCAGTTGGCGGTTTTAATTGAGCTTGCCGTTGAGATTCGAGTGACTGATTGGTTGATGTTGGATGCGGCTGGTGTACGCATGCTGGCAGCCCGCAGTAAACGCTCAGGATTACAATCAGCCAGCTTGGCTCTCAGGCTTTCAGCTTTACGCAGCTTCCTCGACTGGCTTGTCGGGCAGGGGAAGATCGGCGCTAATCCGGCGAAAGGTATTTCTACTCCCCGCAAAGGCCGCCATCTACCTAAAAATATGGACGTCGATGAAGTCAGCCATTTGTTAGATATTGATATGAATGATCCTCTGGCTATTCGCGATAGGGCTATGCTTGAACTGATGTACGGTGCGGGTCTGCGTTTATCTGAGCTGGTTGGATTAGATTGTCGACAGGTTAATCTGGATGCCGGAGAAATCCGCGTAATAGGTAAAGGCAGTAAAGAGCGGAAGTTGCCGATTGGTAAAATGGCCATTGAATGGCTGAATCATTGGCTGCCGGTGCGTGAGTTTTATGCACCTGACGATGATGCGCTGTTTATCTCTAAACATGGTAACCGTATTTCGGCACGTAATGTTGAAAAACGCTTTGCTCAATGGGGCGTTAAACAAGGGATTAGCAGTCATGTACATCCCCATAAGCTGCGTCACTCTTTTGCTACCCATATGCTGGAATCTAGCGGTGACCTGAGAGCGGTGCAAGAGCTACTGGGTCATGCTAACCTCTCCACGACTCAAATTTATACCCATTTGGATTTTCAGCATCTGACGACAGTGTATGACGCTGCACATCCGCGGGCTAAACGAGGAAAATCCTGATGCACTTTTATCGTCCGCTGGGGCCGGTTAAAGCGTTAACTTTCGATCTTGATGACACTCTGTATGACAATCGACCGGTTATTGAACGTACTGAGACCGAAGTTGTGAACTTTATGCAGACCAAGTTTCCTCAACTGGCTGCTTTAGATCGCAAAGGTTTTAATCAAATTCGTCTGGATTTACTTGAACAACAACCGGATATTTATCACGACGTCAGCGAATGGCGTCGCCGTGCGTTTGAGGTGACACTGACCAAATATGGATACAGCGAGAGTGCGGCTGCAGAGGGTGCTGCGCTGACCATGGAAAATTTCCGTTACTGGCGCAGCCGTATTGATGTTCCTCAGTCCACTCATGTAACACTAAGCCTGTTGGCAACTCGTTATCCGCTAGTTGCAGTGACTAATGGCAATGCCGACCCTGAGCTGTTTGGCTTAAGCGAGTATTTTCAAATGGTATTGCGTGCTGGGCCGGACGGGCGGGCAAAACCTTTTGGTGATATGTATCTGAACGCTGCTCAACGCTTGAATTTAGCGCCTGAATTTATACTTCATGTCGGAGACGATCTTGTTACTGACGTTGCTGGTGCAATACGTCACGGGCTGCAGGCGTGCTGGATTAATGACCGAAATAAGAGTCTGATTGACGAACCAACAGGGTGTTTATTACCACATATTGAGATTTCCAAGTTGGATTCGCTGTGCCTGTTGATATAAACTCTCTATTCATCTGTATAAATTACCAGTATATGGCGCAATAATGGACGTTTCCTACCTGATCGAAAGCCTTAACGATAAGCAACGCGAAGCCGTTGCGGCTCCTCGTACCAATATGTTGGTGCTGGCCGGTGCCGGTAGTGGGAAAACACGTGTCTTAGTTCACCGTATTGCCTGGCTGATGTCAGTTGAGCACTGCTCGCCTTATTCCATCATGGCGGTCACCTTTACCAATAAAGCCGCGGCAGAAATGCGTCATCGTATTGAGCATTTAATTGGTACCAGCCAAGGTGGCATGTGGATTGGTACTTTCCACGGTTTAGCCCATCGCTTATTACGTGCTCATCACCTTGATGCTAATTTACCTCAAGACTTCCAGATTCTTGACAGTGAAGACCAGCTTCGTCTGCTAAAGAGGCTGGTTAAAGCGCTTAATCTGGATGAGAAACAGTGGGCCCCGCGTCAGGCCATGTGGTATATCAACGGTAAAAAAGATGACGGTTTGCGTCCTCAACATATTGATACTTATGGTAATCCAACGGAAGGTACCTGGCTGCGAATTTATCAGGCCTATCAGGAAGCCTGCGATCGCGCCGGCTTAGTGGATTTTGCTGAATTATTGCTGCGCGCCCATGAACTCTGGTTACATAAACCGCAAATTCTAAATCACTACCGTGAGCGCTTTAGTAATATTCTGGTGGATGAATTTCAGGATACCAACCGTATTCAATACGCCTGGATTCGCATGCTGGCAGGTAACTCTTCCAAAGTTATGATTGTCGGTGATGATGACCAGTCTATTTATGGTTGGCGCGGTGCTCAGGTTGAGAATATTCAGCGTTTTCTTGATGATTTTCCCGGAGCAGAAACGGTTCGCCTGGAGCAAAACTATCGTTCTACCAGCAATATTCTTAAAGCGGCGAATACATTAATTGCCAATAACGATGGCCGTTTAGGCAAAGAGCTCTGGACTGATGGTGAACAGGGGGAGCCAATCTCTCTGTACTGTGCGTTTAACGAATTAGATGAATCTCGTTTTGTAGTTAACCGAATTAAGGCTTATCAAGACGGCGGCGGCGCTCTTAAAGATTGTGCCATTCTCTATCGTAGTAATGCCCAATCGCGGGTATTAGAAGAGGCTTTATTACAAGCGGGTACGGCATATCGAATTTATGGCGGAATGCGCTTCTTTGAACGACAAGAAATTAAAGACTCACTGGCCTATCTGCGCTTAATCGCCAATTCTAATGATGATGCGGCGTTTGAACGGGTGGTTAATACGCCAACTCGAGGCATCGGCGACCGCTCTCTGGATGTGATTCGCCATGCGGCTCGCGACCGTCAAATTACGTTGTGGCAAGCATCGGTAGCGCTACTGCAAGAAAAAGTCTTTGCAGGGCGGGCTGCTGGTGCCATACAGCGCTTTATTGAGCTGATTGAGGCCCTTGCGCGTGAAACCTGTGAGTTACCCCTGCATACTCAAACCGATCGCGTAATACGTGATTCAGGGCTGCGTATGATGTATGAGCAAGAGAAGGGGGAAAAGGGTCAGGCCAGAGTTGAAAACTTAGAAGAGCTGGTCACCGCGACTCGTCAGTTCAGCTTTCAGGATGAAGATATGGATTTGACGCCGCTGCAGGCATTTTTATCTCATGCGGCTTTAGAGGCAGGTGAAGGGCAGGCTGATGCTTATCAGGACGCGGTGCAGTTAATGACGCTGCACTCAGCTAAGGGGCTCGAGTTCCAACAGGTCTTTATCGTCGGAATGGAAGAGGGGATGTTCCCGAGCCAGATGTCACTGGATGAAGGTGGCCGCCTGGAAGAGGAGCGCCGCCTTGCCTATGTTGGCGTTACCCGTGCGATGCAAAAATTGACTCTGACCTATGCTGAAACCCGACGTTTGTACGGCAAAGAGGTTTATCACCGGCCGTCGCGTTTTATCGGTGAATTACCCGAAGAGTGTATTGAAGAAGTTCGCCTGAGGGCCAGCGTTACTCGTCCTGTCAACCACAGTCGTATGGGCACGCCTATCAGCTTCAACGATAGCGGTTATAAGCTTGGCCAACGGGTACAACACCCTAAATTTGGCGAAGGCACGATCATTAATCTTGAAGGTAGTGGTGAACATGCCCGTTTGCAGATCGCTTTTCAGGGCGAAGGCATTAAGTGGCTGGTGGCATCATACGCAAGATTAGAAGTGTTATAGCTTGATAAATATGCCAAGCAGGTCATCGATATGGCCTGCTTGGAAAGAGACAAATTTCGGATCAATACCAACAATAATGGATGTTAAATATCGCATTCATCTTCACTAGTTATATAAACCATAAATTATAGATATATTAATCATTTGATGGATATATATTCCTGTCCGTATATGATACGTACTGAATCTGGTGCTGAAATAACCAAGAAATGTTGTTCAATAGTTGACAGGCTTTTTCCTGTAGGCGTAACATGCGCCCACTATTTTCCCATGAGGGCAACAGCCTTGGACATTCCCAGTCGATACTGGCTCAATGATCTTTTTATAAAGTTCAACTTCTAAGGCTATCCCTTTTTGCTGATATCCTTAGTGGTTGTCAGCGACCTCTGTTTATTTTCCCGTCGCTAGTGAGCTAGATGTAGTCTAGGTCTGAGATTTTGGCTATCGCCAAAATGGCAGATTGTTCAATTTGTTGTTCAAATCGCCACTGAAAAGAAAGAGGGATGACGCTATGCTAAGCGCATTTCAACTAAATAATTGCCGCTTATTCCGTTTAGAATTGGATGAGGGCGATAAGCTATCTTCTTCCGTATGGGTCGATCTGGTTGAACCGGAAGATGAAGAACGTGAAAGAGTTCAAGAGGAACTGGGGCAATCTCTAGCAACCCGGCCTGAACTGGATGATATCGAAGCATCGGCACGTTTCTTTGAAGATGAAGATGGCCTGCACATTCACTCATTCTTTTATTATGAAGATGCCGAAGATCGGGGCGGTAACGCCACGGTGGCATTTACTATCCGCGATGGACGTCTATTTACCCTGCGTGAACGTGACCTGCCGGCTTTCCGTTTATATCGGATGCGGGCTCGTAACAGAGCAATGGTTGACGGTAATGCTTATGAGCTATTACTGGATTTGTTTGAAACAAAAATCGAACAACTGGCTGATGAGATAGAAAATATCTATAGCGATCTGGAGTCCCTAAGCCGCATTATCATGGAAGGCCATCCGGGTGATGGATATGATGAAGCACTCTCTACCTTGGCAGAACTGGAAGATACCGGATGGAAAGTTCGTCTGTGTCTGATGGATAGCCAGAGAGCTTTAAACTTCTTAGTACGTAAAGCCCGCCTGCCGGGAAATCAGTTAGATCAGGCTCGGGAAGTACTACGGGATATCGAATCCCTGCTGCCTCATAATGAATCCCTGTTCCAGAAAGTCAACTTTCTGATGCAGGCTGCTATGGGCTTTATTAATATTGAACAAAGCCGGATTATAAAAATATTCTCGGTGGTATCGGTCGTCTTTCTGCCTCCGACGCTGGTGGCCTCAAGCTATGGTATGAACTTTAAGTTTATGCCTGAACTGGATTGGTCATTTGGCTATCCGGCGGCGATTGGCGTAATGGTAGCGGCAGCATTAGCGCCTTACCTTTATTTTAAAAGCCGAAATTGGCTTTAATACCCTGAATTAATCAAGGAATTACCACCGGATTGATATTAAAGTAGATAACCATCTCTCTCTGATATTGTTCGGCGGTAATTTGACCTGCTTTGTTGGCCTAATTACTGTCGTTTCTGTTGGTTACGTTAGGATATTCCGCCGTGGCAAAACGCTCACCTGCTTTTCAGTGGGTCACTCTTCTGATCTGTTCGCTGGTCTTATCGCTGGTGATGTTGCATTTTCACTTTCCGGCGGCACTTCTGCTAGGGCCGATGGTGATCGGCGTAGTCATGAGCCTTTCTGGCGCAACCATCCGCATTAATAACCGGTTTTTTATTGCTTCTCAGGCCATTATTGGCTGCATGATCGCTCAAAATCTCTCGTCATCTATTCTGGTTTCTTTAGCTGCCAACTGGCCAATAGTCCTGTTTGTCCTTTTCTCAACCCTATTCGCCAGTGGGTTATCCGGCTGGTTGTTGGTCAGATTCAGTGACTTACCGGGTTCAACCGGTGCCTGGGGATCGTCTCCGGGTGGTGCGGCCGCCATGGTTGCTATGTCTGAAGAATTTGGTGCTGATGTCCGTTTGGTCGCCTTTATGCAGTACTTACGAGTGCTGTTTGTTGCCGGTTCTGCTGCACTGATTGTCCGGCTGGCGCTGGGGAGTGAGGCGCAGGCGGTAGTTCAAGAATTGATTTGGTTTCCATCATTAGACTGGAATTTCGCTGCGACTATCGCACTGGCTGTGATTGCCGGATGGTTAGGGCGGCGCCTGCGTATTCCTTCCGGCACCATGCTATTACCCATGCTGGTCGGTGCGGTTTTTCATGCCGGTGATGTTTTTGTTATACAGCTTCCCGAATGGTTGTTGGCGATGGCATATGCCTTTATCGGCTGGAGCGTAGGATTACGTTTTAACCGCGCCGTATTTATGCTGGCGCTGAAAACCCTACCCCAAATCGTGATTTCTATTTTAGCGCTGATGTCGCTGTGCGCATTGATGGCGTTACTACTGACTAAAATTCTGGGAATGGATTTTTTAACGGCTTATCTGGCGACCAGCCCCGGCGGTTTAGATACGGTTGCGATTATTGCCGCAGGCAGCGGCGTTGATATGTCGTTTGTGATGGCAATGCAAACCCTGCGGTTGTTTAGTATTTTGATGACCGGCCCCGCGATGGCGCGGTTTATTTCACGCCGCGCACCGAGGAAACCTAAACCTTTAGCTTAATGCCTTAACGCAGCCTGCGCTGATAGTACAAAGCATCTAAAATAAATACGCCCAATGCGGCCCAGACAAAGATAAAGGTATACATTTTATCTTCACCAATGGTTTCGCCATAGAAGGTAATTGCCATTAAGAACATCAATGTCGGGCCGATATACTGGAAAAAGCCTAACGTAGACAGGCGAAGCTTAGTTGCCGCGGCAGTAAAGAACATCAATGGAATCGTCGTCACAACGCCAGCTGCCATTAATAATAGATTCAGCGATAGCGAATTCTGGGTCATATGGCTGGTTGGTGTGTCGGCGATAAAAAACAGGTAGATTGCCGCAACCGGCAATAGCCAGAGCGTTTCGATCAGCATGCCGCTTTGAGAGTCTACACCGATCTTTTTACGCACCAGGGCATAAAGACCAAAGGTTAATGCTAACGTCAGACTGATATAGGGAATGGAACCAAACTGCCAAATCTGAATAGCGACGCCGCTAAAGGCCAAGATTACAGCCGCCCACTGCATCCGCCGAAAACGCTCTTTAAGAAACACTACGCCAAGCAACACGTTAACTAATGGATTAATAAAATAGCCCATGCTGGCTTCCAACATGTGGTGGTTATTGACTGCCCAAATAAACGTTAACCAGTTACTTCCGATCAGAATGGCACTGACAGCCAGCAGCAAGATATGTTTTTTATTTCTACAGGCGATACGAACTAACGGCCATTGGCGACTTAACGTTAGCAGTATCAGCATAAAGAAGAATGACCAAATAATCCGATGGGTGAGTATTTCATTAGCTGGAACATAGCCAATCAGTTTAAAATACGCGGGTGCGATCCCCCAGATAAAATAGGCTGCTAGCGCAAAAAACACGCCTTGGCGGGTCTGCTGAGGTTCCATGAAAACGTTTACCCTGATATTTGATAATAGAACTAAGCAGTGTACTCTACATTTCGGTTCTTTATGTCTAAAATTAGCCGGGCAGGATGTTAAAACAGGATGAAGTGACTCAGTTACTTGATGGTTTCCCTGTTGATTTGATGATCATTATTGGCAGTATTACGGATGGGATAGATCTCGATATTTGGAGAACGGACAGGCTACGCTGAATTTCATACGTTCGTTACTATAATAAATTAAGCCTAATTGGAATAAACATGCAGAATATAAAGCAAACACTGATGAGTTGCTTGTTGGTTTTCTCTTTTATCGGTTGGATACCTCAGAGCTTGGGGGAAACGGAGGCATCAGAAGGATCGTCAATGCCAATCAGAGGGAGTATTATCAGTAACATGTTGAAAGAATATGATAATCCTTTCACTCTGTATCCATATGAAACCAATTACATTCTTACCACCTACACCAGTAAAATAAATACTAAGGCCATTGAGTCTTATGATTGGGCCGACAACGCGCAAAAAGTAGAGGCTAAATTCCAATTGAGTTTAGGCTTCCCAATTTGGCGTGACATTGCCGGTAAGGACTCTTTACTCGGTGCTTCTTATACCCAACGTTCATGGTGGCAGGCTTTTAACCATAAGAACTCCTCTCCTTTTAGAGAGACTAACTATGAGCCTCAGCTGTTTATGGCCTGGTTAACCGACAGTGAAGTGTTGGGCTGGACCTTCCGCGAAGTTGAAGTCGGGATTAATCACCAGTCAAACGGTAAAGCTGAGCCGACGTCCCGCAGTTGGAATCGCGGTTATGCCCGAGTAATGGCGCAGCGCGGTGACTGGCAGCTGGATCTGAAACCGTGGTTCCGCTTCTCTGAAAGTGCTGAACATGATGATAACCCTGATATTACTAAATATATGGGCTACTACCGCCTCAAGGTGGGTTATCGTTTGGGCGAGTCAGTATTTTCAGCCGATGGTCACTATAACTGGAATAGTGGTTTCGGTGGTGCAGAGCTGGGCTGGAGCTATCCGATTGCCAAGAATGTTCGCTTCTATACCCAGTTGTTTAGTGGCTATGGTGAATCCATGATTGACTATGATGCCAAGCAAACTCGGGTTGGCGTTGGCTTTATGCTTAACGATATGTTCTGATACAGGGTCGACATTGCCGAGATATTGCGAGATGTCTCGGTTTTTATGACTTATCTGGTTTTTTTCATTCTTTGAGTGACGACAAACAGGTCTAATGCGCCTAAAATAGCGCCCATTACAAGTAGCAGGGGATAAGGGTGTCAACGGCGGCAGTGATAAATTCAGAAACTTTGGCAGCACAGGTATTGCGTGACACCTTTGGCTACCACCAGTTTCGTCCGGGTCAACAAGAGATAGTCAGCGAAGCGGTTTCAGGCCGCGACTGTCTGGTTGTGATGCCGACTGGCGGCGGTAAATCCTTATGCTACCAACTTCCGGCCCTGTTGCTTGACGGCCTTACGTTGGTGGTTTCTCCACTGATATCCCTGATGAAAGATCAGGTAGACCAGCTTAAAGCCAATGGGGTATCCGCTGGCTGCCTTAATTCCAGTCAAACCCGTGAGCAGCAATACGAGGTTATTTCTGCCTGTCGTAGCGGGCAAATTAAATTATTGTATGTTGCGCCTGAGCGGTTGATGATGGATAACTTCCTTGAGCAGCTTAGCTGCTGGAATCCGTCTCTCCTGGCCATTGATGAAGCCCACTGTATTTCACAATGGGGTCATGATTTTCGTCCGGAATACCGGGCTCTGGGTTCATTAAGGAAGCATTTCCCACAGCTTCCCTTTATTGCTTTAACGGCCACGGCTGATGAAACCACCCGCCAAGATATTATTCGCCTGCTGGAGCTCCATGATCCGCTGATTCATATCAGCAGCTTCGATCGGCCTAATATTCGCTATACCCTGATAGAAAAGTTTAAACCTACCGACCAGCTTCAGCGCTATGTGCAGGATCAGCGTGGCAAAAGCGGCATTATCTACTGCAATAGCCGTAAAAAAGTTGAAGAATCAGCCGCTCGGTTAAAAGCTAAAGGCCTAAGCGTAGCGGCATATCATGCCGGTCTGGATAACGAAACCCGGGAACAGGTACAAGAAGCTTTCCAGCGTGATGATTTACAGATCGTGGTGGCAACGGTTGCTTTCGGCATGGGGATCAATAAGCCCAACGTACGCTTTGTTGTGCACTTTGATATTCCTCGAAATATTGAAGGTTATTATCAGGAAACCGGTCGAGCAGGGCGCGATGGGTTGCCCGCTGAAGCGGTGTTGTTTTACGATCCGGCTGATATGGTGTGGTTACGCCGTTGTCTGGATGAGAAGCCAGCAGGTCCGCTGCAGGATATAGAACGACATAAACTCAATGCGATGAATGCCTTTGCCGAAGCTCAAACCTGCCGCCGTTTAGTATTGCTTAACTACTTTGGTGAGAGTAAGCAACAGCCCTGTGGTAACTGTGATATCTGTCTTGACCCGCCTAAACAATATGATGGTTTAGTCGAAGCTCAGAAGGCATTGTCTTGCGTTTATCGGGTTGGTCAGCGTTTTGGCATTGGCTATATTGCAGAGATTCTGCGTGGGGCTAATAACCTTCGGATCAGGGAATTTGGCCACGATAAACTGCCGGTGTATGGCATAGGTAAAGAGCAGAGCCATGAATATTGGATTAGCATATTACGCCAATTAATTCATTTAGGCGTACTGTCTCAAAATATTGCTCAGTTTTCGGCATTACAGCTGACGGAAGCCGCTCGGCCGATCTTGCGCGGTGAGAAATCGTTACAGCTGGCAGTACCTCGCTTGCAGAATTTGAAATCTCGTACCAGCGCAGCATCCAAAAGCTTTGGTGGTAACTACGATCGTAAGCTGTTTGCCAAACTGCGTAAGCTACGCAAATCGATTGCTGATGAAGAGAACATTCCGCCTTATGTTGTGTTCAATGATGCCACTCTATTGGAAATGGCGGAACAGCAGCCAACCCGTGAGAGTGAGCTTCTGTCGGTCAATGGTGTAGGCTACCGTAAGCTGGAGCGTTTTGGTCAGGCTTTCTTAGTTTTAATTCGGGACCATTTAGTAAGTCCTGATTAAGCATCGTGATTTACATTCAGATTGCAGCTATAGCTGCGGTGTAAGGGCTGTTAGTAAAAACGAATACAGCGCTTATCTTATTTTCTTCAAAGGCGTACAATTAATCCCCATTAAGGCGAAGGGATATGCTTAGTTTGCCTTTTGTCGCCCTGTTTCAATGATTCCAATTTGTTAAAGAGAGCCCCATGACACTATTTCTCACCGTTGCCGTTGTGCAGTTTGTTGCGCTGGCGACGCCCGGACCTGACTTCTTTTTTGTTTCGCAAACGGCGGTAAGCCGTTCCCGGCGCGATGCAATGTATGCCGCTTTAGGCATTATGAGCGGCGTTATGGTTTGGGCTGCAATAGCTTTACTGGGTCTGCATATTTTGCTCCAACAAATGGCTTGGCTGCATAGTTTGATTGTGGTGTGTGGCGGCGCTTATTTGTGTTGGGTTGGAATCAGTCTGATACGTTCTGCCTTAAGAAATAAGCCGGTGGAAGCCGTAGCTGAGGTTAATGGTTCTCATCACAACCACACCTTTTTACGCGGGCTGTTTACCAATTTATCCAATCCTAAGGTGCTGATTTATTTTGGCAGCGTATTCTCTATTTATGTTGGTGATGATATTGCCAGCAGTACTCGCTGGGGCCTGTTTGCATTAATTGCCATAGAGACACTCATTTGGTTTACGCTGGTGGCCTTTGTTTTTGCTTTACCTAAAATGCGTGCCGGGTATCAGCGTTTTGCTAACTGGATTGATGGCATTGCCGGAGCTTTGTTTACAGGTTTTGGATTGCATTTAGTTATGTTACGTTGGTATTGATAAATCTATCTATTTGTATTGGTATGATTATTAACCTCTGGATAAGTCAAAAATTATTATGACCGAAAATTCGAGGTAAAATTAAAGCCACATATTTGTGGCTTTAGTGCATTAATATTGAAAATAAAGATTTTCTTGTTGATTAAATTTAATCCTAACTACTTCTTTCTAGACAAATGTTTTTTATCGAATTAACTATATCATCAATATTTTGGTTAGCATCAATGAAGTACACATCATTTTCATCCTCAGAAGGGATCTCTAATGCCTCAAACTGAGAAATTAGCATTTGAGGCTTTTGAAAATGACCTGTACGGGCTTTTAGTCTTTTATAAATACATTCAAAATCAGCCTCTAGAAATAGAAATATCAAGTTGTCATTCGAATCCCTTATCATGTTGCGATATTTCTTTTTAAGCGAAGAACAAATGATTATTGAGGATGGGTTTGTTTTCTGCATAGCAAAAACTGCATTATTAATTAAGCCAAGCCAAGGTTCCCTATCTTTATCATCTAATGGTTGACCACTGGACATCTTAAGAATATTTGACTTTGGATGTAGGTAGTCACCGTCAATATAAGGAATGTCGTGCTTTTTCAATAGTTCTTTGGCAATGGTTGTTTTACCTGAACCAGATACGCCCATTAATATATAAACAAAATTACTCATAAAATTCCTTGTACCAAACTAAATGACTAAATTCACGTTCTTACTTTTAAAACGTCCCTGTTATTGAAAATTTATTGGTACAATTTAGTCCATACTAGGCAGTTTTATTGTATCAAGTTTTCTAATAATAAAGATGTGTGATAGCGCGCCTAGCACTGAAACAAACGATATATAGTACATTGCATAAGCAAAGCTATTTGTTGTTTGCAGTATTATTCCCATGATTATTGGCGTGGCAATACCGGCAAGGTTACCTGATACGTTAAAGAAGCCACCAATGGTACCAATAACTTTACTTGGAACGATATCACTTAAAATAACCCAGCCAATATTTGAGAAGGCATTGGCAAAAAAAGCAAACGATAGAATAGCAATAGCAATAACAGGTTTGTCTTCAAAGAAGTTAACGAAGCACATAGTCCCCGCTAGTCCTAGGCCAAGAATCGCAGGTAGTTTACGAGATTTAGTCCGAGAAATGCCTTTTTTCATCAGCGCGTCACTGACAAATCCACTACACAATAGGCCTAGCATTGCCATCATATATGGGAATGCAGCACCAATACCGGCTTTGGAAATAGAGAGATTTAGACCTTTTTCTAGATAAACAATAAACCAGGTTAGAAAGAAGTAGAGTGTAGAGTTCATTGCAAACTGCGCAATAAACAGGCCCCAAATATTTCTTTGTTTTAATACATAAGAAACATCTTTCCATTCAACCTTTTCATTAGTTGCTTTTTGTTGAGCTGATGTTTGTCCAAGTCCGCCACCTTGACGAATATGTTCGAGTTCAGCGGTATTAGTTTTTTTATTCTCTAGAGGATCGCGGTATTTATATAGCCAGTACACTCCAAAAACAATACCTGCACCCCCAGAGGCATAGAATGACATTTCCCAGCCATAGTTTGCTACGATAAATGCCAGAACGGGAGTAAGAAGAGCTAAGCCAATATATTGCGCACATGCATAGATAGCCGTTGAGCTGGCGCGCTCTTGTGTTGGAAACCAAGTTGAGATAATTTTCGCATTTGCTGGGAATGACGGAGCTTCAGCAATACCGATCAATGCTCGACAGAGTAGAAGGAAGGCAAAAGAGGCAATTGCTGTAGTAAATAAGTGATGTGATGCTAATCCCATCAAGCAAGTAAAAATACTCCAGATGATGATTGCACAACCATATAACTTCCGGACTCCAATGCGGTCTAAAATATAACCTACTGGAATTTGGCTCAGTACATAAGTCCAAGTAAACATAGAAAATAGAAGACCTAAATTTGCTGGTGATAGGTCAAATTCTTTTTGTATACTTGTGCCTGCAACTGATAGGTTCGCTCTATCCATATAGTTTATGGCCGTAGCTAAAAACAATAAGAAGAGAACAAAAAAACGAGATCTTGTGGCTTTCATATTATTATCCTTGAAGAGAGTGGCGGCGGAATAATTTATTTAGATAAATAAATACTATTATTTTCCATTACCTTTTTTGTCGTTTTATATGCTTGAGATATGACCCACTCAGGTTCTTTTTGCCAATATTCTGGTCTAAATATCTCTACGGATACTATTCCGTGATATCCTGTTTCTTTCAGGTTTTTTAGAAAGTTATTTAAATCGACACTTCCAAAATCGCAGAATCGTCTGTTTTCTTGAGATGCCTTATCTATATCAATGAAATCTCCATTATTAATATGTGTGCAGAATATTTTTTTAACATCTACATTTTTAATTTCTCTAAAATCATTTAATCCATGATAGAGATGAAGATTATATGAATCGAATACGAGGCCTACGTTATCTTTATCGACTTCGTTAACGATATTCCAAGCCTGTTCAACGGTACGTACAGAACTTCGATTAAAACCGACTAACTCAAAACACAGTTTAACGTTATAGTCATTAGCAATTTCTGACAGGTGATTGAGAATCCTAACGCAGTTTTCATGAGTTTTTTCAACGGAACCAATATAAGGTCCACCATTTGGATCACGCTGTAGAGGAGGAACAATGATGAAATATCCCGCTTGGATTTCCTTGGCAATATGACATCCCCAGATGAATTCTTTTACAAGCTCATTGTCTTTTTCACTATTTTCGTCAGCAAATAAATTGTCGTATGTATATAAAGCATTTAGCGCATGCGGTTTAATTTTCTTACCAGCCAAGAGCTTTTTTAAATCTTCAAGATTGTGATCTTTAAGATATTCTTTGAGTTTATCCAATCTAAATTCGATAAAATCAAACCCATTTTTTTCGCAAAGCAGCACATCTTTTTCCAGAGTTGAACAGTTCATCGATGTGGCTTGATTAAAACCTATTTTCATCATGTCCTCTCATTTCAACGGAAATTTAACGGGCAACCCGGTTTTTGTACTGCGATAGATTGCTTCAATAAGCTCGACGGTTTTTCTTCCTGAAAGGCCGTCAATTAATGGGGTTTTATTTTGGGCGATAGAGGTTAAAAAATCATCAATTTGAATTTGATGGTAGTAATACATAGAGTCTTGGCTATTAAAGAACTCACGATCTTCTTGTTGCCAATTGTTTAATTGAGGTTCTTCGTCTGGTATGGTCCACAAATCATTGTATGGTGGTTCGGTAATTGATGAGACGCCAGCAATAAACATTGCTCCACCATCTGTTTGGACTCCTACAGATGCGCCATTTTCACCATAAACATGGACTTTTCCATGTAGTGCTGGATTTTGGGAGTTACTGACCAGAATATTACCAATCCCACCATTTTTAAATTTGATAATAGCAACGGCAGTATCTTCGACTTCAATATAAGGATGATTCAGGTTACGCCATAGGCCATATACTTCTTCAATATCACCCATATACCAAAGTAGCAGATCTAGCTGGTGGGGGGCCTGATTAACCAGAACTCCGCCACCTTCCCCTTCCCATGTACCGCGCCATGGATCGCTGTCATAGTAGGCTTTATCACGCCAGCCCAGCATTGTCACAACTCCCAGAACCGGGCGTCCTAATTTTCCATCGTCAATAGCTTGCTTAATTCTTAAGCAAGGGCGATAGAAACGTCGTTGGCATACAGTACCAACCTTTACGTTATTTTGATTCGCTGCATTTAGTATGGCATCGCTATCTTTCAGGTTACTTGCTAATGGTTTTTCTACCAAAATATGGCAGCCGTTATTAGCTGCCTCGATGGCTACTTCTGCATGGACAGGGTGTGGGGTACATATGCTAACAACGTTGATTTTTTCCGTTTTTATCATTTCTGAAAGGTTATCATATGCTTTTATATTGTATTCACTGGCAAAGGCTTTTGCTCTAGCAAGGTCTCGGTCATATACTGCACAGAATGATGAGCCATCCAGTTTCTCGTAAGCTTTTGCGTGAAAGTGACCAACTTTTCCACATCCAATAATGGCTGTTCTTAATGTCATAAAACCTCCGTAGTTACCGGTAACAAGTTTGGTTAAAAAATTTTGAAAATTTCTTTTAATTTGTCACACTTAATTGTTATCGGTAACAATTTAATCATGGCGAGTTAAAAATGACTATACCAGAAACTACTTATTTTATAAGTTGTGATAAAAATCACAATTTATGCCATCTTTATTGTTCAAAAAATATCTTAGTATTAGTGGCTAATAAAATAGATATTCATATTTTTCTTTCGAAAAAATAAATATTTCATTGTTTTTATTGATTTTTATTTTGTTGGGTTAAATGTGTCATTAGGCCGTACACTTTATTTTTAGGCTGATTATTTTTAATAATGGTTAAAAATTAATGGTGCAGTGAAATGTTGTAGTGAAATGTATAATTTAATTAACAATGCTTATTATTACCATTGCATTCATTATTGTGTGACATTCGTCACAGTAATATATGTTACCGGTATCATTCCAGCAATGCCCTTGATAAAGTAAGAAATAATCGGAAATTACTAATTTTTACTATTTAATTAGAGATCAATAATATGGCGGGGCAAAGCATAATAATCATGGGAGTGTCCGGTAGTGGTAAGTCCCGGATCGGCGCTGAACTAGCAAAAAGGTTAAATGCTAAGTTTATTGACGGAGATGACCTTCATCCAAAAGTCAATATTCAAAAGATGGCTATTGGCCACCCGCTAGATGATAAAGATAGGGAACCTTGGCTTGAGAGATTAAATGATGCTGCTTATAGCTTGCGCCATAAAGATGAATTGGGCTTCATAGTTTGTTCTGCATTAAAGCGCCACTATCGGGATTGTTTGCGTCAAGGTAATCCAGAAATGGTCTTTCTTTATATGAAAGGTAGTTTTGACGTTATTTTAGATCGTTTAAAGGCTCGCGCTGGTCATTATATGCCTGTGGAACTTCTACGAAGTCAATTTGATATTTTGGAAGAACCGGGTATCGATGAAAATGATATTATTTGTGTTGATATTGATGGTAGTTTTCATGATGTTGTGCAGCGCGGGCTTAACGCTTTGAATAAAGTTGGTATTGAAACCCGCAAGGCGTAATTGTCTTTAAATACTGTCACCGTATAGAAGAGTGAAACCAAGATCGAGTATTTTAGGTGTTACCGTTTCACCCCGCAGACGAGCAAGTAATCTTTGCGCAGCGACTTCTCCTATCTCTTCGCGAGGAGTTAGTACGCTGGTGAGTTTGGGTTCCATTGACTGCCCTATGTCGTGTCCATGGAATCCAGCTATAGCCATATCATTGGGAATACGTAATTTTTGGCGTTGACACTCAAAAGCTGCGCCAATAGCGATATCATCGTTGGTACAGAAAATACTATCAGTGTCAGGATAGCGCCGAAGAGCTTCTTTCAGTAACTCGCAACCCAGGCTATATGATGATGGGCGGTCAGTACAAATGTTTCGGGGCTCTAGTCCGAATTCACGCATAGCTTGTTCATAGCCTTGCAGCCTTATGATGGTTCTTTCATCGTGCCGGGCACCGAGATACACCGGTTTGGAATGGCCACTTTTTAGGATTTCTTTCGTTATTTGATAGGCTGCATCGTGATTGTTAAAGCCGACGGCAAGATCGATGCAGGGGCTGCTGCTATCCATTATTTCAACTACAGGTATACCTGCAACTTCGATCATTTTTAGCGTGCGCTCTGTATGGAGGCGTTCAGATAGAATAAGACCATCAATATTATAGGAAAGTAATGAAGCTAAGCGAAACTCTTCTCGTTCTGAACTGTAGCCATAGTGGGCTAACATTGTTTGATATCCGTGAGAATCAGTCACGCTTTCGATGCCGCGTAGAACTTCAGCAAAAACCTGATTAGTCAGTGACGGAAGTAGTACTCCGATGGCTTTGCTGGTCGCATTGGAAAGAATCTCTGGAGCCCGGTTAGGAATATAGCCTAGCTTGTCGAGAGCGATAGCTATCTTGCTGCGTAAAGCAGTAGAAACCTGTGAGGTATCGCGTAAATAACGGCTAATTGTCATTTTAGTGACGCCGACCTGATTGGCAACGTCTTGCAAGCTTGGTCTTTTTTTCTTCATTTTTCAACCAATTAAAGCATTATGTTATGTGCTATGTTAGCAAGAATTTAGATTATAAGTACGCCTATGATCGTAGTTATATTCATAAACAGGAAATAAACTAAAGTAATACTATCCTACGATACTTGTTATTAGAAGACAGCTCTGTAAGCGATTAAAGATAAATAAAATTAATTTCTATGAACAACATAAAATTTTTGTCTAGTTCATTTTATTGAGCGAATAAGCGGCCTTTTACCTCCATGAATAGCCTGTTGATGGTTACTTACCCAATTGCTGGTTAGTTTTACTGAATCGTGTTAGCTTTATTTAAAATGAAATTGTTACCGGTATCATTTGGGTATATAGTAATCAAATAAATGCTTCATATTTATTTTAGTGCGTAAAGGAAAGAGGCTACTGCAATAGAAAACGTGAGCGGCACTAGGGGACATCGCTAGTATATCTCCGCAGCTGAAATAATAGCGAATATAGACAACCGATAGAGAGGTGGAGTACTGCATGAATCTTACTGTTGAGCACATTACCCAAAAAATCATTGCGCGTTCTAAAGAGAGCCGAGAGGCTTATTTAGCTAAAATTGATGCAGCTAAAAGCGCAACCGTTCACCGTTCTCAGCTTTCATGTGGGAATCTCGCCCATGGATTCGCAGCCTGCTCACCGGATGATAAGTCATCACTGAAAAATATGGTGAAAAGTAATATCGGCATCATTACTTCTTATAACGATATGCTTTCAGCTCACCAGCCTTATGAACATTACCCGGAACGCTTAAAAAACGCGCTGCACGCCGTTGGGGCTATTGGTCAGGTTGCCGGTGGAGTGCCGGCGATGTGTGATGGCGTAACCCAAGGTCAGGACGGAATGGAGCTCTCTTTACTGAGCCGCGATTTAATCGCGATGTCTGCCGCAATTGGTTTATCCCATAATATGTTTGACGGTGCGCTGTTTCTTGGCGTTTGCGACAAAATCGTACCGGGATTATTTATTGCCGCGATGGCTTTCGGTCATCTGCCGGCGGTATTTGTTCCTGCCGGGCCAATGCGTACCGGGGCATCCAATAAAGAAAAGGTACGGGTTCGTCAGTTATATGCAGAAGGGAAAGTCGGGCGCGAAGCGTTGCTTGAATCAGAGGCTAATTCTTATCATTCGGCCGGAACCTGTACGTTTTATGGTACAGCCAACTCTAACCAGATGGTCATGGAAGTGATGGGCCTCCATTTGCCCGGTTCTTCTTTTGTTTATCCGGATGTCACTTTGCGCGATGAACTTACCGATGCGGCTGCGCGTCAGGTCACTCGAATGACTGAATCTTCAGGTAATTATCTACCGGTAGGGCGTTTAGTCGATGAAAAAGTCGTTGTAAACGGTATTGTTGCTTTGTTGGCGACCGGCGGTTCAACCAACCACACCATGCACTTAGTTGCGATGGCTAAATCGGCCGGTATTCAAATTACTTGGGATGATTTTTCCGAATTATCTGATGTAGTTCCTCTGCTGACGCGTATTTATCCCAATGGCCCGGGTGATATTAACTATTTTCAGGCTGCCGGTGGTGTTTCTCTGCTGGTAAGAGAATTATTAAAAGGTGGCCTGCTGCATGAAGATGTTCATACCGTTGCGGGCTTTGGTCTGCACCGGTATACGCAAGAGCCTTTCCTTGACGGTGATAAACTGGCGTATCGTGACGGCCCGCATTGCTCACTCGATTCTGAAGTGATTGCTACACTGGATGCGCCTTTTGCTAAGCACGGCGGTACTAAAGTATTGGCCGGAAATCTTGGCCGAGCAGTAATGAAAACCTCAGCCGTACCGGAAGATCGCCAGATAATTAAGGCTCCGGCAGTAGTATTTGAAAGCCAGTATGATATTGATGCTGCTTTTAATGACGGAAAATTAGATCGTGACTGTATTGTCGTTGTTCGTTTTCAGGGGCCGAAGGCTATCGGCATGCCGGAACTACATAAGCTGATGCCTCCGCTGGGCGTTTTGATGGATCGCGGATATAAGGTGGCTCTGGTGACTGATGGCCGACTATCCGGCGCATCGGGTAAGGTTCCTGCCGCTATTCATGTTACTCCGGAAGCTTATGTCGGTGGACTCTTGGCGAAAGTGCAGGATGGCGACATGATTCAGATAGACGGAACAACCGGCAAGCTTGAATTACTGGTAGATGAAGCCGAACTGGCGCAGCGAAAAGCCGCCGTCCCTGACTTATCAACGTCTCATGTAGGTATGGGAAGAGAGTTATTTTCAGCAATGAGAGATAAAATTTCTGGTGCTGAAGACGGGGCCTGTTGTTTTTAGTTTTGGGCCCGTTAGGTTTAGATATTCCAAGTGGTTAAATATAGTGAAAATGGCATTGCCGGCGTAGGCCGGCATCATTGAATAAGTGTCCGGAAAGTTTAGTTTCCCCTTATCGTCGTCTGAGTTATTGTGAAGCATCTGTACTGAAGTCGTGCTTTTAAAGGCGATGGGCTGCTGAGAATAACAGGGAAAGTAAGGATGAAGGATAATGTCTAAGCCATTGCGCTCTTTTGGCTACCGTACTCGGGATGAGTTGGCCTTGCATAAGGCGCTAAATAAAGCTGTTCAGCAATACCTCAACGATAACCATGAACATCGGTTCGCGGATAATAGGATGTTGATGAAAATCGTCTTCTTATCCGCAGTCTGTTTTGCTCTCTATGTGCTTATGCTGACGGTCCACAGCAAACCAGCCTTCCTTTTTAGCTATGCCGGATTTCTTTTCTCTACGCTATTTCTCGCTGTAAATGTCGTACATGACGCATCGCATAATGCCATTTTTCGCCAGGAGTGGGCTAACCGCTGGCTGAACAATGTGCTAACAATTCCACTGGGTCTGGATGCGGATTGCTGGCGAGTCAGGCATACGATTTGTCACCATGGCCATACCAATATCAAAGGCTACGATCTGGATATTGAAGAAAATGGCATATTGCGTCAGACGCCTTATCAACGCTGGTGGTTTTTAATGCGTTGGCAGCACTACTATTGGCCCGTAGCGGCGGCACTTACTTTTCCAATTTTTATTTGGGTGACTGACTGGCTGGACCGTGCCGGGCTGACCCAGGTAACCCCTAAGCTTCGGCATCGAGGTATCAAAGGCTGGGGCTACTTTTTGTTGAGTAAGGCGCTTCATCTGACGATATCCCTTCTGGTTCCAATGATGGCCGCACGGGCGCTATCGATTTCTACTACTGAAGTTATCGTGGCATATCTGCTAAGCCAGATGTTGTCATCACTGATTTTTGTGGTTCTGATTCTGGGAACCCACTGGGCCAAAGCAAAGTTTTATTTACCTCCTGAGCAGGGCTCGATGCCACATGGCTGGTATCACCATAACTTCTCAACCACTTTTGACTGGCTGACGACTCCACAATGTTTGACCTATTGGATTGGTGGCCTGAATATGCACCTCACCCACCATCTATACCCCAACTGGAATCACCGGCATTATCTGAAATTAGCTAAGGTTATTGAGCAGACTGTGTCTGAATTTAATATTGAGTACCACTGCGTTACGCTCAGAGAGCTGTTCAGGTATCAGCAGAAGTTCTTACGGGAGATGGGAAATAATAAAGGGCTGGATGAAGATAATTTCCCCGGCCACCATAAGGCAGACGGGGAAATATGATTATCCTTCCCGTTGTTCTTTTTGTTTACGTAGCAGACGTAACGCATTAGCCGTAACCAGAGCGGTTGCTCCTGAGTCAGCGAGTACCGCCAGCCAGAGCCCGGTCAGACCGACTAAGCTGGTGACCAAAAATATGGCTTTCAGCCCAAGGGCAATCGTAATGTTCTGGCGGATAATTTTACGCGTTGCCCGTGACAGAACGATCATGTCCAGCAGGCCAATGAGCCGGTTGTGAGTCAGTGCGGCATCGGCGGTTTCCAGTGCGACGTCAGTACCTCCGCCCATAGCAATTCCGATGGTTGATGATTTCATCGCCGGTGCATCATTAATGCCGTCTCCGACCATCGCCGTAGGCTGCTGTTTATTTAATGCAATAACCGCCGTTACTTTATCTTCCGGCAATAATCCGGCCTCATATTCAATGCCTAACTCATGGGCAATAGCGGCCGCAGCCCGAGGGTTATCACCGGTTAACATAACGCCGTTTACGCCAATATTACGCAAGGCGGTCAGAGCCTGCTTAGCATCTGCCCGCATTGTATCTCGCAGGGCAATCAGACCGATAGTATTGCCATCGCGCACTACCACTACGACAGTTTTGCCCTCTTCTTCTAGCCGGACGATTTGCTGCCGGGCTTCTTCAGATAGCTGTTCTTCGTTCAGTTTAGAGGGGGAGCTAATCAGAATAAGCTGATTATCGACTCTTCCTTGAATACCTACACCTGCAATAGCCCGGCGTTCTTCGGCTTCGGCATACTTGATCTCCGCCTCTTTAGTGCGTCGGATAATCGCCTGCGCTAATGGATGGTGAGAACCTGACTCGATGGATGATGCTAACTGGAGTAATTGCACATTACTGATATCTTGCAGTGGAATAATATCAGTGACCATCGGTTTGCCTTCGGTCAGGGTACCGGTTTTATCGAATGCAATTTGAGTAATGGTGCCTAGCTGTTCTAAAGCTGCTCCGCCTTTAATAAGGGCGCCACGGCGGGTTGCTGATGCAAGTGCAGACGTTATTGCTGCCGGCGTCGAGATGACTAAGGCACAAGGACAGCCAATCAGCAGCAATGTTAACCCGCGGTAAATCCAGGTCTCCCACGGCTGATCGAAGGCCAGCGGAGGAATAATAACCACCAGAAGGGCAAACAGCATAATGCTTGGCGTGTAATAACGGCTGAAGCGATCGATAAAACGTTCGATTGGCGCACGACGTTCCTCTGCTTCTTCAATCAGTGCCAGAATACGATCAATCGCATTTTTGCCCGGTTCAGATAACACCTTAAGTTGAATAACGGTATCAACCGCGAGGCTACCCGCAGCGACTTTTTCTCCGCGCAGGCGATCGACCGGAATCGACTCACCGGTCAGGGCGCTTTCATCAAAACCGGCGCTGTCGCTGAGCAACTCAGCATCAACCGGTAGGCGGGTGCCCGGCGCAATTTCGATAATGTCTCCGGGGCGCAGGCTTGAGGCCTCAACCGTTTTTCTTACACCATCACTGACTAATACCGCTTCTTCGGGCAGTAATGCCATCAAGGATGTGACGCCCTGACGGGCACGATTGGCGGCGTAAGATTCGAGTAATTCGCCAATCATAAACAACATCAGTACCATCGCCGCTTCTTCGGTGGCTCCGATAATCAGCGCGCCTATAGCTGATACGCTCATCAGCGTTTCAATGGCAAACGGGGTGCCTGAGCGGGTAAGGCGAATAGCCTGACGGCCGATCGGAATAATGCCAAACAGGGTGGTCAGCGTAAAAGCTATCCGACCATAAAACGGCGAGAATGATTCAATAATCCAACTGGCTAAAATCAGAACGGCCAGAATAGCCGGTGGGGCATATTCCTTGAAGCGCTGTGATCTGTCGGTTTTTTTAGATGCGGATCCTGCTGCGGAAACAGAGGTGAGCGTATAGCCGGCTTTTTTCACTGCCAGCTCGATTTTATCAGCCAGACCTTCACTTTGTTGAGTATCGACAACCAGTTTTTCGGTCGCAAATAGAATTTTTGCGTGTTGGACCCCGGGCACTTGAGAAACCGCCGTTTCTACTTTTTTGGCACAGCTCGGGCAATCCATGCCAAGCACTTGCCATGTCAGACGGGTGCTGCCCTCGGTCAGCTGTTCCAGCGTATCGTTACTGGCACAGGCAGACTGACTACAGCAGGATTGATTGTTATCATCATGACTGTGTACATGGTGATGTTCATGAGCATGACCAGAGGCATGATTATGGTCATCATGTTCATGCAGCTCCGGCATTATCGTGGCTTTAGTTTCATTGTGGTTAGTCATCAGGGTTACCCTCATCCTCATGTAATGAACGTACTCTACACCTTGGAGCCCACTCCAGAGTCAATAGGGTTTTAATAGAAATTTAGATTAATTAAATTATCGTTAATTGGTTTATTATTGCTCAGATGTAAACTAAATAACGTTAGAAAGTATAACTAATCTAAAATATACTTCCGCTCTTTGCTGTTGAGTCAGAAGGTGATATTTGTTATGCCGTTACTTATCGCGACAACGCTACTTTGGGCATTTTCTTTTAGCCTGATAGGCGTTTACATTTCAGGGCAGGTAGACAGCTGGTTTGCCGTATTTATTCGTATCTTACTGGCTTTTATTGTGTTCCTACCTTTTTGGCGGTTTCGTGGTGTAACTATTAAACAAGCCCTGTTATACATGTGCGTTGGAGCATTCCAACTGGGCATTATGTACCTGTTTTATTACCAATCTTTTCTTTATCTCAGCGTGCCGGAAATTTTATTATTTACGATTATGACGCCAATTTACGTCACACTGATTTACGATCTTTTGGCTGGAAATCGGCTTAGAGTTGGATATTTGCTCAGTGCACTATTGGCGGTATTTGGGGCTGCTGTTATTCGCTATAACCAATTGAGCCCTCAGTTTTGGCTTGGTTTATGTCTGGTTCAGGGCGCTAATATTTGCTTTGCCATTGGTCAGGTCGGCTATAAAAGACTGATGGAAGTCTGCCCTATGCCACAGCGCAGTGCATTCTCATGGTTTTACTTTGGTGCTCTTTGCGTGGCGAGTGTTGCATGGATAGCGTTTGGCGATGCCAGTAAATTGCCGACTACCGGCGTGCAGTGGGGTATTTTACTGTGGCTGGGAATCGGGGCATCCGGCCTTGGCTTCTTTATGTGGAACTATGGTGCAACACAGGTGGATGCCGGAACGTTGGCGATCATGAATAATGTATTAATTCCGGCGGGCCTGCTGGTGAACTTTGCTATCTGGCAGCACGATGTTGATTGGCTACGGTTGATTGTTGGCGGCGGTATTATTTTTACGTCATTGCTGGTGCATAAACGCTGGGTTGTGGGTCATGCGCAGCCAATAGAGAAAACCGCCTGAATATCAGGCGAGTTTCACAAAAGGTAAGCTGCCGGCATGGTTGCGAGCAACATCAATAAAAGCGTCTATGGCCAGTTGATTTTGCTCGCCGTCCCGTACTGCGGCATAAAGCCTGCGCCATAGGCCATCTCCTAACGTTTTAGTGACGACTAATCCCTGTTTTTCTACGCCTTCAACCACCCAGTGTGGAAGTGCGGCAATCCCCATTTGGGCCGAAACCATTTGAATCAGTAGCATGGTGTTATCAACGTTTTTTAGGGCCGGAGTCACGCCTGCCGGTTGCAGGAAGTGCTTCCAGATATCTAACCGCTGCCGCTGAACCGGATAAATCAATAAAGTCTCATTGGCTAAATCTTGTGGCTCCAGAACCTCTTTTTTGGCTAACGGATGCTCAGGTGCAACAACCAGGCGGACTTCAAAATCAAACAGTGAGGAGTAGTGAAGACCGCTGCGCGGTAAAATATCTGATGTCATCACCAGATCTAACTCTCCCTGCTGTAGTGCCGGTTGTGGGTCAAAGGTAACGCCGGCTTTAAAATCAATTGCGATCTCTGGCCACTCCAGACGAAAAGCATTCAGGGCTGGCGTCAGCCATTGGATACAACTGTGGCATTCAATCGCTAAACGCAGCTTATCTTTTGGTGGTTCATCGCAAGACTGTAGCGCTTGCTGAATCTGAGGAAGAATTCGGTCCGCCAGATTTAGCAGAATATCTCCCTGTGCGGTGAACTGGATTGGCTGGCTTTTACGTACAAATAACCGATAGCCCAACCGTTGTTCGATCTCATTAAACTGATGGGATAAAGCTGATTGAGTTAAATGCAGTTGTGTTGCAGCACCGGCCAGCGAGCCTGACTGCCGCAATGCTTGTAGGGTGCGTAAATGCTTTAATTCGATCATGAAAGTTCTTCACCATGAGTATGAAAATATTGCGCTTGTGGAATACACCATACCTGTTGATTATAGATGTGTAAACATCTAGACGTCCAAATGAGGTTGCTATGAGTATTCAAAGTCATATTTTAGGTTTCCCACGCGTTGGTTTAGAGCGTGAATTAAAAAAAGCATTAGAGAGTTATTGGAACGGTGATATCGACCAGGATAGCCTGCTGGCAACCGGGCGTGAACTTCGTTCTCGCCACTGGCAACAGCAGCGCGATGCCGGCGTTGATTTACTCCCCGTAGGCGATTTTGCCTGGTACGATCATGTATTGGGTACCAGCTTATTGTTAGGCAACGTTCCTGAACGCCATCAGAGCATAGACGGTAAGATTAGTCTGGATACCTTATTCAGGATTGGTCGTGGCAGAGCGCCGAGCGGTGAGCCTGCGGCGGCGGCAGAAATGACCAAGTGGTTTAATACTAACTACCACTACATGGTGCCTGAGTTCCATAAAGGCCAAGGTTTTCAATTAGTCTGGAGCCAGCTGTTTGATGAAGTTGATGAAGCTCTGGCACTAGGACATAAAGTAAAACCCGTGCTGTTAGGGCCTTTAACCTATCTATGGTTAGGAAAAGTGAAAGGCGAGCAGTTTGACCGCCTGTCGTTACTCAACGATATCTTACCGGTTTACCAGCAAGCACTGGCAAAGCTGGCTGAGCGTGGTATCGAGTGGGTACAAATTGATGAACCTGCATTAGTGTTGGATCTGCCTCAGGAGTGGCTGGCGGCTTATCAACCGGCCTACCAAGCGCTTCAAGGCCAGGTAAACTTGCTGCTAACCACCTACTTTGATGGCGTCGGGCATAACCTCGAAACTATTCGCCAGCTACCGGTACAGGGGTTACATATTGATCTGGTTGCCGGTAAAGATGATGTCGCTAAACTTCATCAACAATTACCGGCTGACTGGGTATTGTCTTTGGGCGTGATTAACGGTCGTAACGTGTGGTGTGCGGATTTAAGCCGCTGGTTTGAGCGCTTACAGCCTTTAATCACGCTTCGTACTTTCTGGATCGGTAGCTCTTGTTCTCTGCTACATAGTCCGATTGATTTGAGCCGCGAACAACGGTTAGACGATGAGGTTAAAAGCTGGTTTGCCTTTGCCATTCAGAAATGTGGCGAGATTGGCCTGTTAACTAAGGCGTTGAACCAGCCCGCGAACCCAGAACTTCAACAACAGCTGGCTGATTATAGTGCGCCAATCCGTGCCCGTAATGGTTCTTCAAGAGTACATAATGCTCAGGTTGAAGCTCGGGTAACCGGGATTCAAGCGCAAGATAGCCAGCGCCAGCAACCTTACGACGTGCGAGCTGAGCAACAGCGTATTAAATATAATTTGCCTGCATGGCCGACCACGACTATCGGTTCATTCCCGCAAACGACGGAAATCCGCTCACTGCGCCTCGACTTTAAACAAGGTCGTTTAGACACCAGTAAATACCGCGTTGGTATCAGTGAACATATCAAACAGGCAATTCTGGAGCAGGAACGTTTAGGTCTGGATGTGCTGGTACATGGTGAAGCTGAACGTAATGACATGGTGGAGTATTTTGGCGAACATCTGGATGGTTTTGTTTTTACTCAAAACGGCTGGGTACAAAGCTACGGTTCTCGCTGCGTTAAGCCTCCGGTCATTATCGGGGATATCAGTCGCCCTGAACCGATCACCGTTGAGTGGGCTAAATATGCCCAGTCCCTTACCACTAAACCGGTGAAGGGGATGTTAACCGGCCCGGTGACTATTCTCTGCTGGTCATTCCCGCGTGAAGACGTTAGTCGGGAAGTCATTGCTAAACAGATTGCCCTGGCCCTAAGAGATGAAGTGACCGATTTGGAACAGGCGGGTATCGGTATTATTCAAATTGATGAACCTGCCTTAAGAGAAGGCTTACCGTTGAGAAAAGCGGAATGGAATGATTATCTGAACTGGGCGACTGAAGCTTTCCGTATTAATGCTTCAGGTGTTCAGGATGATACTCAGATTCATACCCATATGTGTTATTGCGAGTTTAACGACATCATGGATGCGATTACCGCTCTAGATGCCGACGTAATTACCATTGAAACATCCCGCTCTGATATGGAGTTGCTTGAAGCCTTTGAGTCATTTGAATATCCGAATGAGATTGGCCCAGGAGTTTATGATATTCATTCGCCAAATGTGCCGAGCGTTGAGTGGATTGAGGCTTTATTGCGTAAAGCAGCCCAGCGAATTCCCGCTGAGCGTTTATGGGTCAATCCTGATTGTGGCCTAAAAACTCGTGGCTGGGCGGAAACCCGGCAATCTCTGGAAAACATGGTTCAGGCAGCTCGTCAGTTGAGAGAAACCTACTAATATTGATACATACGTCGGTTAATCAGCAGCTAATTAGTAAATAGGGGGCGCAATCGGCGCCCCTTTTTTATAGCTGTGATAAAATTAGTCAGGTTGATACTTAATTGGGTGATCTAATGGAAAAGTTAGCATCGTTATACCAGGCGCATATTTCGACATTACAACAGCGTACGCGTGAAGTATTAGAGCGAAACAAACTTGATGCTTTGCTCATTCATTCCGGTGAACTGGCTGGTCTATTTCTTGACGACAGATATTACCCTTTTAAGGCGAGCCCACATTTTAAAGCTTGGGTTCCGGTGACCGAAGTTCAGAGCTGCTGGATTCTGGTGGATGGTGTGAACACGCCCAAGCTCTGGTTTTATTCACCGGTAGATTACTGGTATAGCGTTGAACCGGTGCCTGATAGCTTCTGGACATCATATATTGATATTACACCGCTAAAAAAAGCGGATGAAATTGCTCAATATTTACCGGGTTCTCTGACCCGCATTGGATATATTGGGCCTAATCCTGAGCGTGCGCAATGGCTGGGAGTTTCAGCGGATAATATTAATCCTAAAGCCGTTATCGACTATCTGCACTATTATCGATCTTACAAAACAGACTATGAGCTGAGCTGTATGCGGGAAGCGCAAAAAGTGGCGATCAACGGCCATAAGGCTGCCCGTGATGCCTTCTACTCCGATATGAGCGAGTTTGATATTAATATTGCTTATCTCAGTGCGACCGGTCATCGTGATACGAATGTTCCCTATGACAATATCGTTGCGTTAAACCAACACTCAGCCGTTTTGCACTATACCAAGTTAGATCAGCAGCCTCCTGCTGAATCTTTTAGCTTTCTGGTTGATGCCGGTGCTGAATATAACGGTTATGCCGCCGATCTGACCCGTACCTATGCCCGCTATACGGACAGCGACTTTGGCCTGTTGATTAAAGATTTGAACAGTGAGCAATTGGCACTGATTGCAACCCTTGAGAAGGGCGTCAATTTTGCTGATTATCACCTGCAAATGCATCACCGCATTGCTAAGTTAGTAAAGAAATACGATCTTATTGTTGATATGAGCGAAGAAGATATTGTTGAAACGGGGATTAGCTATACCTTTTTCCCCCATGGGCTTGGGCATCCTTTAGGTTTGCAAGTACATGACGTTGGCGGATTTATGCAAGATGATACCGGTACACATGTCGCGCCGCCTGAGAGATATCCTGCGTTGCGCTGTACTCGAGTCCTTGAGCCGGGAATGGTTATGACGATAGAGCCCGGGCTCTATTTTATCGATACTCTGTTAGCACCATGGAAAGGTGGTAAGTTCGATGCCAATTTTAACTGGTTACGCATTGATAAATTCAGGCCTTATGGCGGGATTCGAATTGAGGATAACGTGGTGATTCGAAAAGATCGGGTTGAAAATATGACGCGGGATTTGAAGTTATCCTGATGGAGCCATATTTAGTTCCTGCCGAAGCGGTGAGTGTAAGTGAAGAAATTAAAAAGAGCCGCTTTATTACCTACTTAGCGCCGGTGAAAGGTTCCGATAACGCTAAGCTATACATACAGAAAATTCGAGATCAACATCCGACAGCCCGGCATCATTGTTGGGCCTTTGTTGCTGGTGCGCCAAATGATTCTCAGCAGTTAGGGTTTTCTGATGACGGAGAACCTTCCGGAACGGCCGGTAAACCTATGTTGGCTCAGTTGATGGGCAGTGGCGTCGGTGAAATAGCCGCTGTGGTTGTCCGCTATTATGGTGGAATATTATTAGGAACGGGCGGGCTGGTAAAAGCCTATGGTAATGGAGTTCAGCAGGCACTAAAGATATTACCTACTCGAACGCAGGTGCCTAAATCTGAATATCATCTGGTTTGTGATTACGCCCAACTGGCGATGGTTGAGGCGCTGCTTCTGCAAGTTGACGGACAAATTCTTCAGGCTGATTATGGTGCGGAGATCGGCCTGATATTATTATTACCGACATTAAATGCGGAGTCGATCGCAGATAAACTGCGTGATGTCAGCCGCGGAGCATTGCTTTTATCTCCGGTTGCGTAATAATCCTCAGGTTTTTTATTGAAAAGGATCGGCGAAATGCATTTTCGCACTATCACCCGCATTGTTGGGCTTTTGGTTATCCTCTTTTCCGGATTAATGATTATTCCGGGAGTGGTGGCGTTGATTTATCGCGACGGTGCAGGGCGTGCATTCAGCCAAACGTTTATTGTTGCTATTATTATCGGGCTTTTTCTGTGGTTTCCTAATCGCCATCAAAAGAATGAACTGAAATCTCGCGAAGGCTTTCTGATTGTTGTGCTTTTCTGGGCGGTATTGGGCAGCGTGGGCGCATTGCCTTTTTTGTTTGCCGATCCGGTTGGAATGAGCGTTACCAATGCTTTCTTCGAATCATTTTCCGGGCTAACAACCACCGGTGCTACTGCGCTTGTCGGGTTAGATAGTTTGCCCAAAGCTATTCTATTTTATCGCCAGATGCTCCAGTGGTTAGGGGGTATGGGTATCATTGTATTAGCGGTCGCCATTTTACCCTTATTGGGCGTAGGTGGAATGCAGCTCTACCGAGCTGAAATGCCGGGGCCGCTAAAAGACAGTAAGATGCGACCGAGGATTGCAGAAACAGCAAAAACGTTATGGCTCATCTATGTATTGATGACCGTTGCCTGTGCGCTGTCTCTGTGGGCTGCGGGAATGACGCCCTTTGATGCTATTGGTCATAGTTTTTCAACCGTTGCTATCGGGGGTTTTTCCACTCATGAAGCCGGGTTAGGTTTCTATAACAGTTCCCTGATTAATAATATTACAGCGGTATTTTTATTTATTGCCGGCTGTAATTTTGGCCTTCATTTTGCCGTACTCAGTGGCCGCAGTATAAAAGTGTATTGGCGGGATCCTGAATTCAAAATGTATTTCTTTATTCAGGTCATTCTGATTGCTATCTGTGCATTAGTTCTGTGGCGACAGAATACGTATGGATCGTTATTTGATTCACTGAATCAATCTTTTTTCCACGTAATATCGATGACAACGACAACGGGGTCGTCAACGGAAGCAGTCGCCGACTGGCCATTATTTCTGCCGGTGATGTTATTAATTGCGACCTTTATTGGTGGTTGTGCAGGTTCTACCGGTGGTGGTCTGAAAGTTATTCGGGTGTTGTTACTGTTTTTGCAAGGGGTAAGGGAACTTAAACGTCTGGTTCATCCTAATGCAGTGTATACCATCAAACTGGGTAACCGGGCCTTGCCGGAGAGAGTTATTGAAGCGGTCTGGGGTTTCTTTTCGGCTTACGCGTTAGTTTTTATTATTAGTATGTTGGCTTTGATGGCTACCGGACTAAATGCATTCGACGCATTTACTGGCGTTGTTTCATCATTGAATAATGTTGGCATTGGTATTGGTGATTTCGGCGGTAACTATGCTCAAGTCAGCGACCCCGCTAAGTGGATCTTGATTATAACAATGATGTTTGGCCGCTTAGAGGTTTTCACACTTTTAGTTCTGTTTATGCCAATTTTCTGGCGTGAATAACAACGGCGATAAACAAGAAAGAGAAAATAAGGAATAGAAATCATGAGGGCGTTACTGCTTTATTCCAGCCGAGAAGGGCAAACTAAGGCCATTGTGTCTTATATTGCTAGCCAGATTCAGGGTGATATCAAAGTAGATCTCTACAATCTGGATGATATGCCAGAGGTTAATTTATCTGACTACAAAGGTATTCTGGTCGGTGCATCTATTCGATATGGCCATTTCAGTAAAACATTTAAAGCTTTTATCGATCGTAATAGTGAGATATTGAACCAGATGCCTTCGGCGTTTGTTTCAGTATCGCTGATTGCCCGTAAGGCAGAGAAACAGTCACCGCAAACCAATAGTTATACCCACAAGTATCTGCTATCAACTAAATGGCAACCTACAATTTGCGGCGTTTTTGCCGGCGCACTGCGTTACCCTCGCTATACATGGTTAGATCGGGTAATGATTCAGCTGATTATGAAAATGACCGGCGGTGAAACAGATAGCAGTAAAGACGTTGAATATACAGATTGGGAGCAGGTGAAGCGGTTTAGCGCTGACTTTGCTCGTTTAATCAGCAAATAGCGGTTATAAACCACCGTTTTGATGAAAAATAAAGCGTTCAGATAATAATTGCGATTTAGCACTTGCCAGATGACTCAGAGTCCCTATAATGCGCAACCTCTGACACGGCAAACAGCCGCGCAGACCGAGATGTGGGTGAATAAATCTGAG
>POVV01000090.1_pt1 | contig 82770 bp, 69 predicted proteins | sample 1560271 | NCBI WGS metagenome assembly POVV01 (sample SAMN08337232, study PRJNA429181) | Bioreactor metagenome, whole genome shotgun sequencing project. | biome: cows' rumen and soil; feature: anaerobic; isolation source: anaerobic chemostat enrichment culture, galacturonate as sole carbon... | reverse complement strand
TCATGCAGCCGTCACCCATAAAGGTATAAGTGAAATGGTCAACCACGTCGTGGCCTTGACGGTTAAACTGGGCGGCCAGCGTGCGCTCAGCAATCGCCATCCCTACCGCATTACAAATGCCCTGACCCAGCGGCCCGGTGGTGGTTTCTACGCCCGGCGCATAGCCGTATTCCGGGTGGCCCGGCGTGCGGGAATGCAACTGACGGAACTGTTTTAAATCGTCGATAGATAAGTCATAGCCGGTGAGATGAAGCAGGCTATAAATCAGCATAGAGCCATGACCATTAGAAAGAACAAAGCGGTCACGGTTAGCCCAAAGCGGATTAGTCGGATTGTGGTTGAGGAAATCCCGCCACAGGACTTCGGCAATATCAGCCATGCCCATCGGGGCACCGGGGTGGCCGGACTTGGCCTTTTGCACAGCATCCATACTTAACGCACGGATAGCGTTGGCGAGTTCTTTATGAGAGGGCATTATTAACTCCATTGTAGGGTAAAATGTGGGAGGTCTAAATTGCAAAAAAACTACCGTATCTTCTCAAGCCTGCATCAAAACGGCAACCCCGATATAACGTCGTGATCTACATAAAAAAAACACAGGTGACGACAGTCACATAATTCATAGCTGCTTACACGATTTACCCATGACAGGATAAGCCTTTATTGCTATTATCCCCCGACTGGATAGGACCAGTTTCGAAGGTTTATATAATACAATCATAGGAAGATAGTTTTATGAAAATTCGCTCTACTTTATTGGCATTAACGATCGCATCAGCAACCATGTTAGCTGGTTGTCAGAATGGTAGCATCGGTGACTCTCTGTTATCTGCTGTAACCGTTAGTGATGCAGAAGTTAAATCTCTTTCAGATCAATCTTGTAAAGAGATGGACGCTACTAACAAAATTGCAGGAAAAAACAGCAAATATACCAAGCGCCTGAATAAAATCTCTAAAGCGTTAGGTAACAATGTTAACGGTACGCCACTTAACTATAAAGTCTACTTAACTGACGACATCAACGCATGGGCAATGGCTAACGGCTGTATCCGTGTGTATAGCGGTCTGATGGATCTGATGACTGATAACGAGATCGAAGGCGTTCTGGGTCACGAAATTGGCCACGTTGAATTAGGTCACACTAAGAAAGCATTCCAAGTTGCTTACGCATCACAATTCGCAACTCAAGCAGCACTTCAATACGGCGGCAAAACTGCAGCTGTTCTGAACGATACTCAAGTTTTAGGTTTCGCAAATACACTGGTTAACGCACAGTTCTCTCAATCACAAGAGTCTGAAGCTGATAACTATTCTTTCGACTACCTGAAGAAGAAGAAAGTAAGCACGGCTGGTCTGGCAACTGCATTTGATAAATTTGCTAAGTTAGATGGCGGCGCAGGCAGCAGCTTACTGGGTTCACACCCAGGTTCAAAAGAGCGTGCTGATGCAATGAGAGCCCGTATCGCTGCTGAAGGTAAGTAGTTGTTTCTCTAAGATTAACCGTTTAATCTTGTAGAATCAGAATCCGAGGTGATTTATTCCCTCGGATTTTTTATGCCTGATAGAATGCCATTCCCCCTCCCCCCAATAAAATATATTTTTCAATGTGCTACACTCAATCTGATTTACTCTTTCCATAAGCAATTAATGCTGTTCAGCTTTGCCAACGAGTGATTCTCAGCTATCTTTTATCTATCTGCTCGGCACTACTCTCATCCCTGTGGTAAAAATATCCATTTTGCCTATGACATTAAGTCATTGAATAAATAATAAATTACGCTAAGGAGTTAGTTTTATGAGTCAAGTAAAAAATGTGGCCGTATTAGTCGGCAGCCTACGCAAAGAATCTATTAACCGAAAAATAGCGCTGGCTCTGGCCGATCTTGCTCCTTCATCAATCAAGCTTGAGATCGTAGAAATTGGTGATTTACCGCTTTATAGCGAAGATATTGATGTAACGCCTCCGGCAGCCTATCAGGCTTTCCGTGAAAAAATTAAGGCCGCTGACGCGGTGCTATTTATCACTCCGGAGTATAACCGCTCGGTACCAGCAGCATTAAAAAATGCCCTTGATGTCGGCTCTCGTCCTTATGGCCAAAATGCCTGGTCAGGTAAACCCGGTGCAGTTATTAGCGCATCACCCGGTGCAATTGGCGGCTTCGGTGCTAACCATCACCTGCGCCAGTCGTTAGTATTCCTCAACGTTCCCTGCATGCAGCAGCCAGAGGCTTATATCAGCAATGCCGGCAATATTTTTGATGAAAACGGCAAGCTGGCAGAGAGAACCCAGTCATTTTTACAATCAGTGATAGATGCGTATGCCGACTGGGTACTGTTACAACTTCGTACCCACGGATAAACCTATTATCTATCCGACAGCATGGCTTTGATGAAAAAATGCCGGTCAGGAAACCCTGACCGGCATTTTATGGTTAAAACCCGACTAAATTACTTTTTCGCAGCCTGCATATAAAGCATATCTAAGGCAACGCTGGCAGCAGCCAGCGCGGTAATCTCAGCATGGTCATAAGACGGTGCAACTTCAACCACATCCATACCGACAATATTTAACGGCTGTAAACCACGCAAAATTTTCAACGCCCGATCGGATGTTAATCCTCCGCATACCGGCGTTCCGGTTCCCGGTGCAAATGCAGGATCCAGACAGTCAATGTCAAAAGTCAGATAGACCGGCATATCACCAACAATGGTCTTAATCTGAGCTAATAGGTCGTCTACGCTTCGGTCGTTAACCTGAGCTGCATCCAACACGGTAAAACCATTATCTGAATCATGCTCAGTACGGATACCAATTTGTACTGAACGTTCAGGATCAATCAGCCCTTCATTTGGCGCATGGAAAAACATGGTGCCATGGTCAAACTTACTGCCATTGCCATAAGTATCAGTATGGGCATCAAAATGAACCAGAGCCATTTTGCCAAAGTGTTTAGCATGAGCACGTAGCAATGGCAGAGTAACAAAGTGATCACCGCCAAAGGTTAACATACGCTTACCCGAAGCCAGAACGCGCTCGGCATGAGCCTGGAGCTGCTCGCTCATATCCTGAGCATCACCAAAGTTGAACACTACGTCACCACAGTCTACAACCTTCAGCTTATCACGGAGCTTAAAAGCCCACGGCCAGCGGCTTGATTCCCAAGCCAGATTAGTTGACACCTGACGTATTGCTGCAGGTCCGTGACGGGCACCCGAACGGCCAGAGGTGGCCATATCAAAAGGAACACCAGTAATCACCCATTCGGCATCGCCGTTATATGGCTGGAAATCGAGCGGGAAGCGTAAAAAACCAAAGGCGTTGGAGACCAGTGAATTATCAGGCTTATTGCCAAGCGTGCTATTCATAGTATTCCTCTAAATGTCGGCGTAAGGCCTCTGAATCTATATGAAACAAAGAACCAATGAAAAAAATCCCTCCGCGTCAGAATAGTGCGCCCGACGAGAAAGGGATTTGCAACTTAATATATTGTGCTGCTGCGAATTATGGTCTGAATTTGGCTTATCTTCAAGGAAAATCCCCCAAGTTCGTTGATCGGGGTAATAATAATATTATTATAGTAATCAGTATATTGAGTTAAACCCGCCCATAATCCAGATACAAATTTATGACATAACTTTATTAGCTTAAGGCTAAAGTAAACGAATTCTTCGCCGCAGTAAGAATATATATCTGATAAAAATAAAAAACGCCCCAATCAAGGAGCGTTGAGAAAAATTGTTATCGCAGGCTTAAACCACAATAGCGCCCTGTGTATTAACGAATAAAGAGTAGATCGAAGTACTGGATGCCATAAATAACCGATTACGCTGTAATCCGCCAAAGCACAGGTTTGCGCATCGTTCAGGCAAATGAATCATTCCTATCGCCTTACCTTGCGTATTGAACACCCGCACTCCGTCAAGCTCTTCGCTCCCCATTCCCCATCCACACCATAAATTACCGTCAACATCACAGGCAATACCGTCTGCAGTTCCGGTTCCACAATCAATATGAACGCGCTTATTTAACAGTTTTCCATCGACAACGTCATAAGCCAGAATCAGTCGATTTGGCTTTGCCCGCCCTTCTACAATATAAAGGACTTTTTCATCAGGAGAAAAACAGAGTCCGTTAGGTCCGTTAATATCACCGGCTACCACGGTAATATTCTTAGTTTTTCCATCAATTCGATAAACATTTTGTGGTAATTCTGGCTTGGCCTGATGCCCTTCATAAAAACCAGCAATACCAAAAGGAGGGTCGGTAAACCAAATCGAATCGTCAGACCTGACAATAATATCGTTCGGTGAATTTAATGGTTTACCGTTATAACTATCGGCTAAAACGGTAATGGAACCATCATATTCAGTACGGGTAACGCGGCGGGTATCGTGCTCACAGCTAATTAAACGCCCCTGCCGATCTCTGGCATGGCCGTTAGAAAAGTGACTAGGGCTACGAAACACGCTGGTCTGCCCGGTGGCTTCATCCCAACGCATAATGGCATTATTAGGAATATCGCTCCAAAGCAACATTCTGGTATCACCAAACCAAACCGGTCCTTCAGCCCATCTTGAGCCGGTTGATATCATTTCAATTTTAGCGCTGGAAAGGCAATATTGATTAAAACTGGCATCTAGCGACTTTACTTTAGGGTCGGGATAACGCTGAGAAGGCTGCCACTCGGCAAAAACTTTGGGGGCCAACACCAGAGAGGCCGCTGCCATGCCACCTAATTTCAACAAATTACGACGGGTTGTAGCCATCAAGATACTCCTTTGTTTTTATTAAAATATGTTGTTTTTACAATAATTATTTTTAGTAAAAGGCAGAATCCGGTACAGAGGATCAGAACAGGTTCTATTTTTTTAGGTTCTATACGAGGTATTTACCGGGTCGAAGCTAATAGGTTTGAAATCTCCGGAAACGATATAAAAATGCCCGCCGGAATACTGGCGGGCAATAAGACGCTATCGGGTTAATTAAGTCACCGGAGCCGGATTAAATACCGCCAGCGCATTATGTAACCCCCATTGATCGGAGAAGGTCTTTTTCCTGCCGCTGGCAATATCCAAAATAAAGTGGAATAACTCCCAGCCAACATCCTCAATGGTTGCATCCCCGGTTGCAATGGTTCCTGCATTGATGTCCATCAGATCGTACCAACGGTTAGCTAATGCTGTCCGGGTGGCCATCTTAATCACCGGAACGGCTAATAAACCGTAAGGCGTACCGCGCCCGGTAGTAAAGACTTGAACGGTAATACCGGAAGAAAGCTGCTGAGTTCCACACACAAAGTCACTGGCCGGAGTGGCGGCAAAGATCAGACCACGTTTGGTTGGCCGCTGACCCGGAGACAATACTTCAACAATGGCGCTTTTACCTGATTTAGCAATTGAGCCTAATGCTTTTTCAACCACGTTGGCTAAGCCGCCTTTTTTATTTCCCGGAGACGGATTAGCACTACGGTCAGTTTTGCCCATATCCAGATAATTGTCATACCACTCCATCTCTTCAAGCAGACGTTTACCGACTTCTTCATTAATTGCTCTCGGAGTGAGTAAGTGAATGGCATCACGTACTTCTGTCACTTCAGAAAACATCACGGTCGCTCCGCACCGAACCAGTAAGTCAGAGGCAAAACCCACCGCCGGGTTAGCGGTTACGCCGGAGAAAGCATCGCTGCCACCACACTGCATACCCGCCACCAGCTCAGAGGCCGGGCAAGTCTCACGGGTACGTTGGTTTAAACGAATAAGGTGCCGCTCTGCGGTTTGTAGAATGTCGTCAACCATAGACTTAAAGCCTACGTGGCGTTCATCCTGCAGGCTAATGATGCTGGCTGAATCTAAAGATATCGGATAGACGTCAGAAGTGCCCTGTAGCAACTTCTCAGGCTGTAGTTTTTCACACCCCAGGCCAATTACCATAATCTCGCCGCCAAAATTAGGGTTCAGCGCAATATTATGAATAGTCCGGATAGGAACAATAGCTGCAGGCGCATTAATTGCCACACCACAGCCATATAGGTGATTAAGACCAACCACGCCGTCAACGTTAGGGTAACGAGGGAGCAGATCCCGTTCGATAATTTTGACCACATAGTCCACCACGCCCGCCACGCAGTGAACGCTGGTAGTAATGCCCAATAAATTTTTGGTGCCTACACTTCCGTCAGCATTTTTGTATCCTTCAAAGGTATAACCTTCTAAAGGGGGTAATTCAGGGGGAACTTTAGTGGCTAAAGGCAGAGTATGAAGCGGAGGTGCTTTAGGCAACACCACCAGTGATTCATCAATCCAGCTTCCCTGTTTAATATCACGGATTGCATAACCAATAACTTCACCATATCGGATAATATCACCGTCTTTCGTAATATCCGTCAGGGCAACTTTGTGTCCTTGAGGAATATGTTCAATAAGCTCAAGGCCATCTTTAAAACGTGACCCGGCATTTAAACCATTGTCATTAACAATAATAGCAACATTATCTTTCTCATCGACCTTTATATAAAAAGAATCGGTTTCAATAATGTTATTTTTTGATGTTGGCATTGTTACACAATCTCCAGTTCATTAAATCAAAACCTAATATATAGGTAAAAATATTCTATTTATTCGGAAGGAAATTAAGCTCAATTCAGCGTTTTCCTGATTCTGTCAGTTAAAAACCGCCATAAATGTGACACTGATCACTTAATGTAAGATGATATTTTGAGAATTAAGGAAATAAATAGCATTTGTGATTTATCACGCACCTGACTGTGCACATGCAATAAAAATAAATTAATTATATTTTAATTGCTATGCATATGCACAATTTCATTTAGTCTGATTGGGCTTATACTAGACCAAACATAATATAAACACGTAACAACCTATATCCGTGAGTTTATTTAAACATCACCTCACACCTTATTTAATTCAATTATTATAAATTAATTAGGCGTACGTTTGTTTAGTTTTATTAGATTATTCAGTAACAGATTAAAAATATAAGTATAAATTTATTGAGGATAAAAAAATGAGTCTGGATACTACCGTTAGCGTTCCCGAAAAGAGAACTCACGTACGTTATATAATACTATTGATAATATTTATTGTTACGGCAATAAACTATGCTGACCGGGCAACACTCTCTATTGCCGGAACTGAAGTAGCCAAAGAGCTACAGCTAGATGCCGTTGCTATGGGATACATATTCTCAGCGTTTGGCTGGGCTTATCTGTTAATGCAAATTCCCGGTGGCTGGTTACTCGATAAATTCGGTTCAAAACGAGTTTATACATACAGCCTGTTTTTCTGGTCACTGTTTACCTTTACCCAGGGCTTCGTTGATATGTTCCCGATTGCTTACGCGGCAATCTCGATGTTTATTATGCGATTTATGTTGGGCTTTTCAGAAGCACCTTCATTTCCCGCCAACGCCAGAATTGTTGCCGCTTGGTTCCCGACCAAAGAACGAGGCACGGCTTCCGCTATTTTTAACTCTGCTCAATACTTCTCACTGGCGCTATTTTCACCGCTGTTAGGCTGGTTGACCTTTGCCTGGGGATGGCAACATGTATTTACCGTAATGGGCGGGTTGGGCTTCGTCTTAACCTTCCTTTGGGTAAAATTCATCCATAACCCGACTGACCATCCAAGCATGAACAAAGCCGAACTTGATTACATCTCTCAGGGCGGTGCTGTGGTTGATATGGACCACAAAAAAGAGGGCGATAAAAAAAGCGGCCCTAAGCTTCATTACATTAAACAGTTACTTTCCAGCCGAATGATGCTTGGCGTGTTCTTTGGCCAGTATTTTATTAATACTATTACTTGGTTCTTCCTGACCTGGTTCCCTATCTATCTGGTTCAGGATAAGGGAATGTCAATTTTAAAAGTTGGGTTTGTTGCTTCAATTCCAGCGCTGTGCGGGTTCTTTGGCGGCGTATTAGGCGGTGTATTCTCCGATGCGCTAATCAAACGCGGCTATTCACTGACCGTGGCCCGTAAAATACCAATCATCTTAGGCATGTTATTAGCATCCACCATCATTCTTTGTAACTACGTTGATAGCACCGCACTGGTTGTAACCTTAATGGCACTGGCATTCTTCGGTAAAGGTTTCGGGGCTCTGGGCTGGCCGGTTATTTCTGATACAGCACCAAAAGAGATCATTGGCCTGTGCGGTGGCGTATTTAACGTATTCGGCAACGTCGCCTCCATCGTGACTCCGCTGGTTATCGGTTATCTGGTCAAAGAGCTCCACTCATTTAACGCAGCCTTGATCTTCGTCGGTTGTTCCGCACTTATGGCTATGATTTGCTACCTGTTCGTGGTAGGTGATATCAAACGTTTAGAACTTAAGTCTTAATTAAACAGTAGCCTGTACACAGACATATATTTTCAGAGGTACAACATGAGTAATGCAATATTTCCGAATAGCTTTAAACAGAAAATCGCAACCGGTCAGCAGTTATTTGGATGCTGGTCAGCGTTGGCTAACCCGATTTCGACAGAAGTACTTGGTCTGGCTGGATTTGACTGGTTGGTACTTGACGGGGAACACGCCCCTAATGATATTTCGACCTTTATCCCACAGTTGATGGCGCTTAAAAGTAGCAGCAGTGCACCGGTTGTCAGACCGCCACAAAATGAACCGATCATTATCAAACGCCTGTTGGATATTGGATTCTATAACTTCCTTATCCCTTTCGTTGAAAGTAAAGAAGAAGCTGAATTAGCCGTCGCCTCGACCCGCTACCCTCCGGCCGGAATCCGTGGTGTATCGATTTCTCACCGCAGTAATCACTATGGCACAGTCGCTGATTATTTTGGCCAGATAAACCAGAACATTACGGTTCTGGTACAAATCGAAAGCCAGCTTGGCGTTGATAATATCGACGCTATTGCCAGCACCGACGGTGTCGACGGTATTTTTGTTGGCCCGGGCGATTTATCTGCCGCGCTGGGATACATCGGTGAACCAAATCATCCAGAAGTACAAAAAGTCATTCAGCATATTTTTGCTCGGGCAAAGGCTAACGGCAAACCGTCCGGAATTCTAGCACCGGTAGAAGCTGATGCCAGAAGGTACCTTGAGTGGGGCGCGACCTTTGTTGCCGTAGGCAGCGACTTAGGCTTATTCAGAGGCGCAACTCAGAAACTTTGTGACACGTTCAAAAAGAGGTAGTCATTCATTATAGGTCGTTATTTATTTTGAATAACGACCTATACCCAAAATAATTCGAGTTGCATTGCGGCGGCAAGAGAGCGAGCGCAGTTAACAAAGATGTAGCTTGAAGTATGGCGGGTATAAAACAAATTGTTAATTAAAGACATACAGGGGTAAATATTATGAAAATCGGCTTTATTGGTCTGGGAATTATGGGTAAGCCAATGAGTAAAAACCTGATTAAAGCAGGTTATTCACTGGTCGTGATGGACAGAAATGAAAGCGTGATTAAAGAACTTACTCGTGAAGGTGCTGACAGTGCATCAACCCCTAAGGAAGTAGCTGAGAAGTGTGATGTCGTTATCACCATGCTGCCAAACTCTCCGCACGTCAAAGAAGTTGCTCTGGGTGAAAACGGGATTATTGAAGGCGCTAAGCCGGGCACTATTTTTATCGATATGAGCTCCATTGCACCATTAGCCAGCCGTGAAATTAGTCAGGCACTGGCGGCAAAAAATATTCATATGCTGGACGCACCGGTCAGCGGCGGTGAACCAAAAGCTATCGACGGAACATTATCCGTGATGGTTGGTGGTGATAAGAAAATATTTGATCGGTGCTATGACCTGATGAAAACCATGGCAGGCTCCGTTGTCCATACTGGCGATATTGGCGCAGGCAACGTCACTAAACTGGCGAACCAGGTTATTGTTGCACTCAATATTGCAGCCATGTCAGAGGCATTGGTGCTGGCAACAAAAGCCGGCGTAGATCCTGAACTGGTTTTCCAAGCTATCCGTGGCGGACTCGCTGGCAGCACCGTACTGGAAGCTAAAGCACCGATGGTATTAGCGCGTAACTTCAAACCCGGATTCCGTATTGATCTGCACATTAAAGATCTGGCCAACGCGCTGGATACATCTCACGGTGTCGGCGCTCAACTGCCATTAACCGCAGCCGTGATGGAAATGATGCAGGCATTAAAAGCTGACGACTTAGGTACTGCAGACCACAGCGCCCTCGCCTGCTATTACGAAAAATTAGCCAAAGTTGAAGTGGTTAAAAAGTAAAAATTATGGGCACCGGATCGTCGGTGCCCAAGTATTCCACGGCTAAAAGCTATATCTGTCTATAGCAGCACGGGTAATTTATGAAAATAGTAATCGCTCCGGACTCCTATAAAGAGAGCCTCTCCGCATTCGACGTTGCTCGGGCAATTGAATGTGGTTTCAAAGAAATCTTTCCTACGGCGGAATATATAAAAATTCCCGTCGCTGACGGTGGCGAAGGAACTGTCGAAGCCATGATTGCCGCAACCGGCGGTTCAAAAATAGACGTTGAGGTCACTGGCCCGCTAGGTAATAAGGTCAACTCATTCTGGGGAATTTCCGGCGACGGAGAGTGTGCTTTTATAGAAATGGCTGCAGCCAGCGGCCTTGAGCTTGTCAGCGTATCAGACCGGGATCCATTAAAAACCACCTCTCGCGGCACCGGTGAACTGATCGGTTCGGCGCTCAGTCATGGTGTAAAACACATTATTATTGGTATTGGCGGCAGCGCGACTAATGATGGCGGAGCCGGCATGGCTCAGGCACTTGGTGTCAAACTATTGAATCAGTCAGGTGAAGAAATCGGTTTTGGCGGCGGAAGCCTTAATGATATTGCGACCATCGATATTAGCGGCCTTGATGCGCGATTATCATCCTGCCGAATTGAAGTTGCCTGTGATGTCACTAATCCGCTAACTGGCAAAAATGGAGCGTCACATATTTTTGGCCCACAGAAAGGTGCTACGCCAGAAGTCATTGAAATTCTGGATAATAACCTAGCCCATTATGCAAAAATCATCGAAAAAGATCTGGGCATCAGCGTAGAAAACAAGCCAGGTTCCGGCGCAGCCGGAGGAATGGGAGCAGCCCTGTTTGCTTTCTGCCATGCAGATTTGAGAAAAGGGATCGAGATTGTTACTGAAGCCTTAAAAATTGAGCCGCATATTCAAGATTGCACTCTGGTCATCACCGGTGAAGGAAGAATGGATAGCCAAAGTGTTAATGGCAAAGTCCCGGTGGGTGTGGCTGCTATTGCTAAAAAGTATAATAAGCCGGTCATCGGCATAGCCGGAAGTCTGACTTCCGACGTTGGAATTATTCATCAGCATGGTATCGATGCCGTATTCAGCGCAATCTATAAAATCTGTACGCTTGAAGAGGCGTTTAAAAATGCGTTTGATAACATTCAGAAAACGGCAAGAAATGTAGCCGCAGTAATAAAAATAGGATCGTTATAAAATAGCAGCACGAAAGCAATGCATAATATTTCAATAACTCTCCAACTTGATTAAAAAGCCCTCATTAAGAGGTAATGCCGATCAGTTAAGGGCCATCAATAAACTTAAGCCAATGATTCGCCTAGTTATCGCGGAACCATTACCCTCGTCACCCCGTTGAAAAACGGGGTCCAGCCCTTAGGCTAAATGCCAGCGGGTTAGCTAAAACCTGGATGATTCGCTTCGCTCACCCTTTGGGCCATTCGCTACGCGAATGTTTGCTTCACCTACGGCTCGCGTTCCGGCTTTCGCCGGGATGACGATTGAGTGGAGTCACATCATATAGTAATGCTTAACTGACAAGCATTACTCATTAAGAGGGCTTAAATTTTTCAAACTAATGACTGGAATCTAATTGAATAGAAATATAAAGCAGTAATTTATCATCAAAATTGGATAAGTCCAGACCACAAATATCAGTAATCTTATTTAATCTATAATCCAGCGTATTTCGATGAATAAATAATTTTTTTGCGGTCAACGTATTGTTAGTACTATTTAAATACCAAACTTTCAGCGTTTTTATCAGTAATCCGTTAGCGTCATGAGACTTTAACTTTTGTAATGGCCGGCTCAGCTCTTCCGATTCCCAACCATATCTAAGGTTATCTAAAAGCACCGGCAAGATTAAATCCTGATAAAAATAGCTGCGTTGCTTTGGATACCTAGACTTACCAACGTCTAATACGGCACGGGCAGTACGATAAGAATGTTTAATACCAGCATTACCATGAAAATAATTTCCCAGAGATATTCTGATTTTTAACTTACCAATATCAGTCATTTGAGATAATAGCGCATCCAAAGTCTTTCGGTGTTCTTCAGGATCCCAATGCCCATTGGCATTGAAAGCCGGGGTTAATACCACTATTTCAGTTAATGACATAATGGCAATCAAGTTTTCCTTTTCAGGATTCACCAGCAGAGTTTGCACCAGTTGAAGCTCTTTCATGCCGGTTTCTACCCCTAACTGACCACTATCAATCTCAATAACAATAGCGACCCGAGGGCGATTTAAGTCAATACCCAGTCGCTGAGCCCACTCTTTAAGCGAAGGCGTTATATTATCTGCAGTAATTAGATTAAGAACTAACTCTTCTCTAAGGCGGCTGTCATGAGCCATTAAGTTTAATAACCGGCCTTGCTCAATCATCATTTCTGCCGACATGCATAAAAGTTCGGCGTACTGTTTCAAGTCATCCGGGTCACCGGTTAAACCAATCACGCCGACCACTTCACCATTACACTTCATTGGCAAATTTATACCCGACCGTACACCGTATAAACTTTTGACCGTGGCTTCGTTAATTTCCACCACTCGACTTTGAGATAAAACTAATAGCGCACCTTCGTGAAGTTCGCCAATACGATCAATGTCACCACTTCCAATAATCCGGCCGCTTGCATCCATGACGTTAACGTTCTTATGAATTATCGACATCGTCCTGTCGACAATTTCCTGAGCTTGTTTCGGACTGAGTTGGTAAGTAGACATAATGTCTCTCCAAGTATACATCTAAAAGAAATAGAACCCTGTTGTTACCATTTCGATCAGACCGACTAATAAATAATAAAATACCGGATTAGTTTTATTTAACAAGGATAACTATAGTGAATATTATATGATGAAAATATATATCTAACCATAAAAATATTGTATATCACTCATCGCCAATGAAAATAAAAAATCTCAGGCTAAAAATAACATTTCATTATAACCAACAGGAATAAAAAGGGTTGCAGACAAAGACCAAGCCAATATCATGGCCAAACAGTTTGAACTGCAACCAAGAGGATTACTTAAAATATAATTTAACAAGCGGTAATAATAGTAAAATCAGATTATGAGTTGTTTACAACGTCAACCGATTTAATGGTCCAACAATAAATGTGTATGACAGCAATCCAATCAATCCCATTGATCCAACATAAAGAATGGCGAAATCAAATGAATTGGTCCAGGATAATATAAAGCCAATGACTAAAGGTGTTATTATGCTCGCTAAATTTCCGCACATATTAAATACGCCACCGGCTACGCCTAAGATCTCTTTCGGTGAAGTATCACTCAAAACACACCAGCCTAAATTACCAAAGCCTTTAGCGAAGAAAGCCATACTCATCGCAGCAACGACAATCACGTCTGAGTTGGTATAATTAGCCATAATAATGGTACAGGATAATAGCATTCCACAAATAATTGGCAGCTTTCTAGCTACCGTCAGGCTATATCCTTTTTTGAGTAAATAGTCAGAGAAAATACCGCCGATAAGGCCACCAATAAAACCTGCAATTGCGGGTATTGAGGCAATGAAACCCACTTTAAGTATCGACATTCCTTTTGCCTGATACAAATATGTCGGGAACCAGGTCAGGAAGAACCATGTTATTGAGGTAACACAGAACTGGCCGATATAAACCCCAATCATCATTCGGTTAACGCAGACTTTCTTTATTTGAGCAAAAGTAATTTTTTCCTTTTTCTCTTCTACACCTAACTCAGGAACCCCGCCACCTTCTCTGATATAGTCGATCTCAGCCTGATTCACTTTCTTATGGCGCATCGGATCGCGGATATAGAGTAACCAAAGTACGCCTAATACAACCCCAATGATACCAATGTAATAAAAGACATAATGCCAACTCCAAAAATGAAGTATAAAGGTCATTAACGGCGTAATTAATCCTAGTGATATATATTGGGCAGCCTGATAAACCGAAGTGACAAAACCCCGTTCACTGTTAGGAAACCATTGAACGCTCAGGCGGCTATTTGCAGGAAAAGCAGGCGCTTCGATAGCCCCCATTAATAGTCTTAATATAATTAACATCATCAGTGGGGAAGCAAATAGATATATTGTTCCCTGAAACATGGTAACAATGGACCATCCTATTAAGGCACAACCATAAACTAATCTTGATCCATACTTATCTAACAGCCAGCCTCCGGGTATTTGCATAATGACATAAGAAATACCAAAGGAAGAAAATGCCAACCCCATCATTTCAGGATCAAAATTAAGCTCCTTACTCATAAATGGAGCAACAACAGAAAGCGTTGCTCGATCGGCATAATTAAATACAGTGGCGGCAAAAAGGAATAATAATATAATATATCTTGTATTGGTTCTTTTATTTAATTGTTCTTTCATTTGCAACTCCTAAAATTATGTAGGATTATTCGCAATATAATTTTTATTATTAAGTAAGATATTCTGATGGCTGATGTTCAGATAATTTATGCACCAGCCACCGAATGATTACAGAGACAGAAAAAATTAAGGACGTTTCCCAAACTCACACTGTTTAACCGTCCATTTGCGAGCCTGCTCACTCAAGGTAAAGCCAAGGCCGTGACGATCGGATAACCACATACGGCCATCGCGCAGTTCAAGCTGTTCATTGAATAACGGATTTAACCACTCAAAATGCTCAAGCCATGGTTCAATAGGATAAGCGGCGGCAAGATGTAGATGAATTTCCATAGCAAAATGTGGTGCAAGCTTACGACCATGTTTTGCCGCTAAATCCATAATCTTCAGGAAAGGAGAAATACCACCGACTCGCGGGGCATCCGGTTGAACAAAATCACTGGCATTACCAAGAATCAGCTGTTCATGCTCGCGAAAACTGGTCAGCATCTCACCGGTAGCAATCGGAGTATCTAATGCTGTCGCTAAAGCCGCATGTCCTTCAACATCATAAGCATCAAGCGGTTCTTCAATCCAGACTAAATCAAAAACCTCCATTTTTCGGCCAATACGAATCGCGGTTTCACGGTCCCATTGCTGGTTTGCATCAACCATTAACGGAAAATCATCGCCCAGCTCTTTGCGTACTGCGGTTAAACGCTTTAAATCTTCAGCCGTATCAGGCTGACCTACTTTAATTTTTATGCCGCCAATTCCGCTTTCCCGCGAAATAGCCACATTTTTAATCACTTGATCTAACGGAGTATGCAGAAAGCCACCGGAAGTGTTGTAACACTGTACTGAGTCACGGTGAGCCCCTAATAGTTTAGCTAACGGCAATTTTGCCCGTTTAGCTTTCAGGTCCCAAAGCGCAGTATCAAAAGGAGAAATCGCCTGAACCGCCATACCACTACGGCCAACAGAGGCTCCGGCCCACAAAAGTTTGGTATAAATCTTATCGATATCATTTGGGTCTTCACCCAGTAAATTATCTGCGATCTCTTTAGCGTGAGCATAAATTCCTTGCCCACCGGCACGCTTAGAGTAGCTGAAACCAATGCCTTCAAATCCATCACGCGTATGAATTTCAGCAAATATAATCGCCACTTCAGTAAGTGGTTTTTGGCGCCCGGTAAGGACCTTGGCATCGCTCACCGGCGTTGCCAGAGGTAAAAAGGCTAATGAAACTTTAACCCATTCAATACGATCTCCGGTTTCAGCCGCAGTGCGGGAGTGGGCAACCTGAGCATAGGAAACGGCATCTGAGTTAGCGCTGACTGACATTATATTTCTCCTTGTGAACCTATTTGAAATAGCATTGATTTAAAATGATTGCGCTAACATTTTTACGTCGAACAAAAAACATCCGCCACCACCGGTTGTCATTTATGCGTCAATGATCACATAAAATATTTAATAAACAATTAACTATGAGTTTAAATTAAAATAAAAAAATGGAGATAACGTCATAATTTTATTAGTTAAATGATTGCGCAATCATTTAACTAATAAAGCGAACCCAAAAATCCAACCGGCTTTATTCACCGTCAGATACATAAGGCCTGTTTTCCTATAGTATAATTTCCCCATCTCTAATTTTTATCGTGACAAAAGGATAGGCATGAAGGCTAAAAACGTTCCGCAAGGTTCAGGCAAAGTTAAATCCCCTACACTGGAAGACGTTGCCCGCGAAGCTGGCCTATCCCCGATGACGGTTAGCAGGGCGCTGAATACTCCCCAGATCGTTCGAGCTGCCACCGTTGAAAAGGTAAAAAAAGCCGTAGCCGTAACCGGATATATTCCTAATTTGCTGGCCGGGGGCCTTGCGTCGAAAAAAAGTAAACTGATTGCCGTTGTTGTTCCCCAAATCAATAACAATATGTTTGTTGATTCCGTTCAGGCATTAAGCGATCAGTTGGCAAAACGTGGCTATCACATGCTGTTATGCGTAAGCGGATATACCGAAGAGGTAGAAACAGAAATTGTTTCGGCTATTTTATCCCGCCGCCCGGATGGAATTGTTCTGACAGGTATACAACATTCCCCCGAGATGAAACGCATCATCCTGTCATCCGGCGTACCCGTGGTTGAAATATGGGATCTGACGCCAACGCCGTTAGATATTCTGGTCGGTTTTTCTCATGAAAAAATAGGCAATAAAATTGCCCAATATATGCATGACAAAGGCTATCGTAAATTCGGGCTGATCTGGACTGAAGATCGGCGCGCCTCAGTACGTAAAAAAGGGGTCATTGACGCCTTAGAGAGCTATGGCGATAGTACGGTTGCAACCGTCACCGTTGAGCTACCAGCTACACTATCTCGTGGGCGACAAGGCCTGAGCCAGTTGCTTGATTTAAATCAGCAATATGATGCGATTATCTGTAGCTCAGACACCCTGGCTCAGGGTGCCATTATTGAAGCCAGCGCTCGTGGTTTAAGCGTACCTCGGAATCTGGGTGTTATTGGATTTGGTAACTTAGATTTTGCCCAATATAACGTCCCATCGATCTCGACCATAAGCATTGATAGATGGCGGGTGGGAATTGATGCGGCCAATATGCTGGCTGATAAAATTGAAGGGAAAGAATTAGCCGAACATGTAATCGATATCGGCTTTGAACTCATAGAAAGGGAATCTAGCTGATAGCCGCACTGCCCGAGTCAGGTATCAGAATAAATAAACGGATGGATATATCACTGATATCCATCCGCTTCTAAGGCTAATCGCTAAAGCTATTACTCATCTTCCAGATAGGTATAACCATACAGCCCGGCTTCAAACTCTTGCAGGAACTGAGCTTCTAAATCACTGCTCAAGTTAGCGGCAATAATTTGCTCACGATAGCGGGTCATCAGCGTTTCCGGATTCAGCTGCACATACTCCAGCATTTCTGCCACCGTATTGCCCTCTTCCGACTGCTCAACTTCCACCGTTCCGTCACCGAATACAAATACGTCAACGGATGCAGTATCGCCAAACAGGTTATGCATATTTCCCAAAATTTCCTGATAGGCTCCGACCATAAAGAAGCCCAACAGCGGTGGGTTTTCTGCATCATACGGCGGCATTGGCATGGTTGTAGCCATACCATCACCGTCAATATAGTGGTCGATGGTACCGTCAGAATCACAGGTTATATCCAGCAATACGGCACGGCGCTCAGGATCTTTATCTAATCCGCTGAGCGGCAATACCGGGAATAGCTGATCGATTCCCCACGCATCCGGCATTGACTGGAACAGGGAGAAGTTGACATACAGCTTGTCTGCCATACGCTCATGTAATTCATCAATAATCGGACGGTGCGCACGATTGCTCGGATCTAACTGCTGCTGAATCTGATGACAAATAGTCAAAAACAGCTGTTCCGCCGCAGCCCGGTGCGGCAAGTCTAAAATTCCGTGAGCATATTGGGTATGCACGTCATTGAGATCCAACTGGCTGTCATGCAGCCATTCTCTCAGTGACCGACGGTTCTCCGGCTCTTGCATTTCCAACCAGGTATCCCACAGGCTAGACAGCGCTCGTGGAGCATCTTCTTCAGGCTGCTGAGGCTCACTAAATTCGTTGCGCTCAACGCCGATAACGTTAGACACCAGCACTGTATGGTGAGCGGTAACCGCACGGCCAGATTCGGTAATCACTGTCGGATGAGGCAAGCCGTGCTCGTTACAGGCGTCGCCAATACCCCAAATGACGTTATTGGCATACTCATTCAGGCCATAGTTAACCGAGCAATCCGACTGAGAGCGGGTACCTTCATAGTCAACGCCTAATCCGCCGCCAACGTCGAAACATTGAATATTGACGCCCAGCTTATGTAATTCAACGTAGAAACGGGCAGATTCACGCACGCCGGTCGCAATATCGCGAATATTGGATAACTGAGAACCTAAATGGAAATGCAGCAGTTGCAGGCTATCCAGACGCTCTTCCTTGCGTAAAATCTCAACCAGCGTCAGCACCTGAGTGGCCGACAAGCCAAATTTAGATTTCTCACCGCCACTGGCCTGCCATTTACCTGACCCCTGCGACGCCAAGCGCGCACGCACACCAAGGCGAGGAATCACATCAAGGCGACGGGCCTCTTCCAATACCATCTTAATTTCGGACATCTTTTCGATGACCAAATAGACTTTATGGCCCAGCTTTTCGCCGATCAGCGCCAGACGAATATACTCACGATCTTTATAACCGTTACAGACAATCACTGAACGGGTAAAGCCAGCATGGCCCAGTACCGCCATCAGTTCTGCTTTAGAACCCGCTTCTAACCCAAGTGGCTCACCGGAATTCACCAGGGCCTCAATCACCCGACGGTGTTGATTAACCTTAATCGGGTAAACTAAGAAATAGTTGCCTTCATAACCAAACGATTCACGGGCACGTTTAAAGGCTGCATTAATCGAACGCAAACGATGCTGTAGTATTTGTGGAAAACAAAACAGTGACGGCAAACGCTGCCCTTTGCTCTGCATATCCTGAACCAGATTAGCCAGATCTACCCGCGCATCCGGGATATCAGGATCCGGACAAACTGTAATATGGCCTAATTCATTAACACCATAGTAGCCACTCCCCCAGTGAGCGACATTGTAAGTGCGCATCATTTTGCTTGCGGAACCGTTTGTCATAACAGCAAAACCTCTTAAGATCTTAAAACGAGATAATTCGCCCCGGGGCGACAGAACAAGTAAAACTCCCGAATTACTTAACCTTTTGCTACCCAAAATAGTTCAAGACGTAAAAAAGCGATAAGTGATATGAGTCCCGATACGCTTACTCAGGTAAGTGACCGGTTAAACAAACACTGCCAACGCATCTACAACTTGAAGCATGGCGGGTATATCTGAGTGACAACCAGTGACTCTGGTTAGCACCCTATTCCAATGGATTCCAATATGAACCACGGTGGCAAGCAAACATATCCCAATAAACTAAATCAACTCAGTGATGCAGGGAAGTGAGAGCAACCAGCAATAATGCAACTTGAAAAACGCAGGAAATATAGCGGAATAAGGATAGACGATAATCTTGCTATTTCATATTGTTAATAGCCCTATCGGGCGGTCTGCGCTGATATTTTTGTATAGAAATATGTCAACCGGATAGTTTGATTTTGGCATTTAAAAAATGCAATAAAATCAATCAATAAAAATTAATAGCAGCCAATTAAATCATTCAGAAATAGGGTTTAATAACAATCAGACCAAAAGGGCTATTTATCTAATAGGAAAGGGGTAATAAATCATAAAATAAATAGTAATTGGCTGATTAACAACCCGCTTTAGGTTTATCACAAGCTAATTATTGGACGGCCTCTACGCCAAAATAGGCCATTTTGCATTTAGCACAAAAAGAAGAAAAATTACCGAATTAAACGGCAAAAACTTCCCTAAAGTACAGTTCAGCAGATGAAATCCTAGCGAGCTAAATTAAAAACCACTGGTAATCATCTCAGTGACTCCTTAGAATAGCCATCCAGATGTTAATCCGTCTATACCGATTAACCCACATATTCTGTGAATGACTTTATTTGTACGCGCGTTCTCTCTTTGTCCCTTGACTGATGCTAGATGCAGAGCCACGAAAGTGATAACGCCGCACCGTTTTCAATCTGTCTCTAGAGGTAAAAGAAGAAATGGCCCAACACCTGTTTACTTCCGAATCCGTATCCGAAGGGCATCCTGATAAAATCGCCGATCAAATATCTGATGCAGTTCTCGATGCGATTATAAAACAAGATCCTAAAGCCCGCGTTGCTTGTGAAACCTACATTAAAACCGGTATGGTTTTAGTCGGTGGCGAAATTACAACCTCAGCCTGGGTTGATATTGAAGAACTTACCCGTCGTACCATATGCGATATTGGCTACACCCATTCTGACATGGGTTTTGACGCCAATTCATGCGCCGTACTGAGCGCGATTGGTAAGCAATCCCGTGACATTAATCAAGGGGTTGACCGCAGCGATCCATTAGAGCAAGGCGCTGGCGATCAGGGCATCATGTTTGGCTATGCAACCAACGAAACCGACGTATTAATGCCTGCGCCAATTACCTATGCCCACCGCTTAATGGAGCGTCAGGCTCAGGTGCGTAAAGATGGCACCCTGCCATGGCTGCGCCCTGATGCAAAAAGTCAGGTTACCTTCAAGTATGAAGATGGCAAGATTACCGGCATTGATGCCGTGGTGTTATCGACCCAGCATGCAGAAAGCATCGGCCTGAAAGACCTTCAGGAAGCGGTAATGGAACACATTATCAAACCAGTGCTGCCTGAAGCATGGCTTTCAGCCAATACTAAATACTTCATCAACCCGACAGGCCGCTTTGTTATCGGCGGACCAATGGGTGACTGTGGTTTAACCGGCCGTAAAATTATCGTTGATACCTACGGCGGTGCAGCACGTCACGGCGGCGGCGCTTTCTCTGGTAAGGATCCGTCAAAAGTTGACCGCTCTGCAGCCTATGCCGCTCGCTATGTGGCGAAAAATATCGTGGCTGCCGGTTTAGCCGATCGCTGTGAAATTCAGGTTTCTTACGCTATTGGCGTAGCAGAACCGACTTCAATCATGCTTGAAACCTTCGGCACTGAGAAAATATCACACGACCGCCTGACTCAGTTAGTGCGTGAGTTTTTTGATCTGCGTCCTTACGGCTTAATCCAGATGTTAGATTTAATCAAACCTATCTATCAGGAAACGGCTGCTTACGGTCACTTTGGCCGTGAACATTTCCCATGGGAAAAAACCGATAAAGCCGCTGAACTACGCGAAGCTGCCGGCCTGAAATAAAAACGGGCATTGGTCATATTAACGGTGGCTACTGTCAGTGGCTGCCGTTTTTTTATTGCTCAACGATAATCCCCCCGCTATGCTAGCCGCTATGACAACACTTCGCCTCCCCATTGCTACTCAACAGGCCGTAATGCGCTGTTTACGCCACTATCTGGCGTTGGCTAACGCTTACCTGAAAGTCGATTATCCCGAACCTAAAGTCAGCTATCAACAACGCGGCACTACCGCAGGAACCGCTCACCTATCAGTCTGGGAAATTCGCTTAAACTCAGTATTGTTAATAGAGAATGGTCAGCAATTTATTGACGAAGTGGTTCCCCATGAGTTGGCTCACCTGTTGGTTTACAAACAATTTGGTCGAGTTGCCCCTCACGGACAGCAGTGGCAATGGATGATGGAAAGCGTACTTGGCGTTTCAGCCAGCCGCACTCATGCCTTCGACGTGATGTCGGTTCAGGGCAAAACTTTTGCCTATCGTTGCGATTGCCAAACTCACGCATTAACCGTTCGACGCCATAATAAAATAGCGCGTAAAGAGAGTGAGTACCGTTGCCGTAAGTGCCGCCAGTTGCTTAAACCGGATATCAATTAGCTTAGCCTGACCAAGTTATTCAGCCAGCTAAATAAAGCATATGGTTCGGATATTCTCACAGCTAAAAGTGCCTCAGGGTTGAAGAGAAACAGCGACACGATTAAGCTTGTTAAGTTAAATTAACAAGTTGTTCTATTAATCATGGTGACTTTGGCTGAATTGCCGGAGAAACCCCCTTTTGAGATATCCTGTTGGTTCAGGAAGATACCGGAAGACAGAATAAAACTATGCGAATTCCACGCATTTACCACCCTAAGCCTCTCAGCGCCCCTGACGATATCGCGCTAAGTGATGACGCAGCCAACCATGTCGGGCGCGTTCTTCGTATGCAACCGGGGAACAAAGTTGCGCTTTTTGACGGAAGTAATCAGATATTCAACGCTGAAATTACGCATATAGATAAAAAGCAGGTTCGGGTTCAAATTACTGACCAACGGCTTGAAGATCGTGAGTCACCGCTAAATTTACATCTCGGACAGGTTATCTCCCGCGGTGAAAAAATGGAATTTACCATTCAAAAATCCATTGAGTTAGGGGTTAATACTATTACACCGCTAATATCAGAACGCTGCGGCGTTAAGCTGGATCAAGAACGTTTTGAAAAGAAAGTCCAACAGTGGCAAAAAATTGCCATCGCCGCCTGTGAACAGTGCGGGCGCAATCGGGTTCCGGAAATACGCCCGGTCATCCGACTAGAGGAGTGGTGTGCGGAACCAGAAAGTGGACTTAAATTGAATTTACACCCGCGAGCCAGCCTGAGTATTAATACGCTTTCCATGCCGGTTAGTGATATTCGCCTGTTAATTGGCCCCGAAGGCGGGCTATCGCAGGAAGAAATTGATATGACAGCCCGCTATGACTTTACCGATATTCTACTCGGCCCACGGGTTCTTCGTACCGAAACCGCAGCGCTGACTGCAATTGCTGCTCTACAGATTCGCTTTGGCGATCTGGGATAAAGGAGATAAACATGATCAAGCTCGGCATTGTGATGGACCCTATTTCATCCATCAATATTAAGAAAGACACCAGTTTTGCTATGCTGCAGGAAGCCCAAAAGCGCGGCTATGAGCTGCACTACATGGAAATGAACGATCTGTATCTCCACACCGGTGAAGCCCGTGCCCGTACCCAAACGCTGTCGGTTCAAGCGGATAAAGAACACTGGTATGACTTTCATGGTGAGCAAGATATTGCGCTACACGATTTAGATGTCATTCTGATGCGCAAAGACCCGCCGTTTGATACTGAATATATTTATGCCACCTATATTCTGGAACGAGCGGAAGTTAAAGGCACCCTGATTGTTAATAAACCGCAAAGCCTGCGTGACTGTAACGAAAAGCTGTTTACCGCATGGTTCCCTGATTTAACGCCTTCAACGCTGGTTTCACGCAGTGCTGAACATATTCGCAAGTTCTATGCTGAACATGGCGATATTATTCTCAAACCGCTGGACGGCATGGGTGGTTCATCCATTTTCCGCGTTAAGCCAAACGATCCAAACCTGTCAGTGATTATTGAAACCCTGACTGAGCTGGGAACCCGTTATTGCATGGCGCAAAACTTTGTGCCACAGATTACTGAGGGCGATAAACGCGTTCTGGTGGTTGACGGTGAACCGGTACCTTACTGCCTTGCCCGTATTCCTAAGCAGGGAGAAACCCGCGGTAATTTAGCTGCCGGCGGACGCGGCGAAGCCCGACCGCTAAGCGAAAGTGACTGGAAAATTGCCCGCAGCGTGGCCCCTACGCTAAAAGAAAAAGGCCTGATCTTTGTCGGTCTGGATATTATCGGTGACAAATTGACTGAAATTAACGTCACCAGCCCGACCTGCGTAAAAGAGATTGAAGCTGCATTCCCGGATGTTTCTATTACCGGCATGCTGATGGATGCAATTGAACGTCGCCTGGCCAAGTAATTACTCTATCTATATCCAACATAATTCGAGTTGCATTGCGGCGGCCTTACAAAGGCAAGGCCCATGGATGGGCCGAGTAGTCCCGAATCACTGACTCAAGTAAGAGCTTCGGGTGAACGAACGTAGCTAACAAAGATGCGACTTGAAGTATGACGGATATACATAACCTTAGCCATCGTCTAAGACGGCTCAGGTTTTTTACCATCATCACTATTTCAGTTCTGGTTAATAGCTAAACACCGACAGGCTAATTTGGTTATAATCGGGCCTATATACGTTCCGTGCGTCCTTAAATCCTAAATTTATTCAGGCGGTTAATCTAAAACACCATGAATTTACAAAACCATTTTCTTATCGCTATGCCTTCGCTGGAAGATCCCTATTTTAGCCGTTCAGTGGTTTATATCTGCGAACATAACGAGAATGGGACCATGGGCGTGGTTATCAATAAACCGCTGGAGCAGCTAACGGTTGAAGAAGTACTGTCTAAATTACATATAGATCCGATTCCGAAAGTATCCCGTCTACACCTAGAGTGCCCGGTGTTTGACGGAGGGCCACTGGCTGAAGATCGGGGATTTATCCTACATACTCCGCTACAAAAATTCTCATCCAGCATTCAGATTGCTGACTCAGTAATGATTACTACATCTAAAGACGTACTTGAAACATTAGGAACAGCATCTCAGCCGCCTGAAGCTCTGGTTGCCTTGGGCTATTCCGGTTGGGAAGCAGGACAGTTAGAACATGAACTGTTAGAAAATAGCTGGTTAACGGTTGAAGCTGACAGCAATATTCTATTTCATACGCCAATTGCCGATCGCTGGCAGGCCGCCGCTCAAAAGCTGGGCATTGATATTCACACCATAGCGACTCAGGCAGGCCATGCATAATGACTAACCGCACTGTATTAGGATTCGATTTCGGTACTAAAAGTATCGGCGTTGCTATCGGGCAGGAAATTACTGGAACAGCCCGCCCGTTGACCGCATTCAAGGCTAAAGAAGGTAATCCTGACTGGCAGCAGGTAGAAAAGTTGCTGAAAGAATGGCAGCCGGACCTGGTGATTGTCGGCCTGCCCCTGAATATGGATGGTACTGAACAACCGGTTACCGCTCAGGCGCGTAAATTTGCTAATCGATTACATGGTCGCTTTGGCGTTCAAATTGAGCTTCATGATGAGCGCTTAAGTACCGTTGAAGCCAGAGCCGATTTATTCGATCGCGGCGGGTTTCGCGCACTGAATAAAGGCAGCGTAGACGCCGCTTCAGCAGTGATTATTTTAGAAAGTTGGTTTGAAAAACAGCTGGGGTAATGGCTTTCTCTTCAGATTACTAACAACGTGATTTAATTGGATTTCAGCGCAGGTTTCATCCGCATAATCAGCATCGAATATTGTTTTTTTCTGGCGGCCGAAGGACGATATTTTGAGGCTAAGGGGTCATTGCTTACCACTCAGATTACTGACAACGTGATTTAATTGGATTTCAGCGCAGGTTTCGTCCGCATAATCAGCATCGGAATATTGATTTTTTCTGGCGGCCGAAGGGCGATATCTTGAGGCTAAGGAGTCATTGCTTACCACTCAGATTACTGACAACGTGATTTAATTGGATTTCAGCGCAAGTTTCGTCCGCATAATCAGCATCGAATATTGTTTTTTTTCTGGCGGCCGAAGGGCGATGTTTTGAGTCTAAGGGGCAATTGCTTACCACTCAGATTACTGACAACGTGATTTAATTGGATTTCAGCGCAGGTTTCGTCCGCATAATCAGCATCGGAATATTGATTTTTTCTGGCGGCCGAAGGGCGATGTTTTGAGGCTAAGGGGCAATTGCTTACCCCTTTTGATTGATACGCTATTGCTGCTGAGGCTATTTCAGCAGGTTATCCAACGTGCCACTCCAGTCAATGCTTAACTTGACGTTACAGGGCTGTTTAGAGGCGTAAAAAACGGTATATCCCTGTTTGTTAGATATCCCTTTATATTCCGGAGTATCAGGGCAGCCGGACAGCATATAGCTGCCTTTCGGCACCGCAATCGGGTTACCGGCACCTAGCAGAGCAAAATATTTACCGTATTCTCCGGTACCGACTTTTTGAACCAAGACATAATCACTTGGGCTCAGTTGAGTACGGCTGACAATACGGGCTGCACGTCCTTGATCGTCAGTAACGCCAAACAGCGGTTTTTTAAACGCAGGATCGGTTTCTGAATCTTTGATGATCACCAAATAAAACGGCGTATTTGGCAATGGATTATCAGTCTGAGGATCTAATAATCCTACGGTTGATTCAAAAGTGCCTTCAGAACCATATTTAGCCAAAGTCCCTTTGTTATAGATATATGCACCAAAACCAATCCCTGCCAATATCAATAACACCACGATCCATTTAAACATCTTCACCGTTAAACGTTCCTTTTTCCTGTATCCCCTAGGGTTAATGCTGAAAATAGTTCAACATACTTAAGGTAAATAGAAAAGCCGTTTATTGACCCTGAATACACATTTATCTGATATCAGGAGAATAATATGATTCGCCAATCATCCCCTGATTGACCAACGCATTAATACTCTGCTCCATTGTCTGCATTCCTAATGCCGAGCCGGTCTGTAATAAGCTTTGCAATTGATGGCGCTTATTTTCTCTAATCATATTACTGACCGCCGGCGTATTGATCAGAACTTCATAGGCGGCAACTCGGCTGCCTTTTAAATCAGGCACCAGCCGCTGGCAGACAACGGCCTGTAGCGTATTGGCCAATTGAGAACTGACAAACTGCTTTTCCTCAGCCGAAAATACGTCAATGATCCTTTCCATCGACTGAATAGCCGAACGCGTATGCAATGTGGCAAATACCAAGTGGCCGGTTTCCGCAGCGGTCAAAGCCAAGCGGATAGTCTCGGCATCTCTGAGTTCACCTAATAAAATGATGTCGGGATCCTGACGTAAAGCGGCCCGTAGCCCCTGCGAAAACGACGCCGCGTGGTTGCCGATCTCCCGCTGCTGAATCAGGCTGCTATTACTGTGGTGAATAAATTCAATAGGGTCTTCCAGAGTAATAATATGTCGGTGCTCTCTTTGGTTAATCCCGGCAATCAGTGCAGCCATAGTGGTCGATTTACCGCTTCCCGTAGCGCCGGCAATAATTACCAGCCCGTCGCTACGATGGCTAATCGCGACAATAGCGTCAGGGATTTTCAACGCACTGGAATCAGGAATTTTCGTTTGAATAAAGCGAAAAGCCGCCGATATGCCAGAGCGCTGCTGAAAAATATTCACCCTTAACCGCACGCCGTCACTCCATGACAGTGCGCAATCTAGCTGCCCCTGAGACTGGAACACTCCCAGTTGCTCAGCGCTAAGGCGGGATAAAATCTGTTCCTGCAACTTTATAGCGTCCAGTTTACCTTCTTCACAGGCCCGTAAATTGCCATTCACACGCAACATCGGTAAATGACCGGCAGAAAGGTGCAGATCTGACGCGTTTTGCTTTACACTAAGGGACACTAATTCGCATATATCCATAACCGACTCCCTGAATAGACTCATGACAACTATCCAACAAAATCTTGATACAGTAAGGCGTCAAATTGCACAGTCAGCACAGCAGTGCAATCGGGATCCACAGCAAATTCAGTTAATTGCAGTCAGTAAAACAAAACCTGTGATGGCGATTCAGGAAGCAATTGACGCAGGCCAGCGCCGATTTGGTGAAAACTATGTGCAGGAAGGCGTAGATAAAATCCAACACTTCGCCGATAGCTCTTTTGCCAGCCAGCTTGAATGGCACTTTATCGGGCCATTGCAATCCAATAAAACCCGCCTGGTTGCAGAGCATTTTGATTGGATGCATACGCTGGACCGAGAAAAAATAGCCCAGCGCTTAAGTGACCAGCGCCCTGCCGGAATGCCGCCGTTGAACGTGCTAATTCAAATTAATATCAGCGATGAGCAAAGTAAATCAGGCATTACCTTAGCCGAATTACCGGTATTAGCGGCACAGATCAGCACGCTGCCTAACATTGTTTTTCGTGGTCTGATGACCATTCCGGCCCCCGAACCGGATCCGGAACGCCAAATTGCAGTATTCCGCCAAATGGAGCAGGCCCTTGGGCAGCTTAAAGGTGACTATCCTCAAGTAGATACCCTGTCAATGGGGATGACCGATGATATGGCTGCAGCAATCCAAGCCGGCAGTACTATGGTACGTATTGGAACTGCGATCTTTGGTGCCCGCGACTATTCGTCAGCGACTCATTAACGTTTTAGCTGGTTCAGTCAGGCTACTGTTTAAACATATAAAGTGAGACCTTAATTATGCAGCATCGTAAAATTGCATTTATCGGCGCCGGAAATATGGCAAAAGCGATCATTGCCGGATTAGTCAACGGCGGATACCCGGCCGGGCTAATTACTGCCAGCTCTCCGTCGCTCACTAAAGAGTCTGAACTGCATAAGTTATATGGCATTAACTGCACCAATGATAACGTCGAGAGCGCACGTCAGGCCGATGTGGTAGTTTTAGCCGTTAAACCCCAAATGATGGCCGAGGTTTGTACTCCACTTCATCAACAACTCGATCTTAGTGGCAAGCTAATCCTCTCTATTGCCGCCGGAATTAACGTTGAACGCTTTTATCAAATTCTGGGACCGGTCGATATTATTCGCATTATGCCCAATACTCCATCGCTGATTGGCTTCGGTATGAGTGGCCTATACAGCCCGCCAGACGTTTCAGCACAGGATAGAACCTTTGCTGAAGCGCTGATGAAATCCGTTGGTAAAGTCTGCTGGGTCGATAACGAAAGTGGTATAAACGGTGTAATCGCAGCCGCAGGCAGTGCTCCGGCCTATTTCTTTCTGTTTATGGAAGCCATGCAACAAGAAACTGAACGCCTTGGGTTCAGCACTCAAGCCGCACGAGAATTGGTGCAGCAGGCAGCTTTGGGGGCGGCACATCTGGTAGAGGCTAACCCGCAGATTGAAATTAGTACCTTACGTCAGCAGGTAACATCTAAAGGCGGAACAACGGCCGAAGCACTGCGTGTCTTTAATGACAACAAACTGTCAGACATCGTGGCATCAGCCATGCAGGCTGCGATAACTCGCGCTACTGAAATGGAAAAATCACTTTAAAATAGGGAGTTGGCAATCAGTTACCGGCTTCATTGCCATTTTTCATTGAATTACTATATGCTAACCCCCAAATTTAGTGAGTTAACCATTTGTCTGTTGTATATACCCACAATAATTCAAGTTTCATCGCTGCTTGCAGCGGCCTTACAAAGGCAAGGCCCATTTATGGGCCGAGTAGTCCCGATGAGCCTACTCAAGTAAGTGATTCGGGTGAGTAAGCTCAGCCAACAAAGATGCAGCTTGAAGTATGACGGGTATATCGGCCTGAGCCAATCAGACAGCTAATAACCAAGGATTGAACATGCAATTTTTATCTTTTGTGATTTTTACCGTGCTCGATCTTTATGTATCGATACTCTTGCTGCGGGTTTGGATGCAGTGGACTCGGGCTGATTTTTATAATCCATTCTCACAGCTTGTCGTCAAGTTAACCCAGCCGGTTATCGGGCCATTACGCAGAATAATTCCGGCTATCGGGCCGCTTGATACAGCATCAGTATTGCTGGCCTATGTTCTGGTATTGGCGAAATACGTACTGACCATTGTGTTAGCTAATGGCGTATTTGTATTCCTGCCTATGTTTGTGCCATTAGCCCTGTTTGAACTGCTGACCGCTGCAGGAAAACTGGTGTTCTGGGTTATTATTATTCGCGCGATAATGAGCTGGATAAGCCAAGGCCGCAATCCTGTCGATCAGCTATTAATTCAGTTAACTGAACCGTTACTTTCACCTATTCGCCGAGTTTTACCCGCGATGGGTGGCATTGATTTCTCCAGCATGATTGTCATTCTGATTCTGTATGCGCTGGACTATCTGAAAAGCGATCTGATGGCGCTGCTTCTCTAATGAGTGCGGTTGAACAACTCCCCGACGCCATGGTTTTACGCTTATATATTCAGCCTAAAGCCAGTCGGGATCAGATTGTTGGTCTGCACGGAGAAGAGTTAAAAGTGGCCATCACCGCACCGCCGGTAGATGGCCAGGCTAACGCCCACTTGATCAAGTTTCTGGCAAAACAGTTCAAAGTCGCCAAAGGAATGATTGTTATTGAAAAAGGCGAGCTGGGCAGGCATAAGCAAGTAAGAATTAATAATCCACAGCTCATTCCTGCAGCAATAACCGCCATTATTCAGCCATAAAATTGGCCAGTCTTTCGGCTGCTGACCTTCTAGTTTATAGCTTGCCCGTCGTCTTCAATAAATCACACTGATAGTCTTGAATATCACCGGTATAGCCTAAATTCAGTGACAAAATATTCAATTTATTGGCTAACAATAGATACATCGGAACATGGGTATTACTGGTATAAGGAACCAGCGCCAAACCATAGCTTCCCATATGATTCTCTGCATCAGGAACTTCTTCAGCTAAGCGCAGGAACAGGCTCATCTGCTGGAACTGATCTTCGGTTAAAGTCCGGGCAATATAGTCATTGCCATTGATACCGTCTTCAACCTTAGACCATTGCTCACTGAACTGGTCTAACTGGGAGTAAAGATGGGCCTTTACGTCAGGTTTAATGCAAGAAATATGAATATGGAGCTGATCCTGACTGCGTCCATAGGAAGAATTAATAGTCAGAGAGACAATATCTCTTGGTAACGGTTCATCGGACTGTTGACCAATGAAGCCACGTTCATCCCAGGCTTTTTGAAAGTAGTCAGTTACCGTTGAATCAAGTAATTCGGGGCTTTCAATACCCTCGATCTTTGTCGTCGGAATCAATAAGAAATGCAATGGACCATGCTGGTCTCTAAATACCACATACCCGCGATCGACATTAGGTTCTAAAACCACGTTAAGACAAGGCGACGACCCAGGCAGAGCTGAGGATTGAGGAACACATTCTTGGCTAACAATATCCCACAGTTGGTCTGACTGGCTGCGAAACCAGCCCCAAATAATGGCTAAAATAACCAACAGGATGACTAAGGTTCCTATCATCCACTTAAACACCTTTGGGAACTTGTTTTTATTTATCATCAAACACTTTCAAATTAAATATCAATAATCACTCTTTGCAATTATAACAGAGATGTAACAGAACATATCAATCCAACGAATAATGTTTCCGCCAGACAATATGCCGACTTAAAACGTAATAAAATGCCCCTCTTTATCAGAATTACTCATCAGCCGAAAAGCTTTGAGTTATGCTATGCACCATCAGAATTTTATTCCTCATCTTTAACTCACTGGTGGACTCCCCTAATGCAAAAACTCGTTCTGGCAACCGGTAACCCCGGTAAAGTTCGTGAGCTGGCAAACTTATTGGCAGACTTTGGTTTTGACGTTATCGCTCAGACCGACCTCGGTGTCGATTCGGCAGATGAAACCGGGCTGACGTTTATTGAAAATGCCATTATCAAGGCCCGCCATGCGGCACAGGTTACCGGATTACCGGCGATTGCCGATGACTCGGGCATTGCCGTTGACGTATTAGGCGGGGCGCCGGGTATCTATTCAGCCCGCTATTCTGGTATTGATGCCAGCGATAAAGACAATCTCGAAAAGCTGCTTGAAACCCTGAAAGATGTACCTGAAGGCCAGCGTCAGGCCCAGTTCCATTGTGTACTGGTCTATATGCGCCATGCAAATGACCCAATCCCGTTAGTTTTTCACGGTAGCTGGCACGGTGAAGTGCTGTTCAGCCCGGCCGGTGAAGGCGGATTTGGGTATGATCCTATATTCTATATTCCGGAACTGGGCTGTACCGCGGCCGAGCTCAGTCGTGAACAAAAGAGCCAAATATCTCACCGCGGGCAAGCGCTGAATATGTTACTGGATGCCTTACGTAATGCTTAATTTGCCACCGCTGAGCCTCTATATTCATATTCCATGGTGCGTACAGAAATGTCCGTATTGCGATTTCAATTCTCACGCCCTGAAAGGCGGGATCCCGGATCTCGAATACGTAGACCACCTGTTATCCGATCTGGATAGCGATGTAGCCCTGACCAGCGGCCGAACCATCAGCACTATCTTTATCGGTGGGGGAACGCCGAGCCTGTTAACCTCTGAGGCGATGCAGCGCCTGCTAGACGGGGTTCGCAGCCGATTAACCCTGGCTGATGATGTAGAAATCACCATGGAGGCTAACCCCGGTACCGTTGAGGCCGAGCGTTTTAGCGCCTATCAGAAGGCCGGGGTTAATCGAATATCGATCGGCGTTCAAAGCTTTAGCCAGAGCAAGCTGGAGCGCTTAGGCAGAATACATGGCCCGCAAGAGGCGAAACGCGCAGCAAAGCTGGCTCAGGATCTGGGCTTGCGCAGCTTTAATCTTGACCTGATGCATGGTTTACCGGACCAGTCGGCTGATGAAGCGCTGGACGATTTACGTCAGGCCATTGAGCTGAATCCTCCACATCTTTCATGGTATCAATTAACCATTGAACCCAACACGCTGTTTGGTTCCCGCCCGCCGGTTTTACCTGATGATGATGCTCTTTGGGATATCTATCTGCGCGGTCATGCATTACTCAGTGAAGCTGGCTACCAACAATATGAAACCTCAGCCTATGCTAAGCCCGGTTATCAGTGTCAGCATAACCTTAACTACTGGCGTTTCGGTGATTATCTGGGTATCGGCTGCGGCGCTCACGGAAAGCTCAGCTTTTCTGACGGGCGTATTCTGCGCACGGTTAAAACCCGCCATCCCCGTGGTTATATGACCGGCAAGTATCTTGATAAGCAACATCTGGTTGAAGCTGACGAACGCCCGTTTGAGTTCTTTATGAATCGTTTTCGGCTGTTAGAGCCGATGCCGCGATCGGACTTCACCCGACTGACCGGACTTGATGAAAGTGTAATCAGAGACAAGATCGATAATGCATTAGAGAATGGCTATCTGGTGGAGACAGAGCACCAATGGCAGTTGACCGAGAAAGGAAAATTATTCCTGAACTCGTTGCTGGAACTGTTTTTGTAGCAGACAAATCAACATAAAGCCTGCCGGATGCGTAAAACTGTCAATTAGGGGCAGTCACTAAGCTGAATATGTTTATTAGCTTAGTTATCCTCGGCCTATCTCCCTCGTCAACTCGTTGAAAAACGGGGTACAGCCTTTAGGCTCTGTATTCGCTGGTTAGCTAAAACCTGGATGATTCGCTTCGCTCACCCTTTGGGCCATTCGCTACGCGAATGTTTGCTTCACCTACGTCTCGCGTTCCGGCTTTCGCCGGGATGACGATATTGTAGGCTTAGATGGTCTAGAAATGCTTAATTGACAAGCATTACGCCGGGATGCGTAAAACTGTCAATTAGGGGCAGTCACTAAGCTGAATATGTTCATTAGCCTAGCTATCCTCAGCCTATCTCCCTCGTCACCCCGTTGAAAAACGGGATGACGACATCATCAGCTTATTGCGGTAACGCTTTCAGTAATTCAGCGCGCTGTTGTTCAAGTTGAGAAACGCGTCCGCAAGCTTCTTTACCGAACTGGTTAAAGCCCTGCTCCTGCTTTTTCCACTCGTTTTGAATATCCTGCTGTAAGCCACCTAAATTACCTAATAAAGCCTGTAATGGATTATCAGATTTAGCCACATTGCCAACCTGCTTAGCCCCTAACTCATTGATGCTGTCCTGAAGTACGCCACCCAAAGTTTGATTGAGTAAGGTACGCCCGTTGGCTTCAACCTGAGCAATTGCCTGGTGATGGAAAGCTAGCCCTTCGGCACGAGGCTCCAGCACTTTTTCCATCTCTTTGGTTAGGTCTGAGCTTAAGGTCGTCAGACGCTTACGCACATTGCTTTCACTACCTAATTGTTTAACGATAATGCCATCCAGCGCGTTTTGCGCCACGTTCAAGCGAGAACGAACGCCGTCATTAACATAAGGCAAAGTAGTACGCAGATTCTCCTGATAGCTCACCGCCTGCTGACGTGCCGCAGCCGATAACGTTAGAGCTTTACCATTTCGAGTCACATCACCATTCTTAGCAATCACCAACTCACCGCTGGCACCGGCAACCTTCACCGATTGCGGGCTAATAAAAATATCATCCTGCGGTTTAATATTACAGTCGTAAGCCGCATTCGCCTGCATGGCCACTAGCATAACTAAGGCTGCGCCGGTTTTTCGTAACATAACTCTTCCTCGATAATTGATGCGCTAATCGTATTTCACCAGTGTATAGACACCGTCTTACCTTGAGCGTTCATTTATATATAAACGGGTTTAGGGAAGCGAAGAAACAAAAACGCCTATAAAAATAGGCGTTTATTTCAAATCAAAAAATACTACTACTGCCATTATTAATCGAAGTAGTTAATATCCATTAATTCGCTGGTTTTAACGTTAGTCATACCTTTGGACTCTAACCATTTGCTGACTATGGCACGATGTTCTTCGGTACATTTACCAATTTTTTGCAGGCAAACAAGGCCATCCCACTGTAAATAACCACCGCCTTCAAAAGAGAGGTCCTGAGCTTCGAACACTTCGTTGATTAAGCTGTCGATTGTTGCATCAACTTTTTCAACTTCGGTTCCTTCAGGAAACTCCCAGCTCACCATAAAACCGATTTCCTGAAACTCATCAAGACGCATCTTTTTACGTAAACGACGACTACGTTGCTGTGCCATTATTCAATCCTCTCAAACATCAAATCCCAAACGCCATGCCCTAAACGTTGACCGCGCAGCTCAAACTTAGTGAGCGGACGAGAATCAGGGCGCGGCACATAAGTACCATCAGCAGACAAATTACGATACGCAGGAATTGCATTCATAACGTCCAACATATGTTCGGCATAGTTCTGCCAGTCGGTGGCCATATGGAAAACGCCACCCACTTTTAATTTCTGTAATACTAACCCGGCAAACTGCGTCTGAAGAAGACGACGCTTATGATGACGAGCTTTGTGCCACGGATCGGGGAAAAATAGTTGCACCATATCCAGTGAAGCATCGGGAATCATTTTCTCCAAAACTTCAACCGCATCGTGACACATTACCCGTAAATTGGCTACGTTAGCCTCATGAGCAGAAGACAAACAGGCGCCAACGCCCGGGCTATGAACTTCAATACCAAGGAAATTCTGCCCCGGATTCGTCTCAGCCATTTTGACCAGAGACATCCCCATACCAAAACCTATCTCTAGCGTTACCGGGGCTTCGCGGCCAAACAAGCCAGATAAATCTAATGGCTCTGGTTGGAACTCTACGCCCATCACCGGCCAAAAATTATCTAACGCAAACTGTTGCCCTTTGGTTAAACGCCCCTGACGGCGGACAAAGCTGCGTATACGGCGCAACGCTCGGCCGTTCTCATCAAATTCAGGAGAAACTACATCATTCATCATAGAGATTCTGTTTTTTTAAATAGGGTATATAACGGGACATAGCCGCACTATTGCTACGTCTATACCCAAGTTACTTCGAGTGCAGGGGTATTGGCTGCATCTTGAAGGACGACGGGTATAATCCAAATTCAGTCGGCTATAATACCTTATATTGCGCCGGTTCTTAAATAATCCTACTGACAATCGATGCTGAAATTAAAGATTCAGTACTTCCATAGCAGAAAGATAACCGATAAAAAGGCAAGTTACAGTTTACTCTGTTGCTTGTCTGTGCTGGAATCACGCCATAATTTTTATCATGCTGGAAATATCACACTTTATGATGCAAGCGCAGCCATTTGCACAGGCCGTCCTGAATTGGTATCAACAATTCGGCCGAAAAACACTTCCCTGGCAAATAGAAAAAACGCCTTATCATGTATGGCTGTCTGAGGTTATGTTGCAACAAACCCAGGTGGCAACGGTGATCCCCTATTTCCAGCGCTTTATAGAGAAATTCCCCACCATCTCGGATCTGGCCGCGGCACCGACTGATGAAGTCCTTCATCTATGGACCGGCCTTGGCTACTACGCCAGAGCCCGTAATCTGCATAAAGCGGCTAAAAAAGTCGCCGATAGCCATCAGGGAATATTTCCTACCGACTTTGAAACCGTCAACGCGCTGCCGGGTATTGGCCGGTCTACCGCCGGTGCGGTGCTGTCTTTATCGCAAAACCAACACTACCCGATTCTCGACGGTAACGTTAAGCGGGTTCTTGCTCGCTGTTATGCTATTGAAGGTTGGCCGGGCAAAAAAGATGTCGAGAATCGGCTATGGGAAATCAGTACCGAAGTAACCCCGGCGAAAGGCGTTGCCCAGTTTAATCAGGCCATGATGGATCTCGGCGCTCTGGTCTGCACCCGCTCCCGACCGAAATGCGAACTTTGCCCGCTTAACATGGGGTGTATTGCCTATGCCAATCAGAGTTGGGCCAGTTACCCCGGTAAAAAACCAAAACAGCAGATACCAGTAAGAAACGCATGGTTCCTGTTACTTAAGAACAATGATAAAGTCTGGCTGGAACAACGACCGGACGCTGGACTTTGGGGTGGTCTTTATTGCTTCCCGCAGTTTAGCGATATTGAGTCAATGGAACTCTGGCTGGAAGCGCGCGGTATGTCTGCCCGCAACCTAGAACAACAAATCGCGTTTCGCCACACATTTAGTCATTTCCATCTGGACATAGTCCCGATGTTACTCGACCCGCTGCCCGCAACGAGCTGCATGGACGAAGGCCCCGGCCTTTGGTATAACCTGAGTCAGCCACAGTCAGTCGGGTTAGCGACGCCGGTCGAACGATTATTACATCAGCTTAAATAGCAATACGAGGATTGAGCATGAGCAGAACGATTTTCTGTACTTACCTGCAAAAAGAGTCCGAAGGACAAGACTTCCAGCTTTATCCCGGTGAAATTGGTAAACGTATTTTTAATGAGATTTCAAAAGAAGCCTGGGCCTTGTGGATGGCAAAACAGACCATGCTTATCAATGAAAAGAAATTAAATATGATGGATACTGAGCACAGAAAACTGCTTGAACAAGAAATGGTGAATTTCCTGTTTGAAGGAAAAGAAGTTCACATTGAAGGCTATACGCCGCCTAGCCAATAATCTCTATACTCTGAATAGTTGAAGCTGCATCGAGGCAATAGGCCAGTGCAGCTTCAAATACCACGGATATACATTTATACAGTGTGCCATCATCACTATGACAGTTAACTTAAAAAAAATCTGTGCGATATTGCTGATAACCCCGCTATTATTCTCATGCGGTGGCGGTAAAAAACAGCAGGATGACAGCGATCTCTATGTTAAAGACACCAATGCTTTTGACATTCTTATGGGGCAATTTGCCCATAATGTAGAAAACATTTGGGGCATAAAAGAAGTCTTAATCGCCGGTCCAAAAGACTACGTTAAATACAGTGATCTGTACCGCACTCGTAGCCACATTAACTTTGACGCTGGTACGATTACCATTGAGACGTTAGCGCCGGAGAATCCGCAGGCTAGCCTGCGTCAAGCCATCATCAATACCTTACTGATGGGCGAAGATCCGCAAACTACCGATCTCTACTCTGATGCCAACGATATTCATATCAGTAAAGAACCCTTTCTTTACGGGCAGGTCATGGATCAGGATGGAAATCCTATCCGCTGGGAGTGGCGCGCCAGCCACTTCGCTGACTACCTGCTACAAAATAAGCTGAGAAAGCGCACTTCAGGCCTGAAGGTTATCTGGTCGGTTGAAATACCGTTAGTACCAAACCATCTGGATAAACGGGCTCATAAATATCTGCCGTTGGTTCGTAAGGCGGCACTAAAATATAAAGTCGAAGAGTCACTGATTCTGGCAATTATGCAAACGGAGTCCAGCTTCAACCCTTATGCCGTCAGTCGTTCAGATGCCATGGGTCTGATGCAGGTAATGCAGCATACTGCCGGTAAAGACGTATTCAAATCTCAGGGTAAATCCGGTGTTCCAAGCCGTAATTATCTGTTTGATCCGGCAAGTAATATCGATACAGGTACCGCTTACCTTGCCATACTGCAAAATACTTATTTGGGCAGTATCAGCAACCCGACATCTCGTCGCTATGCGGTTATTACTGCATATAACGGTGGTGCAGGCAGCGTGTTGAAGGTATTCTCCAGCGATAGAACCAAAGCGCCGGATGTGATTAACCGGATGTCACCGGGCGATGTTTATGAGACTCTGACGACCAAACACCCGTCGGGCGAATCACGTAACTACCTCAAAAAGGTAAATAACGCCCAGAAGAGTTATCGTCGATAGCGGCGGCAGCACTAAAACCACCCAGCAGAGGGCGTTTTACGCCCTCTGACAAGCACTGAGTTTGACTTAAAAGGATATGACCTATGGCTGGAATCAGCTTACCCCAGATTATTACTGTTGCCGCGGTGGTTGCTATCGCGTTCTATTTTCACAAAAGTAAACAACGCAAACGAGATGCTGAAGCGCAGGCCAAGCAACAGCTGATTGACGACCAAAAAAAGAATCAAACTCCACCCGAATAAACCATTTCGGCTATAGCAGATTGATAACCTCATGATGCCGTTAATTAAATTAATTACACGGCATTAAATTAACCAATCAACGTTTATTTAGCAATAAAACCCAAGCTGAATCATGTCAGCTTACTAATTTAGCCGATAATTAAACATTCTATTTTTCTTGGTCATAAATCGATTGATTTAAATATAATTCGGAATGTTTTATCATTGATAAAAGTTTATGGCGTGACCACCGTGGGCTTGGTTACAGTGGCCCCTAAAATAAAAATCAACTTAACCCCTGAATTTCAATAGCAAAATTTAGATATAAATCACAAATTTGAAAATTTAATAAAATTATTTATTTATGACCACCATCACAGTTCACCTATTGACTTTAATTTAAATAAAAAATTTTCATTTAAATTCTGTGATGTCAATTCACATTTATCCATTATTAAAAAAAACCGAGAAGCAGATCATAAAATAGGGATCTACTTTCGGTATATTGCTAATAAATAGTAACCCCCATATTCTCCACTTCAATCTAATCACCGGATTAAATCTAATTAATCAGGTTGGTCATTATCAAAAATTAATTACGGCTAATGTGCACTCAAAGGCATAAATAAACATCAATAAATCATGACTTGTTAATAAACTTCTTTATTTATCGCCATTTAATAAAAAGGCTTAAACATGACAACTCTCATAGACTTTTTCACCCCGGATGCCTTCTCTATCCATCAGTCGGCCTCAGACTGGCAGCACGCAATTGACCTGACAACTGAGAGCATGATTAGAAACCAACATGTAGAACCGCGCTATTCACAAGCAATTAAAGATTCAACTAATAGCACCGGGCCTTACTACATTCTGGCACCCGGCATTGCAATGCCTCATGCCCGCCCTGAAGAGGGTGTTAAACAAACGGCCTTATCCATGACAATCATCAGAGACGGTGTCGACTTTGGCCATGATAACGAACCGGTTTACTTACTGATTGGATTGGCTGCAAAAGATGCTGACTCGCATATCTATGCCATTCAGGCGTTAAGCGAAATGCTGTGCGAAGAAACCTGTATCGACCAATTAATCAATGCGACATCGGTCAGTGAATTACAAGAAATCGTTAAACGTTATTAAAACCAGAAGTTATTCATACCCTGAATAATTCAAGCCATAGACGGCGTGACGGGTATATCTATTCAGAGAAACAGGACAATAATTATGGCATCGCTATCAATAAGAGCTAAGGTCCAGTCATTCGGCGGTTTTCTCACCGCTATGGTTATCCCCAATATCGGAGCCTTTATCGCATGGGGATTGATTACCGCACTATTTATCCCAACCGGCTGGATGCCCAGCGAACACTTCGGAGCCTTAGTCGGCCCGATGATTACCTATCTGCTACCGTTAATGATCGGTTATACCGGCGGTAGCCTGATCGGGGGCAAACGCGGTGGCGTTATGGGCGGAATCGGTACCATCGGCGTGATTGTTGGGGCTGATATTCCAATGTTTATCGGCGCAATGGTCATGGGGCCGTTAGGCGGATGGGTGATTAAAACTATCGACCGCCGACTGGAACAGCGCATTCCTGCCGGTTTTGAAATGGTGATCAATAACTTTTCATTAGGTATTGCCGGTATGCTGCTGTGCCTGCTGGCTTATGAAATTATTGGCCCAATGGTGCTTGAAGCCAACAAAGTAGTGAAATCAGGGATTGAGGCCTTAGTTGCCACCGGCTTCCTGCCCCTGCTTTCGATCATCAATGAACCCGCCAAGGTGCTATTCCTGAACAATGCTATCGATCAGGGAATCTATTATCCCTTGGGCATGCAGGAAGCAGCGCAAACCGGCAAGTCTATTTACTTTATGGTGGCTTCTAACCCCGGCCCCGGCCTCGGCATGCTGATGGCATTCGCCATCTTTGGTAAGGGAATGAGTAAACGCTCAGCACCGGGAGCTATGATTATCCACTTCCTCGGAGGGATTCATGAGCTGTATTTCCCTTATGTCCTGATGAAGCCACTGATGATTATCGCCATGATTGCAGGCGGAATGACCGGCACATTTGTCTTCTCATTACTGGATGCAGGCCTGGTTGCAGGCCCGAGCCCTGGCTCCATCTTCTCTTATCTGGCATTAACGCCACGCGGAGGCTATCTGGCAACTTGTGCAGGCGTTGCGGCAGGGGCTGTGATGTCCTTTGTTATTGCCAGCATCATTCTAAAGCTGGAACCATCGTCAGAAGAAGATCGTTTTGCCGACTCTCAGGACAACGTTAAGCAGATGAAATCAGAAGGCAGTAACAAAGCAAACATTCGCTTTATTGCTTTTGCCTGTGATGCAGGAATGGGCTCCAGCGCTATGGGAGCAACCACCTTCCGCAAGCGTCTGGCTCAGGCCGGGCTTGAAATAGAAGTTAAACACTTTGCTCTGGAAAATATTCCTGACCATGCTGACCTTATCGTCACCCACTTAAATCTTGAAGAACGGGCCCGTTCCGCAACAGATAAGCCTTTAGTTTTAATAAAGAATTATCTTGGTGATAAAAACTTGGATGTGTTGTTAGAACAGCTTATCAGCAGTCAAAAAACGGCGAAAGAATAATATTTAATTGAGACAGAGAGCCATACGATGAAAACTAAAGTTGCGGCCATTTACGGCAAAAAAGATGTACGGATCCGCGAATTTGAACTGCCGCCGATTACCGATGATGAACTACTGGTTAAAGTGATCTCTGACAGCGTCTGCTTATCTACCTACAAAGCCGCGCTGTTAGGGAGTGAGCACAAACGTGTACCTGATGATATTGCTGAACACCCGCCGATTACCGGCCATGAGTGCGCAGGCATCATCGTTGAAGTCGGTAAAAACTTACACCGGCGCTTTACCGCAGGTGATAAATTTGTCTTACAGCCGGCCATGAACCTGCCGACCGGCTATTCCGCAGGCTATAGCTATGAATTTTTTGGTGGCAACGCTACCTATATGATTATTCCTAAGCAGGCGGTTGATCTGGGCTGTGTTCTGCCCTACAACAGCAGCTATTTTGCTAACGCCTCGCTGGCTGAACCCATGTGCTGCATCATCGGCGCTTATCATGCCAGCTATCACACCACGGCCTATGTTTATGAACACCGAATGGGGATCAAACCCGGTGGTAATTTAGCGCTGCTGGCCTGCGCTGGCCCTATGGGATTAGGCGCTATTGATTACGCCATTAACGGCGATATTAAACCGGCCAAGATTGTGGTTACCGATATTGATGAAGATCGCCTGAATCGGGCCCGTCAGCTATTACCAGAATCAATGGCGAAAGAAAAAGGCATCGAGCTGCAATATGTTAACGTCAGCCAGCTTAGCGACCCTGTTACTACGCTGAGAGGCTATACTGACGGCCATGGCTATGATGACGTTTTTGTTTTTGCCGCTATCGAGCAAGTTATTGAAATGGGTGATGACCTGTTAGCTGAAGACGGATGCCTGAACTTTTTTGCCGGCCCGACGGATAAGCAGTTCAAAGTTCCGTTTAACTTCTACCACGTGCACTATTCCGCGACCCATATCGTCGGAACCTCTGGCGGCTCAACGGGCGATATGATTGAAGCGCTTGAAATGTCAGAGAAAGGCCTGATTCAGCCGTCCTTTATGGTAACCCATATTGGCGGGCTGGATGCGGTACCTGATACCGTGGTGAATCTGCCGGATATTCCCGGCGGGAAAAAGCTGATCTACAACCATATCACCATGCCATTAACCGCCATCAGCGACTTTGCCCGCTTAGGCGAGACCGATCCATTCTATGCGGAACTGGCAAAAATCTTAGCTGAAAGCCATAACGTTTGGAGCGAAAAAGCTGAACGTTGGTTATTAGCGTACTTTAATGTCAGTATTGACTATTAATCGCTGACCGGTGGTTAAACAATCGAGAAATTAAGGGTGTTTGGCCAGACGGTTAACGGCTTCTCTGGCCAGCACTTTTGATTACCCGTAGGCAGGGAACCTGTAATATAATTCGTTCACTCTACAATTGATAAGGTTTGATAGATAAGGATGGTTGAACTTACAGAAGATGAAATCATTGAACAGCTTGAGCAGATTACCAACCTGCCTGAGTTTATTCAGAGATCGAATGATTTCCTCTTTATTGGGCTTAGAAACTTTCTTCCCTATCTTTTTATCAATGACGATCCTGATATTCAGGAATATGCCGTTAAGCCGCTATTAGCCAAGGCTGGCCCGCTGGATGATATTCATATTTCTCTGCGCTTAGTGTATGCCTTAGGCAAAGTACGCAAAGAGTTATATGCCGATATCTTCAGCCTGACCCAGTTTAATGAATATCTGGCGAATGAAGTTCAGGCTGCCGATTTTAGTAGTGATATTGTTTATACCTTGTTGAGCAACTTAAATGCTGCAACGGAGAATTCACAGCTTATTGATGCCATCACTAAGATGAAGTTCTCTGACTTCACTATTTATAGCAAACAACGTTATAGCAATTTGGTAAAAACAGCGCTGATACTTTCAGTCATGGCGATCTTGAAGGAGCTTGTCGATGAATGTGGAATTAAGAGTTAACGGATTTAGCTATATCGCCTCATTTCCCGATCGGGATATTAAAGATATCCATCTTCCCCTGCTGCACCGGCTCACCCAATTATTTAAACAAAAGCAGCGTGAACATCAGCAACGTTTAGTGGTTTTCTTAGCCGCCCCGCCGGGGATTGGTAAATCAACGCTAACCGAATTCTGGCAAATACTCGCTAAGCAGGATACCGAACTGCAAGACGTTCAGGGCCTGCCGATGGACGGTTTTCACCATTACAACAGCTATCTTGATGAGCACCACCTGCGCGGTCGTAAAGGCGCGCCGGATACCTATAACTTAGAGTTACTCAAAGAGTATCTGGCTGAACTGCAAAAACCACAGGCAACATGGCCAGCCTATGACCGTAATCTGCACGATCCGGTACAAGATGCCATTGAAGTCACCGCGCCGATTGTGGTCATTGAAGGAAACTGGCTCTTGCTACAGGAAGCCGGCTGGCAGGATTTGATTAACCGCTGTGATTACAGCATTTTTATTGCCGGTGATATTAATAATCTGAAGCAACGTCTGGTTAACCGAAAAATGAAAGGCGGACTAAGCAAAGAAGATGCTGAGCGTTTCTTTGAGAAATCAGACGGCCCTAATGTGATGCGGGTACTTGAGCGCAGTCATCAGGCTGACCTGATGCTGATGATGCAGGAAGATGGATCGTATCTTATTCACCAGCCATAGGCATCAATTCGAAGTGAAGATCCGTTATCAATTTTCCGGTTCGTGATTTTGGTCATTACAACTATCTGAGGAAGCTAAGCGTGTTAAAGGTGATTGCAGAAGATTTTATCAAGGCTGATGCTGTACACATTGTCCTTCCTTTCTACCGTGAACTTGTGGCAGCAACTAAGCGAGAACCGCTTTGTATTGCCTACGATCTATTTGTCGATCAAAACGATCCCGGCCATTTTATTTTTATCGAGGAGTGGCCCGATCGGGCAGCATTAGCGACTCACTGTGCCACTGAACATTTCACACGCCTTGTACCGATGATTGATCAACACAAACGAAAAGACGCCGTTTATACGCTGATGGACAATGCGTTAGTTAAAACCACAAATAGTATATAAACCTGCGACCTACGGCTGAAAAGGCCGTAGGTCGGTTGATAGGCTAAATATTCTTAGTACCTAATCAATATTTAAACCCGTTCCACCACCATCGCGATTCCTTGCCCGCCGCCGATACACAGCGTTGCCAGCCCTAATGATTTATCATTGGTGTGTAACGCATGAACCAGCGTGACCAAAATCCGCGCACCGCTGGCACCGATTGGATGGCCAAGGGCTATAGCGCCACCGTTGACGTTAACTTTTTCCGGGTTAAAGCCAAGATCCCGGCCCACGGCCAAAAACTGGGCAGCAAAGGCTTCATTGGCTTCAATCAGATCGATATCATCCAGCTTCAGGCCTGCCATTTTGAGCGCCTTCTGAGTCGAAGGAACCGGACCCAGCCCCATAACGTCTGCCGCAACCCCGGCAGAGGCCCAACCGCGAATGCGCGCTAAAGGCTGAATACCTCTGGCAAGGGCTTCATCTTCACGCATCAAGACCAGCGTTGCCGCGGCATCATTAATACCGGAAGCATTACCGGCAGTTACCGTGCCATCGGGTAAGAATGCCGGGCGTAAGCCGGCCAGCGATTCCATGGTAGTATCACCGCGCGGATACTCATCCTGATTGAATATCAGGCTGCCTTTACGGCTTTTGATTTCAATCGGCGTAATCTCATTGGCAAAATGGCCATTCTGTATAGCGGCTACCGCTTTTTGTTGTGATGCCATCGCTACGGCATCCTGCTCTTCCCGCGTTAAACCATAGCGGCGGGCAATATTTTCCGCCGTGATTCCCATATGATAATCATTGAACGCACACCATAGGCCGTCTTTAATCATCGAATCAACCAAAGTGCCATTGCCCATACGGTAGCCCTGACGGGCCTTATCTAACAGATAAGGGGCGGCACTCATATTTTCCATGCCGCCGGTAACATAAACCGAACCGGAGCCGGATAAAATAGCCTGAGCGCCTAACACCACCGTTTTAAGACCGGAACCACAAACCTTATTCACGGTAAACGCAGGGACTTCAATCGATAACCCGGCGTGAATAGAGGCCTGACGGGCCGGATTTTGACCGTTGCCCGCCTGCAAAACATTACCCAGAATAACTTCGTCTACCGCCAAGTCTGAAGGCAGAGAGCTTAAACAATCTGCAATCGTTTTAGCCCCCAGCTCAACGGCCGGAACCGAGGCCAGAGAACCGGCAAACTTACCAATTGCCGTTCTTTTTGCTCGTACAATCACCACGGAATGATTCATTTTCTTAACTCCTTAGTCGATCTGTATTGGTTTTAAGTCAGCAGAAACGACAAAGCTGGCTTCGGTTATTTCACGCAGCTTATCCAGCGAGATCTCCTCACTAATTTCGGTCAAAATCATTTGCTGTTGTTCAAACACAAACACCGCCAGTTCAGTCACTACCATGCTGACTTTGCCCTGGGCCGTCAGCGGGAAGTTGCATTTATGCAGCAATTTGGCGCCACCGTCTTTGGCACAGTGTTCCATGGCAATAATCACTTTTTTAGCACCAACCACCAGATCCATTGCACCGCCCATGCCCGGTACCATTTTTCCCGGAACGACCCAGTTAGCTAAGTTGGCATGCTCATCAACCTGCAGGCCGCCCAAAACGCAAACGTCTACATGACCGCCGCGAATCAACGCAAATGAAAATGCACTGTCAAACATCGCTGCGCCCGGCAGCATGCCGCACGGTTGCCCGCCGGCATTGACTAAGTTGGGATCGATTTCAGTCACCGGCCCGAGGCCTAAAAAGCCATTCTCAGACTGGAGAGTGACGTGAATATCAGAGGCCAGATAGTTCGCCACCTGCGTCGGTAACCCGATGCCTAAATTAACAATATCTCCGTCTTTAAGCTCTTTTGCTACCCGACGGGCAATAATCTCTTTTGCGTTCATTGGCTATCTCCATGATACAGGTGGTCAACTAAAGCGCCCGGGGTCATCACGTGGTCAGGGGCTAATTCACCGACTTCAACCAGTTGATCAAACTGCGCAATCACGGTATCGGCAGCCAGCGCCATAATCGGATTAAAATTACGCGCGGTGAGGGAATAAACCAGATTTCCCAAGCCGTCGGCTTTCGCCGCCTGCAATATTGCTAGATCGGCACGCAGCGGTAGCTCTAATAGATAGGTCACCTGATTGACTTCAATTTTTTGCTTATCCAATTCCACCACAGTACCAACGCCGGTTGGCGTCAGAACACCGCCTAAACCTGCACCGCCGCAGCGAATTCGTTCAATCAGCGTCCCCTGAGGTACCAGTTCAACCTCCATTTCACCGGCAATCATGCGACGGCCTGTTTCAGGGTTAGTCCCAATATGAGAGGCAATCACTTTCTTAACCTGTCCGCTGGCAATTAACGGGCCAACGCCGGTATCAACAAATCCGGTATCGTTACCGATAATCGTCAGGTCACGTACGCCTGACTTTATGATTTCATTGACCAGCAGTTGAGGTGTGCCAATGCCCATAAAGCCGCCAAACATAATGGTCATACCGTCGCGTAAATAAGAGCGGAACGCCCCGGCATCGATAATCTTTTTACTCATAGCTATTCTCCGGTCACTATTTTTACAAACTCTTTGCCCAAATAATGACAATACTGACCCGCATGCCTGATAAGTCAGGCATGGGTAATCAGCGTATTAAATATCTCTTGGGTTACATTCCGGCCGGGGAACTGGCCGGAATGTATCAGCGGGAATTAACGATTAAATATCCATATCCATCATGGCCGAACTCAACCCTTTCCCGTGCATATCCAGCGCTAAAGAGCGGGTAACGCCTCCGCCTAATGCTCCGCGCATCACAAAATTCAGGGCGCCGATAGCAGGCAGTTCGTAACGAATAACTTCACCTTTTACCGTATCTTTAAAGAAGGCTTTCACTTTCTCAGCGGTAACCGACTGCTTTAGTTTTTCATAGTCATCAGGGGAATAGGCAATCAGTGAAATATTAGAAGTATTTCCTTTATCACCGGTCCGGGAATGCGCAATTTCACGTAGTTTCATAATCAAATCTCCAGATAATCGACGGTTGCAGTCACTAAATCACGGGAAATTAAGGTTGAGTCCATTGCCAAAATTTCTTTTACCGACTTAGTCGCGCCGCCACCACCGGCCGGGCCGTTGGTATATAGAGTTTCCACTTCATTACCCACTTTGGCAGCGTCAGCCTTAGCATTACAGCGAGCAGCAACTCGAACGCGTACTTCATAAGGTTGGCTGCTCTGCGAGAGAGTGTCACCGTGCAGAGAATTAACCCCAATCAGATCGTAACGCACCTCTTCCGGCTTAAAGCCGCAAATATCAAAGCGCTGTTTAACAATATCTAACGCTAGCTGACCACGAGCTACCGCACCCGGTCCGGCGTAAGAGATCTCGCCTTCACCGATAAACCCGTCCGGATAACCAACGGACACTTTTAACGTGCCGGTACGCTCAACACCGTTGCCACCGCGAACTTCAACCCTATCGGCTGCAATTTGCGTAAAGGTAACCTGAGAGAAGTCAGCCACTACGTCAGGTGTGATATAGCGATCGGGCTGATGAATCTCATACAGCATTTGCTCTTTACAGGTATCGACCGTAACGCAGCCACCGGAACCGGCCACTTTAGTAATAACCGCATTACCCTGTTCGTCTACTTCGGCAATAGGGAAGCCTAAACGGGCTAAATCAGGCACATCTTTAAAACCGGGATCGGCATAGTAACCACCGGTAATCTGCCCGCCGCACTCCAACAGGTGACCGATTAATGTTCCTTTGCCCAGCATTTCCCAGTTGTCACTTTTCCAACCAAATTCGTGCATCATCGGCGCTAAAAACAGTGAAGGATCGGAAACTCGGCCGGCAATAATAATGTCTGCGCCATTATTCAATGCTTCAACCATCGCCTCGGCACCAAGATAAGCATTAGCTGAAAGAATCTGTTTGTTGCATTGAGAGATCGGCTTACCGATTTCATCCAGTTTAAGGTCTGACTTGATTGCCATATCCAGCACGTCATCACCGCTAACGATAGCAATCTTCAGCTTCTCAGCCCCCAGAGACTTAGCAATTTCTGCGACCAGCTTACCGGCATACAGCGGGTTGGCCGATCCCATATTGGTAATGATTTTGATGCCTTTCTTAATACAGGTTGGCAGGACCATATTCATTCGGTCGGCCAACAGTTCGTTAAAACCCTTAGTCGGATCGGCCGCTTTTTGCTTCTGGCCAATCGCAATGGTGCGCTCAGCCAGACACTCGAAAACTAAATATTGAATCTCGCCCTTTTGAGCCAGTTCAAGGGCTGGTTCAATACGGTCACCGGCATATCCGGCACCACCACCAATTCTGATCTTTTTCATGATATCCACGCTTAACGTCATTAATTAAATAGGGAATAATCCGATTAAAACAGCGGCTACGGTCATCACAATCGATGCCGCCCACAGGAAGAAGAATGAAAACTTCTGGTGTTCACCTAGATCAATCCCGGCTAACCCTACCAATAAGAAAGTGGCCGGAGTCAGTGGACTAACAGGGAAACCTGTCGTCATTTGTCCCAGAATCGCCGCCTGTCCCATTTCGATAACAGGAACACCCAGCTCATGGCCCGCCGATGCCATTACCGGCAAGATGCCGAAATAGAACGAATCAGGGTCAAAAATCATGCTTAACGGCATGGCTATCAGGCCGATAATAAACGGGAAGTGGGATGCGGATTCAGCAGGGATATGAGTCGCCACGTATGACGCCATCTCTTTCAACATGCCGGACTCTTTCATCACTCCGGTAAAGATACCGGCGGCAAACAGTATGCCGGCCATCATCAATGCAGACTTAGCGTGGGCATCAATACGGGCTTTTTGCTGATCCGGCTTACGATAATTCACCAGTAGCGCGATAACAGTACCCAACATAAAGCAGATAATAGGATCAACTTTGCCGCTGATCATCGAACCTAAAACAATCACTACCAGACCGATATTGACGAGGAACAGATGAGGACGACGAACCGCTTTCTCTTCGTCAGTCAGTCGGGTCTCCTGATGTCCCTGCTCGTCTGATGACACGACACCATTAACATAGCCCAATCTCTTTTCTTCTCGTTTACCCAGTAACCATGCACAGGTGTAAACAAAAGCGAGGCCGGTAAGCATCACTGGCAGTACCGGTAAAAAGAGTTCCATGACCGGGATCTGTAACGATGATGCAGCCCTTAGCGTTGGTCCACCCCATGGCAGCATATTACAAACACCCGCCGCCATAGCCACTGAACAGGCCAGTACCCTAGGATCCATTTTTAAACGTTTATACAACGGCAACATGGCAGGAATAACCACCAGGAAGGTCACGGCACCCGAACCATCCAAATGAACGATTGAAGCCAATACGGCGGAACCTAAGGTAATACGTGAAGGCTTGTTGCCGACAACTTTAAGTACCCGGTCGATGATAGGATCTAACATCCCGGCATCGGTCAAAATGCCAAAAAACAGAATAGCAAAAACAAACATGCCGATAACCGGTGCGATGTTTTTTACACCGCCGACGGCAAATTTATTGACTGCGCCAATATCAAAACCGGCTAACAAAGCCATCACAATTGGAATAGCGATTAGTGCTGCCATTGGAGACATTTTCTTGGTCATTATTACTGCTAAAACAACCAGAATAGTCAGTAGGCCAAATAAAGCGATCATATATAAGATCTCCTGCCCTTAATTTATAGAGGTAATAAAAGTTAAATAACATTTAGGGTTGATTAATTATTATCACCACCATAATAATAGCAATAAGAAAACAGGGAAATTCAATAATCAAATAATCGTATCCAAAAGATGAATTATCGATTAAATAATAATGGGACGTTCATCACAATATAAAAAAATTAAATGACATATACAGTCATTTACTATGGAGAAACGGGTCATTATGAATTTATCAATTAAACAATTTCGTGCCTTTCTGGCCCTGTGTGAGCACCGAAATTTTACCCGTGCGGCAGAGTCGGTATTCTTATCACAACCGGCATTCAGCCATCTCATTTATTCTATCGAAAAAGAGGCCGGAGTACGCCTTTTTGACCGAAATGCCAAAAAAGTGGACTTAACGTCTGATGGTGAAGTGTTCCAAGGCATTGCTGCCGGCATAATGCGGGAGTTTAACCTCGGTCTTTCTCACTGGCACGATCATCTGAACCGAGAACAATTCAATGTCTCGGTCGCCACATTACCCTCAATTGCGGTTAAGCTTTTGCCGAACTACATTGAACATTTTAAACAAATACAGCCTAAAGCCATTTTTGATGTTAAAGATCTGCCCTCAGACTACTGTTTATCAGCGGTGCTAAACGAAGTAACTGAACTTGGCATCGTCGGCTTTCTCCCGAAAGAGAACGGAGTAGATAGCCATAGAATATATACCGAAAAATACTTTTTAGCGCTCAATAAGCACCACCCGCTGGCACAACACAGTGAGATCAGTCTGGAAGACATTAGTCACAGTACGGTTATTCGATTTGGCCCTACAACCAGTATTTATCAGTCTTTACATGTTGATATAACAAATAATGAGCATATTAATTATATCGAAATAGAGCAATTAAGTACGCTATTTGGTTTATTATTATCCAATTCAGGAATAACATTCCTTCCAGAATTAACTTTATATATGTTTCAACACCCGGATATTTTAGTAAAACCAATAACAGGAGATAACTTGATAAGAAATATTTATTTAATTAAAAAATCAGGTAAACAATTATCTAAATCAAGCCATGATTTTTACGATTTCTTAATAGAAACGCAACGCATACCTTAACAAATATAATTAAATATCACTGTTTTTTTGACAGAGAGACTAAATCTTTGCTCAAATACTGAAACGTTTTAACACTAAACTTGTTCGCTACCGGAGTAACACCCGATGTTCCGTCAGTCATTACTAAAACTATTATGCTTGTCTTTCGGCCTGTTTATGCCCGCTATCAGCGTTGCTGCTGATATTGACGGTAGCAGTCTGAGCTTGGTCTGGGGTATTCCATTTGTCGGCATTCTGCTTTCAATCGCACTATGCCCGCTACTGGTCCCGACTATATGGCATCACCACTTCGGTAAAATTACCGCCTTATGGTCCGTTTTATTCCTGATTCCCTTTACTATCAGCTTTGGCATGGGCACCAGCATCAGCGTTATTGCTCATGCCATGCTGGCTGAATATTTGCCTTTTATTATCCTACTGCTATCACTGTTTACCGTCTCCGGTGGCATTCTGGTCAAAGGAAATTTGCACGGTTCGCCTAAGTTAAATACCGCACTGTTGGCCATCGGCACCATACTGGCTTCGCTGATGGGCACTACCGGTGCCGCCATGTTGCTGATTCGCCCGTTAATCAGAGCCAACGACAACCGTAAGCATCGGGTCCACGTTATTATTTTCTTTATATTCTTAGTGGCCAACATCGGCGGCGGGTTGACGCCGTTAGGCGATCCTCCGCTGTTTATTGGTTTCTTAAAAGGCGTCGATTTCTTCTGGACCGCCAAGCATATGCTGTTACCGGTCTTTATCTGTGCGGTTATACTGCTGACCATGTTCTACTTTATTGATAGCTACTACTACAAGCGTGAAGATGAAATAGAAGAACACGACCCGACGCCGGACTCCAAGCTGCGTCTGTATGGTACTTTCAACTTTGTGTTACTGCTCGGCGTTATTTGCAGCGTATTGCTTTCTGGCTTTTGGAAATCAGGTATCAGTTTCACCGTATTGGGTGTACCCCTAACCTTACAGGATATCTCCCGCGATATACTGCTATTAGTGATTACTGCGCTTTCAATGATATTCACTGCTAAGCAGGTTCGGTCTGTTAACCAGTTTAACTGGGAGCCGATCCTGGAAGTGGGTAAGCTGTTTGCCGGTATCTTTATTACCATCGCTCCGGTGCTGGCTATTCTTCGTGCCGGACAAGCCGGGCATCTGGCCGGGTTAGTGGCGTTAGTCTCAGACCCACAGGGTTCACCGGTTAACTCAATGTACTTCTGGCTGGCCGGAATGCTCTCAGGCTTCTTGGATAATGCACCGACGTATCTGGTGTTCTTTAATCTGGCCGCCGGTGATGCCGCAACCTTGATGGGGCCGTTACAGCAAACCCTGTTGGCAATATCGATGGGATCGGTATTTATGGGCGCGCTGACCTACATAGGTAATGCGCCAAACTTTATGGTGAAAAGCATCGCCACCCAGAGCGGCATTGCGATGCCAAGCTTCTTTGGTTATATGAAGTGGTCTATCGGCATCCTGATACCGCTGTTCTTGTTATTAACGGTGATATTCTTTGTCTTTTAGTCAATAACCGTTAATTAAATAGATTAAAGGGCTATAAAAATGGCCCTTTTGTTTTTTGCTGACAAAGTGGTTTTATTTAATTTCAGTGTAAGTTTCGTCCGCCCTATCAACATCGGAATATTGATTTTTTCTAGCCGCCGAGGGGCGGTACTTTTGAGTTTACAAAGCTCCGGCTGCTCGCGCAGCTATTTTTAAATATCAATAATTCATCATCAAGACAAAGGGCCATAAAATGGCCCTTTGTCTGCTTTAGATAATACCAACGATAAGTTAGCTATTAGCTTCTACCGGAACAGGCTGAGGCTGCTCCTTTTTCTTAAATATCAGGTCAGTATCTTTAAAGAAGATAAAGAACATCACCGAAACAACCACCGCAACGGCTGCCGGGTAGTACCAGAATACATGCCACTGCTGTAGTGCAATATCCGGCGTTCCGGTGACGGTATTATTAAAGATATAACCACAGATAGAAGAGGCAAACATTAAGCCAACGCCGTTTGAAATAACGAAGCGTAAGCTTTGTGCCTGGGCCTTAATATGTGGCCCTGCTTTATGGTCTACGTAGATATCACCGGCGGTAAAGAAGAAGTCCCAGCAAATTCCCTGCAGCATCAGGCCGACCACAATCCACAGAATATTGTCATCTATGGCTGCGTAAGAGAACAGCAGAGAACGAACAATCCACACCACCGCGCCACACAGAATGATCTTCTTAAAGCCAAAGCGCATTAAGAAGAATGACAGCACAAACATAAATACCACTTCGGTAGCGATACCGATTTGCATCATGGTTGCAGCATTGTCGTAGCCTAATGCTTTCAGGAATACCGGTACATAAGCACTGTAAGCAGTTTTAGGGATCATCAGGAACACGGTACAAATCATAAACACGCTGAAGTTACGGTCTTTAAATAAGGACAGTGCATCAAGGCATAACAGATCGCGCAGTGAGAATTTCTTCCCTTTACCATTAGGCGGAGTACTTGGCAGGGTAAAGCAGTACAGACCTAACACAATGGCAGAACCGGCGGCGATTTCATAGGTGATAGTGCTGCCGGAGAAGCCCATTTGGCCCATGATAAAGCCGATACACATAAAGCCAAAAGTCCCAAACACCCGAATGATCGGAAACATTTTTACGCCGTTAATATGACGGAAGCTAATGCTGTTAGCCAATGCAGTGGTCGGGTAAAACAGAATTCCGACAACAAACAGCAGCGTTAGGAACATGGTACCGTTTTGCGCTTCAATAAAGGCAGGGATAGAGAACAGCACACAGGCATTAACCAGATGTAAGCTGCCCATAATCTTTTGCGAAGAGATAAACCTGTCGGCAATCATCCCGACAAACAGCGGGGAAATAATGGTCGCTAGCCCGAGTAAAGCATAAGAAGTGCCGATAATCGACGATAGGCCAAATGTACTCAGTACCAGTCCCATAGTCATATTCCATGAGCCTTGCACAAAGTACTGCAAGAACATCATGATCAGCAGCCGTGGCGTTTTATTTTGCATTATTATTATTCCTTCAGATTAATTTAATTAATCCGTCATAGGCAACTTCAATGGAATGCGGCTCAAAAATGCTGACCAAATCTTCATGCATAAAACCGCTACTGTGGGACAAATGGGATACAACCAGCTGGCTGGCAGAATGATAAATGCCATCGGCTTTCAGTTTTTCTTGCGTGGCAAGCACCGTTTCTATACTCATATGTCCGTCAGAGCGGGCATTTTGATTATAGCCATAGGTACATTCCAGTACGGTCAGGTCTAATTTCTTTCCCTGTAACCATTGCCAGGTCAGCTCAGGGAACCAGCCTGAATCATGACCATAGAGCATCGTTTTGCCCTCTTTCTCGATAAAGTAGATATAACAAAACTCCCACTTAGCGTGGTTAGCCAGCAACGGCGTTACCTTCGCTCCTGAGCTGGTTTCTACCGTGACAAAGGGGATCAGGCAATTGAATTTAAAGCGCTGTTTGCTATAGCCGGGTAACACATCAAGGCAACCGTTAATTGCAATGTCATTACCGTAAACTTCAAGCGGATGAGTAATCTCAAACCCATACCCTTCCATGCGGCTGAATAAATCCCCCACGTTGAAATGATCCGGATGAGTGTGGGTAAACAACAGGTCTTTAATCTGAGTGACATCAACATTGTCACGCATCACCTGATAGCTGAACTCAGGCGACATATCAATTTGCATAACATCATCAATCACCGCTGCCGAACGGGTTCTTATATTTTTGCCTTTAACCGTTCGTGCCCGTTCACAAATCTCACATTTACAATAGGGATTCGGGATACCTTCCGATGCCGATGAACCCAAAAAATGGAGTTTCATAGTGTTTCCTCTTAAATAAAACTAAACGGGCTGAGAGTGGGATCGGCTATTCCCGACCCGTTGCTCTTATTCAACCCATCACTAACAAATTAAAATTGGAACGTGTCAATTATGATAATCAGTAAAGATTGATCGATGCAATACACCTCGTCTGATTTAGTGATAGAGGTCATAGTAAGTTGGTGAGAGATAAATTAAATTCAAATTAAATCAAAAAGATAAATGTCATTCATTAAATGCTGATTAATTCTCTTTATTGGTCCAACAAATTTTTGGGCTCTGTTGTTAAAATATCATCATAAAACGGAGATAAATCTAAGATCCCATATATCAATAACTTGATTAAATTTGTTATAAAACAATTAAATAATATAATTTAACATGCCAAATCTCGCATGTTATCCGACTGCCATGCTGTTGGAAACGCCCTATTACCGCGATATTATTTGATAGAATAGCGCCCAATTAAATGGTACGTTCCAAAAATAATCATTCACAATGATATCCGGATAACTAAAAGGATTTTTATCTGATATCCAGCGGGAGAAATAGCCATGAAACGTATATTTATTATGGTATTAGACTCATTTGGCATCGGAGCTAGCCCGGATGCCACTCGCTTTGGCGATGCCGGAGCAAATACCTTAGGCCATATCGCAGCCGCCTGCGCTCAAGGCCGAGCGGATAATCACCTACGCTCAGGGCCGCTACGTTTACCTAACTTAGTCCGCCTTGGTTTAGGTAAAGCCGCAGAGGCTGCCAGCGGCCAGTATCCGCAAGGGCTGGAACAGGCTGATACGATTATCGGGGCTTATGGTTATGCTCAAGAGCTGTCATCCGGCAAAGATACGCCGTCTGGTCACTGGGAAATTGCCGGCGTACCGGTACTGTTTGACTGGGGATATTTTGAAAATAAGCACAATAGCTTTCCGCCAGAGTTGCTCAATACTTTAGTCAATCGGGCAAATCTGCCCGGTTATTTAGGCAATTGCCATGCATCAGGAACTGAAATTCTTACCCGTTTAGGTGAAGAACATCTGGCCAGCGGCAAGCCTATTTTCTATACCTCTGCGGATTCAGTATTTCAAATTGCCGCCCACGAACAGAGCTTTGGTCTCGACAGGCTATATCAGCTATGTGAAATAGCCAGAGAAGAGCTGAATATCGGCGGCTACAATGTGGGCCGGGTTATTGCTCGCCCCTTCACCGGTACCTGTGCTGATAATTTTGAACGCACCGGCAACCGCCACGATTACGCAGTAGAGCCTCCGGCGCCAACGGTGTTGAAAAAACTGGTGGATGAAAAACGCGGTCATGTGATTTCCATTGGCAAAATTGCTGATATTTATGCTGACGTCGGTATTACCAAAAAAGTAAAAGCTACCGGCCTTGATGATTTGATGGATGCGACATTGCATGAAATAGATAATGCGACAAATAACAGCATTGTTTTTACTAACTTCGTCGATTTTGATTCATCTTACGGCCATCGTCGGGATGTCGCCGGGTATGCGGCTGCGCTAGAGCGATTTGATCGCCGACTGCCTGAATTACTGACTAAGGTCACCGGTGATGATGTGGTGATTTTTACCGCTGACCACGGCTGCGATCCGACATGGCCGGGCACTGAACATACCAGAGAATATATTCCGGTATTGGTTTATGGTGCGAAGATTCAAGCAGGATTTTTAGGCAAAAGCGAAACTTTTGCCGATATAGGCCAGTCAATCGCCGGTTATTTTGGCCTTTCGCCGATGGACTATGGTAAAGCGATCTTTTAACTCCCGATAAAAAGACCCCCAATAATGGATTGTCCAACTATTGGGGGTCACTTCAATATCAGATTGTTTTATTTAAATCCGTTAGCTATATCAGTTCACTACAGACCGGCAACGACCGAAAGCGTCACAATACCGACCAGCAGAGCACCACAGATTAGCGCACCAACCAGATTAGTACCGCCTTTAGCCTGTAATACCGGGACAATTTCACTGCCTTTTACTACCGACAGCGTTTCTGCAATATTTTTATCAATATGACTTTTATACAGATTATTGGCCAGCATGCCTGCACCGATACCCAGCGCCAGACTAACCACATTTGAAAACTCTTCCGGAATCCCTAACAGGGTCTGTGCGGCTGTCAGAAAAATGCCGATGCCTAAATAGATGGCAGCATAGACATACATTTTACGATAAACAAACCAGAACACACCGAGGAAGAAAGCAGCCCAGTTCCACTTTTTAGGGATACCTGCGCCGTGAGGAAAAAAAGAGTAATACTTAGGACCGATGAATGCTTTAACGTAATCATCCTTATCCGCGGTTGCCGTCGATGCCGAGAACTCCGGTTGCGCTGAGTCAGTTACCGCCGCAGAAACAGCATAAGGATTTACGGATGCAGTTTCATCACAAACAACACACTCGCCTTTTTCATTAACCGATATATTTCCACACTTCGAGCACTGCTCCATTGCATCATCCCGTTTCTATTTAAATATTGTGCCTGATGCGCCATTAACTCCATTAACAACGCTGCCTGCGGTTATAGTAACGTTCATCTGCGGGCCTTTCAACACGATCCTGTACCATTATTTGCCCTTCTCGATGAGTAAATTACCCGCCCCGTTCCGGATTTGAGAAATAACGCCCGAATTATAAACGGTTGCGCCTGCGGCTTATCAGGTAATATCTCTTGTATAGTGAGTACCCTACCAAAGCAGGCACTCAGGAAATCAATAAAAGTAAGCGATAACGATAACAACGGCCCAGCCGTTGATTGAGGTTGGTTTACCTGAGATGCTAGAATCCAGCTTATGGTTTAGCGCGGATAAATTTATGCCTACTATCAAAGATATTGCAAAAATGGCGGGTGTGTCTCACGGCACCGTTTCCAACGTTTTAAATAACCGGGGAAACGTCAGCATTGAAAAAATTAGAGCCGTGGAGGCTGCAGCGCGAGAAGTCGGCTATCAGTTGAATGCCCAGGCAAAATCTTTAAGAGAAGGCCATACCAATACCATTTCGGTTATTCTGCCTAATATCACGACCACACATTACAACAAACTCTATCTTGGCTTAGATAATCTGCTATCCCGACAGGGGTATAACGTTGACCTCTATACCACCAATGACCAGCAGCAGAACGAGCTGCAGATTATCCAAAAGATTGCTGCTAATCGCAATTACGCCGTGATAGCCGTCTCTTGTTTAGAAGATGCTGATGAGTATTACAGTCAGTTAAAAATCTCGCCGGAAAAAATTATTTTTGCTTATCGCCATCTGTATAATGCCCGCAACTATCAGACATTAGATTTTCGGCTGGCGGGTAAAGAGATAGCTCAGGCGTTAGATAAGAAAGCGCTGAAGAATGTCGGCCTGTTTACCGATCTGAACCAATACAGCTGTACTGCAGATTTTATGCAAGGATTTGAACAGCAGTGGCTATCTCAAAATCCCGATCGGAAAATAACCCACATTCCGACTTCGCCCTCGCGTAGTTATAATGATGCATTCAACTTTTTCACCGGCACGCCGCCTGATGCGATTATTACCAGTGATATAGAGAAAGCCCGCTATATTAAAAATGCCAATTTTTTAGGTAACCTTGGTCAAGCTCCCCGAATCTATAGCCTGTCAGATGCTGAGTTCATCATTGAAGAACAGGTACATCAGTACCATATGAATTATGAGCTGTTAGGCAAACAAATCGCCGAGTGGCTGCTTAATTCAACTGATGATAAAACCCCGCCAAAGATTAATATTCAGAACCGCGGTTTTATGTTCGACCATCGGCTAAATGCGCATCTCGCCTCACGGCCAGCAACCACACTCAATATATTAACCTTGCCCAGCCCGTCAACCGATGCGCTTAAAAAGCTGTTGCCCAACTTCAGGCATAAAACCGGTATTGATGTCCGGCTGAATATTCATCCGTTTAATGATATTTATGAAATCCTGACTAACCTAGAGCACCATCAGTATTACGATATTATTCGTATTGATATGGCCGGCCTGCCCTGGTTTGCTAAATCAACGCTAAAACCGCTCAGCGAACTGGGTGATGAGGTTTATCAGCTACTGAGTCATTATTCTCAGCAAATCGTTAAGCGTTACAGTCAGGTCAACGGTCAGTTTTACGCCATTCCGTTTGATCCCAGCATTCAAATGCTGTTTTATCGTAAAGACATCTTTAACGATGCCAAGGTAAAACGGATGTTTTATGAACAACATAAACGCGAACTTGCTCCGCCGGCCACCTTTGAAGAGTTCGATACTATCGCCCGCTTCTTCTCCCGCGCCCTGAACCCACAGTCGCCGCTGGAATACGGAGCCTGTGCCAGCTTAGGTAACACTGAGATTGTGGCATCTGAGTTTTTACTGCGCTATTACTCGCTAGGCGGTCGCCTCAGGCAAGAAGACTGCACGCTGAAGCTAGATCCGGTACTCGGTGCAGAGACTATCCGGGAATATATTGACAGCCTGAAGGTAGTAAAAAACCTCTCGGCGACCTGGTGGAATGAATCCGTATCGCTGTTTGAAAGCGGCAGTGTTGCCATGATCATTGTGTATATGAACCTGTTTTCACATACCTTACACAGCACCATATCTCCGTTAGTGGGTTTTGATAGCGTCCCGGATAATAAGGCACTGATTGGCGGAGGCTCGCTGGGCGTCTCAAAATACAGTCAAAAAGAGACCGAAGCGGCAGAGTTTTTTAAATGGGTTTTCTCTGATGAAATCGCCGAACAGATCGTACTGTTAGGCGGCACTTCCGCCAATAACTGCATTTATGATAACCCGGACATTATGGAATATTATCCATGGCTGGATTTACCCCATAAAACCGGTTACAACGGCGTTCGGGAGACCTTCTTTCAGGATGGCAGCAGCCTGAATTTGCGGATGGTTGAGAAAGTTATCGGCCAAAGCATCGTCAACCGGATTAACGGTATTATGACCACTGAAGAAACGATTAAATACCTCAATACCCGGCTGGCGGGCAGCGAATTTAAAAGTTAGTCACAATCAATAAGGGGAGGAACAAATCATTGCTTCCTCCCCTTATTAGTATGCTGTTGCTAGCAACTATATTGCCCGATTAATAACCCGATCAGTGCGGCAGCATCGGCTGATAAGTCCGCACAATTTCCAGAACGCCGTTAATAACAAACTGCACGCCCATACATACCAGTAAAAAGCCCATCACCCGCGAAACGGCCTCAATGCCCTCTTTACCAATGGCTTTCATAATCACATCAGAGCTTCTTAAGCTTATCCACAGCACCAGAGACAAAATCAGGCTGGTTACAATCAGGGCGGTGTAAGCAATCCAAGGGCTAGGAGCCCCGCTCTGATGCCAACTGGATGCTCCCGAAATCACCATCGCAATGGTACCGGGGCCTGCGGTACTCGGCATCGCTAGCGGAACAAACGCAATATTGCGCGATACCGGCTTAATCACTTTCGGCTCATCGCCAGTCTTCTGGGTTTCAGCCTGAACAGCGGCAGGGTCGGGAAATAGCATTCTGAATCCGATATAGGCAACGATCAGCCCGCCGGCGATACGCAGGCCCGGAATCGAAATGCCAAAAGTATTCATAACAACTTCACCGCCAACAAACGACAGCACTAAAATCATAAATACATAAATCGAAGCCATTTTAGACTGACGGTGGCGCTCCTCCAGGCTCATATCACCGCTCAGGCTGAGAAACAGAGCGACGGAAGTCAGCGGATTGGTTAAAGGAATCAGTAGCACCAACCCTAAAAAAACCAGATGAGAGATCTCTAATATTGTGCTCATGATTCAAAATTCCATCGTTAAAATTAAAACCTGATATCCCGCCATTAAGTTATCCGGTACAGAAATACACCACAGAGCTTCCCCCGCTGGACAACCCTTTATACCAACGTCAAGCAAGCTTTATATAATTGATAATTATTATGGTAGTGCAGTATAAGTAAGCCCGCTAGGGGATTATTAGCTATCAGAGCTTTCACCCCAAATGTTTTCACTACCAGCCACGGTAAAAGCTGATTTTTAGCCAACTTGATTGAAAAGAGAGCAGTTAATCCTATTTTCTACAGTGATGATGTTAAAGTGTTTGACCTTCTGAACGTAATCCTGTTTAATTACGCACCGTTGCCCGGATAGCTCAGTCGGTAGAGCAGGGGATTGAAAATCCCCGTGTCCTTGGTTCGATTCCGAGTCCGGGCACCATATTCATAGAAATAGACGTCAACCGACGTCTATTTTTTTATCTAAAATTCAGCCATGCCCTAACAAAACCAGCAATTTCACCCTATTTTTCCTTTCTTCATTCGCTGACCTTCTCCCCCATCAAGTACCTTGTGGTCGGGATGGTTTTGTCATTATGGCGGACCAGCATTCCGGCCATTCGATCGACTGGAACTTTTTGGTCTTGGAATTTCTACCACTTCCAGCCAGAACGTCGTCTCATCAGCATAGTAATATCAACGGCGCTGCATGATAAAAAAAGTATTTGGGCAGAAAAGACGCTGAACGGGAAATAATCTGGTCATCCCCTGAAATACATCATATTTATAAACTATATATATATCAATGTATCCGAATTGATATTTCACATTAGTTGCAAAGTATTTATTGCCACACAATGAATTTTATTGGCAGCATTACAATTCGTGTAGATAGCGTCTATCTTTATTATTAAAGAGCAATTCGTTTCTTCGAGGCAATTATGTTCCTTAACTATTTTGCGCTGTTTATACTGATTTCGGTCTTTCTCATTATTTTTTATGGGATCATTATTCTTCATGATATTCCCTATTTGATCGCAAAATCACGTAACCATCCTCATGCAGATGCTATCCATGTAGCAGGTTGGGTAAGCCTGTTTACGTTACATGTTATATGGCCATTTTTATGGATATGGGCCACATTATATCGCCCAGAGCGTGGTTGGGGCATGCAAGGTCAACCAGAATCATTTGCACAGTTGCAGCAACGAGTAACAGAGTTGGAGCAAAAACTGGGCGATAATAAAACGACTTCATCGGAGTAATACCATGGATTTATTAATTATTCTGACATATGTCGCGTTTGCCTGGTCTATATTTAAAATATTTAAAATTCCCGTAAATAAATGGACAGTTCCAACTGCAGCGTTGGGCGGTGTGTTTTTAATTTCCGGGTTAATATTATTGATGAATTACAATCATCCCTATACTTTTCAAGCACAGAAAGCCGTTATTTCTATTCCGATTACACCACAAGTGACGGGTATTGTTATCGAAGTCACTGATAGAACAAATATATTAATCAAAAAAGGCGACGTACTTTTTAAAATAGATCCAACTCGATATAAAGCTCGTGTCGACAGACTTCAGGCGGATTTAGTCACGGCTTTGACTAACATACAGATACTTAAGGGACAATTAGATGAAGCCATAGCTCATACGGATCATGTTACTGCTGAGCGCGATCGATTATATAAAGACTACCAGCGTTATATTCAGGGAAGTAAAGCCAAGGTGAATCCTTTCTCCGAAAGTGATATTGATAATGCAAGACAGAATTTTCTGGCACAGGATGCGCTGGTAAAAGGCTCTATCGCCGAACAGGCCCAAGTAAAAAGTCAGATAGACAGTATAGTAAACGGAGAACAATCCCAAGTCGTCAGCATCAGGGCTCAGTTAGATGAAGCTAGATATGATCTTGAACAAACGGTGATCCGAGCCCCAAGTAATGGTTATGTAACTCAGGTATTAATCCGCCCGGGAACCTATGCGGCCGCTTTGCCGCTGCGTCCAGTAATGGTTTTTATTCCGGAACAAGAAAGACTGATAATCGCCCAGTTCAGGCAAAACTCGCTACTGCGTCTGCAACCAGGCGATGAAGCGGAGGTTGTATTCAATGCGTTACCTGGACAGATATTTCAGGGGAAATTAATTGCAGTTCTGCCCGTTGTCTCAGGCGGAACTTATCAGGCACAAGGAACGCTACAATCTCTGAATATTGTTCCCGGTACCGACGGGATTCTTGCTATTATAGAGCTAAATCCGAATGCTGAAGCTGAAGCCCTGCCTGATGGGATATTTGCTCAGGTGGCCGTTTATTCGGATCACTTTACCCATGTTTCTGTTATGCGTAAGGTTTTACTACGTATGACTAGCTGGATGCATTACCTCTATCTTGACCACTAACAAAGATTACGGCGCACGTCGTGGCCTGCAAGGTAACATCCGCCAGACCACCTTCTCTGGCAAAGCCGATGAAAAGACTGATACTACCCTGGTGTGCATTACAGCCACACCAGGGTAGTAGTTTACTGAATATAATGAAAATACTCAGGAAAACTGTTTACTCAGCTCCGCAAAAACCAGTTCAACCGCATACGCCCCAGGATCCTTCACGCCATTGAGACTATCGCTGTTAAGGTAGGATGATCGTCCGACATTAGCTTTAGCCATAGAGCAGGTGCTCTCTGCACCTGTATGCGCCGCTCTGGCGACCTCAAATAGCGAGTCGCCCTGAATAATACAGATGAAGGCCGGACAGAGCGCATCAACCATGGTACGGTCACCAATGTTTGCCCCGCCGTAATACTGCATGCGGCTGAGGCCGTATGCCAGCGATTCGCCCAAGGTTTTTCCTTCAGCCAGCTTTTGCCCACAGGCGTTGAACATAATCGACATCAGCACGCCGCTGGAGCCGCCCATCGCAGTTGCCAGATGCTCTCCTACTGCAATCATCAGATCCTCGGGCTTATCTAGAGGAAGCAGACCGTTTTCCAGTGCTGACAGTACTCGCCTGGCTCCGCCCGCGAAGGTAGAGCCCGTATCACCATCGCCGACCAGCGTGTCCAGTGTATTCAACTCAGACTCTGCACTGATTAAGGTCTTGCAGATCGTTGCCAACATGCTCTGGGTTGTCTGATTAACCGAAGGGACAAAGCGATGTTCCGGAATTCGGTTTTCGGCCACCACCACTTCAGGTTTTTTGGGTTTGACCACTGATGGCCAGCCAGCGACTTCCACTGGCGCCAGCATCGCTTCGCGCAGGGCGTCCGTCAGTAAAATGACGGACAGGGAAAAGCCTTTCATGTCCAGCGCGCTGACGACCGTTGCCGGTCCGACCAGCAGTTCAACCTCATCAGCCAGTGATGAGCGAAGTACTTCGCGCGTCAGCAGCGACATTTCCAGTGCTGAAAAACCGCCCAGATTGTTCACCAGCAGCGCTTTGGGGCTGTATTTATCGGTTGCGCTCAGCAGTTTGTCCACCATCAGACTGACCAGCTCGTGCCCGGTCCGGAATTGCAGCGTCTCAACGCCCGGTTCACCATGGATACCCATGCCCAGTTCGCAGGTGCCGTTATGCACGCGATTGCTATGGTTTTCTCCCGGAATGTTACAGTTGGAGAAGGCCACGCCGATGCTCACCACTTTGGCGATCGCGTCCTGCGCGGCTGCGGTAACCTCTTCGAGGTTTTTTCCCTGTTCGGCGGCAAAGCCCGCAATCTTGTGTACCAACGCCGTACCCGCCACGCCGCGCGGCTGCGGATTGTCCGGCAGGGAAATGTCGTCACGCACCATGACCAGCTCCACGCGGTAGCCAAGCTTGCGTGCTTTCTCCGCCGCCAGGCCGAAGTTCAGGCGGTCACCCGTGTAATTTTTGACGATCAGCAGGCAGCCCGCGTCGCCGGTGACGTTAATGATGGCGCTCAGTACCGCATCAACGCTTGGTGAGGCAAACACGTCACCGCAGACGGCGGCAGTGAGCATCCCCTTGCCGACAAAGCCCGCATGTGCTGGTTCGTGGCCCGCGCCGCCGCCGGAAATAATCGCGACATTGCGCTTATCCCAGTCCCGGCGAACCACGATACGGATGTCCTGTCCGGCATCCAACATCGCCAGATTATTGAACGGGCTGGCGCGCAGTATCCCTTCCAGCGCTTCGCTGACCAGGTCTTCCTTGTTATTCATAAAAAACTGACTCATAACTTTTCCTCCGTTTTGTCAAATTCGGGTCGTTATCCCTGCGCCGTCAGGCCCAGTTTCTGACGACCCAGTTGGTCGGCGATAATCAGGGCGCTATATACGCTTTCGCTGGTGATGCTGAACGGCATATTGAAAATAGTTTCACCTTCGCTACAGCTACTGTCTGCCACGATGCGCATTTTTTCCTGCACATTTTCGGTAACGCCGAGCTGCTCCAGGCACACCGGCAGACCAACGGTTACACAGAAATCCAGTACCTCATCAATCTGTGCATCGCTGCTGTTCTGCAACACCAGCTGTGTCAGTGTGCCAAACGCAACCTTTTCACCGTGGTAGTAGTGGTGACAATCTTCAAGCTGGGTCAGTCCATTATGGATGGCGTGCGCCGCGGCAAGACCACTGCTTTCAAATCCGATGCCACTGAGGTAGGTATTGGCTTCGATAATGCGCTCAAGCGCGCGACAGGTGACCTTTTGCTCCACCGCAATTTTGGCTTTTTTACCTTCCTGAAGCAGCGTTTCATAGCACAAACGCGCCAGCGTCAGCGCGGCTCGGGTAGTCTGACCGCCGGACATATTAGCGGCGCGGGATTCATAACACGCCTGCGCTTCAAACCAGGTGGAGAGTGCGTCACCCATGCCGCTCACTAGCAGGCGAACCGGCGCACTGGCGATAATATTACTGTCTACTATCACCATGTCCGGATTGGCTGAGTGGAACAGGTATTTATCGAACTCACCTTCTTCGGTATAAATCACCGACAGCGCACTGGTTGGCGCATCAGTGGAGGCTACGGTCGGCAACATGACAGAGCGCAAACGTTGGTAGAAAGCGACTGCTTTAGCGGTATCCAGTACCTTGCCGCCACCAAAACCAATGATACCGTCGCAGTCGTGGCTTTTCGTCAGTGCGACAATACGCTGGATCTCCTGATGGGAGCATTCTCCGCGAAACAATTCGATATGAAAATGAAGATCATCTGTTTCCCCAACAGAGAATTGGGACTGAGAGGACTGCATGACGGCATCGACCAGAATGAGCCAGCGTGAACCTAATGGTTTGATATAGCTGTTCAGTAAGGACAGCGCGTCTGGCCCTTGAATATATTTACCCGGTGACTGGATTGTTCTCATAATAAATCCTTTATAAAAAATGGAAGGTATAATCGAAGTACAAAACGCAGGTGATAATTGATACAAAACAAATTATCAGACGAGCCCTGTAGTTAAATGTTAGAAATAAGATGTAAGTCTGGTAATGAAATAGCTGTGCCAGCGTCGGTCAGGTCTATACCCGATTAACTTGAAGATGCATTTTTCAAGGCCTAGAAGTTGTCATTAATACGGCATAACAAGTTTTCGGTAATGTCTCCGTAAAAATCGGTGTACTTCTCGCCTAAGAAACGCTGCTGTGGTGAATTAGTGATTATTTCTGACCCACTCGTTCATCACTTTCTATACCCGTTCTATCGAGTTCAAGTTGGGGCTATACGGGGGTAAAAAGTGAAGCTCAATATTCATCACATAAGCTCAATCCTTCACCAGGCTACTCCGGTGATAACCGGCTCCGGCGAGGATAATATGAACTTTCAGGCTGACTGGATTATGTTTCCCTGATGGCGATGAAGAACTAAGCGATACTCACGCTATTCCCACCGGTTTTCGATAGCTAACACCGTGCTTATACAGCCATTTATTGATGATGCCGGGCACGGCGCAGCTTATGCCCCACAGGTTATCAATTATGCTGACAATGGCTTGAGTTATCGGCAGAAGATTAGCCGTCAAGGTGGTGAGCTCCGCGGTCTGAGCCTCGTTAAGGCGACGCAGGACAGTTGTTTCGTGGAGCAGTGAGGAACGGGGGATCATATCTGGAGACCATCCATCGGCAGAGAGCAAAACACAGTTTATCCGATTACAGATATGGCGCTCCCTACATATTCGATGCGGGTTGATAAGGGGCTGCTTTTGCTCTTCACTGAGATAAATAGGCATAACTTCAGGATGATCCTTATGCTGACGAAAATCAAGCAACTTCATTGATCACGGGTATAAAACTTACAGATAGCAGGCAAAGAAATGGTTAACTCAGGTCAAAAATGATGTACAGCATGTTGCAGAAACACCACTTAACTTACTGATAATTTGACAAAGAAATGAAACGACTCTAGGGTGCTGGTGGAGTACTGGAGTTTAAAGTTTGAAGAAACCCGCCTGCTCGCATCATGTGTTTTTATTTTCCACAAGAACAATTTGACTGATTAATGGGATAGCTCGTCCGTCACAAACAAGACTCGCTCGTAAAACATCATATTCATTAAGTAGAATTTTCTCATAATCTGAACCAAGGGGCCTCTATGAAAAAACTGCTGCTGCCTTCAGAGAAAATAATAAATTATAGCAACCACTAATGCGTGTCTTATACAAATAAGACCACGAATAAAATTTAATTCAAACTCATATAATCTAATATTTAAGTTTATTAAACAATAACACCCGTCAATTTTAAAACCTTCCCACCTCATTAATTAAATAAAGATAAAAAATTAATTAAAATTAGCAACTAACTCACTTAATATTTTTTAGCACATTATATCAAAAATTAATCATCAGACATTTTTAAATTAATGATAAAATATATTCAAGCATCACAGATCACTATTGCTTTATTAGTTGAAGTTAACTTCATAATTTTACAGTTGGTTTTAATGCTATTATTAAATCCCTTTGAGAAATCATTTAATGATTATAATTTAATAAAAAGGAAAACATAAATGAATATGAAAAAAGACTATTTTATGACGGGCGAACTGGCTGAGCTTTGTAATATAGGAAAACAAACATTGATTCATTATGAGGATATCGGTTTACTTAAACCCAGTACACGTTCAAATAATCAGTACCGTTATTATTCGGTTGATACTTTCGAGACTATTTTTACAATCAAGGCATTGCAATCTCTTGGTCTTTCGCTTTATGAGATAAAAGAGTATTTACATAGTAAAAATCCTCGACGATTTATCTATTTGCTTAATGAACAGTTAACGAGTATTAATGATAAAATTTTTGAATTGAAAAAAATTGAATCGAGCATTAAAGATAAAATCAGTTTTACACAACAGAAGATAGAGTTAGAGGTAGTCAGTATGGGCTGGCAGGAAAAAGATACAATTATCGTAACCAAATATGATAAGAGTGCGACATTCCCCAGTAAATTATTTTCTAAAAACATTATGTCTCATATTAAACATTGCACTCAAAAGGGCCTGCAAGGGATTTTCTCTACCGGGGTTATTTTTGAACAAGCCGATATCTTACAAGGGAAATATAATTACTCTAATACCTTTTTTAGTAAAATCCCTAAAAACATTGATCTTGATACCGATATTGATTATTACATGCAAGAGGGATTATATCTTTCAACGTACCACTCAGGTGAATATGCACCACCACCCGAAACTTATGCCAAGCTGTTAGATTATGTAACAAGTCACAATTTAAGTCTTTCAGGACCTTTTTACGAAGAGTCTATTTTAGATAGTAATTGCATGGATAGATATGAGAATTATCTATATAAAGTTTCTATTGCAGTTACACCAAATTAAATGAATTAAATAACCCAATGATACCCTTATCGATATTATTGGGTTAAGTAAAGACTAAATAGATATTACATAACAAACCCAGCAATTAAAAAAGCCATTGCTGAAATGACAAATGCAATCAATTGGTAGGGTAGATTCGCCATCGTATGATCCATCGGGTTTGTGTTGGTGAATGAACATGGCATGATGGTTGATTCTGATATTGGTGATGCATTAGTGCCAAACATAACCGCAGAGAGAACCGCGGCCAAGCATAGCACAGGGCTTGCACCGACCGAGTTAGCCATTGGCTCAACCATGGGAAAGACTAAAACAAATAATCCCCAATTTAAACTTACAGCAAACTCAGTGAAGGAGAATATCAAGAATATAAGCAAAGGGAAAATAGCTGGATTAACGTTACTTTTATCTACTAAATCAATTATATAACTAACAAACCCTAGCGTTTCAAGGCTGGCTGAAAACATCAGTGCTAACAGTATAATGACAAACATATACACCATATCTTTTATTCCGCCGTTGATTACCGCATCTTGGCAATCCAGCGGGGTAAGTAGATCTTTAGCGACATAAAAGATAGAGGTAAGCATCAATGCAATGATTGCTCCTTTAGCACTATCAAAATCAAAATAGAAAATTAATCCAAATAATAAAATAAGAGGAACAAAAAAGTTAGTTAATGTCGATTTTTTATTTTTTGCTTTTTCTGATATCTCCTGTTCGATATCGCCAGTATCATCACCGCCGCCTTGGCTATAAATACCTTGTTCAGCCAATTCCTCGGCCTTTTTCATTGGACCAAAAATTGGAACAATACCAAGCACCACCAAAAATGAGATTAATACAGAAATCCAAGTGAAAAAATTCAGCGGAATTAATTGCATTAATAATGAAATACCATCACCCATATCAGCAATACCAAAGCTCTCAAACTGTTTGGCAATAAAAAAAGTCCAAATAGACATAGGTAGCAATGTACCTACCGCAACACCTGTGCTTTTCATAATATAGGTCAATAACTCTTTAGATATTTTACGTTCTTTGGCAACAGGAAGTGTTGAAGGCCCCATAACCATAAAATGTAAATATTCATCAAAGAAGGTTAATAAGTTTAATAACCAAATTGAGATTAACGAACTTCGCTTTGATTTAGAAAACTTAAGCACTAATTGGCTGAAGGCCTGAATGCTGCCCGATAATTTAATTAATGCAATAAGTGACCCAGCACAGGTGGAAACAAAGATAATCCACTGATAATCTTCACTACTCATTATTTTATAAGTACCATCAATGAAATGAGTGAACATGTCAGTTAAAGAGTGAGTGATCATAAAGCCGATTAGCAGCAATGCCCAAATAAAGCCTTCAATCATCCTTTTTGTTAAAAAAATGAACACCAGCATAAAAATAACTGGTACAAAAAGAATGGGACCAGTTACCGGCCCCTCACTTGGCATATATAACCACACAAGTGTAAACATAATAAAAATGCTGCTATAGGTAATAATTAATCTGGGTATATCTCTGAGGTGATTTTTTGTATACATATTTATTCCTCAGCAGAAGATTTATAATATGGATTATCCCAAATAGACATAACGCCATAATTTAGGCTTTCTGGATCGGCATTTTCGGCAGACATATACTCCGGCATTGGTTTCGTAAAGTAGAGCCCACAACGAGAGTAAAAACGTAATTCAGGATCTTGGTATTCTCCTTTTTCATTTTTCAACGTGATGTATTGTTCAATTGGAATTTCTGAGTGCTTATAGTATTCCGGCACACGGCAACCTAACACAAAGTTTTTACAATTAATCTCAACACAAAAGTCTAGAACGCGTTGCACCAACAGCTGACCTATTTTCATACCACGAAATTTAGGTGAAACACCTAATGAGATTCCATATAAGGTTTTACCATTCGGTTGATGAGTTGAACATGTACCATTAGCTGAAACGTCAGTCCAAGTTTTTATCGGATTATCTAAATCGTAGTCTAATCTCACCGTGTAGAAATTACCGGCACCTTTATTGTCATAAAAAGCGGTAAAAAAACCCTCAGGAAAAAAAGTTAGTATTTTAGGCACATCATCAGGTTCAATATCGAGTGAGCCCCAAGCTTCGTCTTGCGCGATTTGAGCCTGATTAACTTCATATTCAGTGATGGGATTGCGGATATCTAATTTATCATTCGGGTTTTTCATCGTATGTTTCCTGTTATTCTCGGGGAAAATGAATAAAACAGGAAAACTTTAAAGTATCTGGTAACAATAGAGTCAATAGCGGAAAGCAAAAAATGACCACCACTAACTTAATGATTTTTATTGAAAATAATTTATTAAAGAAAAAACCAAACGCTTTTTTGAAGAAGTTTTAATACTGCACAGGCGATAATTGATTATTGCTATTGATAGGAGTGGTTACCCATTTAATCAATATTATGTTTTACAGGCTAGCCATGTTTGTGACGGACGAATTATCCTATTAATGAGTCAAATCGTTCCTGTGGAAAAGAAAAACAGCATAATGCGAGCTGGCGGCTTTCAAAACTATTATCGTCTAAATGCTTATACCAATACCTATATCAGCAGCCTCTCTCAGAGAAGTTCGTGATAAAACATCAAAAAAAATCGATTATTTATGGCGCTTTAGTGAGGGATTTTTTAGACAGTTATAAATTAAAACAGTAACTATAGATTTGATTCCTGTTCCGTGTGCCATAGCTAAACAATAAATTCATAGTGAGAACCATCCGGCAGTTCAATCTCAAGGCGCAGTTTGCCCCCAGTAGCTTCAACATAACGTTTTAGAGATGAAAGCTTCAGGTCACGGCCCGGTTTTTCCATTCCCGCCACTGTAGGCTGTTTAATCCCAAGTACCTGCGCTATTTCAGTTTGTGTTTTCTGTACTTTTTCACGCAATTCTGCGAGATGAATATTAAGCAGCATATCCGCAGCCATAATCTGCGCCGCAGCGACAACTTCAGGTTTTTCATCCGCAAGGAGCTGTTCCAGCGTTCTACCCATAACCTTACTCCTTCTTTTCTAATTCTTTCAGATAATGAGTAAATTCCCGATCGGCAATCGGGAGCATCACATCATAAAAACGTTTTTCGTTGCTCATCTTATTACCGGCACAGAGCAGAATACCGGTGCGGTATGGATCAAAGGCAAAAAATACCCGAATCGGATCGCCCCGACTCTGAATACGTAGCTCCTTCATATTACTGTGGTGGGAACCATTAATCGTATCGGCATAGGGTCTGGATAGCATAGGACCTTTTTCCCGTAACAGAATAAGTGATGCGTAAACACATGCCCGATCGTTATCGTTTAGTGAACTAAGCCAGTCGTCAAATATATCCGTAGTTTCAATCGCCCACACATGAACCTCTGCAAAATATAGCTTAAATGCTATATAGGTGCAAACCAATAAATCGAATTATGAAACAATATTGAAAGTGGAGAACTTATGTTGGAAGGGAAGCCAAATAGGTATTCCAACGTTTTAATGAATGCACAATGAAGTCTCTACCGTTTTACTAGCCGTACCGCAAAACAGCGTACCAATCGAAGATAAAACAACTAGATATCAAGTGTTCCCCATCACTATAGCCAGCATATGCCGAAACCTATGTGAACCATAAAGATCGGTGTTTCCTCCTACCCACAAACGTACAAGCCGGGCTAATAAGGTACGAGTTACTATTGCAACTAAGGCAAATCTTCTTGCCTGCATCAACCTGTTGATTCGAGCCTATTCCTTCGAATCGTTACAACATTCGAAACTTTTATCATTGAAGGAGTGAGCTAATGGAAATCTTTCTATACTCGTTTAGCGTGATGTATAGCCCCGGGCCAGTAAACGCAATGGGATTAAACGCAGGTTTGGTCGGGCAGTTTAGGCGGACGGTCGGTTTCTTTCTCGGTGTTGGCTTTGCGATGTTTGTTCTTTTTATCGTGTTTGGTTATACCGGTGAAGCGTTAATTTCAAAGGCGATACTTCCTTATCTCACGCTAATTGGTGGTGGGTACACCGGTTACCTTGCGTATAAAGTCTATACTTCAAAAGTATCATTTCCTGATCGTGCCGAGGGGGTGACAGAAACCGAACTTAAGACTCTGACTTTTTGGAACGGGTTTCTTATTCAAGCACTCAATCCCAAAGGAATGATGGTGGTATTACCGGTCACAACGGTGATGTTTCCTGCAGCTCAGATAACGGGTATATTGATTTCCGTGGTTTCAGCCTTAATCGCTATTGCCGGGGCAGGAGCTCCAGCTATTTACTCTCTTCTCGGTGCCTTGATTGGATCGCGAATAACAAAAAGCTCGCACTTTGACACCTTTAATCGTTTGATGGGTTTTATATTGGCAATTTGCGCTTGTTTTATGCTTTACGATTTCTTCCTTCATTTTCACAAGGGGTAGCTCGGTATTCCACGCTGTTAAATTATTTTATATCTTGTTGTCTGATATTTTGGGCCTGTTAGTCATCGTATATATCTGCAAGTGGTGAATTTAATGTTAGAGCTACCCTCGCCAAACGATTGGGTGAAACATGCGACACAATCTCTGAAAATTGAGCGCATAGAAGCATTCTTCAATGCCCATGCATTTGATCCTCACCAGCATGATACGTACGCCATCGGGAGAACGCTCTCTGGCGTTCAAAGCTTTCGTTACAAAGGTGCCGGCAGACATAGCCTCCCGGGGGAAATAATGGTTCTTCACCCGGACGAGATACACGACGGGCATGCGGGCTCGTCTTCAGGGTTTCAATATCAAATGCTTTACATCAGCCCTGCCTTAGTCCAGCAAGTTCTTCATGGCAAACCGTTACCCTTCCTTAAAGAAGGGGTCTCCAGAGATCCTCGCATTGTAGCTGCAACTTCAGCACTTTTGAGCTCGATGGACGATGAACTGGATCCGTTAGAAGAAGATGACTCTATTTACGGGCTGGTTACTACTCTGCAAGAGGTCACTGGCTGTAATATACAACGATTAACCGGTGACTACTCAGCAGCTACGCGAGCCCGCGAATATATAGATGATAATGTTGAGCAGCCCATTACTTTAGATGATTTAGCTAAATGTGCAGGACGGGATAAATGGAGCCTGTCTAAAGATTTTCGAACTTATTTTGGCACAAGCCCACACAGATATATGACTATGCGGCGCTTAGATCACGTCAAAGCGTCCGTTTTTTCAGGTCAAACGCTTGCAGATGCATCGCTGGAGGCTGGCTTTTTTGATCAAAGCCACATGACCAAACACTTCAAAAAGGCTTTTGGGATATCACCTTCTCGATGGTGCCAATCTCAGGGTTGAATTCATGCATAGCTGCTAAAAAGATCAACCCTGAGCATCTGACTCTAACTTTTAGCTTAACGATAAAAATTCTTCGTCATTAAGCACAATTAACGGCTCAATATCGCTCTCTTTTTTGATAACCAAAGACTCATCCCCTCTCAGACATGCGCCGCCGTAGCTACCACCGATAGTAAAGGTACACACTTGAATATACTTACCCGCGACCTTTGGTAAACACCATAATTCTTGGTAAACGTTCTTCTGCTCAGCGAAGTTGCCATGGGTTTTGTCCAGCAGCTCTTCATGCTGGTTGATCAGATCAATATTATCACCGCAGCGCCCGGCGATCGGTTTTACCGCATAGCCGGTTTTGATTAGCTCATCGTTAACTTCAAAGTCGGTATCCAGCAGATAGCGATGGTGAGGAAACAGCGACCATAATACCGGTAAGATTGCCTTATTACCGGGGATCACCGTCCAAAATGGCTCAAACACCATCACTTCAGGGCGCAGCAGTACATCGATAAGGCGCACTTCATTTTCAGGGTGCCCGGTACGAACGGGTACGGCTGCGTATTCGGTTTCACTGACTTCGCGAACTTGCTCAATGGCGGTTTCCCATGCCCACGTTTTCCATACGCAATTCACCAAACGACCATCGCCGTCGATCAACTGGCCGGTAGCATCCCAGCGTAATTCATCGAGGCCGAAAAGAATTTTACTTTCAAATCCGGCTTTAGTCAGCGCACTCTGCATAAAGCGAGAGTGGTAATTCTCCTCGGAGTCCTTATCCTGCATAATATGTACAAAAGGGCGCGCACGACTATGCTTCCACGCTTCCACCAGTTCATCAAACAGGTCTTCGCCCGGATTATAGCCTGAACCGAGGTAGCCATTGTTCTTCCACTGCTCCAGAATCACGCCCGCTTCCGTATGACAAGATGCCGAATCAGCGTTGTATTCATAGGCCTTAAGCCCCCGCTCATCCATACAAAAGTCCATACGACCGGTTATCATATCGTGGCGACGGCGTTGCCATGAAAGCCTCAGCCGAGGCCAGAGAATCTTCGGAATATCAAACAGCGCCAACAAGTTGTCATCTTTAAGTACCTTATCGGTCGCATGAAGATACATCAGGTGCAGCTCGTTGGTTGCCTTAATCAACGCCTGCTCCGCACTTTTTGAGATGGTGAAGTACTGATAAGGATCCTGATTAATTACCTGGCCCTTCGACTGAACATACACCTGCTGTAGCGGGTCCCGCTCATCAAGCCATGGTGAGTCAAACTGCCCTTGGTTAACCAAACGTTCACCATGAATCGCCAACTGTTCGGCAGGCACGGAAGGCTGTGGCAAACTATGTCTAAGATCGTCGGTCTGGATCATCCAGCCTAAAATAACGGTATCGTCGAAAGAGTCCATGATGGTGTATTGACCATCCTCTATCGCCAGCGTCAATTCCCGCGTCCACTGCTGTCCCGGGGGAAGTATTGCGTCAATCACGTTTTGTTCAGCAATTCTCACCTTATTGCCCAGTAGCTGTGTAATCACCGCAACGTGACCGGTGTGCTTAAACTCGCCGCCCTTTTGCCAAATCAGCAAGGCTCCGGCAACCGGCGGCTGCAACCCACCGTTAGCAAATGCCTGTAGAGAAAGAAGATTATCGTTAACTACCTCACGCAAAAAGCGTAAAGAAAATATTTCATAAGCCATCCCGACGTCAGTAAAAACCACACCGTAGTTCAAATACAGAAAACGACGGGCAAACTCGACGCATTGCCACTTATGCCCCATATATTCATTATCGATGTAGCTACGAAAAGATACGTCATTTCGATAATCTCCGGGCGCCAGAGAATCATAGTTCGATGAATATATCGCTACGCCACCGGGCGCATAGCCCAGCAGTGTTCCAAAGGGTGCATCCTGACGGGTAGAGCTTTTGCTCATGATATATACCTTAAAGCCACAGGCTCACGTGGTTAACAGAAGCCCTGAACGGCTCGATTTTTGACATTAACGGTAGAAGTTAACTAATGATAGACCCATTCAAAGTGTGACTAAAGTAGAGGGAAAATAATTTTTGAGTAATGGGGGAAGTTTATTGCTTTCGGGTGGTGGTGCATTTAAAAACACTAAAGATTACCGGAAGGTATCGATCTGAGATATTAATCAGCCTAATCATCGCCCCTCGCCACACGGCCAAAAACGAGATACATATTCCAGTAGTTGATAACAGGATGCCCTTACTCTGCCGATCTGAAGTCTACCCACAGGTAACTGGCGGAGGATTAGTTCAGCGCATCAAGGGCCAGTTTGCAGTTTGATAAGTTAAACACGCTGTAGGAAGGCCGACGGCTTAGTTCAGCGCTGCTTTGATCTAAAATTGAGCGTTCTTAATTAAACCCGATATAATCGACTAAATTTATAACATTACCTTTTTATTATGCTGATAAAATACCGAAACTTTGATAGACATAATGGAAATATATAAAGATAAAGAAGGCTAAAAAATTGCCACCTCATGAGAATAGATCGAAAATCATAATAACATCGTTCAGGAAATTCAATTGATATTGAAATACCCTAAGCATCGACTCATTTATTTATATCTATGTTTTAAATATTAACCATTTCGTTTACAAAAGCGTAATCAACGTTATACTTTTCTGCATTAAAAAACATTCCGGATAGAATTATCACGCTGAAGATTTAGCTTTCAGCTTATCTATTCGTATCTGTGATAATAGAAACTATCGTCTATCCGGACACATTTTTATTGTCAAAAACACCCTATCTCTATGTGATTCATTAACCATCCAGCCAGTAAACCCTGAAGTTAAACAGAGAAAAATGATGAAAATAATTGCTATAAATGACATTTTCATTTGCCAGTAACATCCATTTTATCAAGCAGTTATAATATATTTTAATTTAATATTATCAATGTGTTATCGCATCTAATCTTTTTATATACCAGTACATAAATCGACATAACCAAGCTGAAGGTAATAGCGAAAACAATTTGCTAATTACACTAATAGTTACGCAGGTTAGTGTTTTTGGTTTATATATTTTCCTTGGAACGTTTTATTACACGACTTACATTTATATCGCTGTAAACCAATACGGCTATATCCATACTTATAGATGTCTACACTGCTACAATGAAAACATTCACGCATCTGCTTATATCTAAAACCCATATTTAACATTTTATAATTCCAGGTTGCGGCAAAGCCTTTCACCGAATATATCCACAAAACAGATATGGATATATCCAGCAAAAGAACTGACAATGCTCTGTTTTAATTAAGCGGCTAATATAAAATCAGTGTAGTCGCTTATTTTCAGAGTGCGAATATACCGATTATTTCTATTTCCATTGATACTTCACACCCACGACGGCACGATTACCGGAGTAGTCATTGGAACCCATTTGGTGAGCAACATGCCCCCAAACCGCCCAGTTTGCAGACATTTGCCCTTCAACGCCGACTTTCACTTCGTAACGGTTGTCAGGCGTATCGTCTTTAAACGTATAAAGAGTATTAAAGTCGATTTGATTTTTGGCGTTATTGTGTAACCAGTTAGCCTCAACAAAAGGTTGAACTGATTTATCCTTCTCATACTGGTTAGCATAAGTCAGCCTTGTCCCCAAACGGGTTTCGACGCTGTTATCGCGTTCACCTTTCACGTTTAACCCGGAATCGTGGAAACTATCATCAGACTTGTATGAGTTGAAGATTGCCTGTGCCTGCGGCGTTAATATCCAACGCTTATTTTCACTTTGTTGATAAACGTTAACTTTATAGCCGGCTTCTACCGAGGCACTGAATAAATGGCTGTCATAACGAGACTCGCTGCCGCTCATTGATACTTTGTTATCAAACCAGGAATATTGAGTCCATACATCAACATAGGCGTTATTTTCATCTTTCTGGTTTTGATACCAGGTACCGTACATTCCCAGGCTATAAGCGCGATCGATCTTACCTTTAGCTTCGCTGCCGGTTGTTCTGGAACGGCTGGTATAGTCAGACCGGCCAAATGCCCCCATTACCCCAATACGGGTTGTGGAGTCCATCCGGTCATTCCAAGAGATGATGTCGCCACCTAATTGGGTGGTATACCTATTCCCTTTCAGCCTTAACATATTGTCAGCAGCGTTATGACGTTGACGATCGCCGACGATCCGTAGCCATACAGATGACGCGTTATCATCACCTTTTAAGCTGTCTGCATAGCTAGGCTCGCCCAAGCGGTCGTGCAAGGTCATGGAGAACATACCCAGCGCTGCCGTTTGGTTTGCCAAATAGCTACCGATAATCGGAGATATATTACGAACCGGTGGCTTATCATTCTCTTTCGGCGGATAGACCGCGGTATCGTACGAATCTAAATACCAGCTATCGTCCCCATAGCCTTTGTGTAACAGATACTCATAAATACCAATCGAGACAGGGGCACCTAACTTAAATGCGCCGTTGTCAGACTTACCGCCAACATCAACAACTTCAATCGCATCCGGCTGTTTGCGGGTATCTGCGCCTTTACCGCCTACGGTTTTAATGCTTAATATCGTTGGTCCGTTTGCGCCGGTTTTAACATCTCCGGCAACAACCAGCCTGTCCGTTTGTGTCTCTTCATGACCGCGGTTAAGGACGGTATTCAGCGTAATCGTCCCGCCGTTAGCCATAAAATTACCGCCAACGTTTAAGCGACTGCCGGTTCCGTTCTGACTGGCTAACCGAATCTGACCGCCGTTATTAGCAAAATCACCGTTGACTAAATACGCCGTTGAGTTGGTCTGCGTTTCTTTATCCAGTTCACCAACGATAAAGGTACCCGCATTCTCAACCCCGCCTTTAATGTCACCCTGACCGGTGAAAACCGCGCTTTGTGCAACTTTGACTAAGCGGCTATTCAGCGTCAGCGTTTCATCATTGGTACCCGCGCGCAGAGTACCGCTCTGAATATCGGTGACGCCGGTATACTGAGCAGACTGTGTCGTCAAAGCTAATAGGCCAGCGCCTTGTTTAACCAGCGTTCCTGCGCCGGTAACTGAATTATCCAGTGTCCATGGTTGAGCGCTATTATCGTGAGTTACCACAAAGGTGCCGACGTTAACAACGCTGCCAGTTCCTAAATGATTTTGCGTAGCAACCCGCAGCGTACTGTCGCTATCGGTAGTAAACACACCGCTAAAGCTGTCGTTATTTCCGCTGAGTGATACATCAGACTGACGTAAAACATCAACCAGTCCTGCCTGACTCAGTTCATTAACCAACTGGCCTTTAGCGCCATCAATCAATAACTTGCCGTCAACGTTAATATTGCTATTGCCTAAACCGGCGGTATTGTTCATGGTGATTTGAGCAGGCGACTCAATGGACACTCTCGCATGCATTGCTTGGTTCTCACCGTCAACGGTCAGAACGCTGTTTTGCACGATCAACTCACCGACTTCACTGCCGCTAATCCGGCCGCCTGAAACCCCGCCTTGCTGAAGGGTCAGCTTGCCGTTACCCAGTGCCAGCGCAGAACTCGCGACGCTATTCATTTTGCCAACGGTCTGCTGTATGCCATTGCCCTGTGAATCGGTAAATTCAACTGCGGTCCGGGCGGCCATATCTAACAGTTGGGTTTGCCCGATAGCATTGTCAGCCTCCAGGCGTAGCTTTCCTTTGCGTACCCAGGTTGTTCCGGTGTAATCATTAAGATTATTAGATAGCGTGATATATTCGCTATCGCTATCAATGGCCAAATCTCCCTGTCCGGTAATTTTTGCCGCCAGGTTGCTGTCTTTACCTGATTTACCCTGTGCTGAAGACAGCACCAGCGCATTTCCTTGCGTACCTTGCAGATCAATTTCAGTCAAACGGTATGCAACATATAGTCCGTCAGAGGCACTGGCTCTGGTCACTGTTCCTGCGCTGGTTTGCAGCCCATAACCATAGGTCGCCTTAGCGACAACTCCGCCATTTTGACGCAAATCCTGATAGGTATTTTGAGATGTGGTATCAATTGGCACACCGTTTTTATCAGTTAATTCCAGCGTCAGGCCGCCGATATACTGGGATGCAGCAACGGCATCAACCAGCCTGACCAAGGCATCACCTTCATCCTGCTCTAATAACGGCCGTTTAAAGTCCACGTCAGGGGTTGGCAAATGATCAAAACCGTCAGCCATGGCCTGTACTGTGCCTTTTGCATTACTGAGCTGTAGATCGTTAACCTTGATATCACCGTTAAGTTTTTTACTTCCGATGACATTGTCTTTAAACACCAACGTACCGCCGTTGATGGTTAATCGATCGAACGACTGCTGACCTACGTTTGCCCGTACGGTGGCAACCGAGTTGGCATTAACATCCAGCAGCGCTTTTGCCAGCGCGAGAGTATTCCGTTCGGCAATATCAAAGGTGCCGTTGGTTAAGCGCAGGGTACCGATGAAGTTATCTTTGGCAAAATTAGCACTCGAATCATTAAAGTTGAACGCCTGACCGTTAGTAGATGTCTCCATCACGCCGGCCCCCTGAACCTGATGATTTAAGGCATATCCGTTATCCTGATTGATCAGCAGTCGCCCTGCTTTTTCAATAGTAATGCCGTCTTTATTCTGTGTACTTAACGTAATATCGGTGCGGTTGAGTTCAAAGGTTCCCTCTTTGATCAGTAGATTCTCAAAGCCGTTGACGTTACTGCCATTGTTTAACACATAGTGGCTATTTACGCCCTGAAGGACCAAAGCATCGTTAGTTCCGGCACCCGCAGCAAGCGTGCCGAAAATAGTGTCACTTTGCGCTTTTTGAACATTGTTCAAAATAAACGTATTGCCTTCGAGACTATTACCCGTGGTCGCATCCCCCAGATGAGTACCGCCGTTCATAGTAATAGTATTACGCCCCTTACCCAGGCTAAGTGAATCCAGTACCGCGCTTTCGGTTAACGTTACGCTGTTATTACCGTTTTTCGCAGTAATCTCTTGAGTATTAGACTGGCCTTTAAGGTTAAATAAGTTTGCGCCGCCCCCCAGTTCAACAAGCTCTGTTTTTGCCTGCCCTGAGAGGGTTACGCTGTTATTACCGTCTTTAGCTTTGAGGTGGGAAGTGGTACCGGTGAGCCCGATAAGATTATTGCCGCCCCCCAAAAGAGCAGAGCCATTAATCGTTCCGGAGTTATTAAAGGTCAGGACGTTGTCGTTATTTTCCGCATCAACGGCCTTTTTGTCCTTAGTTGAAGTAATTTCACCGCTGTTGGTAAAGGCATTCTTCAGCTTGGTCAGGTCAACAACGCTGCTATTGTTTGAATTAGAGGTCAGCTTTCCGCTTTGAACAATGGTTTGGCTCTCTCCTTCAACAACCAGAGCCGATTGCCCTTCCTCCGATTCGATATTCACGTTCATGCCGCTTTTAACGCTACCCGAAGTATTGGTTTTGATGCCGTTACCGTTTTTAGCGGTTACGTGAATAGTGACGCCTTTAGCGTTGCTGGTATCGAGATCTTTAGACGCCATGGTCGGATTTTGATTTTCATCTTCACCCGCCAGACGCAGCCCCGCACTGTTTTCACCGCTAACGGTAATATCACCGCTTCCCGACAGTTTGAACGTTTGTCCGGTATTCGTTTCAGTATCGACATCCAGTAGATGAATACCGTTACCTGAACCCGTAACGCTAATTTTGGCGTTCTGCAACGTTAACTGTGAGCCGGCATGAGCACGAACACCATCGGCGCTGCCCTGACCGATAACCCGGCTGGCGGTGGTTTCGCCTTTTATCGTCATTGATGCATCACGGTTTAAACGGATCGCGGCAATACCGTCATTGGCTTCGATAATCCCGGCATTATTGACTACCGAGTTTTTACCGTAAATATCAATACCGATACCCTTTACTTTGATTTTGGCATCGTCACTGTTATTTAATGTACCGCCGTTTACATACATCCCAGTTGCGCTGGCAGCTTGGCTAAAATCAATTTCACCCTGATGATCCAGAATTCCACCGTTAATTAGCTTATAGCCAATCGCACCATTGGAGATATTACCGTCGGTCTGACTTGTACTGAGTTTGGCATTTGAAATGAGTTTGGCTTTCGGCGCTTTGTCTGCCAGACGGTTACCATCCAGATCGTAGTAAGCACCATCAACGGTGGCTATGGTCGCGTTATCACCGGAAATGTTGATCTGGGTATTTTTATCTAAAGTCACGCGCCCGTCTGAGCCGGCACCGCTGGTCACATAGAGCCCGGTGGCATTATCTGCCTCAACGTTCAATTCCATATTACCGGTGGTGAGCTGAGTTCCATTATCTGCAATATAGAATCCCTGGCTTCCTTCACCTTTGACGCCAAATTTGTAGTACGGCTGATCTTGCGATCCGGCCCCGTCAAAAGTGGCTTTTTGGTCAACGCGGAACAGCGTGGAGTTTTTATTCTCTATCTCTAGCTCAACGGTGTCTTTCCCAAAGTCGATTCTTGAACTTCCTTCGTCATCACTACCGCTTCGCCCTGCAATCCAATAGCCTATCTGATTTTCAGCCGCGTTATCGAAATCAACCTTACCGTCTCCGTTCAGCGTAACTACGCCACCAACACGAGCAAATACCCCTACCGTATTGTTACCTTCAATTTTTATTGTGCCTTTCACAATACTGACGTGGGCATCATCGGTCCGAATACCGTAGGTTCTAAGCGCCTTTTTGCCCCCTTCAAGAATGGTATTACTATTTTTAGCCGTAATATTGCCGCTGTGAATCACGTAACTTTTATTCAGAGCCAGCAGGCCAATAGACCCTTCACCATCAACGTTAATATTGCCGGTATTCTCAAATAGTCCCTTAGCCTGATTAGCCCCCGATACGCGCATACCGACAGAGCTCGATCCGTTGACGATAATATCGCCGCTATTTCTTACCGTTAGCTCAGTATTTTCGGCCGCTTGCCCCAGAGACTGGACGTTTAATCCGACGCTTCTATTAGCCTGTTTACCAATGGAA